>Ga0255338_1002203_pt1 | contig 30211 bp, 30 predicted proteins | sample MeOH1_35cm_T4_19_FD_203715 | JGI IMG/M metagenome (GOLD analysis project Ga0255338, IMG submission 203715) | Sandy soil microbial communities from University of British Columbia, Vancouver, Canada - MeOH1_35cm_T4_195 | ecosystem: Engineered > Artificial ecosystem > Sand microcosm > Unclassified ... | reverse complement strand
GCCGGATATCGTGCTGCTCGATCTCGGTCTGCCGGACGGTGACGGCAAGGAGGTGATCCGCCGCGCCCGCGAGTGGTCGGATGTGCCGATCGTCGTGCTGTCGGCGCGCGAACGCGAGGTCGAGAAGATCGAGTCGCTGGATCTCGGCGCCGACGACTACGTCAACAAGCCGTTCAATGTCGGCGAGCTGATGGCGCGCATGCGCGCGGCGCTGCGCCATCGCATGCAGCGCAAGGCGGAGATCCCTGTGCTGCGGGTCGGCGATCTCGAGGTCGACGCCGTGCGCCATCGGGTCACGCGCGCTGGCGCGGAGTTGAAGCTGACGCCGAAGGAGTTCGAGCTGTTGTCGTTCCTCGCGCGTCATGCCGGCCGGGTCATCACCCACAAGCAGATCCTGGCGGCGGTCTGGGGGCCGGCGCACACCGAGGATACGCAGTATCTGCGCGTCTATATCGGGCAGTTACGGCAGAAGATCGAAGCGCATGCGGACGACCCGCGTATCATCCTCACCGAGCCGGGTATCGGCTACCGGGTGGCCGAGGCGTGACGGCCGAAGATGGGTGACTGGTGCTGCCGGAGTGGATTGAACACTCGACCTCCTCATTACCAATGAGGTGCTCTACCACTGAGCTACGGCAGCGGATTTGGGCCGCCCCGGAAAGGGGCGCGACCGCGGGCGTTACTGCCACACGGTCCCCCGTGACGCAAGGCAAACGCACGGCTTGCGGCCCCCGCGGCCTCTTGGATATGTGGGCGGAGAGGAAGGGCAAATGACGACCTCCGGCAGTAAAGGCAGACCTGACCCCCGCAAGGAGCGGCTGAAGGCGGCGCTTCGGGAAAATTTGCGCCGGCGCAAGGCGCAGGAGCGGGGCCGGGGGGACGCGGCCGAGCCGGGCGGCCGGAATGCGCCGGCCGGAACGGTAAAAGAGGACAAATCCCATTAAGGTCCGGGTCGGACTTTCGCCGTATTTCCCGGGCGAACGTGGCTAACCCTCGCGAAACTTTCGGCTTTGCAGCGGGGGCGGCCCGGGTTCATAGATCGGGCAGGCAACAGCAGGGCCTTAAAGCGGGGCGGGGCGGCAGAATGGATCGGATACGCATTGTCGGCGGCCAGCGCCTGAACGGGGTCATCCCGATCTCCGGCGCCAAGAACGCCACCCTTCCCTTGATGATCGCGAGCCTGCTCACCGACGAGCCGCTGGTCCTCGAGAACGTGCCGCGGCTCGCCGACGTCATCCAGCTTCAGCGCATCCTCGGCAATCACGGCGTCGACGTGATGATCAACGGCAAGCGGCCGGGCGAGGACCCGAACGCCGGCCGCACCATCACGCTGTCGGCCAAGACCATCGTCGACACCACCGCACCTTATGAACTCGTCTCGAAGATGCGCGCGAGCTTCTGGGTGGTGGCGCCGCTCGTCGCGCGCATGGGCGAGGCCAAGGTTTCGATGCCGGGCGGCTGCGCCATCGGCACGCGCCCGGTCGACCTGCTCATCATGGCGCTGGAAAAACTGGGCGCCGAGATCGAGATCGAAGGCGGTTATGTGATCGCGCGCGCGAAGAACGGTTTGCGCGGCGGCGAAATCGTGTTCCCGAAAGTCACCGTCGGCGGCACGCACACGGCGTTGATGGCGGCGGTGCTCGCCCGCGGCACCACCGTGATCGAGAACGCCGCGCGCGAGCCGGAAGTGACCGACGTCGCCGATTGCCTCAATAAGATGGGCGCCAAGATCTCCGGCGCCGGCACATCGCGCATCGTGGTGGAAGGCGTCGCCAAGCTCAATGGCACGCGCCACGCCGTGTTGCCCGACCGCATCGAGACCGGCACCTATGCCATGGCGGTGGCGATGACTGGCGGCGACGTGCTGTTGCAGAACACGCGGCCCGATCTGTTGCAGGCCGCGCTCGACGTCATCGAGCAGGCCGGCGCCACGGTGACGCCGACCAACGAAGGCATCCGCATCGCGCGCAATGGCGCGGGCATCGACCCCGTCGAAGTCACGACCGCGCCGTTCCCGGGCTTTCCCACCGATCTTCAGGCGCAATTGATGGCGCTGATGACCAAGGCCAAGGGCACCTCGCACATCACCGAGACCATTTTCGAAAACCGCTTCATGCACGTGCAGGAGCTCTCGCGTCTGGGCGCGCGCATCAAGCTTTCCGGCGACACCGCCACCATCGAAGGCGTCGAGCGCCTGAAAGGTGCGCCGGTGATGGCGACGGACTTGCGCGCCTCGGTGTCGCTGGTGATCGCGGGCCTCGCCGCCGAAGGCGAGACCATGGTCAACCGCGTCTATCATCTCGATCGCGGCTTCGAGAAACTCGAAGAGAAGCTCGGCGCCTGCGGCGCGGCCATCGAGCGGATCAGCGATTAAACTCACGCTGGACGAATTCACCTGCCTCGGTCACGATCTCCGCAAAAGCCGGGGAGAACATGTAGCGTGTCCACCATCAAACTCATGAGCGCGGGCGCCGTGCAGGCGGTCGTCACCGCGCTTGCGCCCGAATTCGAGCGTGCGAGCGGCCATAAGGTCGATCTGAATTTCGGCACCGCCGGCTCGATGCGCGACCGCATCAAGAACGGCGAGCAGGCCGACCTCATCATCCTGTCGGAAGCAGGTATCGCGGAACTGGACAAGCTCGGCCACTTCGCGCCCGGCAGCGTCACGCCGCTTGGCCGCACCGTCACCGGCGTCATCGTGCGCGAGGACGCAGCCGTGCCCGACATCTCCACGCCCGCGGCGTTCATCGCGGCGCTGCGCAACGCTCCCTCGGTTGCCTACACCAACCCGGCTTCGGGCGGCTCCGGCGGCATCATGTTCGCGGGCCTTCTGCAGAAACTCGGCCTTGCCGACGAGATCAACGCCAAGGCTGTGCTCGGCAAAGGCGGGCATGACGTGTCGGTCATCGTCGCCGAAGGCCGCGCCGTGCTCGGCACAACCTTCATCAGCGAGGCCTTGCCGGTGAAGGGCGTGAAGGTCATCGGCCCGCTGCCGGGCGAGTTGCACTACGTGAACACCTATACGGCCGCCCTGGCGGCCAAGAGTGCGGTGCGTGCGGAGGCGGCGGCTTTGCTGCGCGCGCTCACCGATCCCGCGACCTGCGCGCGTTGGACGGCGGCCGGCCTCGAGCCAGCCTTTCCCTGAAGCCTGCGCATCTTGCGGCGGTGAGGGGTCTTGCCTACCTAGCTTGGTACGGCAGTGAGCAACGCCAGGGGCACGAAACATGGATCAAATCAAATTCGTCGTCCTCGATGAGGAGGACCTGGAAGTCGCCTCCGCCCACCTGCAAGACGCCGTCGTCAAGGTCTCCGACGTGCACTGGCGACCGCAGGAAAAGCGCCTGGTGGTGGCGCTCTGCCGCTTCGATTGGGAAAGCGCCAATACGCCGGTCCCTCAATATCGCCGGCGTCTCACGGCCCTCCGCTTCGAGCGCGTCCTGTCTTGCAAGTGCAAGGACCTGAACCCGGCCGGCAAAGACACCGTCCTTAACCTTCTGGCGGTGGAGTTCACCCCCACCGAGGCCCCCTCGGGCATCGTCACCCTAATCTTCTCCGGCGGCGGGACTCTGCGGCTGGAAGTCGAATGCCTGGAGGCCGAGCTGGCCGACCTCGGCCCGGCCTGGACCACGACCTGTTGCCCCAAGCACGCCGAGATCGAGGGCGTCGCGGTCGCCGAAGGCCGCTGATCCCCCCGGGGGGGCCGGTCAGGGTTGACGGCAGGGCGCGTATCACCCATTCACGTGTCATGCCTCTTCGTCTCGACAACCAAAGCGCCGATTTTGCCGCCCGTTTCCGCGATTTCCTCGGCGTCAAGCGCGAGGCATCGCAGGACGTCGAGCAGACGGTGCGCGGCATTATCGACGCCGTGATCAAGCGGGGCGATCAGGCGCTCAAGGAATTCACCGCCAAATTCGACCGCATCGACACCGCCAAGGTCGCCTTGCGCGTCACGGCGGCCGAGATCGATGCCGCCGAAAAGGCTTGCGACAAGGACGCGCTCGCAGCCCTCAAGCTCGCCCGCGACCGCATCGAGGCCTATCACCTGCGCCAGAAGCCTAAGGCGGAGGAGCGCTTCACCGATGCGCTCGGCGTCGAGTTGGGCGCCAAGTGGACCGCCATCGAGGCGGTCGGGCTTTATGTGCCGGGCGGCACCGCCGCCTATCCCTCGTCCGTTTTGATGAACGCCGTGCCGGCCAAGGTCGCCGGCTGCCCGCGCCTCGTCATGGTGGTGCCGGCGCCGGACGGCAAGCTCGCGCCGCTGGTGCTGGCCGCCGCCAAGCTCGCCGGCGTCGACGAGGTCTACCGGATCGGCGGCGCGCAGGCGGTGGCCGCGCTCGCCTACGGCACCGAGACGATTGCCCCCGTCGCCAAGATCGTCGGCCCCGGCAATGCTTATGTCGCCGCCGCCAAGCGCCTGGTGTTCGGCAAGGTCGGCATCGACATGATCGCCGGGCCCTCGGAGGTGCTGATCCTCGCCGACAAGACCGGCAATCCGGACTGGATCGCCGCCGACCTGTTGGCGCAGGCGGAACATGACGTGAGCGCACAATCGATCCTCATCACCGATTCCGCCGAGCTCGCGGCCGAGGTCGAGAAGGCGGTCGAGTCGCAGCTCAAGACATTGCCGCGCGCCAACGTCGCCTCCGCGTCGTGGCGCGACTTCGGCGCCATCATCATGGTGCCGAAGCTTGCCGACGCCGTGCCGCTGGTCGATCAGCTTGCGCCCGAGCATCTCGAGATCGCGTCCGTCGATGCCGAGGAACTCACCGCCAAGATCCGCAACGCCGGCGCCATCTTCATCGGCGCGCATACGCCGGAAGCGATCGGCGATTACGTCGCCGGTTCCAACCACGTGCTGCCGACCGCGCGTTCGGCGCGCTTCTCGTCGGGCCTCAATGTGCTCGACTTCATGAAGCGTACGTCGCTCTTGAAATGCGGCCCCGAGCAATTGCGCGCGCTCGGTCCCGCGGCCATCGCGCTTGGCGAGGCCGAAGGCTTGGGCGCGCATGCCCGCTCGGTGGCGATCCGCCTCAATCTGTGATGAGCCCGACCAAGAACACGCCGCCCGGCTCGAAACAGCGTCTCGTCGCGGTGACGCTGGACGAAGAGTCGATCGGTCGCTCCAATCCGGATGTCGAGCACGAGCGCAAGGTCGCGATCTACGATCTATTGGAGCAGAATCACTTTGCGCCGGTCGACCACGAGGGCGGGCCTTACGCGTTGCATCTCTCCATCAACGGCAACCGCCTGGTGTTCGACATTCGCCACGAGGACGGCACGCCGGTGATCGCGCATCTGTTCTCGCTATCGCCGCTGCGCCGCATCGTCAAAGATTACTACATGATCTGCGACAGCTATTATCAGGCGATCCGCACCGCGACGCCCGACAAGATCGAGGCGATCGACATGGGCCGCCGCGGTGTCCACAACGAGGGCTCGCGCATCCTCATGGAGCGGCTCAAGGACAAAGTGAAGCTCGACCTCGACACCGCGCGCCGCTTGTTTACGTTGATCTGCGTGCTGCACTGGAAAGGCTAGCGCAGCGATGGCCGCGCCCGCGCGCTCATCGCGCCCCCAGGCGGTGTTGTTCGCCTGTGGCCAGAACGCGGTGCGCTCGCCGATGGCGGCGGGCCTTTTCCAGCAGCTTTATGGCAAAAAGGTCTATGTCGCTTCCGCCGGGGTGCAGAAGGGCGAGCTCGATCCTTTCGTGGTTGCGGTGATGGATGAAATCGGCATCGACATCGCCCGCCACAAGCCGACCACCTTCGAGGAACTGGACGAGTTGGAGGGGCTCAACTTCGATCTCATCGTCACGCTGTCGCCGCCCGCGCATCACAAGGCGCTGGAGCTGACCCGCACCATCGCCGCGGACGTGGAATACTGGCCGACCAACGATCCGACCGCTGCCGAAGGCAGCCGCGAGCAGCGGCTGGACGCCTACCGGGCGGTCCGCGATCAGTTGCTGGCTCATATCCGCCAGCGCTTCGGCAAACCCGGGACGGTTAACGAGTGAGCAAGCCTTGCATTGTGAACCTGACCGGGTTCCGCTAGTTTCCGCGCCCATCCACCTTTTCCGCTTCCAGATTCGCGGTACCCCGCCCCGATGATCGGCCGCTCCAAATTCGTCCTCGCCTCCGGCTCGCCGCGCAGGCTCGCGCTCGTCAACCAGGCGGGCATCGAGCCCGACGCGCTCAAGCCGGCGGATCTCGACGAGACGCCCAAGCGCGGCGAGATCCCGCGCGCGTACGCCAACCGGCTGGCGCGCGCCAAGGCGGAAGCGGCGCTGGAGAACGTCAAGCTCGATGACGAATTGCGCGGCGCCTATATCCTGGCCGCCGACACCGTGGTTGCCGTCGGCCGCCGCATCCTGCCGAAGGCCGAATTGCTCGACGAGGCGGCGCAGTGCCTGCGTCTGCTGTCCGGCCGCAATCACCGTGTTTACACCTCGATCTGCCTGGTGACGCCGAAGGAGGCGTTCCGCCAGCGCCTGGTCGAGACGCGCGTGCGCTTCAAGCGCCTCTCCTCGGAGGACATCGAGGCCTATCTCGCCTCCGGCGAATGGCGAGGCAAGGCCGGCGGCTATGCCGCGCAGGGCATTGCCGGCACCTTCATCGTCAAGCTGGTCGGTTCCTACTCGAACGTCGTCGGCCTGCCGCTCTACGAGACGATGCAGCTCCTGGGCGGCGAGGGCTATCCGATTCGCTTCGGCTGGCTCAACGCGGTTTAGTTTTTTCCGGGGCGCGGCATGAACCTCGCTCTCTGGCTTCAGCGTGCGGGCTTAAGCCATCCCGATCTGCCGGCGGCGGCGTCCGGCACGCGCGTTACCGCGACTTACGGACAATTGGCGATGCGCGCGGCACGGCTTGCCGGTGGCTTGCGTGAACGCTGCGGCCTGAATGCTGGCGACCGCGTCGCCATCGTGTCCAAGAACATGCCGGCTTATCTCGAACTGCTGTACGGGATTTGGCATGCGGGCCTCGCCGCCGTGCCGGCTAACGCCAAGCTACATGGTGCTGAACTGGGTTACATCCTCGAGCATTCCGGCGCGCGCGTCTGTTTCGTCTCGAAGGGCTTGGAGACGGAGATTGCCGCGCATGCACCCAAGACTCTCGAGCGGCTGATCGTCATCGGCAGCGCCGAATACGACGCGTTGTTTGAGAGCGATGCGATCGCCGTTACGCCATGCGCGCCCGACGATCTCGGTTGGCTGTTCTACACTTCCGGCACGACCGGCCGGCCGAAGGGCGCGATGCTGACGCATCGCGTGCTGGCGGCCGCAAGCTATGCCTACGCGATGGAAGTCGATTCCATCGTACCGCGTGACGCGATCATTCACGCCGCACCGATGAGCCACGGCTCCGGCCTCTACATCATGGCGCATGTGGCGCGGCTTGGGCTTCAGGTGGTGCCGGAATCGGGCGCTTTCGAGCCGGAAGAGATTTTCAGCCTCATCGAGAAGTGGCCGCGCGCGTCGATGTTCGCGGCGCCGACCATGATCAAGCGCATGGTCGAATGTCCGGCAGATTGCCGCGCCGAAAACATCCGCACGCTGATCTGGGGCGGCGCGCCGATGTATGGCGAGGATGCGCTGGCCGCGCTCGACCGCTTCGGCCCGCGGCTGGCGCAGATCTATGGGCAGGGCGAGTCGCCCATGACCATCACCACGCTGTCGAAGGAGGACATCGCCGACCGCGCTCATCCGCGTTGGCGCGGGCGTTTAGGCTCAGCCGGCAAACCCTATGCGAGCGTCGAGGTGAGGGTGGCAGACAACGAGGATCGGCCGATGCCGCCGGGCGAAACCGGCGAGATCCTTTGCCGCGGCGACGTCGTGATGCCGGGCTACTGGCGCAACGAGGATGCGACGGTGGCCACGCTGCGCGGCGGCTGGCTGCACACCGGCGACGTCGGCGCCTTCGACGCGGAAGGCTATCTGCATCTGAAAGACCGCTCCAAGGACTTGATCATCTCCGGCGGCTCCAACATCTATCCCCGCGAGGTCGAGGAAGTGCTGCTGACGCACGCCAAAGTGCGCGAAGTGTCGGTGATCGGCCGGCCCGATCGCGAATGGGGCGAGGTCGTGGTGGCCTATGTGGTGGGCGATGCGTCGCCTAAGGAACTCGACGCGCTGTGCCTGTCGCATATTGCGCGCTTCAAGCGGCCGAAGGATTATGTGTTCGTCGATGCGTTGCCGAAGAACAACTACGGCAAGATCCTGAAGACGGAGCTGCGCGCGATGGACACCAACAAGGCCGGCACGCCATGAACGAGATCGACCGCAAGCTGTCTGCCAATTGCCCGATCTGCGGCAAGGCCCGTGACGAGGCCTTCAAGCCGTTCTGCTCCAAGCGCTGCGCCGACATCGATTTGAACCGCTGGCTCTCCGGTGTCTATGCCGTGCCGGCGAAGGAAGACGAGGACGAGGACGGCGAGCGTCCGGCCGACAACGACAACAACAACGAGCGCTGACACATGGACGCTGCGGTTTCCTGGCCGGACCAGTTGTTCGACACCTTGAAGCGCGGCGGCATTCGCCAGGTCGGCTATGTGCCCGACGCCGGCCATGCGCGGCTGATCGAGCGCTGCTGCGCCGATGGCGACATCCGCGATGTCGTGCTGACGACCGAGGAAGAGGGCGTGGCTTTGGCCGCTGGCGCCTGGCTCGGCGGCCAGCGCGCGGCGCTGTTGATGCAGTCGAGCGGGCTGGGCAACTGCGTCAACATGCTGTCGCTGCCGCGCATCATGATGATGCCCATGTTGATGCTGATCACCATGCGCGGCGAATGGGAAGAATTCAATCCCTGGCAAGTGCCGATGGGCTCCATCGTCGAGCCGGTGCTCGCGCTGTGCGAGGCCGAGGTCTTGCGTGCGCGCAAGCCGGACGAGGTTGCGGGCTTAGTCGAGCGCGCCGTGCAGCGCGCCTTCGGCGACGAGCGCATCGTGGCGCTCATTCTCTCGCAGGAGCTGATCGGGAAGAAGGTGTGGACCAAATGAGTCTCGACCGCCGCGCCGCCATGGCAACGCTGCTCGCCGATCGCGGCGACGATCTCCTGGTCGTGCCGGGCCTGGGCTCGACTTGCTGGGACCTCGCGGCCGCCGGCGACAACGACCGCAACTTCTATCTCTGGGGCGCCATGGGCGGGGCGGCGATGATCGGCCTCGGGCTGGCGTTGGCGCAGCCGCGCCGGCGCGTGGCGGTGATCACCGGCGACGGCGAGATGCTGATGGGGCTCGGCTCGCTCGCCACCATCGGCACGCAGAAGCCCGCCAACCTCGCGGTGATTGTTTTCGACAATGGCGTCTATGGCGAGACCGGCATGCAGCCGACCCATACGTGCAGCGGGACCGATCTCGTGTCCGCGGCGCGCGCCTGCGGCATCGGCACCTGCCTCGACGTGCAGGACGAGGCCGGGCTGGCCGATCTCGCGAAGCGGTTGAAGGGCCTTAACGAGACCCTGTTTGCCCGTGTGGCGATCGACCCGGCCGAGCCGCCGCGGGTACTGCCGGAGCGCGACGGGGTGGCGCTCAAGACCCGGTTCCGGGCCGCCATCGGCGCCTATTCAAGCCCATAAATCTTCCCCGAAGCCGTTCTGGACAGAGGGAAATCCACCCTCTATAACCCGCGGCGCTCTGCTCGCCGGCCCTTCGGGGGCGGCTCGGCGCCCAGGTAGCTCAGTTGGTAGAGCATGCGATTGAAAATCGCAGTGTCGGTGGTTCGATTCCGCCCCTGGGCACCATCCAGCCTCTTATCTCATTGAGATCAGAAAAGCTTTGCCTGCAGAAGGCCTTATGCGACGCCCGAGTGTTACACAGGGTGGTACACATGGCACTGGCAATGACCCGACCTTGGAAGCATCCAAAGACCGGCATACTGGCTGCGTAAGCGTGTCCCATGGCGGCTTCACGAGTTAGTCGGAAAGCGTAAGGTTAAGCCAAGCCTCAAGACGAAAATCCAATCGAGGCAAAGGCACGGTTCGTTCGAGAACTCGCTAGTCTCGAAGAGAGATGGGCCAACTTAGAAAAAGGCCCATGGTTTTGTCCGAAGTTGACGCGCATGGCCTTGTCCAGCAAGTCTATGATCGTTGGCTTGCAATGTGGCAGGACGAATCTCGACGACAGCAGAATTTCGCCAAACCATTCTTGCAGGTCATCGTGCACCGACATCCAGTAGCTGCGGGTTATGCGCAGATCTTGGTCGAGAATGGGTCTAATCTTCTGATCCGGAAGCGTTGATAGTGATTAGCGCGAATCTAAGAAATCACCTTTTTGGGGATGAATTTCAGCGACGATGAATGAACGTGTCGCTGTTTGAATGGACGCAGTTTTGAAGGTCTGTGCCCGGCCGAATATGCCTTTTGCCCGTGTCGCCTGAAGCGAGATACCTGTAGGTGTTTTCCGTTGCTCGTATGATTCAGGAAAGATGAACACTGGTTTGTCCGTCTGCGCGTGCGCGGAAACCTTGGAAAATGCATCGCGATCCAAGATGAGACCAGGCAGCGCGTAGAGGATCCAGCCTTCATTGGTCAGCCGGATCGCGTCGCTTGCCTCACACTCGTTCTGGCAGATCATGATGCCAAGACTGCTGAAGCCGCCATCCCGATCGGCAAACGCTGCGACCGCACTCTCGACCGTGTGCGCGACGTCGTGGGCCGACGCTTCGGCCGTTGTGATAAGCATGAGCGGACCGCGCCCATCGAAGCGACTACTCATGACATAATGCGGCTCAGGTGCGCCTGTGCGGCTCGCACGGCGTGCCTGTGTCTGGGACGGCACGGTAAGCATATAGTGTTCGACTGCCGGGGCATGCTTGCCAGTGCCGTGTTGGACGTGCGTCAGACCATGATGCGGCGGCAGCCACTGTGTGACCAGCGGCCGTTGCGATGAGATCAGCGCCCAGGCCGCATCCAGAAGATAGCTGGCGGGCAGGCTCGCGAACTCATGGCAGAGACAGTTCCAGCTCTTGAGCAAATCGTGCGCGGCCTGTGACCGTCCGAAATAGATGAGGCTTGTCGACAAGCCGGAGGTCGTCGATACGGCGGCAAAGTCTGCTCCGTCAATGTTCAACGAGATGCTTGCCAGGTCGGCGGTGCTGACGGGATCAAGCCAGATCAGTGGCTTGTCGCATTGATCCCACGCCCTAAGCAGCAACTGGCTGCGAATTTCTGGCTTGTCGTCGCAATGGACGAAGGCTTCGTCGCGCTCAATGCTGTAGGAGATACTGACGATGTCCAGCCCCTTGGCAAACAACGCGGCACTGGCATCCTGGGGGGTGTTCGGTCGGACGCAGGTCACGACATGCGACCGGCGGATGGCGCCGAGACAATTGATCGGCTTTGCGATCGATCTGCCGCCCCACCAAACCTGATGTGGCGTGTCTGGCGCAGACGCACCGATGACGCCGTGGCAGCGCAGCTTGGACTTCAAGTAATCGAAGGCCGGGTTTTCGCTGAACGGAATGATGACGGTGGCGTCCGGCGCCAGGGCGCGCCGAAGCGCATCTGCTCGCGGCGGACTCGGCGGTTCATCGACGATGACTGTGGTCAGACGGGAGATGTCGCGCTCCCTTGTCCACGTTGCGATCGGCCCGCGGCTGCTGACGACACGGGTGAGGTGACACAACTGAGCGTCGCTGACCTTCAGGCCGCGCCGCGTGAACAGCGCTTTCAGCTCGTCCCTCGTGGCGGGGGCGGATGGTTCGGCGGGCGATGGTGGCAACATCCGGGCCTTTGAAATCGAGCGATGACCGTGTGCTGGGAATGCCCGAGCTTCGCGATGCCGCGCCCCGACGATCCGCATGCCCTGTTGTTACGGAAGAGATACAAAAATCAGGCGCACTGTTACCGAAATCGAGTGCGGAAAAACCCGCAAGCTTCAAAGTAAAATCTGTAGAGTTTGACGTGGATATTGAATGTTATATCCAAAAACTATTGTATTAATATAGTATTTATGGTCACACATTACGAATTAAGCGCGCTACTATTTGTAGTATAAAATATAATACTGTATAGGCAATATTTGCCGTATGGAATGGGCAATTTATGCCTGCCGTACATCGAATTATTATTGCAGATTTCGAAAAATCTGCGCCCGGATTTCTTCTCGTCACCGTTCAAAACGCGAAGACCCAAATTTGGGCCCGCCCGGAGACGCAGATGACACAAGCCTGTATGAGCTGGAGCCAGCACGCGGCGCAGACTGCGGTTGCGGCCGAGGTCGGCACAGGAGGTGCGTTGTTAGAGACAAGCGGGCGTTCGAAGGAGGCGTCCCTGACTGTCGACAGCGACGACGCTTTGCTGGAGCGGATTGCGGGTAACGATCAAGACGCGTTCCGCATGCTGGTCGAGCGCCATATCGATCGAGCTTATGGCTTGGCCCTTCGTATCCTCAACAACCGCGCCGACGCCGAAGACATTGTCCAAGACACGCTGCTGAAGATCTGGCTGCACCGCGGCCGCTGGGAGAGCGGGCGTGCTAAGTTCTCGACTTGGCTCTACCGTGTGGTGACCAATCGCTGCATCGATGTCCGGCGCCAGCCGCGCAGCGAAGATCTCGAGCAGGTGCCTGAGGTCGCTGACAACAAGCCGCTCGCGATCGTCGAGATCCAGAAGCACGAAGTCAATACGATGCTCGACACGGCGATGGGGCGGCTGCCTGACCAGCAGCGGGTCGCACTGATCCTCTCCTATCATGAGAACATGAGCAACGGCGATATCGCCGAGGTTATGCAGACCACGGTCGTCGCGGTGGAGTCGCTGCTGAAGCGCGGGCGCCAGCGGCTGCGCGAACTGCTGCGGCGCTCCGAAAACGACATTCGCGGGTCGTTTACGAATGATTAGCCATGTCAACGGCTGCCCGCAAAAACACCGCCCGCTCGTGAGCCCGGCTCCGTTGAACCTCGTAGACGCCGGCTGACCGACGTCTGCTCGGTTTCCTGCGCGTTGCGGAACAGGGGCCTCAGTTCAACTAGGAGGGCTTAACGTGCCTGTCATTTCGACCAATACCGCGGCGAACACCGCGGTTCGTTACCTGAACCAGAACGCCGATGCGCAATCGTCGTCTCTGGCGAAGATCGCGAGCGGCTCGCGCATCAACAAGGCATCCGACGACGCCGCCGGTCTCGCCATCGCGGCCAAAATCTCGTCCGACATCACCTCGCTGCAGCAGGCCTCGACCAACGCGACGCAGGCCGTTGCAGTATTGCAGACCGCCGACGGCGGCGCTTCGAACATCAGCGACATTCTTACCCGTATGAAATCGCTGGCGTCGCAATCGTCCTCGGGCACCGTCACCGATACCGAGCGTACTTATCTCCAGGACGAATTCTCGCAGCTTCTGGAAGAAATCGACGGCATCGCTTCCGGCACCCGCTATAACGGGACCAGCCTTCTTGACGGCTCCAGTAGTTTCACCACGGGCGTCAACGTACTCGTCGGCACGGACTCGTCCGATACCATCTCGATCACGATCGACGACCTCAGTGCGGCGACTCTCTCTATCGATGCGCTCGATATCAGCACGCAAACCGGCGCGGACGCCGCGCTTACGGCCATCGACACGGCCATCAGCACGGTCTCGTCAGCCCGCGCCAGCATCGGCGCCCAGCAATCGCGGTTCGAATTCCGGGCTAACGCCCTTGCGAGCACGGAAGAGAACTTGACGTCGGCGAAGTCGTCGATCACCGACGTGGACGTTGCCGCCGAGCAGGCGAGGCTGTCCTCGGCGGAAGTCAAGACGCAGGCCGCCGTCTCCGCGGCGGCCGCAGCGAACCAGATGCCGCAATATCTCCTGAGCCTCCTGAAGTAATCGACCGGCGCGAAAGGCGGGCCGGCGATGACGTCGGCTCGCCTCCTTCATTCGGCGGGTGAAATGACGACAGTATCCAGTACGAGCAGCACCGCGAGTTACTCGTCGAGCACATCCAGTACGAGCGCCAGCAGCTCGACCGTGGATTGGGACGCGCTGATCGAGGGTATGGTCCAGGCCAAGCTCGACAAGGCCGACACCATCGATGCCAAGATCACCGCTAACGAAACGAAGATATCGAGCTATCAGGAGCTGCAGACGCTGCTGCAGGATATGACGAGCGCGGCCAAGGCGCTGAGCAATCCCTCCGGCACGTCGAATGCCAGCGCAAACGTTTTCGCGGAGAGAAGCGGGTATCTGACGGCCAATGGCGACGTGGACGCCAGCTCGGTCGTTTCGGTGGATGTGGACAGCGATACCCAGCTCGGTACCTACGATCTGGTCATCGAGCAGATCGCCAAGGCGCAAAAAGTGTCCAGTGCGGCGGTGTCGAGCAGTTCGTCCGACCTCGGCTATGACGGTGTCTTCAGCCTGGGCGTCGAAGATGGCGAAACCGTCGACATCTCCATCACCAGCGACATGTCGCTTGCCGACATCGCGGAAGCCATCAACAATCAGACCGATACGACTGGCGTGCAGGCGACGATCCTGAAGGTGTCTGACGACGAGTACCAGTTGCTACTGACGGCCACCGAGACGGGAAAGTCGATTGTCACAAGCTCTGTATCCGGGGACGATGTCCTCAACCAGCTCGGCGTCACGGACTCCTCCGGAGATTTCGCCGATGAAATCCAGGCGGCGCAATCCGCCATCATCACGCTGGACGGGGTGGAGATCACCCGTTCCTCGAACGACATCTCCGATCTGATCGACGGTGTAACATTCCATCTTTACTCGGCAACTCCGGCCGACACCTCAGTCTCCGTCCAGATCGCGCAGAATCTCGAGGATATCCAGACCGCGATCCAGGACTTCGTCACGGCCTATAACGCTTTGCAGGACTTCGTCATTGCGCAAAGCGCAACCAGCACCGACGGGACTGCGGACGAGAGCGCGGTGCTGTTTGGTGACGGGACCTTGCGCTCGGTCGCCCAGCAGATCGAAGACGATCTTAATACCATGATTTCGAATTATTCGCTGGCCGATCTCGGGATCAGCTTCGACAGCGACAACAAGCTGGAGATCGATTCGACGGCGCTCGCAAGCGCGCTGAACAACAATCTCGACGAGGTGGAAGATCTGTTCCAGTTCGAGATGACGTCGTCTTCGACCAACATCCGGTTGCTTGCCCGTGGCACCGATGCGCCGACGTCGTTTACGCTCGATGTGGTAGTCGATAGCTCTGGGACGGTTACGTCGGCGTCGGTCGATGGCGACTCGTCCTTGTTCGAAATCGATGGAACCCGCATCAAGGGCAAGGATGGTACAGCCTTCGAGGGTTTTTCGTTTTCATTTGCGGGCTCCAGTTCCGAGTCGATCGACATCACGCTGAGCTACGGGCTGGCGGAGCGTATCTACAAGGACAGCGACGCGGTCGGCAACGCGACCAGCGGCACGCTGACATCGATCATCGACAGCATCGAGGAGCAGGACACCGATCTCTCCGAGCGCAGCTCGCGCATCCGCGAACAGGCCGAGGCGTATCGGACGACACTCACGAATCGCTACGCCAAGATTCAGGAGCAGATCCTGACGGCGAACTCGACGATCTCTTACCTCGAAGTCCTCACCAGTAGCGACAGTTCGGACTGAAATGACGCAGCACGTAAGTTACAGCCAGGCGGCCAATTCGTATCGCAGCGTGGCGGCCACCACCTCGCCGCTCGCCGGTATCGTCATGCTTTACGACGGCGTGATCGCGGAGCTTTCTCGCACCATAGCCGCCATCCAGCAAAAGAAGCTCGATACGGCTTTCGGGCATCTGGAGAAGGCCACCGTCATCCTGCGCGGGCTGTGTCACAACCTCGATTTCGCGCGCGGTGGCGCCTTGGCCGAACGGATGCGGGACACCTACGTGAGGCTCATCCTGTCCGCGCTGCATTCTTTCGGCAAGCCCGACGCGGTCGTGCGCCTCACAAAATTGATACACGCGGTGACGGATTTGCGCGATGCCTGGGCGGAGGTGCGTGTTCAGCAAACCAAGGCGGCAGCACGGTAGCCTATGATTCGGTATGACAATATCGTCTTGTGACAGCGTGCATTAAAAGATATGAATGTGTGACAGTCTGTAACAGAATCGATTTGTGATCCGCGGCGCCGGGACCGTATGCGATGACCCTTGAAGAGTTCGAGGACCTGGTCGACCGCTGCGGCGAACTGCCTGCTCAATGGCCGTCGGCCGTACGCCAGGAGGCGCTCGCGTTCCTGGCGGGCTCGACTAAAGCTCAAGCCATCGTGGCGGACACGGCAGCGCTGCGCGATATGTTCGGTCGCGGCGCGGTGGAAACGGCGCCGGCGAATTTGGCCGACCGGATCGTCGCACTCGCCGGCCGGATGGACGATGTGCAACCCTCCTTTACGAAGGAGAAGCGTCCGCAGGGCCTGGACGAACCGCGCACCCCACGTTCGCGCCGTATCAATTTGCCGAAGGCCTTCCTGTGGTTGGTTGTTTGTTCCGCTGCCGGTCTCGGGCTGATCCATGGCGCGGCGGGGGGGTGGCCCCATATCGACTTTGCGACCTTGTTCGCCGCCTTGTCCGGCCGGCCGACCTGAGCCCGGCCAGGTAACAGTTTTATCGGGCGGTCGGGCGGGCCCGACCTCAGGCCAATACTGTCATAATCTGGCTTCGTACAAAACGAACGAAGTCTTTGCATACGCGTTGGGCTGACGGCCGCTATCAGCCACAGCAAACGTCACGCCGTCGGCTGCAGATCGCAAAACGGCTCGCTCGACATTTGCGTTTCGCAGCGCGCTGATTGCAGCGTACTTCGATTGCGGGCTAGCGGGAAATCTTTGCCTAGCGCTTTGGTTGAGGCTTCGCCGGCGAAAAACGGCGCCTGAATCGTCGCAGCGATTCGTATCAATAACCGAAGCCAACAACGACCTCACATCACGCCGAAGCGCAGCGCGGAAAGCCCGCCGCTATTGAGGATATCTCGCGTCATGACGATATCATCCGTTAGTTCCGCATATGCCGCCGCCACCTCATCGTCGTCCTCGTCATCCTCCACGAGTTCGTCGAGCTCGTCGTCTTTGTCGACGACCGATTTCCTGCAGCTCATCGTCACACAACTCAAAAATCAGAATCCGCTCGATCCGACTGACACAACGGAGTTCATGAATCAGCTCATTTCTTACGGGAGCTACGATCAGCAGACGGAGATGAACAGCAGCCTGAGCTCGCTGGTCTCGTCTATGAACAGCCTGCTGAGCGCTAACGGCGTCGGTTATATCGGGCAGACGGTCGAGGCCAAAGGCGATACGACGACCTTGCAGGACGGCCAGGCGACCTGGGGTTACTCCCTCACGAGCAGCGCACAGAGCGTATCGATCACCGTCAAGGACCAGGACGGCAACACCGTCTACACGACGTCGGGCGACACCGGCTCCGGCTCGCACACCTTCACCTGGGACGGCACGACGAACGACGGTGGCACCGCCGCCGACGGCAACTATACGATCTCCGTCGCCGCTACGAATACCAGCGGCAACTCAGTGCTCGATTACACCACGGTCGTCGGCAAAGTGACGGGCGTCGACAGTACCAGCGGTACGACCCAGCTCACCGTCGGCGACACGACCGTCGCCTTGAGCAACGTCGTCTCCATCAAGTCCTGATTGCGTAAAGGAATATCGACATGAGCCTTACCGGCGCCCTGAATTCGTCCGTCTCGGCCTTGAGCGCGCAGAGCCAAGCGATTGCGATGGTGAGCGACAATCTCGCGAACTCGTCCACGTACGGCTACAAGACAAGCTACTCGAGCTTCGAGGCAATGGTGACCGGCTCCTCCAGCGCCGGCTATTCCTCCGGCGGCGTGATCGCCAACAGCCGTTCGAGCATCTCCGAGCAGGGTCTGTTGGAGTCGAGCACCACTGCGACCAACCTGGCGATCTCCGGCAGCGGCTTTTTTGTCGTCAGCCCGTCGACGACAAGTAAGGAAGTTTACTACACCCGCAACGGCGAGTTCTCGACCGACGCCGAAGGCTACCTCACCAACGGCGGCTATTACCTGCAAGGCTGGCGCACCGACGCGGAGGGTAACGTTGTCGGCAGCGAAAGTTCCGGCACGCTGACGGCTATCGATACCAATATTGTTTCCAGCACGGCATCGGCGACGACGACCACGTCGATCCAGGCCAATCTGCCGGCCGATGCTGCGGTCGGCGACACATTCACGAGCGACATGGAGGTCTATGATTCGCTCGGCACCGCCCACTCAATCGAGATTACGTGGAGCAAGACCGCGACCAACGAATGGACGGCGACGTTCGGCGATCCGACCTATTCCTCGGACGCCACCACGACCTCCGGCTCGGTGACGTCATCGGCCATCACGATCAGCTTCAACAGCGATGGCACGCTGGCTAGCACCTCGCCGAATCCGCCGGAACTGACCATCGGGAGTTGGGCTACCAGCGCCGATAACAGCACGATATCGCTGGACCTTGGTACGGTCGGAAAGGCGGACGGGTTAAGCCAATACTCGACCAGTACCTCCAATCCGACGGTCGACGTGACCAGCATCACCAGCGACGGCATGGCTTATGGGACGTTGACCGGCGTCTCGATCGGTGACGATGGCATCGTGAGCGCTTCCTACAGCAACGGTCAGACCATTGCGATCTACAAGATACCTGTGGCGACGTTCGCCAACGCCAATGGCCTGGAGGCGATGAGTGGCGGCGTTTACACAGAAACGTCGGCGTCCGGCTCAAGCACCCTGCATGAGGCGGGAACGGGTGGCGCCGGCTCGATCGAGGGCAGCGCGCTTGAAGCGAGCACGACCGATTCAAGCGAAGAATTCAGCACCATGATCGCGGCGCAACAGGCTTACTCCGCATCGGCGCAGGTGATCACCGCCGTCAACAAGATGTTCGACACGCTCTTGAGCGCGGTGCGGTGACGATGACCGAAGAAACCGACCGCGCGCGTGACGAGGAGATAGCCATTCACCGAGCCCGCTGTGCGGTCTCGGAAGTGCTGAACAGCCTTAAGACGCTGGGCGTTCACCAAATGACACCGGCGGGGCCGGGGAAGTTGAAGCCGGTCCATCTCGATTCGGCGCAGCGCCGGAACTTTCTGGTGTTCCTCTCGGAGCTTGAGGAGCATGTGAAGACGCTCAAGGCATTCAGCAGCGACTTGGCTCGGGATATCGAGTTCGCAAACCGCAGCATCAATGCGGTGTCGGCCTATCGCCAGACCGGCCTGTCGGTGAAGAAGTTCACCCGTCAGCGTCATTAGATTGGAGCGTAATGAACATGAGCAATGCACATAATGCCACAATGGCTCCCGCGAATGCGCCGAATGGCGATGCGGCGGCCCGCGCGCTCGTTGCGCTTGTCGATGAATTTATCGCGGTCGTCCAGGAGGAGAATGCGATGCTCGCGCGTGGGCTACCGGCGTCTCTGTCGTCCGTCGCCCAGCGCAAGGCCGAACTCGCGGATGCATTCGACCTTTTGGTCAAGGCTGCGGTGTCACGCTCCTTCCGTCTCGATACGGCTTCGGAACCGGTGCGGAAGCTCTTTCCGGAGCGACTGAGGGTTTTCCAGCGGACGATGAACGAGAACATCGCGCATCTGGAAGCCGCCATGGAAGCGAGTCGGCGCCGAATCGACGCGGTGATGAGCGCCATCCGTGGCGAGATGGTCGATGCTGCGCCGTATGGCGCTAACGGAAAGACCTACCAGGTCGCGTGCCATACGGCGATTCAGTCTGGTCTTTCAATCTGAGCGGGCCCCCAGATGTCCCTGTCGATCGCGCGATACTCCGCCTATTCGGCGCTGATGACCACGCAGACCCAGATCAGCGTGGCCTCGTCGAATATCGCGAACGCCGATACCGAAGGGTACACGAAGAAGACCGCGGATCAGACCTCTACGGTCTCGAACGGAATAGGCACGGGTACCACCGTCACAGGCATCACGAGCAGCGTCGACAAATTGCTGCTGAAGTCTCTCATCCAATCGATGTCGGCCCTAGGCGCCGCGACGACGACCGAGAGCTACGCTAGCCAGCTCCAGTCCTATTTCGGCAGCACCGCCAGCGGCGAGGATGACACCGGAACATCGATTGCCAATACGCTGGCATCGCTCGAGACGGCGGTTGCCAATCTGGCCGATACGCCGGAAAGCGAGACGTTGAAGGCGCAAGTGGTCACCGCCCTGGACGATCTCGCCGCCCAACTGCGCGATACGTCCGGCCAAGTTCAAGACTTGCGGTCTAATGCCGATCAGGAGATTGCGACGGACGTCGACGAGGCCAATACGCTGCTGGCCACGATCGACGATCTGAACAGTCAGATCACGAAAGCCTCGGCAGCGGGCAATTCGACGGCCGATCTCGAAGACAAACGCAACACGGCTCTGCAAGAGCTCTCGTCACTGATGGACATCAACTACTATTCGAACAGTGCCGGTGAGATTTACGTCTACACGACGTCCGGTCAGGTTCTTCTGGACAGCTCGGTGCACGAATTGAGCTTTTCCAGAGCTGGGACCATGACGGCGAGTTCGACCTATCCGGGCGGATTGAGCGGCATCACCGTCGACGGCAAGGACATCACCTCTGAGATCAAGTCCGGTTCGATCGCGGCGTTGATCGAGCAACGCGACGAAGTTCTTCCGGCAGCGCAGGCCGAGCTTGATGAGCTGGCGGTAGATCTCGCCGACACGCTCAACGCCATCAGCAATTCCGGCACGTCCTCCCCGGCGCCCAGCAGCCTGACGGGAACGACGCAGGTGGCGAGTGGCGATGCCTTATCGGCGAGCGGCACTTTCCGCGTGGCGGTGACCGACAGCGACGGCAATCTCGTCTCGTACCAGGACTTCGATCTGAGCAGTTATGCGACCGTGGGCGATCTGGTCGGTGCGATCGACAGCATGTCCGACCTCTCGGCCAGCATCGATTCCGACGGTCACGTGACGGTCGCCGCCGACTCGTCGGACTACGGCGTGGCCGTCAACGAGATGACCAGCAGTGTCGGCAGCACCGGGCAGGGGCTCTCGGATTGGCTCGGGCTCAATGACCTGGTGTCGGCGACGGGCGCCTCCGATTTTACGGTGCGCAGCGATGTACTGAGCGACTCGAGTCGGTTGCCGAGCTCCACGCTCGATTCATCGGCGACGCTGACCGTCGGCGATCAGGTCGTCCCCGAAGGCTCGACGGAGATGGCCCAGAGCCTCTACGACGCGCTCACAGGAGATACGAGCTTTGACGCCGCCGGCAATCTGTCGGGCCGCACGACCTCTTTTTCATCCTACGCGGCCGATATCGTCTCCGACGTTGCCTCGGCGGCAACCGACGCGTCCAACACCCTCACGACCAAGGAAACGGTCACGAACAATCTTTCCGATACGGTCGCGTCGCAATCGGGGGTGAATATCGACGAGGAAACGGCGCGTATCACGCAGCTCGAAAACGAATATGCGGCCGCGGCGCAGCTCTTGGAGACTCTCAACAGCATGTTCGAATCGCTGCTGGAATCGGTACAATAGTGAGGGGTATGTACGGCGCATGGTGATGCGAGTTGCCACATTTGCCTTGAGCAACAGCATGATCGATGCTGCGCTACGGACGCAGGCGAAGGTCTCCGAGCGCCAGATCCAGACCGCGTCAGGCAACATATCGAGCGACTTCGGCGGCCTCGGCGCCACTTCGAAGAAGGTGCTTGATCTGCAAGTGTCGGTTTCGCAATCTAAGAGCTACGAGGACAATGCGACCAGCGCAGCCAACCGGGTCGAGGTGATGTACTCGGCTACGGGTTCGATTGGCGACCTGCTGAATAGCTTCAAGTCCGATCTGACGTCGGCTTTGTCGGTGAACGGCAGCGACACGTCGGTGCTCAAGAGCTCGGCGGAAGACCTCATGAGCGAGATGGCCTCGCTCCTGAACACCCAGTATGGTGGCCGCTATCTCTTTGCCGGTGGCTCGACGACAGCGGCGCCGGTCGATTTGTCCACCTATTCGAACACCACGTCGACGACCGCGGATACGTCGTACTATCAAGGGGATAGTCAAATCGCGTCGGTCAAGGTGTCCGACAGCCAGTACATCAATTACGGCGTCACCGCCGACAATGCGGCCTTTGAGGAGGCGATGCGGGCCTTCAGCATGATCGCCAACAGCACCTCCGATCCGATCGATACAGCGACCTTGAACGACGCGATCGATCTGGCGACCTCGGCGCTGGACAGCGTCACTGCCGTGCAGACGAAGCTTTCGTTGTCGGCGAGCCAACTTGAACGCGCGGTCAGCATCCAGCAAGATTTCCAGGACTATGCCACCACGCTCAGCGACTCGCTTACCGAGGTGGATGTCGCCGCGGTCACGGCCGAAATCTCCACCTATCAGGCGCAGCTCGAAGCGTCCTATTCGGCGATTTCCAAGATCTCGAGCCTTCGTTTGTCCGACTACTTGCGGTGATCAGACCTTGATGGGCATCCACTGGACTCCAATAAGGGCAGTATAGTGCAACGTCCCGTGGCTGTTGCGCCGGCCGACATTTCAACATGCTCGGGCGGGCCTATCGCGTTCCGAGAGATTAAAATCCGCTAGATCGTTACGTCGGTTGCGGGACTACGCCATGGAGGAATATCGAGACGCAACGTCGAATATGCGTTTGAAGCTCTGCTGGCGTCGGTAGGTTCACTCCAAGGCCCGGCTTGAATATTCGGCTAAATATCATGTCCATAAGTACGGATGCAGCGCTATCGACGTCATCCACGACAATGCGGCCGCGCTTCTGCTGCATAGCAAGCCAGTTCGCCAGCTCCGCACGTGACGCATCTATTCCATACTTCCGTACGATCCTCTGCAGTTCGGGAAATTGTGGCGCCTCCGCCATCACCGCAAAAACTATCGCGATACGCTCTTTATTGGCGCGGGTACTGATGTCGATCTTGAAGATGCTTTCGAGCGCAGTATCGAGTGGCTGCGCATCGTAATCTCCGGGGAGAGCAAGCATGCTCTGCCGGTGCGCATCGATGACAGCGGCGAACACTGCGGGCTTGTTCGGAAAAAGCCGATACAGCGTCTGCTTCGAGATTCGACAACGGGCCGCGATATCATCGGTTGTCGTTCGTCCATAGCCTTTTTTCACCAGCAGCCGACCGGCGCATTCGACGATGAGTGCGCGTTGCATCTCATCCGCCATTACCTTTGGTCGCCCGCGTCGAGGGAAGGCAGATTCCGGCTTTTTCTTGGCGTTCGCAGTTTTAAGCCGCTCACGTGGTTCTGACATTTATACTTGGATACCGTTCTGGATTTGACTTTTCACGCATCCTACATTAATGGTACCCGAAAGTACTGTAAAGGTGGTATGCTTGTTGATGTTTCCAAACCAATATTTTGCAGCCGGAGCCTTTGGCCGCTCCCTGGCGCTCGTGCTTATTTTCTTTCTTGCCGCTTGCGGCCAGGATCAGAGCGCCCAAAAAGCCGGCCCACCGCGGGCAGACGTAAGCGTTGTTACGCTGCGCCCGACATCCGTGGTGATCACGAGCGAGTTGCCCGGGCGTACGACAGCGTCGTTGACCGCTGAGGTGCGCCCACAAGTTGGCGGTATCATTAAATCGCGTCTGTTCGAGGAAGGCGGTGAAGTCAAGGCCGGCGACGCGCTCTATCAGATCGATCCGGCCACCTATCAGGCCTCTCTGGATAGCGCGGTAGCATCCCTGCAGAAAGCTGAAGCGGCGGTTCCCAGTGCGCAGGCCAAGGTCGATCGCTATCAGAATTTGGCCAAACAGAATGCTGTCAGCAAGCAGGATTTAGATGACGCCCTGGCCACGCTGGCGCAAGCAAAGGCAGATGTGGCATCGGCCAAAGCCAGCGTGGAAACCGCCCGTATTAATCTCGACTATACGAAGATCACGGCGCCGATCGGTGGAAGAATTGACAAATCGTCGCTGACGCCAGGTGCGCTGGTCACGGCCAGCCAGACCACTGTGCTCACCACCATCCGTACCATCGATCCAATCAACGTCGACGTCACAGAGTCCAGCACCAATTTGCTCGCCTGGCGTAAAGCCATCAAAGAGGGGCGGCTCAAGTTCGCCGGCCCGGACGTGAGCGTGAAGCTCAAGCTCGAGAACGGTGCCACATATCCGCAACTCGGCAAGTTCGCCTTCGTTGAGTCGAATGTCAGCGAGAGCACTGGCACGTTCACGCTGCGCGCTATCTTCCCTAATCCGGACCGACTGTTGCTTCCCGGCATGTATGTCCGTGCGATCATCGAGCAAGGTGTTGCCGAGAACAGCTTCGTCGTTCCTCAGCGCGCCGTCACGCGGAATACCAAGGGTGAAGCGACTGCGATGTTCGTTGGCAAAGAAGGAAAAGTGGAGCAGCGCGTGCTGACCATTGACCGCAACGTCGGCAATAATTGGCTGGTCAGCTCCGGCGTTCAGGACGGCGACCGCGTCATCGTCGAGGGCATGCAGCGCGTGCGACCGGGCCAGGATGTCACAGCGAGCGAAGTCACCATCGATGAGAACACGGGTGAGATTCGCGGGCCGAGACAGGGGAGGCAGCTCGGATCCGGCGAGACGCAAACGGCGGCGAGCAGCGGCGCGCCGGGCGCGTCCAGATCGAGAAAGTAACCGATGTCCCGCTTCTTTATCGACCGTCCGGTTTTTGCCTGGGTCATAGCTATCGTCATTATGCTGGGCGGGTTACTGGCCCTGCAGACGTTGTCGATTTCCCAATATCCGCAAATCGCGCCGCCGACGGTGAAAATCAGCGCGAACTATGCCGGCGCCGATGCGTCGACCGTCGAGAATACGGTCACCAAGGTCATCGAACAGGGCATGACCGGTATCGATCACCTCGATTACATGGAATCGACGTCGACATCGACCGGCCAAGCGTCGATCACGCTGACGTTCAAGAACGAGGCCGATCCGGACATCGCGCAGGTCCAGGTGCAGAACAAGTTGCAGCTGGTCCAGGCCCAGTTGCCTCAGACGGTGCAGAACTACGGCATCACCGTGACCAAATCTTCGAGCGGTTTCCTCATGGTGATCGCATTCGTCTCAAAAGATGGAAGACTGAACTCCAGCGACTTGGCCGACTACGTCAACAGCTCCCTCAACGACACGCTCAAACGCGTGGACGGGGTCGGTGATACGCAGCTTTTCGGTTCCGGCTACGCCATGCGCATTTGGATGGACCCGGACAAGCTCGCTAAGTATTCGCTGATGCCGAGCGACGTGTCGTCCGCGATCGGGGCGCAGAACACACAGGTAGCGGCCGGTCAGCTTGGCGGGCTCCCTGCGCGCAAAGGCCAGCAGCTCAATGCCACGGTTACTGCGCGCAGCCGGCTGCAAACCCCGGAACAATTTCGGAATATCATTCTCAAAAGCACGAGCGACGGCTCGCTCGTCCGTTTGAATGACGTGGCGACCGTCGAGCTTGGCTCCGAAAGCTATACGACGAGCGCAACCTATAACGGAAAGCCCGCGGCCGGCCTTGCCGTCAATCTGGCGACCGGGGCGAATGCGATCAGCACGGCCCAAGCCGTGCAGGCAGCCATCCAACGAATGTCGCCGACGTTCCCGCCGGGCGTCGAGGTCGTCTATCCCTACGATACAACGCCCTTCGTGCGGCTCTCGATCGAGGAAGTGGTCAAAACCCTGATCGAAGCCATTGCACTGGTTTTCATGGTGATGTTGGTCTTCCTGCAGAACGTGCGGGCGACCTTGATCCCGACGCTTGCGGTTCCGGTCGTGCTGCTCGGGACTTTCGGCGTGCTGGCCATATTCGGCTATTCGATCAACACGCTGACCATGTTTGCCATGGTCCTGGCGATTGGCCTCCTGGTCGACGATGCCATTGTCGTCGTGGAGAATGTCGAAAGGGTCATGGAGGAGGAGGGACTGTCGCCGCGCGAAGCCACGCGCAAATCCATGGATCAGATCACTAGCGCCTTGGTCGGCATCGCGACGGTGTTATCAGCCGTGTTCGTGCCGATGGCGTTTTTTGGCGGTTCGGTCGGCGTCATTTACCGGCAGTTCTCGATCACCATCGTTTCGGCGATGGTCCTCTCGGTGCTCGTCGCCTTGATCCTGACCCCGGCGTTGTGTGCCACTATTTTGCGGCAGCGGGGCAGCCATACGGCGCGGACCGGCTTTTTCGGTTGGTTCAATCGCATATTTGACCGCTCGTCGCGCGCTTATGACCGTGGTACGCGGGCCGTTGTCAGCCGGCCGAAGCGTTTCGGTATTCTGTTTCTCCTGTTCATCGTCGGCGTTGTCGTGATGTTCATGCGCCTGCCGAGCTCGTTCCTGCCGCAGGAGGACCAAGGTATCCTGATCACGATCGTCCAGCTTCCGGTGGGCGCGACCCAGGACCGGACAGAGCGCGTGCTCGAGCAGGTGAAGGACCATTATCTCAAGGAGGAGAAAGAAGCGGTCGAGGGCGTCTTCACCACGACCGGGTTCAGCTTCGGTGGACAAGGGCAGAATGTCGGCATCGCCTTTGTCCGACTGAAGCCCTTCGATGAGCGCAAATCGGCAAATCTGGCCGCCATGGCGGTCGCGGGCCGCGCCATGATGGCTTTTCAGAAGATCAAGGAAGGCATGGTTTTTGCGCTTGCACCGCCCGCCATCCAAGGCATGGGCAACAGCAACGGCTTCGATTTCTACCTTCAGGATCTCAACGGCGCGGGCCATGAGAAGCTGATCCAAACAAGAAACCAGCTCCTCGGCGCTGCGGCACAGAACAAGCTTTTGGCGAACACCCGTCCCAATGGCCAGGAAGACGAGCCTCAATATTCCATCGATGTTGACGAGGAAAAGGCGAGTGCGCTGAGCATAGCCCTGTCCGACATCAACACGACCATATCGACGGCCTGGGGCAGCAGTTACGTGAACGACTTCATCGACCGCGGCCGTGTCAAGAAGGTCTATCTGCAAGGCGACCGGAACTTCCGCATGCAGCCCGATGATGTCGGGCGCTGGTACGTGCGCAGTTCATCGAGCAACATGGTCCCGTTCTCGGCCTTTGCGTCGGGTCATTGGACCTATGGCTCGCCGCGGCTCGAACGCTTCAACGGCGTGTCCGCGGTCGACATTCAGGGCGAGGCAGCCCGCGGCGTGAGCTCCGGCACAGCGATGGACGAGGTAGACAATCTGGTAAAGCAATTGCCGGCCGGCTACGGCCATCAATGGGTCGGCCTTTCGGCCCAGGAACGGCTCTCCGGCAATCAGGCAACGGCGCTCTACGCGATTTCCGCGCTGGTGGTGTTCCTTTGCCTCGCCGCGCTGTACGAAAGCTGGTCGACGCCGTTTGCGGTGATGCTCTCGGTACCAATCGGCATTCTCGGCGCTTTGTTCGCGGCCACGCTTTTCGGCCAGACCAATGACGTATACTTCAAGGTCGGCCTGCTGACGACAATCGGATTGGCCGCCAAGAACGCCATTCTGATCATCGAGTTCGCGATCCAGCGGCACGAGGCCGGAGCCGGTCTGGTCGAAGCGACGCTTGAGGCGGCCCGGCAACGCTTGCGCCCGATCCTCATGACCTCGTTCGCCTTCATCCTGGGTGTGGCGCCGTTGGCGGTGGCGAGCGGCGCCGGATCGGGAGCTCAGAACTCGATCGGCATCGGGGTGATGGGTGGCATGATTGCAGCGACGGTGCTCGGCATCTTCTTCATCCCGCTGCTCTTTATTTTGGTGCGTCGTCTGTTCTCACGCGGTAGTCGGGACAATGATGGCTCTGGTGTTTCCATTGCAGAAGAAACTTCCGCGACTCCGTAGGGTGTGACCGTGCATAAAGTCTTTGGTGGCCGCGGTAGCAGCGGAATCGCCCGCTACTCCAGAACATGGCTCACTTCAGCGTTGCTGCTCTCGAGCGCAATGCTCACCGGCTGCGCGGTCGGCCCCGACTATGTGGCGCCGCTCATCCAACTGCCTGATCGGTGGGCCAACGCCAAGACCAAGCATGCCCAGAAGCCCGCCGATTTGGCGCAGTGGTGGCGCCGCCTGAAAGATCCTGTTCTCAACGCCCTGATCGAACAAGCGGTCGAGGGTAATCTCGATGTGGCGACGGCGAAGGCAAAAATACGCGAGGCGCGCGCGACCCGAAAGCAAGCCATCGGTGCGCTGTTTCCCACGATCGACGGGTCGTCCTCAGCTACTCGTAGCCGTACCGCGGCGACTACAACGGACGGCGTCACGACTCCGCCGTATACGGGCAACCAGTTTCAGGCTGGCTTCGACGCCAGCTGGGAACTCGACCTTTTCGGCGCGAACCGTCGCACCGTTGAAGCGGCGACCTACGGCGTCGATGCCGCCGAGGACGACCTGCGTTCAACGCTCCTCACCTTGGTTGGTGACGTGGCGTCCTACTATGTCGATGCGCGCGGCTACCAGGCCCGCGCAGCGCTGGCCCGTCGCACGGCGGCCTCGCAGCGCGAGACGGCGACGCTAACACAAAGGAAATTCGACGCGGGATCGGCCTCAGCCGTTGATGTCGCCAAAGCGGTGGCGCAGGCGGCCTCGACGGAAGCCAATGTACCGGATTATGAGGCATCCTACGCCGCATCCATGCACCGGCTTGGTATTCTACTGGGGCGAGAGCCGAGCCTGCTGGCGGATACGTTGAAGCGTTCGGCGCCAATTCCCGCGCCGCGCCTGCCGCTGCCCTCCGGTATTCCGGCCGATGTTCTTGTGCTGCGGCCGGACGTGCGCAAGGCCGAGCGACAGCTCGCGCAGTACACCGCCAAGATTGGTACGGCCGAAGCGGCGCTGTATCCTGACGTAAGTCTCACAGGGTCTGTTTCGACGACGGCAGCTAAAACCGGTGATCTCGGGAAAAACTCATCCATCGGATGGTCGGTTGGCCCGAGCGTGAGTGTGCCAATTTTCAATGGCGGCAAATTGCGCGCCGCCGTGGAGATCGCCGAGGCGCAGCGCGATCAGTATTACGTTGCCTGGCGTTCGGCCGTTCTGACCGCACTGGAGGATGTCGAGAATGCGCTGGTGTCGCTCTCGAAGGAACGCACCAAGGCAGGACGGCTTACAGAAGCAGCCGCCCGCTATCGCGAGGCAGCGCGCCTGTCACGCGCGCTGTATGAACAAGGCACCCAGACCTTCCTCGATGTGCTGGATGCGGAACGCTCGCTTTACTCGGCGGAGGATTCGCTTCTGCAAAGCCGGGTGAACATCGCCAAGGATTATATCTCCTTAGGAAAAGCGTTGGGCGGCGGCTGGGACGGCGCGATCGACAGCTCGCGACCGGAAGTCATCGACGTCAACACCGGCCCGCATATCCCTTATCTACGGTAGCCTTTCGCTGCGGCGACAATGTCGCTGCACATGACTTCATTCTGGCTTGTCAGCTTGATCTTTTCGCCGTCCGAGGAGCGCCGGCAGATATATCGTCGCGACCGATATCGCCAGAATAGTCAGCAGAACAACGACAAACTGGATGACGGCATAGCCGAGTTCATCACGCGGCACAAACCAGCCAGCGACAACTCCGGCTGCCAGCAGGAGAATTCGAACTAACCACCCAATCATGACACTCTTCTCCATTTTCCAAATAATATTGGCACTTAAATCGATGAAACGGCATTGCGCTCAATCAAAGCCAAATGAGATTTGACCAGTTGAGCGCCAAGATTTCTATCGTTAGTTGATGTCGGCATCGAAATTGCGTTGGCCTATGCTCGTCCAGCCTATTGTTATGTCCGATACGAACGGAAACATTCTGCAAAAGGATGGTCGCATTTCAGTGCCAAATGTCCAATACCGTTTTGAAAACGGCATTGGAGCGGCCTCGACGATCTCTGAGCGACGCCGGTAGAACGAGCCGCCGTGAGATGAACTTAGATTTCCGCTTGGCGACGGGGCGCTTGAATAATGTGTTGTCTCAAGCTGGATACAGCGCATTTGATTCGTAGCCGCCATATCGCTGTGATCGAGCGTAGGGCCGTAAATCGCGCCCGCGTAAATCCGTTCTCTTGCTGGAGGGGGTGCTTGACCGCCGGTCAAAAAATCACCGATCGGGCTTAGCCCTCCAATTACGTCAATCAGCCAGTTTTTACATCGAAGAGAAGGCGCGTAGCGCATGAGACTGTGTGTGTCCGCAATGCGGAGACTGGCCGTTAGCTGTGTAGTTCTTCTCGGGGTCGGATTTTTTAGCGCTTTGTTGTTACAAGTAGCCGTCGCCCAGTCTGCGAGCTCGATTTCCGTTCAAGGCAACCGCCGGGTCGAAGCCGACACCGTGCGCTCCTATTTCCGTCCCGGTCCCGGCGGCCGT
>Ga0255338_1002201_pt1 | contig 30222 bp, 26 predicted proteins | sample MeOH1_35cm_T4_19_FD_203715 | JGI IMG/M metagenome (GOLD analysis project Ga0255338, IMG submission 203715) | Sandy soil microbial communities from University of British Columbia, Vancouver, Canada - MeOH1_35cm_T4_195 | ecosystem: Engineered > Artificial ecosystem > Sand microcosm > Unclassified ... | reverse complement strand
GGTATTTGCGCAGGGTGCCGCCGCGAAATCGCCGGTTTGCGAGGCGTTTTGGACTGGACCGGGCTTGAGGCTCTGTGTCAGGTTTCTCCCCAAAGAAAAACCCCCTCCCGGCTGGTAGGGCAGGCCCTTTGGCAGGGCTGCCCGCGCCGCCGACCTCGTTGAGAATCGCCCTTGATCCGGGCGGCGAGGCCGCAAGGCACCGGGCTTGGGAACGCCATCACAAGGAGGACGACAATGACCGATTATCTGAAATTCTACATCAATGGCCAGTGGGTCGACCCGGTCCAGCCGAAGACGCTCGACGTCATCAACCCGGCGACCGAAGAGTCGATCGCCAAGATCAGCATGGGCACCAAGGCCGACGTCAACAAGGCCGTCGCCGCCGCGAAGGCCGCCTTCCCGAAATTCTCGACCACGACCCGTCAGGAGCGCATCGAGCTTCTGCAATCGATCATTGCCGTCTATCAGAAGCGCTATGCCGACATCGCCGCGGCGATCACCGCCGAAATGGGTGCGCCGGTAAAGCTCGCTCAGGTTGCGCAGGCCGCCATGGGCATCGCGCATCTCAACACCAATCTCGAACTCCTGAAGAACTACGAGTTCGAATACGACAAGGGCACCACGCATATCGTGCGCGAGCCGGTCGGCGTCTGCGGCTTCATCACGCCCTGGAACTGGCCGATCAACCAGATCGCCTGCAAGGTCGCGCCCGCGCTCGCCGTCGGCTGCACCATGGTGCTGAAGCCGTCGGAAGTCGCTCCGATCAACGCCTACCTCTTCGCTGAAGTGCTGCATGAGGCAGGCGTCCCGGCGGGCGTCTTCAACCTCGTCAATGGCGATGGCGTCGATGTCGGCGCGCCGCTCTCGGCCCATCCGGATGTGGACATGGTGTCCTTCACCGGGTCGACCCGCGCGGGCATTCTCGTCTCGAAGGCGGCTGCCGACACGGTCAAGCGCGTTGCGCTCGAACTCGGCGGCAAGTCGGCCAACATCGTTCTCGACGATGCCGACCTCAAAAAGGCCGTCTCCAGCGGCATCTACACGATGATGTCGAACTCGGGTCAGTCCTGCAACGCGCCCTCGCGCATGCTCGTTCCGGCCGCGCGCCAGGATGAGGTGATCGAGATCGCCCGGGCGACGGCCGCCACCGTGAAGGCGGGCGATCCGCTGGCCGAAGGCACCGTGATCGGTCCGGTCGTTTCGGAAGTTCAGTACAACAAGATCCAGGCGCTCATCCAGAAGGGCATCGAGGAAGGCGCGACGCTCGTCGCCGGTGGTCTCGGCCGTCCGGAAGGCGTCAACAAGGGCTATTTCGTCCGCCCGACCGTCTTCGCCAATGTCACCAACGACATGACGATTGCGCGCGAGGAAATCTTTGGCCCCGTCCTCACGATCCTGCCCTACAAGGATGAGCAGGACGCGGTCAGCATCGCCAACGACACGGTTTATGGCCTGTCGGGCTATGTGCAGTCGGGCTCGGTCGAGCATGCCCGCAAGGTTGCCTCGCAGCTCCGCACCGGCAACGTGCATCTGAACGGCGCAGGTCCGGACCTCAACGCGCCCTTCGGCGGCTACAAGCAGTCGGGCATCGGCCGTGAATGGGGTGAGTTTGGTTTCGAGGAGTTCCTCGAGGTGAAGGCCGTCCTCGGCTATAGCGCCGCCTGATCTTTCGTTCAGGAATGCGAATTGAAACCGGCGCCCGCAAGGGCGCCGGTTTTTCTTTGGCCGCTGCCTGCGACAAATGGCTTGGCGCGAAGGGTGGCACTGTCACCGCATCGTCATGCGGCGGCTCTAGCACTTGTGAGGCGCGGCGCCGCGGTTGAGGCGGATCAAGGCGGCGCCTGCACGCGTCCAGATAATGGTCGCGGTCATCCAATGATGAGAGAGCGTGACGCACGTGCCCGTAAAAAGCCTGATGATGGACGAACTTGGCGAGCGGGCGTTGCTTCTGCCGGATTTGCTTGTCCAGGCGCTGGCCGCGAACGACCGCGTCAAATTCCTGCTGACCATGTTGCAAACGGCCGAACGCCGCGCCGACCGGCCGGAAGGCGCCGTGCCGGATCTCTCCGCCGAGCGGCGGGCGGCGGGCGTCGCCGATGCTGAGCTCGACCGCAGCCTCGCCGAGGCGCGGCGCGACGCGGGAGGCGCGCTTCGTCTTCCCGGCGCGGCGGCCTTGCGTCAGGCCGTGCTCGACGGCATCGCGGCGATGAGCGCCCCGCTGGCGCTGGCGGGCGTTCCGGCTTGTGAAGATTTCGCCGCGCGCGAGGCGGCGCTTGCGAGGTCCTTGCCGTCTTTCGCCGACGATCTCGTTCCTGCCGGCATCGTCGACGCCATCACCTCGGCCGACCGCGCACGGGGAGATAGCCTCCATATCCTCGTCATGGATATTCACAAGGCGCTGAACGGGCTTCAGGGCGAAGTGTCGGAGGAAAGCATCGGCGGCGCGCGCGTCTGGCGTATCGACGAGGCGGACCGCCCGCTCGTCGCAGCCTTCATGCGCGGGCTCAACGAAACGGCGCCGCTCAAATTCGATCATCCGGGCCTCGGCACGACGGCGACACGCGCGGGCGGCAAGCTCATCATCCAGAACGACATCGGTACCAACGACGCGCATGTCCTCGTCATCCATGTGGACGGCGCGACGGTCACGCTGACCTATACCGACATCCATACGCAGCGCGCCGCGTTCTTCCAGAGCCTCTTCAAGGCCTTCGGCGTTCAGTGGGACGATACCCGCACGCGTCAGGGTGACCAGGTCAACGAGAAGGAAAACTACTATCTCTGCATCGGACGCTTCGATGCGGCCGACCAGGCATCGCTCGAACGCTATCTCGCCTTTCTCGGTTCGCGCATCGTCTTCCTCATCGACTGGAACCACACGCGCAAGCTGTTGCGCGAATTCCTGCTCAAGCCCGACGGCGTCAAGCTTCTCAAATGGGCGGCGGACAACAATATCGGCCATCGCGGCTTCCTGAAACTCGGCGGTGAACGGCTTCTCTACGAAGCGATCGAGTTTGCGCAGCAGACGCTTCACTACGGCGAAAAGCTGCATGAGGCGCTGGGTGCCGAGCAGGCGGTCGATTATCTGAAATTCGTCCTGCGGGTTTCGACCGAAGGCCTGCTGCAGGGGCGCTCCGAGCGCTTCATTCGCGACGAGGTGAAGACGGAGCTGGCGCGCCGCTTCCATGGCGCGCAGGAAAGCCTGCTCTCGATTGCCTCGTCCCACGCCGCGCTGATCTTCGAACTGGCGACGGGCCTGCGCGACGGGCTCCTGCGCTTCGGCGAAGGAGGCGCGAATCTCGACGCCGCTGCGGCGCGGGCGCAACGCTGGGAGCAGGAAGCGGATGCACTGGTCAGCCGTGTACGCTCGCTGGTGCGGCGCATGAACAAGCCCGAAATTTATCGCGATCTCCTGCATGAAGCGGACGATGCCGCCGATGCGCTGGAGGAAGCAGCCTTCATCGCAACCTTCCTGCCCAAGCTCGACGCCGCGCCTGAACTTCTCGCGCCGGTTGGCCAACTCGCCGATCTCCTCGTCGAGGGCGCGCGGGAACTCGTGAAGATGTTCGAAGCGGCCGGACAGGTGCGACGCGACGGTGCGCGCGAGGATTTCGACGATTTTCTCGAAGCCGTCGACCGTCTGATCCATATCGAGCATGAGACCGACAGGATCGAACGCGAGGCGCGCGGCCGGCTTCTGATGCGTGCGCCGGATTTCCGCGTGCTCGAACTCGTCGGAACGCTGGCCCGGCTTCTCGAAGAGGCGGCGGATTCATTGTCTCGCACGGCGCTGATACTCCGCGACCACCTCGTCAACAATGTCATGGCCGGGTAGACGATGTCCCTCGACGATCACTTGTTCCTTATTCTGGCCGGGAAGCCGATGACCGACTCGGCAAGCGCGGCGACGATGGGTTCAAAGGCCTATGGGCTCATGCGTCTTGCACGGCTCGGCCTCAACGTGCCGCCGGCCTTTGTGCTGGGCACGGACATCTGCCGTTCCTATCTCGCTGCGGGCAAGCTCCCCCACGGCACGCGTGAGCTTCTCGCCCGTGGTTTGCACGAACTCGAAGCGGCGACGGGCCGTGGGTTCGGCCGCGAGCGGCGTCCTCTTTTCGTTTCGGTGCGTTCGGGTGCGCCGGTCTCCATGCCAGGCATGATGGAGACGGTTCTCAATATCGGCCTCTGCGACCAGACGGCGCGGGGCTTTCTGCGCATGACCGGCAATCCGCGACAGGTTCAGGACAGCTATCGCCGTCTTGTGCGCGACTTCACGGAAGTCGTGCGCGACGCGGATGCCGCGCCCTTCGACGTGTTGGCTGAAACGCGTGCGGCTGAGGAACAGCTTGGGAGCACGCGAGATCTCGATGGCCGCGCGCTCGCTGCGATCGCGCAGGAATCGCTCTCTCTTTCCCTTGCGCTGACCGGCGAGCCCTTTCCACAGGATCCGATGGAGCAACTCGTTGCAGCGGTCGAGGCCGTCTTTCGCTCCTGGACGAGCGACAAGGCGAAGCGCTACCGGGCGCTTAACGGCATCGACGAGCATATGGGCACGGCGGTCACCATACAGGCCATGGTATTCGGCAATATGGGCGCGACCTCCGGCGCGGGCGTCGGATTCACGCGCGATCCGGCGACGGGCGAGAACCGGACCTATCTCGATTTTCTCTTCAATGCGCAGGGCGAGGATGTCGTCTCCGGCCGTCACGTGGTTCACGACACCGAGCGCCTGCCGCTGCGCCTGCCTTCGATCGCCGATGAGCTCATGCGCATGAAGGATGTTCTCGAAGCCGAGTTTCACGATATGCAGGACTTCGAGTTCACCGTCGAGGATGGGCGCCTCTATCTTCTTCAGACGCGCAACGGCAAGCGCATGCCTTGGGCGGCGCTCTGCATGGCGGTCGACATGGTGCATGAAGGGCTGATTTCGCCTGTCGAGGCGCTGACGCGGCTCGACGGCATCGCCCTCGACAAGCTCGAACGCCTGCGTTTCGCGGGTAGTGGCGACGTTTCCCCGCTAGCGCAGGCGGTTCCGGCGAGCATCGGCACCGCCGTCGGACATATCGCCTTCGATCCGAAGCGCGCCGCTGCATTCGCCGAAGAGGGCAAGCCCGCTCTTCTCGTGCGCGACGACATCTCGACCGGCGACATCGAGGGCATAGCGGCCGCCGAGGGTGTGCTCACGGCAGCAGGTGGGCGCACATCGCATGCGGCTGTGGTGGCGCGGCAGCTCGGCAAGGTCTGTCTCGTCGGTTGCTCGGCGCTTCGCATCCTTCCGGAAAAGGGGCTCTGCACCATCGGCGGGCGCGAATTCAGCGAAGGAGACGAGCTGACGCTCGACGGCGACGCGGGTCGCGTCTTCGCGGGCGCTCTCTCGGTTGTTCGCGAGCGGCCCGAGGCGGCGCTTGCCGAGGTCGAGCGCTGGCGTCAGGCGGTTGCCGTCCAGTGAGGATCAGCGGAAAAGGCCGCGGTGCCTCGGTTCCTTGATGAAGGCGAATACGAGACCGAAGGAAAGCGCGAGCGTGATCGTCGAGATCACGAATACGGCAATGAAGGACGAGCCATGCGCGATGACGCCGCCGAGAAGCGGCCCGAGCGCGTTCATGGCCGAAGTCGCCGTGTTCATGATGGCGATACGCATGGCGAGGTCTTCGCGCACACCGAATTCCAGGATCATGTTCTGCGTGCTGTTCTGGAAGCCCGCCTGACCCGCGCCGAGCCCGGCAAAGACCACGACGAGCGGCCAGAGAGAATCCACCGTCATCAGCGTCACGGTCGAAAACGCCCAGAGCCCCACGGAAAGCAAAAAGACGAGGCGATTTCCCGCGCGATCGGCCAGCGCACCCCAGACGAGGTTCGCGCCCGTCTGCGCGAGAAGAAAGGCCGTCGAGAGAATGCCGAGCGTCGTGCCCGAGAGGCCGATCGAACGGCCCGCATAAAGCACATAAAAGGGCACCGCAAGCGTGCCGAGCGCGGCGAGGCCCGAGGCGATGTAGAAAAGCGTGAGTTCCCTGTCCTCGCGCAGCAGCGTGGGGATTTCGCGCATGCGCAGCGCGAAGCTCGTCCGCTCGCGCACTTCCGGCGATTCCGGTTCGCGCATGAACATCAGCGTCGAAAGTCCGACCGAAGTCAGGACGAAGGCAGTGAGGAAGGTTGTCGCATAGCCATTGCCGAGCGCATGGGCTTCGACGAAATATTTGCCGCCGAGATAGGCGACGCCAGAGGCGGTAAGGCCCGCCGCGAAATTGCGAAAGCCCGTGAACCGTCCGCGCAGGCGCAACGGGATCACCTTCGAGAGCAGAAGCTGGAAGATCACCGTCTGCACGCCGTTGAAGAGGCCGAACAGGCCAAGGAAGACGCAGGCGAAGATCAGCGCCCAGTGATCGGGCAGGAAATAACCGCTGAGGCACAGGCCGAGAATACCGCCGCGCATGCCCCAGCCGACCAGCAACCCCATGGGAAGCACGCGGCGGCGATGCTCGACCAGTGTCGCCCCGAGTGTCGAGGAGAGCGCATTGCCAAGCCATTGCGAGGCGAGCGCAAGGCCGACCGCGAATTCGGAGCCGGAGAGAAGATAGATATAGGCCGGAACGAAGGTCGGTGCGGTGACCAGGCGGAAACCGGTCTGGCCGAGAAGTCCATGGGCGAGATTGGCGGCGAAGTTGCGCCTGAGGTTCCGCTCTACCTCAGCGTGATAAGCCGCCTCCGCCGCAAGCCGCGCATCGGAAGTGCCCGTTTGCGCGACGCTCTGCCCATCGTCCATCACCCAGCTCCTCCTTGCGGGCCTCTTTTATGTGACCGTGAGGCGTCTTGACAGTCGCCATATCTGAAAACGGCCACTCCGTTTTGTAACAGTGGTGTCAGAAATCATTCGCTGAATTGTTACCAACACATTGCTCGTCTGTAATGTGATCTGGGCATGAAGGCTATGGGAACGGTTTTTTCACCATAGGGGCTTTCATGCGACCTTTCGTTCGCCGCGCCTTGTTCGCGGCCGCCAGTCTCGCCGTGCTTGCTGCGCATCCCGCGCTCGCCGCGGCATCTTCCTACACCACGCCGCATATCGACACGACGCCCAGCGGTGTCGCGGAGACGACGACGCTGGGCGGCATTACCTTCACAAGCCGGGGCCTTGTGGGTACGGGCCGGCTCTCCGCCCAGACGGTGGATTTCCTTGGCGATACGCTCGGCTCTTTCTCCGGCATGGCCATTGACCGCTCGACCTGGCGGGTCGATTCTAGCGGCACTTACTCCTTCTCGATGTACACATTGCCTGACCGTGGCCGCAACGATCCGTCGATCAGCCTGTTCTATGATTATGCTGCGCGCCTCAATTCCTTCGATGCGACCTTCACGCCCTATTCAGGTGCTGATCTTCCGGCCTCGACCAGTTCACAGAACCAGCTCACCTATGAACAGACCGGGGGCATTCTGCTCACCGATTTCAACGGTAGCCCCTTCACCGGTTGGGATCCGGGTACCGGCACGATTGTCGAAAATGGCTTCCTGTTGCCGAGCCCGGCCTCGGGTGACGGCGCGGGCAAGGTTTCGCTCGACGCGGAAGCCGTGGTTTTCCTCGCCGATGGCAGCTTTTACATTTCCGACGAATATGCAGCGAGCATCTACTACTTCGACAAGGATGGCCGTCTTCAAGGCGTGATCCAGCCGCCGAAGGCGCTGCTCCCCTATACCTCGGGCGTTATCAACTACAACTCACTCGCGGCGCCGACCACTGGTCGCCGCAACAACCAGGGTCTTGAGGGGCTCTCGACGACGCCGGACGGCAAATACCTCATTGCCGTGCTGCAAAGTGCGACCGTGCAGGACACCGCGAACTCGAACCAGGCGAACCGCACCAACACGCGCGTTCTCGTCTATGACATTTCCGGCGATGCGACGCCGGATAGCCCGATGGGGCACTATGTCCTGCAGCTTCCCACCTATACCTCCGGGGGGACGGGCGGGGCGGTGAACCGCACCGCGGCGCAGAGCGAAATCCTCGCCATCAACGATTACCAGTTCCTGACCCTGTCTCGCGACGGCGGAGCCGGCCTTGGTACCGGTTCGACCTCACAGCTCGTCTATCGCAGCGTCCTTCTTGTCGACATTCGCGGCGCCACCAACCTCGCGGGCACGGCCTATGAGACCGGTACTACCCCGATCGATACGCTGGTGAGCGGCAGCGTCGTGCTCGATCCGTCGATCACGCCGGTTTCTCAAACCGAACTCATCAATATGCTGAACCCGACGCAGCTTGCGACCTTCGGGCTCACCACGTCGACTGCGAGTGCGACAAATCCGCTCTCGATGTCGGAAAAGTGGGAAGGCATGTCGCTGATGCCCACGCTCGATGAGAAGAACCCGCAAGACTTCCTGCTCTTCGTTTCAAATGACAATGACTATGTCTCGACGACGTGCACGATGAGCGGCGCGGACTGCGCGTCCTCGTACAACAACGACAACATGATACTCGTTTATCATGTGACCTTGCCGACGGCCGTCGATCCACTCTTTTACAGCTACATGGTCACGGAAGGCGCGGCGACGACGACGATGGTTGGCGATGCCGGCATTTCGGCGGCGGAAGAGGCCCTCACCTCGGTTCAGAACCGTCTCGGTGTTCTGCGGGGCGCAGCGGCGAGCGGTGGCACGATCGGCGCTCTCAATTTCTGGGGCGCGGGATTCTACAATTCGGACGACCGTCACCATGACTATGTGAACCATGTCGAGGATCTGCGCGGCACGGCGGGCGTCGATGCCAATCTCGGCAGCGGCGTTGTCGTCGGCGGCGCGGTCGGCTTCGGCGGCGGCCACATGGAGCCTTATGACGGCTTCCGCACCGAATCGCGTTCGGTCTCTCTCGGCCTTTACGGCACCTACGACACGGGCAGCTTCTTCGCCTCGGCGGCCTACACCTACCTGCCCTGGATCGACTTCAGCAAGATCGAGCGTCCGGCGGCTTATGGCCTCACTGCGACGGGTGACACTGGCGGCACCGCGCATAGTCTTTACGGCGAACTTGGTTACATGGTCGGTGTTGGCGGCATGACGAAGCTCGGCCCGGTCGCCTCGCTGAGCTACCTGAAGGCCGATATCGACGGTTACACCGAACACGGCGCGGCCGGCGGCAATGTCGCCTATGCCGACCGTTCGGTCGATCAGACGACGCTCGGCCTTGGCGGCGAGGTGATCGTTCCCTTCGACGATGTGACGCTGACGGGCCATGCGGCTTACGACTTCGTGCTCGACAGGAGCTCGGACAAGGTCAATCTCGCTCTGGCCAGCGTTGCCGGGGGCCTCGGCGGCGCGTCGGTCACGGTTCCGACGCAGAACGAGGACGATGTGCGCCTCGGTGTCGGCGCACAGGGCAGCATCGGTAAGGGACAGCCGGTCGGCTGGTTCCTCGGCTATGACGCGCGTATTGGCAAGGAAGGCGGCGTTGCAAGCCTTCTCACGGCCGGCCTGAACGTCGCGTTCTGATCTTTGCGGTTGAAATGAGTTGGCCCGTTGCGGAAACGCGGCGGGCCTTTTCCTTATCTCAAGGCCTTAGCCATTCAACACGGGCCCGCGCGCCGGGGCCTTGCGCGAGTCTTTCCGCGAGCCAGCCATAAAGATCGGCGAGCGTGTCTTTCAGTGTCCAGGGCGGATTGACGATGACGAGGCCGCAGCCCGACATCCGCGCCGGATCGACGGCGCGGATATAGAGTTCGGCCATCAGCGTCTTCGCGGGGCCGCTCCGTTCGAGCGCGTCGAGGAATGCACCGGAGACGCTGGGGTCCTTTACCGGGTACCAGATGAGATAGGTGCCCGTCGCCCATCGGGCCGTCGCATCGGCGAGGCCTTCGAGCAGCACGTCGAATTCGTTGCGCGCCTCGAAAGGCGGATCGATGAGGGCGAGGCCGCGGCGCTCCTTTGGAGGCAGCATCGCCCTCAGGGCCGTATAGCCGTTCATCTCATGAACGCTGACCTGCGGGTCGCGGCTGAAAAGCGCCTTGAGGCTTGCCGCATCGTCCGGGTGCAACTCGCAAAAGGCGAAGCGGTCGCCGTCCCGCGCGAGTTCGCGCGCGATGAGGGGCGAGCCCGGATAGGACGAGGGGGAAGGGCCTATGCAGCCGAGCCGCGTGAGCGCCGCGAGATAGGGCGCGAGCGCGGGATGGGGCGCTGCCTCCGCCATGATGCGCGCGATGCCGTCATGAAATTCGCCGGTCTTTTGCGCTTCTTCGCCGTGAAGGTCGGTGAGGCCCGTGCCGGCATGCGTGTCGAGCAGGAAGAAGGGCTTCTCCTTCTGCTTCATGTACTCGATGACCAGTGCGAGCGCGGAATGCTTCATCACATCGGCGAAGTTTCCGGCGTGATAGGCGTGACGGTAGTTCAAGCGGACCTGCTCCTGACGACGAGAAGACCGGCGAGTCCGCCGGCTGTGATGATCGCGCCCACATAAAATGTCGCCGCAGGTCCATAGCCTTGCCAGAGCGTTCCGGCAATGGCGCTGGCGGCCAGAAGGACGCCGCCGCAGATGAGATTGAAAATGCCGAAGGCGCTGCCCCGAAGCGCGGATGGCGCGGCGTCGGCCACCAGCGTCGAGAGAAGTCCTTGCGTGAGGCCCATATGGAGGCCCCAGAGCGCCACGCCCGCAAAGACGATGATGGGCGTCGTGCCTTCCGCGAGCACGATATCGGCGGCGATGAGTACCGCAAAGCCAAGCGCGAGGAGCGAGCGCCGGTCGAGCCTGTCGGCGAGCAGCCCCGCCGGATAGGCCGCCAGCGTATAGACGCCGCTCATCACCACCATGACGAGCGGCACATAGGCGATGGCAAGGCCCGAGGACTGCGCGCGGAGCACCAGAAAGGCTTCCGAGAAGCGGGCAAGCGTCAGAACGCCAGCGACTGCCACGACGCCCCAATAGTGCCTGTCGAGTTCACGGAGGTCTGCAAGGCGGAAGGGAACCTTGGCTTTTCCGTCGCGATGCTCAGGCTCGCGCACCGCGAAGATCAACACGAGTACGGCGACGATGGCGGGCACTGTCGCCACCCAGAAGACGGCCCTGATGTTGTCAGCGAGCAGCCACATGAAGAGAACCGCGAGCAGCGGCCCCGCCACCGCGCCTGCCGTGTCGAGCGCCTGCCGAAGCCCATAGGCCGCGCCGCGCTGCTCAGGCGAAACGATGTCGGCGATCAGCGCATCACGCGGTGCGCCGCGTATGCCCTTGCCGATGCGGTCAATGAAGCGCGCGGCGAAAACGGCATCGACCGTCGTTGCCAGTGGAAAGAGCGGCTTCGTCAATGCCGCGAGCCCGTAGCCCACCACGGTCAGAAGCTTGCGCTTGCCGATCCAGTCGCTGATGACGCCTGAAAAGACCTTGGTGATGGAAGCGGTCGCCTCCGCCACGCCTTCGATGAAGCCGACCGCAACCATGCTCGCGCCGAGCCCCGAGACGAGAAAGACGGGGAGCAGGGCGTGAACGAGTTCTGACGACATGTCCATGAAGAGGCTGACGATGCCGAGCGCCCAGATGCCCGCGGGCAGGCTGGGCCTTGCGCCCTTGCGCGGCTGCGCCGGCTGCGAGCCGTCCATCACACCCATCCGAGCATGCGGAAGGCGGCGAGGAAACCCGCGGCTGCGAGCGCGAAGAGCGCAAGCGCCGGCTTGAGCCCGTTGGTGCGGCCTGCGAAGGCGAGCGTGTAGCCGCCCTTCAACAGATTATTGGCCGAGGCGGCGACGAGAATGGCGGAGGCCGCAATGTTGACGTCGATGGCGCGCGCCGTGCCCTGTGCAAGGCTCAGTACGAAAGGATCGACATCGGTGAACCCGGCCAGAAGGCCTAGGGCGAAGATACCGCTCTCGCCATAGCGCGTCTTCGCCCATGTCACGGCGATGGACAGCGCGATGAAGAGGATCGCGAAGATGATGGCGGTCGAGAGTTCGAGCGGGTTGGTTGGCGTCGTGGTCTCCGGCGCATCATTGGCGGTTTGCGGTGCGAACCACATTAGCCCGCCGCTTATGAGCAATCCGGCGGTGCAAAGAACGGCAATGGAAGGCAGGAGTTGCAGCGCGAGCGGCATGCTGAAGATGCCGACGACCGTGATGATGCGCAGGAACATGATGGCGGTGGCCAGCACGATCGCGGATTGCGTGCGCGCGGGAGCGGTCTTGCTCGTATGGGCACGGCGCGACAGCACGACCGTGGTCGCCGTCGAGGAGTAGAGGCCACCAAGCGCCGCCGAGATGAGCACGCCGTGGCGCGGCGCCACGAAGCGCTGCATCAGATAGCTCGCATAGGAGAGCGTCGAGACGGCGACGACCGCAAGCCAGACTTCATAAGGCGTGATGTCGGTGAGCGTCGTCATCGGCTCATGCGGCACGAGCGGCAGGATGACGCCGGTGACGATCAGGAATTTGCCGAGCGTGCTGAGTTCCTCGGGGCCGAGCTTCGCGGCAAGCGCGTGGAGCCTTTCGCGCGCGCCGGTGAAGAGTACCGCCGCGACGGCAACGCTGACCGCGACCCAGAGCGGCGCGGCAAGCGTGATTGGCCCGAGAAGGAAGGCGAGGATGTTGCCCGTCGGCGCCATGATGCCGGCGTCGAGCCGCGTCGGGATTTCATCGGGCTCGCTGGTTTCGGTGAGCTGATGCGTCAGCCGTTCCCGGTAATAGATGGAAAGCCAGGTGCCCAGGATCGCGAGGCCGCCCAGAAACAGCAGCCCGTGCTCCGGCTCCAGCGCATAAAGCAGCGCGCCGGTGAGGGAGAGCAGCGGAAAGGTCCTGACGCCGCCGGGCGGCTTGATGTGGCTTTTCGCAAAATATTCCTCGAAGGCGAGGCCGAGGAAAAAGCCGAGCGCGATGAGGACGGCGAATCGTTCCGGGTCGATTGCCGGAAAGGAGAAAGTGGGCATCACTTCGCAATCCGGTTGGACTTGAGCTGCGAGGGGTCGAAGGGAAAGACGATACCCGTGTCGGGAATCGTCAGCTTCTGTTTCTTGCCTTCATAGCTGGTTCGGTTGAGCAGGTCGCGGATGACGTTGAGACGCGCATCGCGTTTGTCGTTGGCGCATACGACGTTCCATGGCGCATGCAGTGTATGGGTCCGCGCGAACATGATGTCGCGGGCCTTGCTGTAATCCGACCAATGCTTCATCGCGGCATTGTCCACAGGCGAAAGCTTCCACTGCTTCAGCGGATCCTTGCGCCGGTCTTCGAGGCGCTTTTTCTGCTCGTCGCGCGAGATGTCGAGATAATATTTGTAGAGCGTGATGCCCGCGCCGATCAGCATTTCCTCGAAGGCGGGAACGGTGGTGAGGAATTGCTCGCGCTCGGCGTCCGAGCAATAACCCATGACGGGCTCGACGCCTGCGCGGTTGTACCAGCTGCGGTTGAAGAACACGATTTCCTGCGCCGCCGGCAGATAGCGCGAATAGCGCTGGAAATACCATTGCGAGGTTTCGCGGTCGGACGGTTTGCCGAGTGCGACGATGCGCGTCTCGCGGGGGCTCAGATGCTCCGTGATGCGCTTGATCGTACCATCCTTGCCGGCAGCGTCGCGTCCCTCGAAGATGACGAGGAATTTTCGATTGTGGGCGATGATGTCCTTTTGAAGCTTCACGAGTTCCACCTGGAGCTCGTAGAGGCCCTTTTTGTACTCGCCATTGCCGCCGTTCTCGTCATCGGCGATCTGGCTCTTCTTGCGGCCCTTGGTGGACATGGCGGCTCCCGGGATAGCTCGGCTTCAAACCGGAGACTAGCCCTTTCGCGCCCCCTTATGAAGCCGCGACCTCGGGGCCGGGGGAGTTGCGGGGGGCGGTCAGAGGCCGATGAAGGGCTGAAGCAGCCGCGGGATCAACCCCTCGAAGCGGATCGGTCCCTCGGCGAGGGCGAGGCAGATGCACTCTTCCTCCGTGCCGACCGTGAGCCCGTGTAGGTCGTCTACGCCCGTCACCTCGACATCGCCGCGCCGGAATGTGCCGAAGCGATCGCTGAAGCTGCCCTTGAGGACGAGCGTCATTTCGGCGCCGCTATGGCCGTGGCGGGGAATCCGGACGCCCGGCTGGGCGCGCAGCATCCACAGTCGTTCGGCGTTTTCGCCGCGCCAGAGCATGGCCTTGCGCATGCCTGGACCGAGCAGGCCCCATTTGAGCGCGTCGAGATCGTGGCCGAGCCAGTCGTGGAGTGGGGCGGGCAGGATGGCGTCGCGCTTCCGCGGGGCGGGGCGAGGGGCTTCGGCGACGGGCTCGTCCAGAAGGGCGAGCGTGCGGGCGAGCGCGTCGGGCGCCATGACATCCGGCGCGAGGTCTTCGAGCAGCGCTCCGCCCACGGCCTCGGCAGCGGACACGGCCTTTCGTGCATCCGGCAGGAGGCTCAGATGCGAGGCGACGAAAACCGACTGACCTTCCGACAGGCTCCCCGCCGCATAGGCCGCGATCCATTCGTCGTCGAGAGGATGCGTGATGCTCATTGCATGTCCTCCAGCGCAGGACGCAGGCGGGCGAAGGCGAGCCTCAGCCGCGATTTGACGGTACCGAGCGGGATCGAAAGCCGCGCGGCGATTTCGGAATGGGGAAGCGCCTCCATGAAGGAGAGCGCCACCACTTGCGCCTGGTCGGGCGGAAGCTTCGCCAGCGCCGCGCGGACGCGCGCGCCGATCTGCAACGCTGCGATTTCGGCATCTGCGGGGCGAGGTGCCTCAGGTTGGAGCGAGGGGTCTTCCATGTCGAACTCCGGCCTCTTCTGACGGCGCTTGACGTCGATGAAGCGGTTTCGCGCGATGGTGAATATCCATGTGCCGACGGATGCCTTGGCGGGGTCGAAAAGCTCGGCCTTGCGCCAAACGGTCAGCATGACGTCCTGGGCGAGATCCTCGGCTTCCTTTTCGTCGGCGCGCAACCGGCGCAGATAGGATTTGAGCCGCGGCGCGTAATAGCCGAAGAGGCTCGCAAAGGCGGTCTTGTCGCGGCGCCCGGCGATCGCTTCGACGAGGAGCGCCATTTCGGCTGGATTGGCCTCGGTAAGCGCCGTCGGGCGCTTTTCCTGCGCCTGTTCGAGATCGCCGGAAAGGCCGTGCTCCCCTCGCGGGTCTTGCGCCATCAGGCCAAGCTTCCTCCATTGCATCCGGCGCGTGGCACGGATCGGGCGGGTGTGATCGAGGATCATGGTGCTTGGCTGCGGCATAGCTGGTCCTACGCGCGCGAGAGAAGCCCGGATCACTCTTCCGCCTCCGCCGTGATCCTATGCCCAGTTGCCTGATGCGCAAATAGCATGATCCGCCGGGCGCCTATCGCCGTATCGATATCAGGCTCCCCCAAAGGCAAAGGACTGAATGGCCCCCTTTCAGGACAATATCGGCCCCGCCCCCCGTGGCTTGCGGATCGCCGTCATCGGCTCCGGCATTTCAGGTCTCTCGGCGGCCTGGCTGCTTTCCCGCGCGCATGAAGTCACCGTCTATGAAAAGGCCGACCGGCCGGGCGGCCACTCGAACACATTGGTCGCGCCATGTCCCGAGGGGGACGTTCCCGTCGACACCGGCTTCATCGTCTATAACGAACTCAACTATCCAAACCTAACGGCGCTTTTCGAAACGCTGGGTGTTGAGACGCGGGCGAGTGAAATGTCTTTCGCCGCCTCCATTTCTGATGCGAAGGGCGGTCGGTTCGAATATTCGGGCTCCGGCCTCAACGGGTTGTTCGGCGACCGGCGCAACATCTTGCGCCCGCGCATGTGGCGCATGCTCGCGGAGATTCTGCGGCTCTATCGTTTTGCGCCGGGCCTTCTCGATCAGAGCGGCCTCGACCGCAAGCCGCTCGGCGAATTCCTGCGCGAGCAAGGCTACTCCTCCGCGCTGCGCGAGGATCATCTCCTGCCCATGTGCGCGGCGATCTGGTCGTTGCCGCTCGCGCGGGTCGAGGAATTTCCCGCGCTCGCCTTTCTGCGCTTCTTCGACAATCACGGACTGATGCGGCTCACCGGCCGCCCGCTCTGGCGCACCGTTTCCGGCGGCTCGCGAGAATATGTGAAGCGGCTCGCCGCGCCGCTGGGCGATCGTCTGCGCCTCGGCACCGGAATTGCCTCGATCTTGCGCGACGAAACTGGCGTGACGGTGATGGATGCGAAAGGCGCAAGCGAGCGTTACGACCATGTCGTCATCGCCGCCCATAGCGACGAGGCACTTTCCATGCTCGCCGATGCCGATGCGAACGAGCGCCGCCTTCTTGGCGCCATTCCCTATCAGCGCAACATCGCCTGGCTTCATTCGGACCGGCGCTTCATGCCGCGCTCGCGCCGCGTCTGGTCGAGCTGGAATTACATGGGCGGCAGCATGGGGGGCGACGGTCATGCTCAGCCTGTCTGCGTCAGCTACTGGATGAACAGGCTTCAGGGGCTTCCCACGTCGCGCGAGCTTTTCGTCACGCTCAATCCCTCGCATGAGCCCGATCCCGCCAGAGTCGTCTCGCGTATCGAATATGACCATCCGCTCTTCGATGCGGGCGCGCTTGAGGCTCAGCGCGCGCTATGGCAATTGCAGGGCGCGCGGCGCACATGGTTCTGCGGTGCCTATTTCGGTTCGGGCTTCCACGAGGATGGCTTGCAGGCGGGTCTTGCCGTCGCCGAGGAACTGGGCGGAGTGGCGCGGCCTTGGGCCGTCGAGAACCCGTCGAGCCGCATTTCCTTGGTTCCGCGCGGGTCGCGCGAGGTTCGACCGGTGGAGGTCGGCGCCTCATGATCGAGGGTGAGACGCGTTCCCGTCTCTATTTCGGCAAGGTCTTTCACCGCCGGTTGCGGCCGCGGCGGCATGAGCTTTCCTATCGCGTTTTCTACATGCTCATCGACCTCGACGAACTGGATGCGCTGGACCGTGGCTCGCGCCTCTTCGCGTATAACCGCTTTGGGCTTTTCAGCTTTTACGACCGCGATCACGGACCTCGCGACGGGCGGCCCCTCCGCCCGTGGATCGAGGCGCATCTCGCGCGCGCCGGTCTCGCGCCGGGCGGGCGCATTCTCGCGCTCTGTTTGCCGCGCGTGCTCGGCTATGTCTTCAATCCGCTGACCGTCTATTTCTGCCATGACGCAGAGGGACGCCTGACGGCTATGTTTTACGAAGTGTCGAACACGTTCGGAGATCGTCACTCCTATCTCATCCCGGTGGCCGATGCCGATGAAGCGGTTCTGCGCCAGAGCTGCGACAAGGCGTTCTTCGTCTCGCCATTCATCGAGGTAGCGGGCAGCTACGACTTCACCGTCCTGCTGCCGGAACGTCGCATCGGCCTTACCATTCGCGAAAGCGATGGTGAGGGCGCGCTGCTCACGGCGTCCTTCGCAGGTGAAGCGCAGCCCTTCACTGATGCCACACTTCTTAACGCCTTCCTAACGCATCCACTGCTGACGCTGAAAATCATCGCCGGCATTCACTGGGAAGCGTTGAAACTCTGGCTGAAGGGTGTGCCTCTCGTCGCGCGCCCCATGGCTCCCGCTGGCGCGGTAACCATTTGCGCACCCGCCCGGCCCGCTATTTCGGCCCGTCTCGAATAAAGCCATTTCGGACGTAACCTATTCTTAGGGCTCGCATACTTACATAAGAGCTAGTTCAGTTTGCGTACGTGTCGAAGCCAAGGCTCGGCCGGACGGCGAATATGGTCAGGGCTTATATGGAACGGGCAGCCGCACAGGGCGAGGCCGGACGCGACGAAACCGTCGCGTCGCCGGGTGCTGCCGGTGAATCCCCCGGCGGCCTGGTCGCGCTCGCGAAAGCCCTGCTTGGCTTCGGCATGCGTGGTTCCTTCTTCGCTATTCGCCTGAAGGTCTTCGCGCTCATGACGGTGGTCGGCGCGGTGCTCGTTGCGCTGAGCGGTGTCTTCGTCTTCCGTCTTTATGGCGACCAGATCGACACGATCGTCAAGGTGAGAGCCACAGGGCTCCGCGACGTCGTCATCCATTCCGTCTCAAACGCGCGCACGATCGACGACCTGCAATACCTGGTCGACGCAATCGGCAACACTTCTCGCGTCGAGATCATGGCGATCATCGACGCGAAGGGGCGGGTCGTCGCCGCCTCGCGCAGTGACTGGCGAGGAAAGTTCGTCGATTCGTTGCCCGATCCCGTCGCGCGGGCAAGCCTTTCGCGTCTGCCGCACGCCCTCGAACGCTTGCCCTCGTCCAATGCCACCCGTGCCGACTTCATTGCGCCCCTTCGCATCGACATTGAAAAGCAGGACGGGACGCTCTTCTTCCGTGCGAATGTCACCGAGGCACTTAGCGGCTTGGAGCAGACTGCATGGGCCATCATTGTCTGGCTTGCAACCGGGGCGACTGTCGCGGTGCTTACGCTCTCGCTGTTGATGCAGCGGATATTCATTACGCCGATCGAGATGCTGCGTGCCTATGCCGAGCGACGTGGCGGGGGAGGCTACGCGTCCGTCATGGGGCTTCGCGATGAAATTTCCGTCGTCGCCGAGGTTCTGAACGAAGCGTTCCGGGCAACGGGCGAAACCGAGACGCGGCTTGCCGATCTGGCCCGCACCGACAGCCTCACCGGTCTCGGCAATCGCACCTATTTCAAGTCGCGGCTCGCGCAGGAGATCGCGCTTGCCGAGGCGAATGGCGCCATTATCGGCGTGATGGTCCTCAACCTCGACAAGTTCAAGGACATCAACGACACTTTGGGGCACGACTCCGGCGACGTCATCCTGCAGCGCACCGCCGAAATCCTGAGAAGCTGCCAGCGCAAGGGCGATGCGGTGGCGCGGCTTGGCGCAGACGAGTTCGGCATCGTGCTCACGGGGATTTCAGGACCGGAAGAAGCGGTCGAATATGCCAGCCGATTCATTCGAGCCGTCGGCGTTCCCTTCCGTCATGCCGCGAATGAACTCCACCAGACTGCTTGCGTCGGCTTGACCGTCTATCCGCAGGATGGGCGCGACCCGGACGTGCTGATGAAGAATGCAGATCTTGCGCTCTCCCGCGCCAAGGTCGAAGGGCCGAGCGCCTGCATTCCCTATCGCCATGAACTGCATCTGCGCGCGATGGAGCGCAACTCCATCGAGCGCGATCTGCGCGTTGCGCTGGCGCAGCGCCAGTTCGTTCTCTTCTATCAGCCCAAGGTCGATATCAATACGGGCCGCATCAACGGCGCCGAGGCATTGATCCGCTGGCAACATCCCGAGCGTGGCCTCGTCTCGCCCGACCTCTTCATTCCGGTGGCGGAGCGCTGCGGCTTCATCTCCGAAGTGTCGAAGTGGGTTCTCGACGAAGCCTGCCGACAGAACCGCGCCTGGCAGGAGGCCGGCCTTCCGAAGATCGGCATCGCCGTCAACGTTTCGGCGGTCGACCTGCGACGCCCCGATCTCACGGACATCGTGGCGAACACACTCGTCCGTCATGCCCTGTCGCCGCAATATCTCGAACTTGAAGTGACCGAAAGCATGGTCATGCGCGATGTCGACTCCGTCATCGGCACGCTGCGGCGCCTGCGGAGTCTCGGCGTGGGCATCGGCATCGACGATTTCGGCACGGGTTACTCTTCGCTTGCCTACCTGAAGCGCTTCCCGGTGAAGCGTTTGAAGATCGATCGCAGCTTCGTGCGCGACATCGCAGATCTGCGCGACGGCAAGGTCATCCCCAAGGTCATCATCGACCTCGCGCACAGCCTCAGCGTCAATGTGCTGGCCGAAGGCGTGGAAGATGCCGCGCAACTCGAAATCCTGCGCTCGCTGGGTTGCGACGAGGCGCAGGGCTATTTCCTTGGGCGCCCCATGCCGGCGGTGGAGTTTGAGCTCTTCCTGCGTCACGCTCCGAACGGGCTCCATCCGGATGCGGCCATCCGTCATGCGGTGACTGTTGCGCCTGCGAAGGGACATGGCCTGCGCTCTGTGCCGGGTTCCGCCGCCTGAGGTTCACGCATCCCTATTGACGCAGCGTTCGCCTTTTCCCGCGTATCGCGCGTTGCGCTCGGCTGGACGCGCCGCTTTGCAGCGCTAAACTCCCCACCCGAAGTAATGCGCGCCGCCTTCGCGAGAAGGCAACAACGCGCGGCCGATACCGACAGGAGAATGTCATGGATCTCGCCTATGGGCCGGAATACGACGCCTTTCGCCAGCAGGTGCGCGATTTCATCGCTGCGCATCGCGACAAGGCACCGAAGAATTTTGGCGTCAATCGACCGTCCGAAGAAGCGTTGGTCTGGCAGCGGCTGCTGATCGAACATGGCTATGCGGCGCGCACGATCCCCAGGGAATATGGCGGCTATGGCGCGGAGCCCGACATTCTGAAGTCGCGCATCATTGCGGAGGAATTCTCCAATGCGCGCCTGCCCACGGGCCTGTCCAATCAGGGCATCTCGATGCTTGTGCCGACGCTTCTCGAACTAGGCACCGAGGAGCAGAAGCTGAAATGGATATCGCCGACGCTTCGCGGCGATGTCGTCTGGTGTCAGGGCTATTCGGAGCCGGGTTCGGGTTCGGACCTCGCATCGCTTCAGACCAAGGCGACCGAGGATGGCGACGATTTCATTATCAACGGCCAGAAAATCTGGACGTCGACGGCCCATGCCGCCGACATGATCTTCTGCCTCGTGCGCACCGAGCCCGATGCGAAGAAGCATGAGGGCATTTCCTATCTCATCTTCTCGATGAAGACCCCGGGCATCGAGGTGCGTCCGCTCGTCACCATGACGGGGCACGCGGAATTCAACGAAGTCTTCTTCACCGATGTACGGGTACCGCAGAAGGACATCGTCGCCGGTCGTGGTCAGGGCTGGTACGTCGCCAATGCGACGCTGAAGCATGAGCGCGGCATGCTGGGTGATCCCAACGCCGCGGGCTCGCGCCTGAAGCAGATCATCGAGCTGATGGAAAGCGAGACGGTGGATGGCGAGCGCCTGATCGACAATCCGCTCTTCCGCGACCGCTTGCTGAAGTTGCAGGCCCGCGTCCTCGCGATGCAGTTCCACGGGCTCAGGCTTCTGACCGCTTCCGCCAAGAAGGAAGACCCAGGCATCGCGCGTCTCATCGTGAAGCTTCAGGGCTGCGATCTGAACCACGACCTTGCGGCACTCGCCATCGACGCGCTGGGCGAGCTCGGCGTGCTTTACGGCGAAAGCCCGCATCTGCGGGCGAAAGGCTCGTGGCAGCATCGCTACATGTTCGACCTTGGCCTCATCATTGGCGGCGGCACGGCGCAGATTCAGAAAAACATCATCTCGGAGCGTGGCCTTGGCATGCCCCGCGAGCCGAAGCTCGCGAAAGCGTAAGGGAGAGCGGGACATGGAATTCGGATTGTCGGAAGACCAGAGGCTGATGCAGGACAGCGTCAACCGGACGCTGGAAAAAGTCTCGCCGCTGGAGCGGGTTCGCAAGGCGGCGGAAGGCCGCGAGGCCTATGCGAAGGATGTATGGGCGGCGCTCGTCGATCTCGGCGTGCCGGGCCTCATCGTGCCAGAGAACGAAGGCGGCATGGAGTTGAAGCTTCTTGACGCCGCGCTCGTGTCGGAGGCACTCGGCCGCCACGTTGCGCCCGCGCCCTTCATCGCCAGCGCCATCATGGCGCCGCTGGCGCTCATCGGTTCCGCGAGCCCCAGGCAGCGGGAAGCCTTTCTGCCGAAGCTTGCGGGCGGTGAGGCGATTGCAGGCGTCGCCATCTCCGAGCGCGCGTCCGGCGCGCGAGACGGCGCGGGCGTTGCCGCGTCGGGCGGCAAGCTCAACGGCAAGGCGCTTTTCGTGCTCGATTGCGGCGGCGCCGATTTCTACATCGTCGGCGACAGGGATGGCGGGCTGCATCTCGTATGGGCCGATGCCGAAGGGCTGACGCGCACGGAACTGACCACCATCGACCTCACGCGCTCCATCGGCGAACTCGACTTCGTGAATGTCGAGGCAGAGCCGCTCGTCTCCGGCGATACGAGGGCGACGACGCGGCGCATGCTCGATGCGGGCCGCGTCATGCTCGCCGCCGACACGCTCGGCGCCGGCTGGCGCATGATCGAGAAGGCTGTCGAATATTCCGGTGAACGTAAGCAGTTCGGCCGCGTCATCGGCTCCTTCCAGGCTGTGAAGCACATGTGCGCGGAAATGGCCGCCGAACTCGAGCCCGGCCGCTCGCTCATCTGGTATGCCGCGCATGCCTTTGACGAAATCCCGGAAGAAAGCTCGCTCATGGCCGCTCATGCCAAGGCGCATCTCTCCGAAGTCGGCCGTTTCGTCGCCCGCACCGCCACTGAAGTTCATGGCGGCATGGGCTTCACCGACCTTCTCGGCCTCCATTACTGGTTCAAGCGCATCGGCCTCGACCGTCAGCTTCTCGGCTCGCCCGAGCGCGTACGGCAGGACGCTGCGGTGCTGCAAGGCTGGGCGGCGGAGTGATGCAAATATTTGCGTTGAACCTTGCTCGCACCCCGGGTTTCATGGGCTGAAATCCGGGGCTTTGGGCGAGGGGACAAATTGGGAAGCGTGGCTGAAGTCTTCCGGGCTTTTCTGAAGCTCGGCCTCACTTCCTTTGGCGGACCCGTTGCGCATCTCGGCTATTTCCGCGCTGAGTTCGTTCAAAAGCGCCGCTGGCTCGATGATCGCACCTATGCCGATCTCGTCGCGCTGGCGCAGTTTCTGCCCGGCCCAGCAAGCAGCCAGGTCGGCATGGGGCTTGGTCTCATGCGGGCGGGGCTGCCCGGCATGTTCGCCGCATGGGCGGCCTTCACCCTTCCGTCGGCTCTGATCCTTGTCGCTGTCGCCTATGGCGCGGCGGCGCTTCAGGGGCCGGTCGCGCAGGGCATCACCCATGGGCTGATGATTGCGGCTGTCGCTGTTGTTGCCGAAGCGGTCCTCGGCATGGCGCGGACGCTGACGCCGGACTGGCAGCGGGGGCTCGTTGCGGCCTTTGCCGTCGTCATATCGTTGCTCATGCCCTCCGCGGTCGGCCAGATCGGCCTTCTCCTCGCGGGCGGGCTCTTCGGCTTTGCTTTCCTCAAGCCCGGCGATCTCGGCCAGCATGTGCCTTTGGCGAGTCCGATCGGCAGAGGGGTGGGGGCGGCGCTGATCGCGACCTTCTTCGCCTTGCTGTTTCTCCTGCCGGTTCTTGCGGCAAAGGGCGGTGCAGGCCTCCAGCTTTTCGATATCTTCTACCGCGCGGGCGCTCTGGTCTTCGGTGGCGGTCATGTCGTGCTGCCGCTTCTCGAAAGCGATCTCGTTCCGCGCGGCTTCATCAGCCGCGACGCGTTTCTTGCAGGCTACGGTGCGGCGCAGGCCGTCCCCGGTCCGCTTTTCACCTTTTCCGCTTATGTGGGCGCTGCTCTCGATCAGGGACCGCGGGGGCTTGCGGGCGCGGCGATCTGCCTTGCAGGCATGTTCGCCTCGTCCTTCCTGCTGGTGCCGGGCGTCATACCCTTCTGGCTGCGCCTCTCGCATCTCGCGGGGCCGCGCGCGACGCTCATGGGTGTCAACGCGGCCGTCGTCGGCATTCTCGGCGCGGCGCTCTATTCACCCGTCGTGACCTCGGCGATCCATGCGCCTGCCGACGCGGCGCTGGCCGTCGCCGCCTGGGCGATACTGGCCCTCGCCAAGGCCCCGGCATGGGCCGTCGTCATCGCCTGCGGCGCGGCGGGGCTGTTCATTTCCTGAGCGGGCAATCTCCTGTAAGGAGATGCGATCAACGCTCGCCGGGGACGGAAAATGTATATCAGCTATGTCGCGGCCTTTCTGACCACCATCGCCTTCCTTCCGCAGGCGGTGAAGACGATCAGGACACGCGATACGGATGGCCTCTCCATCCTGATGTACATGTCCTTCGTTATTGGCGTCGCCTGCTGGCTGATCTACGGGATCAGGCTTGGCGACGTGGCGCTCATCGTCGGCAATGGCGTGACGCTCATGCTGGCGCTGCCCATTCTGGTCATTGTCGGCCTCAACGACCTCAAGGCGTGGCGCGAGGGCAGGCGCTTCTGACGAAGCCTCCCACGCCGGGCTTGCGCGAGGCCGCGCGGCCTGATTGCATGGCCCCAATCGAAATTCAATCGCGCCAAAGATGCGCGAAGACATATCGGGAGGATACCTCATGCGTGCAGCCATTTTCCGCGGCGGCGATCTCGTCGTCGATACATTGCCGGAGCCGAAACCGGCTGACGGACAGGTTGTCGTCAAGACGCTTGCCTGCGGCATCTGCGGTTCGGACCTTCATGCCTTCCATCACGCGCCCAAGATGGTCGATGCGGCCAAGCGCTCCGGGTCGAGTTTCGTGATGGATGTGAAACGCGACATCGTGTTCGGCCACGAATTCTGCGCCGAAATCGTCGATCACGGGCCGAACACGCAGAAGACGCACAAGGTCGGTACGCGCGTCTGCTCCGTTCCGGTTGCGATCACGCTCGCGGGCGAGAAGGCGAATATCAACCCGGTTGGCTATTCGAACGAAGTGCCCGGCGGCTTTGCCGAGAACATGGTGCTGAACGAGATGATGCTTCTCGAAGTGCCGAACGGGCTATCCTCCGAACATGCGGCGCTCACCGAGCCGATGGCGGTCGGCTGGCATGCGGTACAAAAGGCGCGTCTGACCAAGGAAGACGTGCCTCTTGTCATCGGCTGCGGTCCTGTCGGCCTTGCGGTCATCGCGGCGCTCAAGATCGCGGGCGTCGGCCCGATCATCGCCGCGGATTTCAGCCCGGCGCGGCGCAAGCTTGCCGAAACCATGGGTGCCGACATCATTGTCGATCCCGCCGAGCATTCGCCCTACACGCGCTGGGCCGAAGAAGCGACGCCCGAAGGTTACGATCCGACGAGCGTTATCTCGATCCTCGGCATGGGTCCGAAGATGCGTCCCGCCGTCATTTTCGAATGTGTCGGCGTTCCCGGCATCATCCAGCAGATGCTTGAAGGCGCGCCGCGCGAGGCGCGTATCGTCGTGGTCGGCGTCTGCATGGAGCAGGACCGTTTCGAGCCTTTCTTTGCGATCAACAAGGAACTCAACCTGCAATTCGTGCTCGGCTACACGCCGGACGAATTTGCCCTGACGTTGCGCCACATCGCGGAAGGCGACATCGAGGTCGCACCGCTCGTGACGGGCAAGGTCGGCGTCGAAGGCGTGAAGCAGGCTTTCTCGGATCTCGCCAATCCGGAAGCCCACGCCAAGATCCTTGTCGAACCCTGGCGTTAAGAGGTCTTCAGGCGCGCGGCATCGTTTCCTTGAACGAACGCCGCGCGCTCAATGCCTCGAAATGTGAGGCGAGCGCAGGCCGCGTGTCGCGCCAGGCGAGATCGGGAAAGCGGAAATCGAGATAGCCGAGCGCACAGCCGACGGCGATCAGGCCGAGATCGAGAGAGGCGAAGCTCGCCCCCGCTTCAAGGTCGAGAAAATCGAGCGCGCGGATGATGGATTTGCGCCAACGTTCGACGGCGGCGGGGCTCCGCTCTCCTTCGGGGCGCATGCTTTCGTAGATGGAGGCGACGCCCGCATCGAGAATACCGTCCGCGGTCGCCTGAAGCCGCAGCACCTTCCAGCGTTCCGGACCGGAGGCGGGCAGCAGCGACGGTCCCGGCAGTGTCGTGTCGAGATATTCGCATATGACCGGGCTGTCGAAGAGCGCCATGCCCTCGTCGAGGATGAGCGCCGGAATCTTTCCGAGCGGGTTCGCCGCATGAAGCGCAGGCGGGTCTTCCCGCGCGACGACGATCTCCTCGGTCACGAGGCCTTCCGCCCCTTTCTCGCGAAGAACGACGCGGACCTTGCGGACGAAGGGCGAGGTGTTGGAGGCGAAGAGCTTCATGTGACGTTTCTCCGGTCTGGTCTCCGGTCTGGCGGATCCCTGTCATCATAGCTCGCTTCGGAGGCATTCGCATGCCCGGTTCTCATGTATAGTCTTGGGTAAAGCCCCGGCGCAGCAAGGAGACACACATGTTAGGCGGAAGCACTTTCGTCCTCGTCATTCTGGTCCTCGCGATCGTGTTCATCGCCAAGGCGGTCAAGGTCGTGCCGCAGGGCTATGTCTACACGGTCGAGCGCTTCGGGCGGTACACGCACAGCCTGATGCCCGGTCTTGGTGTCATCACGCCTTTCATCGACCGGGTCGGCGCCAAGGTGAACATCATGGAGCAGGTGCTCGACGTGCCGAGCCAGGAGATCATCACGCGTGACAACGCGATGGTGACGGTCGACGGCGTCGTCTTCTACCAGGTGCTCGATGCGGCCAAGGCTTCCTACGAAGTCAGCAATCTCAAAGTCGCGATCCTGAACCTCATCATGACGAATATCCGTACTGTCATGGGCAGCATGGATATGGACGAACTTCTGTCGCAGCGCGACTCGATCAACGCGCGGCTTCTCACCGTGGTCGACGAGGCGACGCATCCCTGGGGTCTCAAGGTCACGCGCATCGAGATCAAGGACATCGCGCCGCCGCGTGACATCGTCGACTCCATGGCCCGCCAGATGAAAGCCGAGCGCGACAAGCGCGCCTCGATTCTCGAAGCGGAGGGCAAGCGCCAGGCCGCGATCCTCGCCGCCGAAGGCCAGAAGCAGGCGGCGATCCTCGAAGCCGAAGGTCGGCGCGAGGCAGCCTACCGCGATGCCGAAGCTCGCGAACGCGCCGCCGAAGCCGAAGCGAAGGCGACGCAGGTGGTGAGCGACGCCATCGCCGGCGGCAATGTGCAGGCGCTCAATTATTTCGTCGCCACGAAATATGTCGATGCGCTGCAGGCCGTCGCCAGCGCGCCGAACCAGAAGCTGGTGCTCATGCCGCTCGAGGCGGCGAGCGTCATCGGCGCCATCGGCGGTATCAGCGAACTCGCGCGCGATGCTTTCGGTGGCGGCAGCACGGGCGGCGGCGCGCCGCTCCGCCCGCGTTCTTCCGGCACGGTGCCCAACGTCACCAGCGGAGACTGAGCCATGCTTGACAGCCTGTCGCTCGGCGAGTTCGGGCTCTGGGCATGGTGGATCATTGCCGCCGTGCTCGGCATCCTCGAGCTGATCGTACCGGGAATATTCTTCATCTGGCTCGCGGCGGCGGCGGCCCTCGTCGCCCTCGTCGTGATGGTGGTCGATATTCCGTTGACGGTGCAGGCCGCGCTTTTCGCGGTTCTCTCGGTCATCGCGGTCTGGACGTCGCGGCGCTATTTCGCGCGGCATGAGGTTCCGAGCGACCATCCGCTTCTGAACCAGCGCGCGCAGACCTATGTCGGCCGCAGCTTCACGCTCGAACAGGCGATCCGGAATGGCCGCGGCAAGATCCGCATCGGCGATACGCTATGGCTCGCCGAAGGGCCGGACCTTCCGGCGGGCACGACCGTTCATGTCACGGGTGTCGACGACGCCGTGCTGAAAGTCGAGGCGGTGCATTAACGTCAGAGGCAGGCCGTGCCGCTGAGCTGCCCATGCGTCGCGCGCACGCTACGCGTCTCGGTGAAGTCGCGGCAGCGGCGGCCTTCCTTGTCGCGATATTCGTTGATGGGCGTGATCGTGCCGGATGCCTGTTCGGTCGCGGTCCACCAGCGCACGGGCTGGCCGATCTCGACGGACATGACCTTTGCCATCGCGCGGCGTTGCTCGGAGGCGGGGAAGCCGGAAAGTGTCGGTCCGTTCGATCCGTGAACAGCATAACCGATAAGGAGGCCCGCCACCACGGCGGCCTGGAAGCCGTGCCCCGCGCCGATGGTCGAGCCGAGCAGCGCGCCGCCGCCCGGCCCCACGATTCCCGATCCGCGATCATCGACCGGAATATGGATGAGCGGCTCCGGCTGTTTCTCGGTGACCTGTGGTTGCGGCGGCATCGATTCTGCGCAAGCCGAAAGCGTCAGTGCAATGCAGAGCAGTGGGGCTGCTACTCTCATGGTTCCGTCCTTTTCAGGAATGGCATGATGATCTGGCGAAGCGCGGGGCTGAGAGCTGCCACCGCGCCAAGGATCAGCGTCAGGATCGGCAGGCTCGACGTCGAGCCCTTGAAGAGGCCGAGAAGCCCCATGCTCAGCTCGTCGAGCCGCTTTTCGATAATGTCGAAATCGCGGCGAATTTCACGCCGTGCGTCTTCGACGGAGCGGTTGGCGAGCTGCATTTCAAGCTGCGCTGCGCGGCCCTGATGCTTTTGGTTGGCGATGACGAGCGAGATGAGGGCAAGCAGCACGAGCGCCGTGCCGCTGATCGCCGCTGCCCATGTGTAGCCGTAGACTTCCGAAAGTGCGAGGAAGCCCGCAAGCGTGAGCATGGTGATGGCGAGCCCCGCGAAGAGCAGGCCGATGCCGATCCATCCGGCCCGGCGGGCGAGACGGCGCGCCTCCAGCTCCGCGCGTTGGAGTTCGGCCTCGGCAAGGCGGCGCATATTGGGTGTGGGGTCGAGCATGATGGCGCTCCTATCGCGTGAAGACGCGGCCGAGAAGAAAGCCGATGCCGAAAGCGATGAGCGCGCTCGGCACGGGATTTTCCCCGATCTGTTTCTGAAGGTCGGAGAGGCCTTCCTGAACGCGCTCGCCGATCTCTTCCGCCGTTTCGCGCGCGGTGTGAGGCTGCTCGCCGGGTTGCTCACCCAGAAGGGCCTTGGCCTCTTCCAATGCCTTGGTCAGCCGGTCGACCTCGGCCTGGAGCTCGGCGATCTCCGCCGCCGTGGCGGTGTTGTCGGCCATATGCTCGCTCCTTGCTGAATGGATCTTGCGCCAGAGCTTAGCTCGGGCACACGGGCGCGCAAATAGGTGGAAACCGAAGGGTGCGGCGGCTCAGAGATAGGGCGAGGCGAGCCTTATCGCCGCGTCCCTGAGCTTCACCGGGAAGGGGCGCCGGGCGATGCTTTCCAGTGTGACCGGGCGGGCCCCGGCGATTTTCGCGTCGATGATGCGATCGAGCTTATGGGCAAAAGACCTGCCGTAGCAGTCGAGGTTCAGCTCGAAATTGAGCCTCAGGCTGCGCCCGTCCCAGTTGGCCGAGCCGATCGTCGACCACATGCCGTCGACGGTCATGAGCTTCGTATGCTCGAAATGGCTTTCGGTCTTCCAGATGCGGCACCCCGCCTCGATGAGCCAACCGAGGGAGGGCGTCGCCGCCCAGTCCACAAAGGGCAGGTTGTTCTTGGAAGGAAGAACGATGTCCACCTCGACTCCATGCATGGCCGCGAGTGAGAGATTGGTCGCCAGCGTCGTGTCGGGCAGGAAATAGGGCGTCATGATGCGGATGCTCTGCCGCGCCTCGGTGAGCGCGCCGAGCAGCGTCCAGCGGATCGGGTTGAAGCCGAGGTCGGGGCCCGCGGGCAGGGCGCGCGCGACGAGTTCGCCGACATGGGCGATATGCGGGAACCAGTCCGGCCCGCCGAGGATTTCTCCCGTCGTGAATTCCCATTCATGCGCAAAGGTGCGCATCAGCTGCGCGACCACGGGCCCTTCGACGCGAAAGTGATGGTCGAGGATGGGCTTGCGCGGCTTTTCCCCCAGCATATTGCCGATCGAGATGTTCATACCTCCCGTGAAACCATGCTCGCCATCCACCACCAGGATCTTCTGGTGGTTGCGCATGTTGAGATAAGGCATCTGCCAGGGCATGAACGAATGCAGGAAGCGCGCGTAATTGATGCCGCGCTCCTTGAGCAGCGGAATGAGCGAGGGCCGCGAATACCACGAGCCGACGCCATCGATGAGGACGCGCACGCGGACGCCGCGCTCGACCGCGCGCGTCAGCGCGTCGAGGAAGAGGCGGCCCGCCTTGTCGTTGTTGAAGATATATGTCGAAAGAGCGATGGAGCGTGTCGCGCGATCGATCGCGGCGATCATCGCGGGATAGGCCTCGTCGCCATTGGTCAGCACATCGACGTCGTTGCCCGCCTCAAAGTGTTCGGGCAGCACCTTCTGGCCGAAATGCGCGAAGCTTTCGAGTTCCCTGCGCAGGTCTTCCTGTTCGAGGGGCAGAATTTCTCGCTGCAACGCGCCGGGCGGCGGCAGGGCCTTGCCGCGCCGAACGCCGCGCAGCTCCCGGGCGCGGCGCTGGATGCGGTTCACGCCGAAAAGGAGATAGATCAGCCAGCCGAGAACCGGCACCAGCAGGATGAACCCCACCCAGCCCGCCGCGGAGCGCACGTCGCTCTTGGTCAGCATGGCGTGGATGGCGGCCCCGACCATGGCGGCGAATTCGATGGTGCCCGCGAGATAGGGCCATATGTCGGCGAGGAACTGCATGGCGGCGAGCTTAGAGCAAGTGGGCGGCGCGTCCAGCCCCGCCGCCCCGCAGGGTCAGAAGCGTATTGTCGCCCCCGCATAGAGCCCGCGCCCGTCTCCGGGGAAATAGCGGTAG
>Ga0255338_1002200_pt1 | contig 30234 bp, 20 predicted proteins | sample MeOH1_35cm_T4_19_FD_203715 | JGI IMG/M metagenome (GOLD analysis project Ga0255338, IMG submission 203715) | Sandy soil microbial communities from University of British Columbia, Vancouver, Canada - MeOH1_35cm_T4_195 | ecosystem: Engineered > Artificial ecosystem > Sand microcosm > Unclassified ... | reverse complement strand
CCGGACGTGCTCTCCATCCAGCCGCGCCCCCTGCCGCGCAAGTACGACGAGCGGCAGAACATGATCGTGTCCGGCAACCTCACCGGCAACCAGCCCAACGGGCCGGGCTGGCTGGCGTGGCTGGCCTCCAAGGGCTTCACCCAGGCGCAGTTCACCGCGTCCGGCTTCGGCGTGGACGTGACGGACAGCGGCGTGGACAACGCCAACCCCGCGGCGCCCAACCACTTCGGCCTCTATGTCGGCGGCAACGTCTCCAACATCAGCCGCCTCGTGTACTCGCGCCTCGAGGGAACGCCGCACTCCGGCAGCACCATCCAGGGCTGCGACGGCCACGGCAACCTGAACTCGCACATCATCGGCGGCTACTCCAACCTGACGGGCGCGCCCTTCGAGGACACGGCGGGCTTCAACTACGGCCTGGGCGTGGCGCCCTTCGTGAAGCTGGGCTCCTCCGTCATCTTCGACCCGGGCTCCTTCACCAGCCCCGACTACGAGGACCTGCAGTCGCGCGCGTACCGCGATAGCATGCGCGTCAGCTCCAACAGCTGGGGTGCCAACACCAGCGCCTATACCGCGGACGCTCAGCGCTACGACGCGCTCGTTCGTGATGCGCAGCCGACGGCCTCGGCAGTGCCCAACGCGGGCAACCAGGAGATGGTCATCGTCTTCGCCGCGGGTAACTCCGGCTCCAGCGCGGGCACGGTGGGCAGCCCCGGCACCGCGAAGAACGTGATCACCGCGGGCGCCTCCGAGAACGTCCATCCCTTCGGCGGCGACGACCAGTGCCTCGTCAGCGACACGGACGCGAACGGCGCCTTCGACGTCGTGGGCTTCTCCAGCCGCGGCCCCACCGCGGATGGCCGCAAGAAGCCGGACCTGATGGCCCCCGGCACGCACGTCTCTGGCGGCGTGGCCCAGGCGACGCTCTCCACCAACCCGCCGTCCGGCAACGGCCAGGCGCTCAGCTGCTTCGATGCCTCTGGCGTGTGCGCCGGCCCTGGCACCAGCAACTTCTGGCCAGTGGGCCAGCAGTGGTACACGGCCTCCTCGGGTACCTCGCACTCGACCCCGGCCATCGCCGGCGGCGCGGCGCTCGTGCGCCAGTATTTCATCAACCAGGGAATGGCCCCGCCCAGCGCGGCGATGACCAAGGGCTTCCTGATGAACTCGGCCCGCTACATGACGGGCACCAGCGCCAATGACACCCTCTGGTCCAACAACCAGGGCATGGGCCTGATGGACCTGGGCATGGCGTTCGACGGCGTTCCGCGCCTGCTGGACGACCAGAACTCCACCAACCTCTTCACCGCCACCGGCCAGACGCGCACCTTCAACGGCGTGGTGGCCGACTCCAGCAAGCCCTTCCGCGTCACCCTGGCGTGGACGGACGCGCCGGGCTCCACCACCGGCAGCGCCTGGAAGAACAACCTGGACCTGAGCGTCACGGTGGGCAGCAACACCTACAAGGGCAACGTCTTCACCGGCGCCAGCTCGGTGACGGGTGGCACGGCGGACGCCTCCAACAACGTGGAGAGCGTGTTCCTGCCCGCGGGCACCACGGGCAGCTTCACCGTGACGGTGACGGCGGCCAACATCAACTCGGACGGCGTGCCGGGCAACAGCTCCACGCTGGACCAGGACTTCGCCCTCATCTCCTACAACACCTGCAACACCGCGCCGCCGGCGCTCACCGGCGTGACGGCCACTGCCTCCGGCGGCAACAGCGTCACCGTGGCGTGGACGGACAACGGCGCCGCCTCGTACAACGTCTACCGCGCCACCACCGCGGGTGGGCCGTACACCCGCGTGAACACCGCGGCCGTGTCGGGCTCGCCGTACGTGGACACCACCGTCTCCGGGACGATCACCTATTACTACGTGGTGCGCGGCGTGCAGTGCGCCGAGTCCCCGAACTCCAACGAGGCCTCCGTCACGGCGACGGGCGCTTGCACCCTGCCGCCCACGTTCGGCGGCGCCACCAGCGCGGCCAGCGCCGGCACGTCCACCTGCGCCAACACGGTGGCCTGGGCCGCGGGCACGCCCATCTGCGGCGGCACGCTGAGCTACTCGGTCTACCGCAGCACCACCGCGGGCTTCACCCCGTCGATCGCCAACCGCATCGCCACGGGCCTGAACACCACCAGCTTCGCGGACAACCTGGCCGTGAGCCAGGGGACCCGGTACTACTATGTGGTCCGCGCCAAGGAGACGGGCGCCGCCACCGTGGAGGAGACGAACACCGTGGAGCGCTCGACGGTGGCCAGCGGCGCGGTGACGCCGGGGGTGCGCTTCTTCGACGACCTGGACGGCAACCGCCCGCCCAACGCGGCCTCGTACTACATCGCGACGGCCACGGGCACCACGGGCACGCTCACCATCACCACGGGCTGCCACTACCAGTCGGCCACCCGGGCGTACCGCTTCGGCGCCGCCAGCACGGCCTGCGGCGGCACCTACCCCATCAGCTCGACGGCGACCCTGTCGCTGGGCGGCAATGGCACCACTGCGGGTATCAACGGCTTCGCCATCCCGGCCAGCACGATCGGTCCGCAGATGTCGTTCAACATCTGGTACAACTTCGAGACCGGATGGGACGGTGCCTGGCTGGCCTACAGCACCACGGGCGCATCCGGTCCGTGGACCGCCATCGGTGACTCGGCGAGCACGACGGCGCCGTACATCTCCGCGGGTGGCTACGACGCCACGATCAGCGGCGTGCCCAACCGGGGCTGGACGGGCTCGAACGCGGGCGCCAACGGCGCGCTGAAGGCCGTCACCGTGAACCTCAACTCGCTGGCGGGCCAGACGGTGTGGTTCGCGTTCCGCACCTCCACCGACGGCTCCATCGTCGCCGAGGGCCTCTACGTGGACGACCTCCGCATCGACGCAGACGGCTACGGGAGCTGCACCACCAACACGCCTCCGCCGGGTCCGGCCGTGGCGTACCAGCTGACGGGGCTGCCTGCCTCGGTGCAGGCGGGCGTGCCGGCCACGTTCACCCTCACGGCGAAGGACAGCCTGGGCCAGACGGCCACCGGCTACACCGGCACGGCGTCCTTCACCAGCACGGATCCGCAGGCGGTGCTGCCGGCCTCCGCGAGCTTCACCGCGGGCGTGGCGAGCAATGTGTCCGCCTCGTTCCGGACCCTGGGCAGCCAGACGATCACCGCCTCGGATACGGCCACCCCGGCCATCACCGGGAGCGCGGGCACCTCCGTTACCGCGGGACCCGCGACCGGCCTGACCTTCACCGTGCAGCCCGCCAACACCGCGGCCGGGGCCCCCATCACCCCTGCAGTGAAGGTGGGCCTGGTGGATCAGTTCGGCAACCCGGTCACCACGGGCACCAACAGCGTCACGATCGCGCTGGGCAGCAACCCGGCCGGCGGCACGCTAAGCGGCACCACCACGGTGGCGGCTGTCGGCGGTGTGGCCACCTTCGGTGACCTGACCCTGGACAAGGTGGGCACGGGCTACACGCTGGCGGCCAGCTCCACGAGCCTCACCAGCGCCACCAGCGCGGCCTTCGCTATCACCCCGGGCCCGGTGGCCAGCATGGCCTTCCTCACGCAGCCGTCGAACAGCACGGCGGGGGCGGCCATCACCCCGGCGGTGCAGATCGCCCTGCTGGACGCGTTCGGCAACGCCGCCTCGGGCACGGACAACGTCACCCTCGCGCTGGGCACCAACCCGGGCGGCGGTCCGCTGTCCGGCACCACCACGGTGGCGGCCGTCAACGGCGTGGCCACCTTCGGCGACCTGGCGCTCACCAAGGTCGGCTCTGGCTACACGCTGGAGGCCAGCTCGGGGACGCTCACGCGCGTGAGCAGCACCCCGTTCGACATCACCGCGGGTGCGCCGTACCGGGTAACCCTCACCCGGCAGCCTAGCGACCTCCTCGCGGGCGGCGTCATCACCCCGTCCGTCCAGGCGACCCTGTACGATCGGTACGGCAACCTGGCGACGCAGGCCACCATGCCGGTGTCCGTGTCCCTCGGGAACAACCCGTCGGGCGGCACGCTGAGCGGCACCACGACGATCCCCGCGGCGGGCGGCGTGGCCACCTTCGGCAACCTGTCGGTGGATCGCGTGGGCTCCAACTACACCCTGGTGGCGGGCGCGAGCGGCCTCTACTCGGACACCAGCGTGGGCTTCGACGTCCGCGTGGGTGCTCCGGCGGCGCTGGCCTTCACCGCCTCGCCCTCTGGCAACGTCACCTCGGGCGCGGCTTTCACGGCCCGGGTGGCGGTGCGGGATGCGGGCGGCAACCTCGTCACCGGGACCCCGACGCAGGTGACGCTGTCGCTGGGCAACGCGGCGGGCGCCACCCTGAGCGGCACCACCACGGCGACCACCGTCAACGGCGTGGCCACCTTCACGGGCCTCTCCGTGGACAAGGCGGGCTCGGGCTACACACTCGAGGCGAGCGCCACGGGCCTGCAGCCCGCGACGTCTCCGGCCTTCGGCGTGAGCCCGGGCGCGGCCTCGGCGCTGGCCTTCCTCAGCCAGCCGGGCAACACCCCGGCGGGCGCGGCCATCGCTCCGGCGATCAGCGTGGCGCTGAAGGATGCCCAGGGCAACACGGTGACGTCGTCCAGCGCGAGCATCACGCTGGCGCTCGGCACCAACCCCTCCAGCGGCACCCTGAGCGGCACGAAGACGGTCAACGCCCTCAACGGCGTGGCCACCTTCGGTGACCTGAGCGTGAACAAGGCCGGCACGGGCTACACCCTGCAGGCCTCCGCCGGTGCGATCACCGCCACCAGCAGCAGCTTCAACGTGGCGGCGGGCCCGGCGGCGCGGCTGAGCTTCCGCGCGGCTCCGGCCAACGGCACGGCGGGCGCGGTGCTCGGCTCCGTTCAGGTGGAGCTGCAGGACGCGCTGGGCAATGTCCTCACCGGCTCCACGGCGCAGGTGTCCCTGAGCCTGGGCGGCGCGGCGGGCGGCACGCTGGGCGGCACCACCACGGTGGCGGCGGCCGGTGGAGTGGCCACATTCAACACCCTGCTCATCCAGCAGGCGGCCACGGGCTACACGCTCACGGCCAGCGCGGCGGGTGTGCCGAACCTCACCAGCGGCGCCTTCGACATCGCTCCGGCGGCGGCGGCGCGGCTGGTCTTCAGCACCCAGCCCGGCAACAGCCTGGCGGGCGCGCCCATCACCCCGGCGCTGAAGGTGGCCATCCAGGATGCCTTCGGGAACCTCGTGACGAGCGGGACCCAGAGCGTCACCCTGGCACTGGCGACCAACCCCTCGGGCGGCACGCTGGGCGGCACCACCTCGGTGGCAGCCATCAACGGCGTGGCCACGTTCAGTGACCTGGCCATCGCCCGCGCGGGCACGGGCTACACGCTGACGGCCTCGGCGGGCTCGCTCACGAGCGCGACCAGCACGGCGTTCGACGTGACGGCGGGCACCACGGCCCGGCTGGTGTTCAAGCTGTCTCCCGCCAACACCACGGCGGGCGCCACGCTGGACACCACCTCCGTGGAGCTCCAGGACGCCCAGGGCAACCGCGTGAACTCCCCTGCCAGCATCACCCTGTCGCTCCAGGGCGGCCAGGGTGGCACGCTGGGCGGCACCACCACGGTGACCGCGAGCGCGGGTCTGGCGACCTTCAGCGACCTGTCCATCGCCCGGGCCGGGGTGGGCTACCAGCTGGTGGCGCACACGGCTGGGGTGGCGGACGCCACCAGCTCGGCGTTCGACATCGCCCACGGTGCGGTGGCGGCGCTCCTGTTCACCGTCCAGCCGGGCAACACGCCGGCGGGCGCGGTGCTCAGCCCCGCGGTCCGGGTGACACTGCAGGACGCCTCCGGCAACGTGGCCACCAGCGCCACGGACGCCGTCACGGTGGCCCTGGGCAACAACCCGCGCGGGGGCACGCTCTCGGGCACGAAGACGGTCAACGCCCTCAACGGCGTGGCCACCTTCGCCAGCCTGTCCCTCGACAAGAAGGGCACGGGCTACACGCTCACGGCCGACTCGGGCGCGCTGCCTCAGGCGACGAGCACGGCGTTCGACATCACCAACGGCCGGGGCTCGAAGCTGGTCTTCCGCTCGGTGCCGGCCCAGGTGACGGCGGGCGAGGCGCTGCCCTCCATCGAGGTGGAGCTGCAGGATGAGCTGGGCAACGCGTTCGACGACAGCTCGTTCAACGTGACGCTGGGCCTGGGCGACAACACCGTGGCGGGCCAGCTGTACGGCCGCGCGACGGTGGCCTCGGCCAACGGTGTGGCGAAGTTCGACGGCCTCACCCTGCGCAAGGCTGGCAACGGCTACACGCTGGTGGCCACGGCCCAGGGCTTCGAGGGTGCGACGAGCACGGCGTTCACGGTGGCTCCGGCCGCTGCGGCCAGCTTCGCGCTGACGTTCCCGGCCAGCGTGACGGCGGGCCAGGAGGCGACGCTCTCCGCCGCCGCCTATGACGCCTACGGCAACCCGGCCTCCACCTACGGTGGCTCGGTCAAGGTGACGAGCTCGGACACGTCGGCCATCTTCAGCGCCAACGCGACGTTCGCCGAGGGTGCGCTCCAGGGCTTCAAGGTGACGTTCAAGACCTCGGGCCTGCGGACGCTCACGGTGACGGACACGGAGAAGGCGAGCCTGGCGGCGACGGCGCAGCTCAACGTCACGCCGTTCGCTCAGCCGACGGTGGCGGTGACGGATCCGGTGGGCGGCACGAACGTCTCCGGCTCGGTCAGCATCAACGCCACGGGCGCGGTGGCCCCCGGCACCACGGTGGCCAAGCTCCAGCTCCTCGTGGACGGCAAGGAGATCGCCAGCGGCTCCGAGGCGACGCTCACCGGCACGTGGAACAGCTCCGACGCGGAGGGTGGCTCGCACGTCATCACCGCGGTCCTCACGGATGCGGCCGGCAACATGGTGAACTCCGCGCCGGTGATCATCTTCACCGACACGGGCTGCGGCTGCGGCGCCACCTCCGGCACCGACGCTGCCATCTACCTGGCCCTGCTCGTCCTGGCGCACTACGCCTTCGGGCGGCGCCGCCGGCAGAGCGGAGTCTAAGGAGTCAAGGAGCCCCGGGCGCCTGAAGCGGGCGCCCCGGGGCAGGCCGGGCGGAGAAGGGTGTTCCGCCTGGCTGCTTCGACTCCAAGCAGCTGACAAGAATGCGCCGGCGTGGACCTTTCCCGCCGGCGCATTTGTTTTATAGGGGCACAGGAGGAGGCACCTCATGGCGTTGCTGGCAGGGACGATGGGCGCGTGGGCGGTGGCGCTGGTGCTCTCGACGGGCCCGGCGAAGGCCGAGTGCGCCGAGACGCTCAAGCAGCAGGCAGAGAAGCTCTCGGCCGAGGCGAAGGCGCTGGCCAACCCGAGCGGGTGCGAGAAGGTGGAGGAGTGCGAGGTGGCCGGGTTCGGCCACAAGGCGTGCGGCGGGCCTCGCGAGTACATCGCCTACTGCGCGAAGACGACGGACGTGAAGGCGCTCCAGAGCAAGCTGGCCGAGCTCGAGAAGGCCGAGCAGCTCTGGCAGACGGAGACGGGGGCCGTGTCCGACTGCAGCCTGACGCGCAGGCCGCCGCCCCGCTTCGTGGACGGCCAGTGCCGCACCCGGTGAAGACCGCGGTGCTCCTCCCGCCAGGGTGAGCACACGAAGCCCCGAGCCAGGATCCACCCGGGGGCCTGCCGGACGCGGCCGACACAAACCGGTCTGCTTGTCCGACAGGTTCGCAGGCCTGCCGGACGCGACCGGCACGAACCAGTCTGGTTGTCAGACAGGTTTGGGCCGTGCGCTGCCGGCAGGCAGCCCCATTTCACAAAGAGGGCGCGGAGGCTCAGCCCTTCATCTTCGAGCAGGCATCCCGGTCCGCCTGGACGCGCTTCTGCGCGCGGCTCAGCTCCTCCTGGGAGCTGGTCACCGACTGCTGGACGCTGGCCTCGGCGGGGGTCCAGGTCGCGGCGTCCTTGACCTTGAGCTCCTGGGCGATGGCCAGGGACTGCTGGTCCGCCTTGAGCTGGGCCTCGACGGCGCCTGCCCACTTCGCGTCCGCCTCCACCACCTGGTTGCACCGGGTGGCCAGCTCCGCGAGCAGCTTCTTGTCCTTGGACTTCTGGTACTTCATCACCACCGCGTCATAGCCCTCGGAGGCGCTGTCGCGCGCGCCGAACGCCAGCGTCGTGTCCGCCGCGCGCTGCTGGCGCACCAGCTCCATCTGGAGGAAGCGCTGCTCGGGCAGCGGATCCGTGGAGGGCTCCGTGGCCCGGGAGTTGAAGTGGATGAAGCGCCGAGAGAACCGCATCGCCTCCGGAGGCGCCTTCACCGGCAGGGCCATCATCTTCTGCTGGAGGCACGTGGCCAGCGTGGTGCCCTCTGGCGTCGTGACGGGATCGAAGGTGACCTCGGCCGGCGTGGCCTGCCCCTTCGCCAGCTGGACGTGGGCCATGAGCGTGGGGGGCACCTGGGTGGTGTAGCCCGCGTAGCAGTCGCACCACTGCGGCTGGCCCAGGCGCACCGCGCCCGAGTAGTCCGAGCCCGAGTCGCCCCCGAGGGTGACGGCCAGGCTGCGGCCCTGCTCATGGGTGAACTCGACCTCCGCGGACACCGGCGCGGCGCCCTTGGGCGAGGCGGTCAGCGGGACCTGGCCCTCGACTGCCTTCTGCACACAGGCCTGGCCCTCGGGGGAGAGGTTCTCCCCGGAGACGGTGTACTTGCCGCCCTGATCGGAGACCTGGGCCTTCACCACCACGCGGGTGCTCTTGCCCTCGCCGCGCGAGGTGGGCGGCACCAGGCACTCCATCACCTGAGGCCGCGCCGCCGACAGCGCGCCCAGCAGGATGTCCGGGTTCACGGGCTGGGGAAGCTGCACGGGCTGCGCGGCCTGACAGACGGCCATGTCGAAGGGGTGCTGATTCGAGACGCGGACCGTGTCCTGGGCGGGGGCGGCGGCGGCGCCCTCCTTCTTCTGCATGGGCGCACAGGAGGCGGTGAGGACGAGGGAAGCCACGGCGGCACGGCGCAACATCATGGGTAGGTTCTCCCGGGGTTGAGACTGCGGAGGCCTCATCTACCAGCTTCCTCGACGACCATGGCGCTTCCTCCACCGCGGCGGCGGGGCTCGGCGACGGCGGTGACGGTGCCGTCCTCGTTGAAGCGGATGGCGGTGGCGGCGCCCATCTGGCCCCCCATCGGGCTCACATCCTGGAAGACGTGCCCCTTGGCCTGGAGCGCCGCCGCCTCGGGCGAGGCGATGAACTCGGGCTCGGCCTGGCTCGCGCCGTTGGGCACGTTGCGCTGGGAGACCCGGGGCGCGGCCACTGCCTCCAGCAGCGGCATGCCGAGGTCCAGGTGGTTCACGAGCGTCTGCAGCACGGTGGTGATGATCGTGCTGCCTCCGGGGCTCCCCAGCGCCAGCACCGGCTTGCCGTCCTTGAACACCAGCGTCGGGCTCATGCTGCTGCGGGGGCGCTTGCCGGGCTCGGGGATGTTGGCGTGCGGGGCAGTGGGGCTCGGCGGCACGTCGAAGTCCGTCACCTCGTTGTTGAGCAGGAACCCATAGCCCGGGACCGCGATGCCGCTGCCGCCCTCTGCCTCGATGGTGCACGTGTAGGCGACGATGTTGCCCGCCTTGTCCGTGGTGGAGATGTGCGTCGTCTCCCGGTTCGGCGCATCCAGCACCGACACGCCCAGCGAGGGGGAAGCTCCGGCCGCCGTGCGTGGGAGGAAGCTCGGATCCTCCTGGAAGGCGAAAGGGTTGCCCGGGGGCACCTCGCATGTGGCGGCCTTCATGGGGTCCATCGCCTTGCGCCGCTCGGCCGCGTAGGCCTTCGAGAGCAGCCCGGCCACGGGCACGTCCACGTACTCCGGGTCGGCCACATAGGCGCTCCGGTCCGCAAAGGCCAGGCGGGAGGCCTCGAGGTAGCGGTGGAGGAAGTCCACCCGGCTCATGGAGGCGGGCTCATCGCCCTCGAGCAGGTTCAGGGCCAGCTCCACGGCGAGCCCTCCACTGGTGGGAGCCCCCATGCCGTACAGCGTGTAGCCGCGATAGGTGCTCTTCACCGGCTCGCGGAGGCGCGCCTCGTAGTCCGCCAGGTCCGACAGCCGCATCACGCCCGGCCGCACCTTCTTCGGAGCGTCGGGCACCACCGGCGGCCGCGCCAGGGTCTCCACGATGGCCCGCGCGATCTCGCCTTGGTAGAAGGCCCGGCTGCCGCCCTCGGCCACCAGCCGATACGTCTTCGCCAGCTCCGGGTTCTTGAAGACCGAACCCACGGGACGCGGCTTCCCTTCAGGGGTCAGCAGGAGCTGAGCCGTGCTGGTGAACAGCTTGAAGCGGTCGAGGTTGCGCGAGGTCTGCTCGAAGAAGATCTGATCCACCTCGAAGCCCTGCTCGGCGACGCGGATCGCTGGCTGGAGCACCTCGGCCAGCTTCTTCGTGCCGTAGCGCTCCAGGGCCAGCTCCCAGCCCCGCACATTGCCCGGCACGCCCGCGGACAGCCCGCTCGTCATCACCTCCGGCAGGGGGATGGGCGCGCCGTTCTCATAGAAGAGGCCGCGGTGCAGGGCCCGGGGCGCCGTCTCCCGGTGGTCCACGGTGACGACGCGCTGCTCATCGGCCAGGTAGATGACCATGAAGCCCCCGCCCGCGATGGCGCAGGAGTACAGGTCCGTCACTCCGATGACGCTCGCCGCGGCCACCGCCGCGTCCACCGCGTTGCCCCCGTCCTTGAGCATCTCGATGGCGGCCGCGGTGGCACGTACGTCGATCGTGGCAGCCGCGCCCCCGCGCCCCGTGGCCTGGGGCGTGGAGGGGGGCGTGGGAACAGGGGAAGCGGAGGCCGACTTGTCGTGGGCACAGGAGACGGCCAGCAACACACCGGCACAAGCCGCGAGGAGGAGTCTGCGCATGAGGGGTCCTGGGAGATGGCCTGGCGCCGCACCCTAGCCCGCTCGCCGCCCAGGTGGGGACAGGATGCGGCATGCTGCCGGAAACGAACATGTCCAGGCCCCTCCCCGCCCCGCTCTCCTTTCCGCTGCCTGTCGTCCTCGACACCAACGTGGTCCTCGACCTGCTGGTGTTCGACGACCCTGTCACCCGCCCGCTGGCTGATGCGCTGGCCGAAGGCGCCCTCGTCGCCTGGGCCGACGATGAGACCCTCCTGGAGCTGCAGCGGGTGCTCACCCTGTCCACCTTCAAGTTGGACGAGGCCCGCCAGCGCGAGGTCTACGCCCGCTATCAGCGCCTCGTGCGCCTGACCCCCGCCGCATCCCCGGGTTCAGTCCCCGAGCTGCCCCGGTGCCGCGATCGGGACGATCAGAAGTTCCTCGTGCTCACCGCCAGCGCGGGTGCCGCCTGGCTCGTGAGCAAGGACAAGCGGCTCCTCTCCCTGGCCGATCGTCATGGCCTGCCGTTCACGATCTTCTCTCCGAAGCAGGCCGTGGAGCGGCTGAAGCTCGCGCGCAGCTCGGGGTGAGCCAAGGCCCTCCGGGAGTCCACTGGAGGGCCCTGTTCTCAGGCAGCGAAGGAGCCCTGTCAGCGGCGTGTGTCGGGCTCCGTGCCTTGAGAGCCGCTCTGGTCCGTGCCCGGCTGGATCGTGTCGGGCTGGCCGACGCCCTCGCGCCCCTGCGTGCCCATGTCACCAGAGCTGCCCTTCTCCTCCGAGCCATAGGTGCCCGCGCCTCCCGTCCCCTGAGGGCTCGTCTGGTCCTGATTCCGCGAGCCGGACTCTCCCCCGCCCCTGCAGCCCCATCCGAGCAACGCAGCGGAAGCCACGGCGCCTACCAGCAAGGCATTCCTGAAGCTCTTCATGTTTCGGCTCCTGTGTGAGTGGACGCCTCAAGCTGGGGGATGGGCCACGGGCTCGGCATCGTCCTCGGGCCCCGGGCCCCCATGCCGGCTTCCAGGAGCGGCGAGCCAGCCACGCCTCTCCTGGACGCCAGGCTTCAGCGCTCGGTGCATCGGTGCCGGAGGCGGGAGCCTCTCCCGCTCGGCCCCGTGTCAGACCCTTGGAGTAATCCTGCAAATCAGGTAAGTCTTGAAATTGTCCTGGCCCCTACCTGCTGCAAGCAGCTGGAATCCCGAGGGTATGCCTTTGATGATCAAGAGCTTGAATCGAGCGGTCTTCCTTATCGGGGCGTATGCGCTCCTGGGGCCTGTGGGTTGTGGAGCACCGTCGCAGGGAGAGGCCACGGAGCCGCGCCAGACGCAGCAGGCGCTGGTCTTCGGCCCGGACTTCCTCGTCCGCGAGGTGAGCGCCCCGCCCAGCAGCTATCAGGGAGGGCCGCTGCCGGTGACGGTCACCGTGTGCAATCAGGGCACGGACGCAGACAGCGCCAACCTGGAGGTCTTCCTGTCCCCGGATGGGGTGATGTCCGTGGACGACTCGCTCCTGTTCTCCGGGTTCGTGAGCTGGCTGCCCGGGGGCGAGTGCGAGACGAACACGTTCTACACGTCGCCCTCGGTGCCGCAGGGGGCCTGGTACGTGGGGGCCATCGCCGACACCTACAACAGCTCGGCGGAGAGCGACGAGACCAACAACTCGCGGACCGGGCCGCTCCTGGGCATCGGCTCCGGGGCGGATCTCTTCATCCCGTCGGTGACGGTCCCGGCCAGCGTGACGCCGGGGGGGTTGTTCACGGCCACGGTGAGGGTGTGCAACCAAGGCACCCTGAACGGTAGCGCGCAGGTGCAGCTGGTGCTCTCCGAGGACGCCACCATCCACTTCTCCTACGCCGGCCCTCCGGAGGAGCAGGACCTGCCGGTGTTCTCCTTCTACTCGGGGCCGCTGGACGCCGGGCAGTGCAGGCAGGAGCAGCTGCAGTTCAACCTCTCCACTCCCCATGAGGGCGCCTGGTACCTGGGCGCGGTGGCCGATCCCGGCAACTCCCTGCCGGAGCTGATCGAGAGCAACAACACGCGCGCCAGTGAGCTGTTCGGCGCTGGCACCCAGCCCGACTTCCTCATCCAGGCGGTGAGCGGCCCGCCCAGCGCCAGGCCGGGGCAGTCCTTCATGGCCTCGGTGACGGTGTGCAACCAGGGCACCGTGGGCGGCAGCACGCAGGTCCAGCTGGTGCTCTCCCAGGACACCACCATCCACTTCTCCTACAGCGAGCCGCCGGAGGGGCAGGACCAGCCCCTGAGCTCCTTCCCCACGGGGCCGCTGGCCGCCGGGCAGTGCAAGGCGCAGCAGGTGCAGGTCTCCGCGTGGGCTCCGGAGCAGGGCCCCTGGTACCTGGGCGCGGTGGCCGACCCTGGCAACTCCGCGCCGGAGCTGATCGAGACCAACAACACGCTGGCCAGCAAGGTCATGGGCATCGGCGACGGGCCTGACTTCTTCATCCAGGCGGTGAGTGTCCCGCCCAGCGCCATGCCCGGGTGGCCCTTCACGGCCTCGGTGACGGTGTGCAACCAGGGCACCCTGGGGGGCAGCACGGACGTCCAGCTGGTGCTCTCCCAGGACACCACCATCCGCTTCTCCTACAACGAGCCGCCGCAGGGCCAGGACCAGCCCCTGAGCGCCTTCCCCACGGGACCGCTGGCGCCTGGGCAGTGCAAGACGCAGCAGGTGCAGTCCTATGCGCAGCCGCCGCGCTACGGCGCCTATTACCTGGGCGCGGTGGCCGACCCGGGCAGCTCCTCCCTGGAGCTGATCGAGGCCAACAACACCCGCGCCAGCGAGCTCTTCGGCGTCGGGAACTGGCCTGACTTCATCGTCCAGCAGGTGAGCGGCCCGGCCAGCGTGCGGCCCGGGGACCCGTTCACGGTGAAGGTGACGCTGTGCAACCAGGGCACCCTGGGCGGCAGCACCACCGCCCAGCTGGTGCTCTCCGAGGACACGGACATCCGCTTCTCCTACGACGGTCCTCCGTCCGCCCAGGACTACCCGCTCGAGCCCCTCTCCTCCGGGCACCTGGAGCCGGGGCAGTGCCGCACGCAGCAGGTGCAGGCCTACGCGTGGCTCCCGCACGAGGGCGCCTGGTACGTCGGAGTGGTCGCCGACCCGGGCCGCTCCGTGCAGGAGCTGATCGAGACCAACAACACCCGCGCCAGCACCCTCATCGGCTTCGGCAATCTGCCGGACCTCGTCATCCAGTCGCTCAGCGGCCCGGCCAGCGTCACGCCCGGCCAGCCGTTCACGGCCTCGGTGACGGTGTGCAACCAGGGCACCACGTCCGGGCCTGTGAACGTGATGATGGTGCTCTCCGAGGACACCGACATCCGCTTCTCCTTCTCTGCGCCTCCCGAGAGCCAGGACCTGCCGGTGGGCCCTCTCTACGTGCCAGGCTGGCTCGAGCCGGGCCAGTGCAAGACGGCGTCGACGGAGCTCAATGGGTGGGTCCCGCATGAGGGCGCCTGGTACCTGGGCGCGGTCGCCGACCCCGGCAACTCCGTGCAGGAGCTGCTCGAGACCAACAACACCCGCGCCAGCGAGGAGCTGGGCATCGGCTACGCGGCCGACTACAGGATCCAGGCGGTGAGCGTCCCGCCCAGCGCCATGCCCGGCCAGCCGTTCACGGCCTCGGTGACGGTGTGCAACCAGGGCACCTCGGGCGGTGGCACGGCGGTGCAGCTGGTGCTCTCCGAGGACACCGACATCCGCTTCTCCTTCGACAGCCCCTCCTACGCCCAGGATCTGCCGCTCACGAGCTTCTCCACGGGCTGGCTGGAGCCGGGCCAGTGCAAGACGCAGCAGGTGCAGACCTCCGCGTGGGCCCCGTATGAGGGAGTCTGGTACGTGGGCGCAGTGGCCGACCCGGGCAACTATGAGCTGGAGCTGATCGAGACCAACAACACCCGCGCCAGCGCGCCGATGGGTGTGGGCGCCCGATCCGACCTCGTGCTCCAGGCGGTGAGCGGCCCGGTCAGCATCACGCCCAACCAGACCTTCACGGCCTCGGTGACGGTGTGCAACCAGGGCACGATGTCCGCACCCGCGGAGGTGCAGCTGGTGCTCTCCGAGGACGCCGACATCCGCTTCTCCTTCCAGACCCCGCCCGGGAGCCAGGACTACCCCATCACCTCCGTCTACTTCCCGGGTGGGCTCGAGCCGGGCCAGTGCAGGACGCAGCAGGTGCAGACCTCCGCGTGGGCTCCGCATGACGGTGCCTGGTACCTGGGCGCCGTGGCCGACCCGGGCAACTATGAGAGCGAGTTCCTCGAGAACAACAACACGCTGGCCAGCAAGCCCGTGGGCTTCGGCTACCGCTCTGACTTCATCATCGAGGCGGTGAGCGGCCCGGCCAGCATCCGGCCCGGCGATCCGTTCACGGCCTCGGTGACGGTGTGCAACCAGGGCACCCAGGACGGCAGCACGGACGTCCAGCTGGTGCTCTCCGAGGACACCACCATCCGCTACTCGTACAACGCCCCTCCGTACGACAAGGACTACCCGCTGAGCTCCTTCCCCACGGGGCCGCTGGCCCCTGGGCAGTGCATGACGCAGCAGGTGCAGACCTCCGCGTGGGCACCGCATGACGGCGCCTGGTACCTGGGCGCCGTGGCCGATCCGGGCGACTTCGCGCTGGAGCTGATCGAGACCAACAACACGCGCGCCAGCACCCTCATCGGCATCGGCTACGCCGCGGACCTCGTCATCCGCGAGCTCACCGGCCCGGCCAGCGTGACGATCGGCCAGAGCTACGGAGTGACGGTGAAGGTGTGCAACGAGGGCACCGTCAGCAGCAGCGCGGACGTCCAGCTGGTGCTCTCCGAGGACGCCGACATCCGCTTCTCCTACGACGCGCCTCCCGGGGCTCAGGATTGGCCGGTGGAGTACCTCTCCTTCAGCAACCTGGCGCCCGGGCAGTGCATCGAGCAGGGGGTGGCGCTGAGCATGCCTCCTCCCTCCCCGGGTTCCTGGTACGTGGGCGCGGTGGCCGACCCCGGCCGCTCCCTGCCGGAGTTCATCGAGACCAACAACACGCGCGCCAGCGGCGCCATCTCCTTCCAGCCCTGAGCTGAGGCGCGCGGTCTCTCCCGAGGGGTGCAGTGGCTCCGGCCGCTGCACCCCTCTGCCCTTGAGAAAGGACGCATGGCATGGCGCAAGCCCCGGACGCGTGAAGCCTCCCAAGCCGGGAGCAAGCTCACCCTGCGAGGCCCCGAGCACCCGAGCCCCCACGAAACCTCTCCTCCGACCTGGAAGGCCTTGCTGCTCCCCAGGCGGGCGGGTGCCACGGACGTGTCACATCCGAGCCCGCCCCCACTCTGACTGCTGCGGGGAGCGCTCGGGCCCCCTGGGCGCGCAGTGCCAGAAAATGGAGACAGGCGATGGGAACGAGGAAGAAGCCATCCGGCAGACAGCAGGGGCGGACGGGGAGCGGCACGAGCGCGGGCCGTAGGGCCGGGCCTCCTTCCGTTGTCCCCCTCGCATTCGACCCGTTCACCCCGGGGAGCGAGCACCCGGAGTGGGTTCGGAAGGACTTTCCCAGCTACCTGGAGTCCCGGCACGAAGAGCTCGTGCGCAGTGTCCGCACGCTCGAGAGCCGCGGACACACCATCACCATCACCACGACGTACGAGGTGAAGGTGGATGGGCGTCTCATCACGCTGCACATGATGGTGGACGAGCAGGGGCTGCTCTGGTCGCACCTGTGCCCCTATCAGTCCTTCGCCTCGGCGACGGAGCTCGTGAGGCACCTGCTCGAGCGCCTGCCGCACCTGTTCGAGGCGGCGCAGCCTCTGCATCCTGGCCACGGGGAGGGAGGCGCCCCCGCGGGCCATGGTGGCCATGCCCCTCACCCTGAGCCCGGACATGGAGGTGCCCAATGATCCGCCGGAACATCCTCACGGATGCGGGCGTCAGGCAGCAGTTCATCGACGGCGTGCTGGCGCTCAAGGATCCGGCGCGCTTCCCGTGGCCTGGGCAGCAGGGGCTCTCCATCTACGATCTCTTCGTGGCGTGGCACCACCTGTCGATGATGATCTTCACGCCCCCCTCGCAGCGCGATCGCAACGCGGCTCACTCGGGTCCGTCCTTCCTGCCCTGGCACAGGTACTTCCTGCTGCGCTTCGAGGGCTACCTCCGCGCCGCGCTGGGCGATCCGAACTTCAGGCTGCCGTACTGGGAATGGTCCGCGGATGCGGCGCTGGCCAATCCCCGGCAAGCTCCCCTTTGGGATGCGGCCGCGCTGGGGCGCTTCACCGTGCCGGGACAGTGGGTGGTACGCGTCGTTGCCGCGGAGCGGGGGCTCGTGCGGCTGTCCCAGCCACGGCCCATCCAGCGTGCTCTCGGCAGGGCCGGTGCGCTGCCCCCGCGCGACGCAGTGCGCGCGGTGCTGCGCGATCAGGTCCTGTACGACGCCCCGCCGTACAACAGCTTCGCGACGGGCTTCCGCAACTTCCTGGAAGGTTGGGAGGGACCCGCCGAGATCCACAACAACGTGCATGTCTGGGTCGGTGGCGACATGACGGACAGCACCTCGCCCAACGATCCGGCGTTCTTCCTTCACCACTGCAACGTGGACCGGATCTGGTACGCGTGGCAGACCCGGAACCCGAACGCGCCGTACGTCCCCGCACAGAGCGCGCCCGCCTCGCTGGCCTTTCACCGGCTCGATGACACCCTCTACTCGGTGTTCCGCGAGGCCTCCCCGGTCACGCCGCGCACCGTGCTCAACCCGCGGGCCCTCCCCGCCCCTTGGAACGCGGGCGCGAACTACGACTACGACACGCTCGCGGACCTGCAACCCTGAGCCTGCCCACTCCTCAGCGGGTCTCCCCCGCTGGGGCCCTGCCGCCTCGCAGTGTCGAGAGGACGGGCAGGGTCAGCTGATGGAAGAGCTCGCTTAGCTCGGCGGGCGGGAGTGGGTTGCGGGCGTCCAACCACCAGGTGAGCAGCTCGAAGAACGCGCCGGTGACGTAGTGCACCGCCACCTCCAGGCGGGGTCCGGCGGGAGCGAGGCCGGAGAGATCCTCCTGGACGAACTCGAGCACCACCTGGTGGAGGTGCTTCTGCACCGCCTGCCCGCTGCGCTTGCCGAACATGGCGCGGCCCAGGCGCTGGTTCTCGTGGACATGCTCGAGCAGGCCGCGCACGAAGCCGAGCACCTGGCGGTCGGCACCGGCATGCGCCGCGATCTGCGCGCGGAGCTCCTTGCGGAGGTCGTCAAATCCGCTGAGCAGCAGGTCCTCCTTGTCCGCGAAGTGCATGTAGAAGGTCGAGCGCCCGACGTCGGCACGCTCGCACACGTCCTGGATGCTCACCTCGTCCCAGCCGCGCTCGAGGATCAGCTCGACCAGAGCGTTGCGCAAAGTCCGGCGCGTCCGCAGCACCCGCCGGTCCGTCAACTTGGGAGCCTTCATGGCCCGCTCGCCTCCGTTGCTGGACAGCTGACCCCTCTTCGTCCGGAACTGGCCTCCGGGGGGCCTGCTGTCGATTGCATTCTCCCGCCCACTGCGGAAGATGGACAGCATGTCCAATAACGCTCAGGCCGTCCACTTGATAGAGCTTCGCGAGGTCACCAAGACATTCCCCTCCGCGGGGGGTGGCTTCACCGCCCTGAACCACGTCGACCTGCGGCTCCCCGCGGGAGAGTTCGTCGCCATTGTCGGCAAGTCCGGCAGCGGCAAGTCGACGCTGATCAACCTGATCGCTGGCATCGACCGGCCCAGCTCGGGCGAGGTCCGGGTCGGCGGGACGCCCGTGCACTCACTGGACGAGAGCCGGCTCGCCGCCTGGCGCGGGCGCAACGTCGGCGTGGTGTTCCAGTTCTTCCAGCTGCTGCCCACCCTGACTGTCGTCGAGAACGTGATGTTGCCGATGGACTTCTGCGGCACCTTCCCGCCAGCGCAGGCGCGCGAGCGGGCGATGGCGCTGCTCGCTCAGGTGGGGATCGCCGACCAGGCCCACAAGCTCCCGTCCGCGCTCTCGGGCGGCCAGCAGCAGCGCGCGGCGATCGCCCGGGCGCTGGCCAATGACCCGCCGCTGGTGGTGGCCGATGAGCCGACCGGCAACCTCGACTCACACACGGCGGAGTCGGTGCTGGAGCTGCTCGCTGGGCTGAGCCGCACGGGGAAGACCGTCCTCATGGTCACTCACGAGCGCGACATGTCCCGAATCGTGGACCGCGTCGTCACCCTCGCCGATGGCAAGGTGGTGGCCCAGGCACCGGGCGCGGCCCACCACCGCGAGACCAGGACGGAGGCGCTCCATGCTTAGCCCACGCTGGCACAAGCTCGGCCGCGACCTGCGGACCGAAGGGGGCCGCGCGCTGCTGATGGTGACGGCCATCGCCGTGAGCCTGAGCGCGGTCGGCGCGGTGCTCGGGGCCTATTCGATCCTCACGCGCGAGATCGCGGTGAACTACCTCGGCACGCGGCCAGCCTCGGCGACGCTCGAGGTGGAGGGCGGCGTCGACGCAGCCCTGGTCGAAGAGGTCCAGCGCCAGCCGGGCATTGCCGAGGCGGAGGCGCGTGAGGTGATGCTCGCCAGGGTCCGCGTCGGTGACGATTGGCGGCCCTTGCTGCTGTTCGTCGTCGACGACTTCGCGGAGCTCCGGCTCAACGTCTTCCGCTCCGAGGCCGGGGCCTGGCCGCCACCCGACGGCACCATGCTGATCGAGCGGACCGCCGTGCCCATGCTCAACGCCGGTCTGGGGCAGCAGGTGGTGGTGAAGACGCCGAACGGCCCGCCGCGCGAGGTGCCGATCACGGGACTGGTGCACGACCCAGGCCTGGCGCCAGCGTGGCAGGAGCGCGAGGGCTACGGCTACATCACCCGGACCACACTCGCGCTGCTGGGCGAGGCGCCTGTCCTTGGTGAGCTGCGAATCACGGTGCGCGAGCATCCGCTCGACCCACGGGCGATCGAGTCCACCTCCGCCGAGCTGGCGAAGTGGCTCGGCGAGCAAGGCCACCCGGTGCACGAGCTCCGCGTGCCACCCCCGGGGCAGCACCCCCATCAGCGGCAGATGACGACCATCCTGTTCCTCATGCTGGCCTTCGCCATCATGGCGCTGATCCTGAGCGCGATCCTCGTCGCCACCTCGCTCGCGGCGATGCTCGCGCGCCAGGTGCGCGAGATCGGCGTGATGAAGACCATCGGCGCCCAGGCCGGGCAGATCGCCGGGCTGTACGTCGTGCTGGTGGCGGCCATGGGCGCGGCCTCCGTGCTCGTGGCGTGGCCTCTGGGCATCGCTGGGGCGCGCGCCTTCTCGGCTGCGGTGGCGGGCATGCTGAACTTCACGCTCACGAGCGTGGCGCTCCCAGGGTGGGTCTTCGCCATCCAGGCGGCGGCGGGGGTGCTCGTGCCGCTCCTGGTCGCGGCCGTTCCCATCGGGCGCGCGAGCCGCGTCACCGTGCGGCAGGCGATCGACCAGCACGGTGTCAGCGCCGACACGCTGCGCCCGCGGTTCTCCTCGCTGCCCCCCGCGCTCCGCAACGCGCTCCGCCGGCCGGGGCGGCTGGCGCTGACGCTGGGCCTCCTGGCCGCGGGGGGAGCGATGTTCATGACCGCGCTCAACGTGTCGCGCAGCTGGGACCGCAACCTCGACAAGTTCTACGAGGCGCGCCACTACGATGTCGAGCTGCGGTTCCACACGCCGCAGCCGGCGGCGGTGGCCGAGCGGCTGCGCCAGGTTCCCGGCGTGCGGACGGTCGAGTCATGGGGCTACAGCCCTGCGGCGCTCTCCCGGCCCGGGCAGATCGACGTGGCGCGCACCTACCCCGATCGCGGGCACGCCAGCTTCGCGGTGTTCGCGCCTCCCGCCGGAACGAAGCTGATTCGCTTCCCCCTCCTGGCGGGGAGGTGGCTCGAGCCGGGCGACACCGACGCGGTCGTGCTCAATCACTCAGCGCTGGCCCAGGCGCCCCAGACACAGGTCGGCAGCCAGGTGACACTGTCCCTCGAGGGGAAGCGAACGACGTGGCGGGTGGTAGGCATCGTCGAGGAGATCGGCCATCCCGCCGTCGCGTACGTGACCGACGAGGCGTTCGCGCGGGTGACGGGCACTGCCGGCCAGGCACGCCTGCTGCGGATCGCGACCCACACCTCCTCTCCCCAGGAGCGCACGGAGGTCATCCGGGTCCTCGAGCGCACGCTCGAAGCGATGATGGTGGGCGTCGAGCAGGGACTTCCCCTCTCCGAGCACCGCACCGCGGTGAGTGACCACATCGCCATCCTGATTCGTGCGCTGATCGCGATGGCGATGGTCATGGCGATCGTCGGCATGCTCGGGCTCGGCTCGACCATGGGAATCAGCGTGATCGAGCGCACGCGCGAGTTCGGGGTGATGAAGGCCATTGGCGCGACGCCGGGCCGCGTGGTGAGGCTCATTGTCGCCGAGGCGCTCTTCATCGGTGCGCTGAGCTGGGGCCTCGCCCTGGCCCTCTCCGTGCCGCTCACAGCGCTCGTCGATTGGCTGGTGGGCATGCTCGGCTTCCTCGCCCCGCTACCACTCGTGATCGCGCCCACTCCCGCGCTGATGTGGCTCGGCCTGGTGGGAGGGGTGTCGCTCATTGCCACGCTGTTTCCGGCACGTCGCGCCTCGGCCTTGACCGTGCGCGAAGCCCTGGTTCAGCTGTGAGCTGGCACCTTCCAGACCACGCCTGCGGCCCCGAACGGTCGGACCTCGTACCCGCGGGAGGAGCTCTACTCGTTCGAGACCTTCATGAATAAGTGGGACAGCACCGCAGGGAGCCTGACCTACACGGTGGTCGCGTCGGAGCTCCCGCCGACGGCGACCCAATACCCTTAAACCGAAGCAGCCGAGGGCATCGGCATCGCTCCCGAGGTGTACGGGCGCATGGAGCGGGGGGGCGTGCTGCCAAGCGTTCCAACGCTGTTGCGCATGTGCCTGATTCTCGGCAGCGGACCCCATGGAAAAGCGAGCTGCTTCGGCGTCAGCTCCCACGCTTGACGAGCACTCAGCAGACTTTGCGCAATGCGTTGGGCGGATACGGGTGGCATGCAGAAAACCTTAGCGCTGGCCGGAGTTGCTGTGAGGCCGAACCGCGGGCTCGAGGCTGCTCGCGAGCGATGCCCAAGCCGCTCTGGATCCTGCCTGTCTCGTGTGAGGGGACGCCAGGACGCCCCGCTACCAGGGAATCAACATCGATTGCTCGTTTCGGAAGGCACAGAACGCGGAGGAGCGGAGGAAAGGTGTACCACCAAAGAAGTATACCTCCGCACGCTGCAGCCACCGGTGGAATGCGCTCAAACCAACACTCAGTTGAGGGCGACCAGCCCCTTGCGCGGGCAGCGTCCCTTCACCCGAGGCTCAGGAGGGCCTGGCGTCTACCGCTCCCGCCGGGAGGAGGACTCCGCCCACCACTCCTTCCAGGTACGCCGGGCCACCCAGGCAATCACCAGCGACACCAGCCCCAGCCACCCCAGCTCCAGCGCCTCGGGGTGTCGCACCGCGCAGACTCCGACGAGCAGTCCCGCCAGCAAGACCAGGGGAATGGACAGCCCCTGGTGGATGCGGGCCACCTCCGAGCGCGGCCAGGAGTCATCCTCTGCACGCGCCCGCCGTCCCACCGCTACCAGTCCCCGCGCCGTCCCCAGCAGGAAGAGCGCGTACCCGGAGCCCCACACCACCTCGGAGTGGAAGCTCATGGCTGCGGCTGCTCCGGTTCCCCCTCCACGGTCGTGAGGAGCGGAGCGGGCACCGGCCCGGTGTGCTCCACGGCAGGCATGCGGTGGCGCACGCCCCGCCAGCACAGCAGCAGCAGGGGCAGGATGCCGCCCACGATGAAGACGGCGTCCCCGGGCAGCCGCATCCACTCCAGCAGCGCCACCCGCTCGCTGGTGAGGAAGTCGAGCTGGCGCGCCTCGTAGTAGCCGCGGGTGACGGACTCGTGGAGCTGCAGCACGCCCAGCGGGAAGAGGTTGGCGAACACCATCCACGCCAGACCGAGGTTGAGCGACCAGAAGCTGAGCTTCGCGGCCTGCTCGGACCAGCGATCCTCGGGGATCAGGTAGCGCAGCCCGAACAGCGCCAGCCCCACCGCCAGCATGCCGTAGACGCCCATCATCGCCGCATGGCCGTGGTTGGCCGTCAGCGCGGTGCCAATCTCGTAGTACGACACGATGGGCAGGTTGATGAGGAAGCCGAAGATGCCGGCGCCCAGGAAGTTCCAGAAGCCCACCGCCACCAGGAAGAGGATGGACCAGCGGTGGGGGAAGGGCGTGCGGGACTTCGCCTCCTGCTCGCGGCCAAGCCGCAGGAAGCTCCAGGCCTCCACGGTGAGGAAGGTGAGGGGGATCACCTCGGCGGCCGAGAAGAAGGCGCCCAGCGCCATGTGCTCCACCGGCGTGCCGGAGAAGTACAGGTGGTGCATGGTGCCAATCACGCCGCCCGCCGAGTACAGGATGATGTCCAGGTAGATGACGCGCAGGGCCACACGCTCGGACACCACGCCCAGCAGCACGAAGATGTAGGCCACCATGAGGGTGGTGAAGAGCTCGAGGAAGTCCTCCACCCACAGGTGCACCACCCAGAAGCGCCAGAAGTCGGTCACGGTGAAGTGCTCGCTGGGCCGGGCCAGCAGGCCCACCGCGTAGAAGGCGGGGATGGCCAGCGCCGCGTAGAAGAACATCCACGGCATGTTGCCGCGATGCTCGGTGCGCAGCCTCTTCCGCAGCACGCGGAACAGCAGCCCCACCCAGAAGAGCAGCCCGATCGACAGCAGCACCTGCCAGAAGCGCCCCAGGTCCAGGTACTCGAAGCCCTGGTTGCCGAACCACACGCTGGGCGTCCACCCGTGGATGCCAGCGAACTCTCCGGCGAGGCTGCCGAACACCACCACCGTGAGCGCTCCCAGCAACCCGTAGGCGAGCCAGTGCTGCCCGCGCGGCTCATGGCCCGCCACCATCGGCGCGAGGAAGATGCCGGCGGCGAGGAACGAGGTGGCCACCCAGAGCAGGGACAGCTGCACGTGCCAGGTGCGCGCGAGGTTGAAGGGCAGGAGGGCCGCCAGGTTGAAGCCGAAGAAGCCGGTCAGCTCCGCGCGGTAGTGCTGCGTGGCGCCGCCCAGCAGGGCCTGCAGCAGGAAGAGCACCGCCATCACCAGGAAGAACCACGCGCACGCGCGCTGGGACGGGGTGAGCGTCACCTCACTGGGGCGGCGGAAGGACACCGTCTGGCGCTCGCGCTCGTGCCAGCCGAGGAAGTTCCACCGGCCGAAGGCGGCCATCAGCAGGCCGATGCCGCCCAGCAGCGCGATGAGCGACAGCACGCTCCACACCACCATGGCGCCCGTGGGGCCGTTGCCCACGCGCGGCTCCGGGGGCCAGTTGTTGGTATACGAGTAGTCGAGCCCCGGACGCCGGGCGGAGGCTGCCCACGCCGTCCAGGCGAAGAAGGCGGTGAGCTGCCGCGTCTCCTTCGGGTCCGTGATCGCGCCCGGCCGCAGCCCCTGCTCGGTGGTCGGCGCGGAGAAGGTGGCGTGGTAGTGCCCGGCCAGGTGCTCGAAGGCGTCGGCCTGCTCCGAGGTGAGGACGAGCGTGCCCGTGGCCGGCTCGTACCGGTTCTGCTGGAAGTCCTTCACGGTGCGCGCCGCCGCCTCGGCATCCTCCTGGCCTCCGTGCCGCTCACGCACGAAGAGGGCAGAGCGGCGCAAATAGTCCGCGGTGTAGTCCGGCCCCAGGTAGGCGCCATGGCCGAACACCGAGCCGTACTGCATCAGCCCGTTACGCAGGAAGATGCCCTGGCCGGCCAGGATGTCCTCCCCGGTGTAGACGGGCCTGCCCTCCGGGGTGACGATCCGCTGGGGGATGGGCGCGCTGTCCGTGTAGGTACGGTACGCGAGCAGCCCCAGGACGAAGAAGCCGAATAGAACCACCAGGAGGGCGGCCTGCACCCAGCCCTTGGCAAGGAGGAATTCACGGCGTTGCGGCTCAGCGGCCATAGGGGCCCCTTTCCGCGCCACCATGGGCCGCACGCCCGGCTGTGCGCAAGAGCGTCAAACAGCGCTCAAGGGCCTCTGTCCAGTGGAGTGAGGAGCCGCAATGCGCTTCACGACGTCTGCACGGGTTTCTTGGTGCCAGAGGCCTTGGCTCGGGCCCGCGCCGGGCGGCGAAGCTTGCGCTCCAGGTAGCTCTTCAGCGCGACGGCGTTGTTGTGCTCGGCATCGCGCGAGCTGTACAGGAGCGTCACACGCCCGCGGCGTGAGGCCTCGAGGATGGGCTCCCAGGCCTCCCGGTGGGCCTCAAGCTCCTGGGCGTACCTCCGCCTGAACTCGTCCCACTTTGCAGGGTCGTGGGAGAACCATTGCCGGAGCTCCGTGCTGGGCCCTACGTCACGGAGCCACCCATCCAGCTTGAGCTCCGTCTTCGTGACGCCCCGTGGCCACAGCCGCTCCACCAGGAAGCGAGCGCCGCCGGAGGACTCCTGGCCACGCTCATAGACGCGTTGGAGTTGAATCACGGTCACCCTCCTCGCGAGCCGCCGGCCAGGCGATGGTGAGCAGGATCGCGCTCTGCTCCACGGCTTCAACGTCGTGCGGAACCGAAGGTCCGAGTCCCAGCAGGCAGCCCTTGGGGAGGTCCACCACCTGGCTCCCCAGCTTCAGAAGGACGTGCCCCTCCAGGGTGTGAATGGAGATTCGACCCTTGGTCTTGTGCTCTCCCAGGGTTGTGCCCTGCTTGAAGGCAATGAGGACCACGCGCAGGTCGGGATACTTCACCAGGGTCTTGGCATTGTGCCCGCCCACCCGCCAGGCTGCTCCTTGCCGGAGCTCCTCTATCTCCTTGCTTAGATCCGCTCGGAGAAGCGGGGCGCCCAGGTGGCGAGGTTCCCCTTCAACGTGGTGCTCCAGGGAATACCCTTCCTCAATACGCTCCATCGGTTCTCCTCCTGGAGAGAGTGTCCCTGCGTGAAGTTATGGGTTTCGGCCGCAGGGAGAGAGCGGCGAGCGAGGCCCCGTGCACTGGGTCGCCTCCACGCTGCCCGACCGGGAGATCAAGGCAGCAGCGCGGCCTTGGCTTCCCGGACGTAGCGGCCCTTGGGGAACTCGCGCAGGTAGCGCCGATACTCGTCCGCGGCCTCGGCCGACGCGAGCCGCTCCTCGAAGCACCGCGCCCGGCGGCGCTCTTCGGCGGAGTGTTCACCTGGTACCTGTTCCGTGGCCGACTACGCAAGGTCAGCGTGACGCGCTGGCTCAAGAAGCGACGGTAACCGTGGTAAGAGGGCCCTGAGCTCCGGCTGGGATCGCCCTGGCTGCTCACGCCCGTTCTCCCCTCTGCCCAGCCGACTTGAAGACGTCATTGACGGCCCACGCACAGGGTCGAGGAAGAGAGCCATGGTGCGCACGCTGGATGAGAAGCCGCGGGGTGCCGAATCCCCGCTCGATGTCGAGCAGGACGGAGCCTCGCGAAACTCCATGATCGCGGCGGAACCGTGACCCGCCCGAACCCGGCGCAGTTGGAGCGGGCCCGGCGATTGCTGGCGCACGAGGGTGCGGTCGGCAGCGCGGGCGAGCCTGCGACGACGGCCGCCAGCCGTGTCTACGACAAGCTCCTTGCGCACATGGCGCCCCTGGTGGGCTCCATCGGCGTCCAGCTGTTGTTCCTGAGGAGCGCGAAGCTGGCGAAAGGCGATTTCGAGTGCTACGCCGAGGTCTCCAGCCTCGAAGGCTCGACGAAGCTGCGCGAGCGGCTGCAGGCCAAGGATCCCGCCGTCACCATGGAGTCGGCCGCGATGCTGTTTGCAACCTTCTTCGCGCTCCTCACGACCTTTATCGGAGAGCGACTGACGAACCAGGTACTCCGCAGCGCCTGGTCGACGCTCGAAGGGGCGGCACCCGGGGAGACAAACGAATGAGCGACAGCGTTCCGATTCGCAAGCTGAGCACCGGGGTGCCGGGGCTCGATGAAGTCTTGGGCGGCGGGATTCCGGAATTCTCCTTCAACCTGATCGCCGGCGGCCCAGGCTGCGGCAAGACGACGATGGCGCATCAGATCGCGTTCGCGAACGCGAGCCCCGAGCGGAGGGCGGTGTACTTCAGCATCATCGGCGAGCCTCCCATCAAGATGCTTCGCTATCAGCAACAGTACGACTTCTTCGACGCCGCCAAGGTGGGCGACGGCACGGTTCGCTTCATCCACCTCGGCCAGCAGGCGCTCGAGGGAGGGATGGGGAAGGTGCTGGAAGCCATCGTGCAGGAGATCGAGAAGTCGGCTCCGAGCATCGTCGTCGTGGACTCCTTTCGGGCCATGGTGCGAAGCACGCTCGCCACCGGGCCAGGCGGCGAGCGTGAGCTGTCGGACTTCATGCAGCGCCTGGCGCTGACGCTCACCAGCTACGAGGCCACCACCTTCCTCATCGGGGAGTATGCGGAAGGCGAGCATGACAGCGCGGTGTTCACGGTGGCCGACGGGCTTATCTGGCTCTCCCAGGCCATTGATCGCAACTCCGTCGTGCGCAAGCTGCAGGTGATGAAGATGCGGGGCCAGGGGCAGATCCCCGGCCTGCACACGGCCCGCATCACGGGCGCGGGCTACAGCGTCTTCCCGCGACTTCTCAAGCCGGCGGAGCTCATCGCCAGGCACCCGCTCGAACATCGCCTCTCGACCGGAGTGCCAAGCCTCGACGAGATGTTAGGGGGTGGCATCCCGAGCGGGTACTCCGTGCTCATCGCCGGGCCTTCGGGTTCGGGCAAGACGGTGCTCTCCAATCAATTCATCGTCGAGGGAGCCTTGCGCGGCGAGAACGGGATCGTGGCCATCTTCGAGAAGCGGCCCAACGACTATCTCCAGACCACGCCGCGCAGGCAGGAATTCGAGAAGCTGGTCCGCGAGAAGCGGTTGGAAGTCCTCTACCTGCGCCCGTTGGATCTCTCGATTGACGAGACCTTGCTGGAGATTCAGAATGCCGTGAAGCGCCTGGGCGCCAAGCGGGCGGTGATCGACTCGCTGTCCGGTCTGGAGCTGGCGCTCGCGCCCACGTTCCGAGAGGACTTTCGCGAGTCACTGTACCGGATGATGGGAGCGCTGACAGGGCTCGGCGTCACGGTCCTGGCGACGGTGGAGATGGCCGACTCCTACAACGATCTTCGGTTCAGCCCCCAGGGCATCGCGTTCTTGACGGACGCCATCATCATCCAGCGCTACGTCGAGCTCGACGGGCAGCTCAAGCGGGCAATGGCGGTCGTCAAGGTGCGCTCCAGCCAGCACAGCAAGGACCTGAGGGAGTACGAGATCTCGTCGGACGGCGGGATCGCCGTGGGCCGGGCGCTCAAGGGGTTCAAGGGCCTGCTTACAGGCACTCCGAGCGGCGAGAACAGAGGAGGCGGATGACGAAGCAGGAACTGGAAGCGCCCTCCTGGCGCTAAACGGGTACATGCGCGTGCACAAGGGGCGAGTCATGACAAAGCAAAGCATCACCGTCGAGCTGGACGACGAGACGATCCGCTACCTGTCCGTGCTCGGCCCGCCGACCGACGTGCTCGCGCGCCTGGCGTATTCCGCCGCCGAGGGCGTGCGCCTCCCCAGCTACCCGAAACGCGACCAGACCGACAAGAGCCTGCGCGTCGAACGGGACAAGTCCGACGACCGCGATGAGGGGAGGCGCAAGCTCCTGGCGGTCGAACGCGAGTCCACCGACAAGGATCTGAGCGGCGAGCGCTCTCACTCCGATACGGTGCTCGTCGACCAGCGCGAAGCGAACGAGCGGATGGTCGGCGCAACGATTCGGGCGCAAGAGCTGGCGGACGTGGCGGACGCGGCCAAGGAGCGCGCGGAGGAGAGCGAGCGCGAGCTGCGCGCGGTGGCCGAGTTCCGGGAGATGTTCATTGGCATCCTCGGGCACGACCTGCGCAACCCGCTGGCGTCGATCGGCATGGCCGCCGCGTCGCTGCTTCGGCGCGGACATCTCGACACGCACGACGCGGAGGTGGCCGCGCGCATCATCCGCAGTGGCCAACGCATGAGCCGGATGATCACCCAGCTGCTCGATCTCACGCGCGCGCGTCTTGGTGGCGGGTTGTTGATCGAACCGAAGCCGGCCGACCTGCGTGAGATCTGCCAAAGCGTCGTCGAGGAGTTCGAGGCGACCATTCAACTGGAGGTCGAAGGCGACGTGACAGGCGCCTGGGACGCGGATCGTCTGGCGGAAGTCTTCTCCAACCTCACGGGCAACGCCACCCAGTACGCCACGCCTGGGACGGACGTGGTCATCAAGGCACGCTCCGACGGAGCGGCCGTCGTCGTCGAGATCAGCAACCAGGGCGAGCCCATTCCCGCGGACGTCCTCCCGTTCATCTTCGAGCCGTTCCGCCGAGCGCGCCATCACGAGAAGTCGGCGAGCGGGAATCTCGGCCTCGGCCTCTACATCGCCCACCAGATCGTGCTCTCGCACGGCGGCACGCTCGAGGGGCACTCCGCTGACGGCACGACAACCTTCGTGGTGCGCCTGCCACGCCGTCCTCCCGGCGCTGGCACGTCTTGATCCTGTAGGCTCCAGCGCGGACAGCGTCCGCGGGCGCTGTGTAGAAGCGTCATCGACGGCCCACGCGAGGGCCTGGGAGGGCTGCCATGCTGCGCAAGCTGGATGAGACCCTGTGGGTCGACGAACGGCCGCTCACGTTCATGGGGCTGGCCGTCGGCGCCCGCATGACAGTCGTCCGGCTCGCGGATGGCGCGCTCTGGGTGCACTCCCCGCTGCGCCCCACTCCGGAGCGGCGCCAGGCCGTGGAGGCCCTGGGGCCGTGCGCTTCCTCGTCGCTCCCAACAGGTTCCACCACCTGTTCATCGGCGACTGGATGGCCGCCTACCCCCAGGCCCGCGCCTACGCCGCGCCCGGCCTGCCCGAGAAGCGCAAGGATCTGAGCTTCCACGCCATGCTGTCCGAGGAGAGCTCCAGCTCGGCCCCGTGGGCGTGCGCGTCGGACAGCTCCAGCTCGGCCCGAGGGTGCCACCTCGAAGCGCTCCAGCTCGGCCCCGTGGGCGTGCGCGTCGGACAGCTCCAACTCGGCCGGAGGAGCGCGCTAAAGGTGGTTGCCACAGTCGAGGCCGCCAACCCGGACCGGTTGGAGCGCGCGCATCGGACAGCGCCAGCTCGGGCCAGTAGAGCGCGCCAGGGTGGCAGCCATCGTCGCGGGCGCCAGCGCGCGGGCCAGTGGAGCGCGCCCGCGTCGGACAGAGCCAGCTCAGCCCTTGCGGAGCACCCCGCGTCAGACAGAGCCAGCTCGGCCGGTGGAGTGTGCCAGGATGGCAGCCTCCCAGCCCGATCCCGGTGGAGAGCGCGCGCGGACAGTGCCAGCTCGGGCTGGTGGGGCGTGCCACGGTGGCCGCCGTCGTCGGCAGCATGGCGCGCGGCCAGCGGTGCGAGGAGCCGCG
>Ga0255338_1002199_pt1 | contig 30234 bp, 28 predicted proteins | sample MeOH1_35cm_T4_19_FD_203715 | JGI IMG/M metagenome (GOLD analysis project Ga0255338, IMG submission 203715) | Sandy soil microbial communities from University of British Columbia, Vancouver, Canada - MeOH1_35cm_T4_195 | ecosystem: Engineered > Artificial ecosystem > Sand microcosm > Unclassified ... | reverse complement strand
CCGCGCGCCAAGCTGATGCGCGAAACCTGCCATGAAGTGCTGAACGAACTGGGCCTGCACAACGACCCGCTGTTCAAGCTCGCCATGGAACTGGAAAAGATCGCGCTGGAAGACGAGTACTTCGTGAGCCGCAAGCTGTACCCGAACGTGGACTTCTACTCGGGTATCGTGCAGCGCGCGCTGGGCATCCCGACCTCGCTGTTCACCTGCATCTTCGCCCTGGCACGTACGCCGGGCTGGATCTCGCAGTGGGAAGAGATGATCACGGACCCCGAGTACAAGATCGGCCGTCCGCGCCAGTTGTTCAACGGCGCCGCCGCCCGCGAAGTGCCGGACATGGCCAAGCGCTGATCCCGTCGCGCAAAGCAGGGCGGCCCGGCCGCCTTGCGCTGCAGCAAACACAAACGCCCCGGCTTGCCGGGGCGTTTGTGTTTCCGCCTGCGGGGCGTTGTGCGCCGCCGCGCGAGGGTCATCGTCGCAGTTATGCACAACAGTTGTGAAAGGCCATTTTTGCGACGATTCCTGCCATGGGAAGGTTGCAACTGTCTACATTTGTTGTCTGATTTTCGGCAAAGTCGGGAACTATCGCCCCAACCGGTTGCAACTTCCCTCTATAATGCGGGCTGCTTTTGCCACCGGCAGCCGGGCCACCCTTCCGGCACGTCGCGCGGCAAGGCGGGGCAGGCGAAGCGCTTGCGCAATAGAGAACGCATCAACGTTGTCTTTCCGAACTTTTGGCGCCACGGGCTTCCGGGGCGCTGACACATGCCGGGCCCCGCATCGCTTCACGTCTTCATCGCAGGCCCGTCTTCCGCTTCGGGTCTTCCCTCCGCCACCTCCGGCGGCTCTCCCCGCGGGTGTTGTTCGATTGCGCTGGTCATGCCGCCTCTGCCCGGAATGACCCAAACATAATCGAGGAGCTCCTGATGACGTTGTCCCGTCTCACGTCCACTGCCATGGCCGCCGTGATTGCCACCGCCGGCCTCACTGCCGCCAGCCTGGCCCACGCCGAAACCGTCAAGATCGCCATCGCCGGCCCCATGAGCGGCTCGGTCGCCCAGTACGGCGATATGGTCAAGGCCGGTGCCCTGACCGCCATCGAACAGATCAATGCCGCGGGCGGTGCCGGCGGCAACAAGCTCGAAGTGGTACTGATGGACGACGCCTGCGAGCCCAAGCAGGCCGTGGCGGTGGCCAACAAGATCGTGAGCCAGAACATTCGCTTCGTGATTGGCCACGTGTGCTCCGGCTCGACGATTCCGGCATCGGATATCTACGAAAACGAAGGCATCGTGATGGTCACGCCGTCGGCCACCGCGCCGCAGCTGACCGAGAACAAGAAGCGCAAGTTCATCTTCCGCACCATCGGCCGTGACGACCAGCAGGGTCCTGCCGCTGCCCAGTACATCATCGGCAAGGTCAAGCCGAAGAAAGTGGCCGTGCTGCACGACAAGCAGTCGTACGGCCAGGGTATCGCCTCGTCGGTGAAGAAGGACCTGGAAGCTGCCAAGATTCCCGTGGCCGTGTTCGAAGGCATCAACGCCGGGGATTCGGACTACTCCGCCGTCATCACGAAGCTGAAGTCGCAGGGCGTGGACTTCGTCTACTTCGGCGGCTATCACCCGGAAATGGGCCTGCTGCTGCGCCAGGCGCGCGAGCAGGGCGTGAAGGCCACGTTCATGGGCCCCGAAGGCGTGGGCAACAAGGACGTGACGGCCATCGCCGGCCCGTCGTCGGAAGGCATGCTGGTCACGCTGCCGGCCGATTTCTCGGCCGACCCGGCCAACGCTGCGCTGGTGAAGGCCTTCGCCGACAAGAAGCGTGACGCCAACGGCCCGTTCCAGATGCCCGCCTACGCCGCCGTGAAGATCATCGGCGACGCCATCGCTGGCGCCAAGAGCACGGACCCGGCCAAAGTGGCCGCGTACATGCACAAGAACGCGTTCACCACGCCGATCGGCAAGGTCGAGTACGACGAGAAGGGTGACCTGAAGTCCTTCAAGTTCGTTGTCTACACGTGGCACAAGGACGCCACGAAGACCGCCGCCAACTAAGTCCGGCGCCAGTCTGGCGAAACGCCTCGCTCCTGCACAGGGAGCGGGGCGTTTTGGTATCGGTTCGATGTCGGATAGTCGTCACATCCTGACGGCCGGCACGCCGCATCGGCCTTCCCGATCCACAAGGTCCTCCGCATGAACGAATTCCTTCCACAGTTCACCCAGCAGCTGGTCAACGGCCTGACGCTGGGTGCGATCTATGCGCTGATCGCCATTGGCTACACCATGGTCTACGGCATCATCGGCATGATCAACTTTGCCCACGGCGAGATCTACATGATCGGCGCCTACGTGGGCCTCGTCACCCTGACCGCCATCGGCGCGCAGGCCGGCTACCCGCTGCCGCTGGTGCTGGGCGCTGCGCTGATCGTGGCCGTGGCCGTCACCGGCTGCTATGGCTTTGCCGTGGAGCGCGTGGCGTATCGCCCCTTGCGCGGCGGGCCGCGGCTGGTACCGCTTATCTCGGCCATCGGCATGTCGATTTTTCTTCAGAACTACGTCCAGATCGGGCAGGGCGCGCGCGACGTGTCCGTGCCGGTGCTGATCTCGGGCGCCATCGAGTTCCAGATGGGCGGCGATTTCGTCGTGACCGTGCCCTATTCGCGCCTGCTGATCGTGGGCGTGACGCTGGTGCTGATGGTGGCGCTGACGCTGTTTATCGGCCATTCGCGCATGGGCCGCGCCTGCCGCGCCTGCGCGGAGGACATGCGCATGGCCAACCTGCTCGGCATCGACACGAACCGCGTGATCTCGTTCACCTTCGTGCTCGGCGCGATGCTGGCCGCCGTGGGTGGCGTGCTGATCGGGCTGACCATCGGCAAGCTCAATCCGTTCATCGGCTTTATCGCCGGCATCAAGGCCTTTACGGCCGCCGTGCTGGGTGGCATCGGCAGTATTCCGGGCGCGATGCTCGGCGGCGTGCTGCTGGGCCTGGCCGAAACCTTCGCCTCCGGCTATATGCCGGCCGAGTACAAGGACGTGGTGGCGTTTGGGCTGCTGGTCCTGGTGCTGCTGTTCCGTCCGACCGGCCTGCTTGGCAAGCCGGATGTGGAAAAGGTCTGAGGAGGGCGCCATGACACAAGCGATGTACCAAAAATCTGTATCGCATTCCGTCGCGCAGACGATGAAGGGCGCGGTGACGGCGGCTGTGATGACGGCCATCCTCACCATTCCCGTGCTGGGCCTGCAACTGAAGCTGGACGGCTACAAGGTGGTGCTGGAGCCGCACTGGCGGCCGGTCTGGATCGCCGTGGCAGCCGTTTTCGTCTTCCAGCTACTCAAGCCGCTGCTAACGCGGGCCCGTAGCGCCGTGAAGCTGCCGGCCGCGCCGGCGATGGGCGCGCAGCAGCAGCGCGTGGTGATCTGGGTGCTGCTGGCGGTGGGCCTGGTCTGGCCGTTCTTCGGCTCGCGTGGCGCGGTGGACGTGGCCACGCTCGCCCTGATCTACGTGATCCTGGGCCTGGGCCTGAACATCGTGGTGGGCTTCGCCGGCCTGCTCGACCTGGGCTACGTGGGCTTCTACGCAGTGGGCGGCTATACGTACGCGCTGCTCAACCAGTACTTCGGGTTCACGTTCTGGGAGTGCCTGCCGATTGCTGCGGGCATGTCGGCGTTGTTCGGCTTCGTGCTCGGTTTCCCGGTGCTGCGGCTGCGCGGCGACTACCTGGCCATCGTCACGCTCGGCTTTGGTGAAATCATCCGCCTGCTGCTGAACAATCTGACCAGCCTGACCGGCGGCCCGGACGGCGTCTCGGGCATTCCGAAGCCGACCGTGTTCGGCATCGAGATGGCGCGCAGCGCGAGCGTGGAAGGCACGCGCACGTTCCACGAGATGATCGGGCTCGACTACACCGGCCAGCACATGGTGATCTTCCTGTACCTGCTGGCACTGCTGCTGGTGGGCTTCACCCTGTTTGTGACGAGCCGCCTGATCCGCATGCCGATGGGCCGCGCCTGGGAGGCGCTGCGCGACGATGAGATCGCCTGCCGATCGCTGGGCCTGAACCCCACGCGCATCAAGCTGTCGGCGTTCACGCTGGGCGCCTCGTTCGCGGGGCTGGCCGGCGCGTTCTTCGCGGCGCGCCAGGGGCTGGTCAATCCGGAGTCGTTCACGTTCATCGAATCGGCGCTGATCCTGGCCGTGGTGGTGCTGGGCGGCATGGGCTCGCAATTGGGCGTGATCCTGGCGGCCATCCTGCTGACGGTGCTGCCCGAAGTGGCGCGCGATTTTGCCGAATACCGCATGCTGATTTTCGGCCTGGTGATGGTGCTGATGATGATGTGGCGTCCGCAGGGCCTGCTGCCCGCGAGCCGTCCCCACGTGGAGTTGCCGCAATGAGCGCGGAAATGCTGAAAGTATCCGGCCTGCAGATGCGCTTTGGCGGGCTGCTGGCCGTGGACGGCATCGATTTCGATGTGCGTCGCGACGAGGTCTTCGCCATCATCGGCCCGAACGGCGCCGGCAAGACCACGGTGTTCAACTGCGTGGGCGGCTTCTACAAGCCCACCGCCGGCGAGGTCACGCTGGACGGCCAGGCCATCGCCGGCCTGCCGAGCCACCAGGTGGCGCGGCGCGGGCTGGTGCGTACATTTCAGAATATTCGCCTGTTCAGGTCGCTGACCGTGGTGGAGAACCTGCTCGTGGCGCAGCACCTGCAGGTCAAGTCCGGCCTGCTGCGCGGGCTGTTCGCCACGCCGGCCTACCGCCGCGCCGAGCGCGAGGCGCTGGAACGGGCCGCCGTCTGGCTGGAACGCATGGGTCTGACCTCGGTGGCCAACCGTGAGGCGGGCACGCTGTCCTACGGGCACCAGCGCCGGCTCGAGATCGCGCGCTGCATGATCACCAAGCCGCGCCTGCTGATGCTCGACGAGCCGGCCGCTGGTCTGAATCCGCAGGAGAAGATCGAACTGCAACAATTGATCGACAAATTGCGCCACGAATTCAACATTTCGGTGCTGTTGATCGAGCATGACATGAGCCTCGTCATGGGCGTGTCCGACCGCATCCTCGTGATGGAGCACGGCAAGCCGATCGTCATCGGCAAGCCCGAGGAAGTGCGCAACGACCCGCGCGTAATCAAGGCCTACCTGGGAGAGGACTGATGCTGAAGCTGGAACAGGTCCATACCCACTATGGCGCCGTGGAGGCGCTGAGCGGCGTATCGATCGAAGTGAACAAGGGCGAGATCGTCACGCTGATCGGCAGCAACGGCGCGGGCAAGACCACGCTGATGATGACCGTGTGCGGCTCGCCGCGCGCCTCGAGCGGCCGCGTGTCGTTCGAGGGGCAGGACATCACGCAGCGCAACACCCACGAGATCATGCGCATGGGCATGGCGATCTCGCCGGAAGGGCGCCGCGTGTTTCCGAGCCTGACCGTGCTGGAAAACCTGAAGATGGGCGCCTTCTTCGCCAGCCGGCACGACATCGAGGCCGGCATCGAGCACGTATTCAAGCTTTTTCCGAGGCTGAACCAGCGCTCGGGCCAGCGTGCGGGCACGATGTCCGGCGGCGAACAGCAAATGCTGGCCATCGGCCGCGCCCTGATGAGCCGCCCCCGGTTGCTGCTGCTGGACGAGCCGACACTGGGCCTCGCCCCGCTGATCATCGCCCAGATCTTCGACATCATCCGCACCATTCGTGACGAAGGTGTCACAGTGTTCCTGGTCGAACAGAACGCCAACAAGGCACTGCAGGTGGCCGACCGGGGCTACGTGCTGGAAACCGGGAAGGTGGTGTTGGCGGATACCGGGGAGAATTTGCTGGCGAATGACCGGATTCGGGCGGCGTATTTGGGGGGGTGAGGGAGGGTGGACAGAGCTTGGAGTCCAGGCTTTGCCCTCCATATATCGCTTACCGCTTGAAGAGTCGGTTGAGTAGCGAGCACCTCTTTGGGTGTGAGCTATTCGCTCTCAGGTATTCCTCGGACTCCTTGGCGTCTTGATCGACATCGAGCTCCGAGAAGGACTCGAAAACAAAAGCAATTGCCTCTCGCCATTCAGGGCTGGCCTGCCAGCCGTCTAGATAGAGATCCCGTTGTATCGGCGTCAGCGACGTCCAGAAGGGCCTCCATTCCCGGTCGAACCATGGTTCGGCTACGCCTTGCCTGACATGTGGCGCCAGTTCACCAGGTTCGATGTGCGGGAATACGATCCAAGGCGGCTGGGGAGCGTCCGGATAGTGCTCCACGCGGCCTTGGGCCGTCAGCATTCCGGCTCGTCGGTAAGACCATATGCACATGCGAACGGGTCATGCCATTTGTTGCGTTTGTAGAGCAGATCGACCGTATTGCCTCCTAACCAGAATAATGTGGCGGTCCCTCCTGAGTAGAGCCGGAATCTGCCTGAAGTGTTGTCGCTGAACGATACTTCACCCACTGCAAAGCAGGGGGAATAACGCTCGTGCGTCAGAATACGGCTCTCTATTGGATAAGCTCTGGAGAAATACCGTTTTACTTGGCCGACTGTTGGCTTGAAGGTCTTGCAATTTTCCGTGAGGCTGGCGTCGTCAGTGTGCGAGGTTAAGCCCGTTTCCTTGATGACGACGTTTTTTACGGTTCTCTCTTGGGCCGTTACGGGTAATGCGTAAAATGCGGCAATCATTGAGACACAGATCAGTCCGACCTTTACCATACTGCGGTGCTCGCCTCGGTTGGGTTCTTGTATGAGACCTGAGGATGTCGATAAATCTCTCCGGTCGAAACGTTGAACGTTGCAACCAGTTCTGCGATGAGCCAGCGGAGCGACGCATTTTGCTGGGTGGTGACGTTCTCGTAGATTCTTGCGGTCTTGCAGTCACTGGCTGGATCAATCGGCACGGATTTCCCAACGATTTCGATACCGATGGAGTCGTCGCAAGGCTGACTTCTTCCCGGGGCGCGCGCATATTGATGTTGTGAGCTGGTTTCACCTGCGTGATCAGGACGTCCTCCATCGTGATCCTAAGAAACTCAAGCGGCTTGCCACCCGCCTTGCGCATCGTCAGCACTGCGCTGCCGATATGTTTCCCGGTCAGGCAGTACTGAACCAGATTGGGCGTGGCGCGGTCGACATAGTGTTCGAACGTCAGGTCCTCAACGGTCGCCTTGCTTGCGCCACCGCCCCTTCCTGCGTGCATGTTCGATGGCTGCTTCACCGACCATTCCCACGTCAGAACCTCGATTTCCTTCGAATGGCTGGCGTCCGCCGCTTCGCCTTCGATTCCTGTCAGCTTCAAGAAAATGTCCTGCGCCATCGCATGCTCCCGTTCAGGTGAGAAGTACTCCGGGAGCCTATCGATCGCCCGCCAAGTGATCTATAGGACTAGTTCGAAAGGCGCCGCCGCCCCGGACTTGCCGCCACCCACCCCTTTTCGCCAACCGCGAAATCCCCCTTTCGTCAATGACTGCCGGGTTATCGATAGCGTCTGACCGCCTGAGGAAGCCCCGCGTGGCATAATCGCTTGCGATGTCAAGCAATCACCGGCCACGCCGGAGGCGCGGCACAATAGCGGCGCCGACCCGCGAAGGCATCCGGTTAATAACAATCCCTGCAAACCACTGCGCGGACCTCCGCCGTCCCTGCCCGGACGGACGGTCTGCCCCCCCTGCATCATGGCCAAGACGCTCTACGACAAACTCTGGGATGACCACACCGTCCACGTCGAGGAAGACGGCACGACGCTGCTCTACATCGATCGCCACCTGCTGCATGAAGTGACCAGCCCGCAGGCGTTCGAGGGGCTGAAGCTGGCGGAGCGTCCGGTCTGGCGCATCAGCGCGAACCTGGCCGTGTCCGACCACAACGTGCCGACCACGGACCGTACGCAAGGCATCGCCGACCCCGTCTCGAAGCTCCAGGTCGATACGCTGGACGCCAACTGCGACGCCTTCGGCATCACCCAGTTCAAGATGACCGATCACCGCCAGGGCATCGTCCACGTGATCGGGCCGGAGCAGGGCGCCACGCTGCCGGGCATGACCGTGGTCTGCGGCGATTCGCATACCAGCACGCACGGCGCGTTCGGCGCACTGGCACATGGCATCGGCACGTCGGAGGTGGAACACGTGCTGGCCACGCAGACGCTGCTGGGCAAGAAGGCCAAGAACATGCTGATCCGTGTGGAAGGCAAGCTGCCGCGCGGCTGCACCGCCAAGGACATCGTGCTGGCCATCATCGGCAAGATCGGCACGGCCGGCGGTACGGGCTACACCATGGAGTTCGCCGGGTCCGCCATCCGCGACCTGACGATGGAAGGCCGCATGACCGTCTGCAACATGGCGATCGAAGCTGGCGCCCGCGCCGGCCTGGTGGCCGTGGACGATGTGACGCTCGAATATGTGAAGGGTCGTCCGTACGCGCCGCAGGGCGTGGAGTGGGACCAGGCCGTGGCCTACTGGCGCACGCTGCATTCGGACGCGGGCGCTCACTTCGACAAGGTGGTGGAGCTGCGCGGCGAGGACATCCGTCCGCAGGTCACCTGGGGCACGTCGCCCGAGATGGTGGTCAGCATCGAGGACCGCGTGCCCGATCCCGAGAAGGAAAAGGACCCGAACCGCCGCAACGCCATGGAACGTGCGCTCGAGTACATGAACCTGCAGCCGAACGTGCCGATGGAGTCGATTCAGATCGACAAGGTGTTCATTGGCTCCTGCACCAACAGCCGCATCGAGGACATGCGCGCCGCCGCCTGGGTGGTGCAGAAGCTGGGGCGCAAGGTCGCTGGCAATGTGAAGCTGGCGATGGTGGTGCCGGGCTCGGGCCTGGTGAAGGCGCAGGCCGAGCACGAAGGGCTGGACAAGGTCTTCAAGGCCGCCGGCTTCGAATGGCGCGAGCCGGGCTGCTCGATGTGCCTGGCGATGAACGCCGACCGGCTGGAGCCGGGCGAGCGCTGCGCGTCCACCTCGAACCGCAATTTCGAAGGCCGCCAGGGCGCCGGCGGCCGGACCCACCTGGTCAGCCCGGCGATGGCCGCCGCCGCTGCCATCGAGGGTCATTTCGTCGACATCCGCAAGCTGGGCTGACGCGTTACGCAACGGCATCCGTACACGGCTAATCGAATAAGCAGAACATGAAAAAGATCGTGATCACGTTCCTGGCATGCCTGGGCATGCTGCAACTGGCTGGCTGCAACACGATGGCCGGCCTCGGCAAGGACACGCAGGCCGCCGGCCGTTCCCTCGAGAACGCGGCGCGCAAGTAAGGACATACTCATGGACAAGTTCACCGTACACAGCGGCCTCGTGGCGCCGCTGGACCGCGAAAACGTCGACACCGACGCCATCATCCCGAAGCAGTTCCTGAAGTCGATCAAGCGCACGGGCTTCGGCCCGAACCTGTTCGACGAATGGCGCTACAAGGACGTTGGCCAGCCCGGCCAGGACAACAGCAAGCGTCCGCTGAACCCGGACTTCGTGCTGAACCAGGCGCGCTACCAGGGCGCGAGCATCCTGCTGGCGCGCAACAACTTCGGCTGCGGCAGCTCGCGCGAGCACGCGCCGTGGGCGCTCACGCAGTACGGCTTCCGCGCCGTCATCGCGCCGAGCTTTGCCGACATCTTCTTCAACAACTGCTACAAGAACGGCCTGCTGCCGGTGGTGCTGACGGCGCTCCAGGTCGATCACCTGTTCAACGAGACCAACGCGTTCCCGGGCTACCAGCTGACCATCGACCTGGACAAGCAGGTGGTGATCACGGCGGGCGGCAACAGCTATCCGTTCGACATCGCCCCGTTCCGCAAGTACTGCATGCTTAACGGCTTCGACGACGTGGCGCTGACGCTGCGCCACAAGGACAAGATCAAGGCGTACGAAGCCGAGCGCCTGACGAAGATGCCCTGGCTGGGCAATCGCCTGGTCGGCTGACGGCCCGAGACACACCTCCAATACAGGAAGACAGATGAAGATTGCAGTCCTGCCGGGCGACGGCATTGGTCCCGAGATCGTTGCCGAAGCCGTCAAGGTGCTCAACGCCCTCGACGAGACATTCGAACTGGAAACGGCGCCCGTGGGCGGCGCCGGCTACGAGGCCGAAGGCCATCCGCTGCCCGAAAACACGCTGAAGCTGGCCAAGGAGGCCGATGCCATCCTGTTTGGCGCCGTGGGCGACTGGAAGTACGACAGCCTGGAGCGTCCGCTGCGCCCGGAGCAGGCCATCCTGGGTCTGCGCAAGCACCTGCAGCTGTTTGCGAACTTCCGCCCGGCGATCTGCTATCCGGAGCTGACCGGCGCCTCGAGCCTGAAGCCCGAGCTGGTGGCCGGCCTGGACATCCTGATCGTGCGCGAACTGAACGGCGACATCTACTTCGGCCAGCCGCGCGGCATGCGCGAGGCCCCGGACGGCCTGTTCAAGGGCGCCCGCGAAGCCTTCGACACGATGCGCTACAGCGAGCCCGAGATCCGCCGCATTGCCCACGTGGCGTTCCAGGCTGCGGCCAAGCGCGGCAAGAAGCTGTGCAGCGTGGACAAGGCCAACGTGCTGGAGACCTTCCAGTTCTGGAAGGACATCGTGATCGATGTCAGCAAGGAATATCCGGACGTCGAGCTGTCGCACATGTACGTGGACAACGCGGCCATGCAACTGGTGAAGGCGCCGAAGAGCTTCGACGTGATCGTCACCGGCAACATGTTCGGCGACATTCTGTCCGACGAAGCCGCAATGCTGACCGGCTCCATCGGCATGCTGCCGTCGGCGTCGCTCGATGCCAACAACAAGGGCCTGTACGAGCCGTCGCATGGCTCGGCGCCGGACATCGCCGGCAAGGGCGTGGCCAATCCGCTGGCTACCATCCTCTCCGCCGCGATGATGCTGCGCTACTCGCTGAACAAGGCCGAGCAGGCCGACCGCATCGAGAACGCCGTCAAGAAGGTGCTGGCCCAGGGCTACCGCACCGGCGACATCCTCACACCGGGCTGTAAGCAGGTCGGCACGCGGGAGATGGGCGAAGCCGTGCTGGCTGCGCTGTAATCGGCCGTTTTTTGCCAGTTCGTGCCAAAAACGGGGCCTTCGGGCCCCGTTGGCGCAAGAAAATCGTGTAGACTCCGCAAATGGTCCGAATTCCCCAGTTCCTCGCTACTGCCATCGCTGCCGTGATCACGGCCGGCGTGGGTTCGCGCGACCATACCGCGACGATTAAAACCATTACTACCAAAACGATCCCCTAAGATCGTTCGTCGTGCCTGCCCGTCTTCCCCGCGCAGCGTACGCCGGGCGAGGAAAATGGCGGGGAAGTACTCATCACATCCGAGGTAAGTCATGATTGTAGGTCTCGTCGGTTGGCGAGGAATGGTCGGCAGCGTCCTGATGCAACGCATGCAGGAAGAGCGCGATTTCGACCATATCGAGCCCGTTTTCTTCAGCACGTCCAACGCCGGCGGCAAGGCCCCGGCCATGGCGAAGAACGAAACCACGCTGAAAGATGCCAATGACATCGACGCGCTGAAGCAGTGCGACGTGGTGCTCACCGCCCAGGGCGGCGACTACACCAGCGATGTCTTCCCGCGCCTGCGCGCGGCCGGCTGGAACGGCTACTGGATTGACGCGGCGTCCTCGCTGCGCATGAAGGACGACGCGATCATCGTGCTCGACCCCGTCAACCAGGACGTGATCAAGGATGCGCTTTCGAAGGGCGTCAAGAACTTCATCGGCGGCAACTGCACGGTCAGCTGCATGCTGATGGGCCTGGGCGGCCTGTTCGAGAACGACCTGGTCGAGTGGATGACCTCCATGACTTACCAGGCCGCCTCGGGCGGCGGCGCGCAGCACATGCGCGAGCTGCTGACGCAGTTCGGCACCCTGAACGCCTCGGTCAAGCCGCTGCTGGACAACCCCGCCTCGGCGATCCTCGAGATCGACCGCACCATCCTGGCCACGCAGCACGGCCTGTCGGCGGACGAAACCAAGCAGTTCGGCGTGCCGCTGGCCGGCAACCTGATTCCCTGGATCGACAAGGACCTGGGCAACGGCGTGTCGCGCGAAGAATGGAAGGGCGGCGCCGAGACCAACAAGATCCTGGGTCGTGGCGATGGCTTCCTGGGCGCGACCGGGGCTACCCCGATCGCCGTGGACGGCCTGTGCGTGCGGATTGGCGCCATGCGCTGCCACTCGCAGGCGCTGACCATCAAGCTGCGCAAGGATGTGCCGCTGGACGAGATCGAAGGCATGCTGGCCGCCCACAACCCATGGGCCAAGGTAGTGCCGAACACGCGCGAAGCGAGCATGACCGACCTGACCCCGGCTGCCGTGACCGGCACGCTGAGCATTCCGGTGGGTCGCCTGCGCAAGATGCAGATGGGCGGCGAGTACCTGTCGGCCTTTACGGTGGGCGACCAACTGCTGTGGGGCGCCGCCGAGCCGCTGCGGCGTATGCTGCGCATTCTGATCGAGAAGTAAGCGGGTACTGAGTCTCCCCGGCATTCGTTGCGGGGAGGCAACAGAATCCGGTGCTTTCCTGCCAACGCCGCGCCCCAGCGCGGCGTTGTTACGTTCGGACCCCTATTTTTCTCGGGCTTGCGTCACAATACAGCCGGCATTCGCCTGGCCAAGGGGTCACCGTCGCGTCATTGCGGCGAAGGGGTGAGACAATCGGGCACGACGTTTTTCGTCCGCACCGGCCGTCCGCCCACCAGCCAGGCATTTGGGGTCGGGTTTATTTTTCGCTACTAGAAACATAAATGGAGCACGAGGTGAGTGTGAGCCTACATCGCCGGAAAGATGCGCCTACTGTCCGTCAGCGCTGGTCAACGCTGGCCGTCACGGCTCTCGGTTTGCTGCTGATGCAGCCGGCCGCGTATGCCGCGGGGTTCGGACAATTACGGGTACAGTCCAATCTGGGGCAACCGCTCCAGGCTGAAATCGATATCAGCGGCGTTTCGGCCGAGGAAGCGGACAGTCTCAGCGTCAAGCTTGCCTCGCCGGCCGCCTATGCCAGGGCAGGGCTGACGTACCTGCCGGCCGTTTCCGGCGTGCGGCTCCAGGTGGAGCAGCGCCCCAACGGCAGCTATGTGGCAACCGTCCGTTCCAACCAGCCGATCAGCGAGCCATTCGTCGACATCCTCGTCGACATGAGCTGGTCGAGCGGCAAGGTGACGCGGGCCTACACGTTCCTGCTCGATCCGGCGGGCGCGAAGTCCAACCAGAGCTTCGCCCCGACCACGGTGGTGCAGGCGGCCACGCCCGATGCGTCCCCGGCCGAGACCCCCGCGCAGGCAGCTACGCCCGCCGCGCCGGTGCCGGCCGCCGCTTCGTCTGAGCCCGCACGTCCGGCCCCGGCCCCGCGCCAGCCGCGCCGCGCCGCCCAGTCGGCCCCGGCAGCTCCCGCATCGACCGACGGCGCCGCCGCCGGCGAGTCATACACGATCCAGCGCGGCGACACGCTGTCCAGCATTGCAGGCGATGCCGCGCAAGGCCAGGATGTGTCGCTCGAGCAGATGCTGCTCGCGCTGTATCGGAATAATCCCAATGCATTCATCGGCGGCAACATCAACCGGATCAAGTCCGGCGCGGTGTTGAAGGTGCCGAGCGCCCAGCAGGCGCAGGCCGTGAGCCCGCGCGAAGCCCGCCGCGAAGTCGTGGCGCGCACGCAGGGTTTCGACAGCTATCGCAGCCGTCTGGCCGCCGCCGCCGCCGCAAAGTCCGTGGAAGCGGGCTCGGGCCGCGAGCAGTCCGGCAACGTGACCGCGCGCGTGCAGGACACCACGGTGCCTGCCGCTGGTCCGCGCGACGAACTGAAGCTGAGCAAGGCGGACCGCGCCGCGCAGGCCAAGGCGCAAGCCCAGGCCGAAGCCGAAGTGGCCACGCAGCGCAAGCTCAAGGACGCCGAGTCGAAGCTGGCCCAGCTCGAGAAGAACGTCACGGACATGCAGCGCCTGATGGAGCTGAAGAATGCCGAGATCGCCAAGCTGAACCAGGCCAAGGCGGCTCCGGCCCCGGCTGCTGCGCCGGCCACGCCGGCGGCCAGCACCGCGCCGACCGTGGTGCCTGCCGAGCCAGCCAAGCCGGCCGACACGGCGACTGCCGCGACGAGCACGGCCACGCCCACGCCGGCCCCGGCCGCCACGGCAGCTGCACCGGCTTCCGCAGCCGATGCCGCCGCGCCGGCCGCAGCCGCTGTGGCTGCAACGGCCGCCGCTTCGGCACCGCAGGCAGACGCCGCCGCACCCGCGCCGGCTGCCGCGGCTTCCGCCCCTGTGGCCGTGAAGAAGCCTGCGCCGCGCGTGCAGCCCGCACCGGTGCCGGAAACCTCGTTCCTGGACGAACTGCTTGGCAACCCGATGCTGCTGCCGGGCGCCGGCCTGCTGGTCGCGCTGCTGGGCGGCTACGCCGTCTATCGCCGCCGCCAGAAGCAGAAGACCGCCGACAACGGTGGCTTCGGCGACAGCATCCTGTCGCAGGAAAGCACGGTGATGGCCGGTGGCCATTCGCTGTTCGGCACCGCCGGCGGCCAGAGCGTGGATACCTCGCAGCACAGCGTGTTTGGCGCCGATTTCCGGATTGGCAACAACTCGCCGGAAGCCACCGAGGTGGACCCGATCGCCGAGGCGGAGGTGTATATCGCCTACGGGCGCGACGTGCAGGCAGAAGAAATCCTGCGCGAAGCGCTGCAACAGAACCCAGAGCGTCAGGCCATTCGCCTGAAGCTGCTGGAGATTTACAACACTCGTCAGGATGTGGAAGGTTTCCGAGTGATTGCAGAAGAAATGTTCGCCCAGACGGGCGGGCAAGGCGCGGACTGGCTGCAGGCCGCCGAAATGGGTCGCAAGCTGGACTCGAGCAATGCCTTGTATTTGTCGGTAACGCCGGACACCACGGCCGAAGTGGATACCACCACGCCGGTCGCGGACCAGTGGCGCACGCAGGACCCCGCGCACAACCTCGAGCAGCCGCCGCGCGAGCCCGCCATGGCGGACCTGGCACTGCCGCTCGACGCCTTCCCGGCGCCCGCGCCGGGGGAGCCTATCGTGGCACCGGAGTCGGCCTCGCTGGTATTCGGTAGCGAATCCCAAGCGGAACCGGTGGCACGTCTGGATGACGTACTCGACGAAAGCCACGATGCCGGTCTCGACATGCCGGCCCACGTGGACAGCCGCCATCTGGCCGAGGTGCCGGCACTCGATACCCCGACGCGTTCGCGCCCGCTGGAGTTCGACATGTCGGGCATCTCGCTCGACCTGAACCCCGGCAGCGCCGGCAAGTCGGCGGATAACGACCCGCTGGCCGACTCGGTGCCGCTGCCGGCGCCGACGATGCTGCAGAACGGCCGTCTGGCCGAGCCGATCGACCTGTCCCGCGTGACGTCCGAGGGCGGTGGTGACACCACCCACGGCGTGTCCGCCAGCACCCTGTCCGCCAACGGCATGGACGGCGGCCGCGACATGCAGATCAAGCTCGACCTGGCCCGTGCCTACATCGAGATCGGCGACAAGGAAGGGGCCCGCGAACTGCTCCAGGAAGTGGTGGATCAGTCGCAAGACCCGCTCCAGGCCGAAGCGCGCACGCTGCTGCGCGAGGTGGCCTGACCGGAAGCGGTCACGCGTCGGAAAACGGCCTGCAAAGGCCGGTATGATGGAGGGCTTGCACGGCGCCACGCCGTTGCGGCCCGAAGCGATGCGCCGGAAGCGTCCCTTCCGGCGCATTTTCTTTTGGGATCCATGAATCGCATCGCCATCGGGCTTCATTACGACGGGTCGGCCTTCTCGGGCTGGCAGTCGCAACCGCACCGCAATACCGTGCAGGACCATCTGGAGGACGCCATCGAGCGTTTTGCCGGGACTCGCCTGCTGACCACGGTGGCGGGGCGTACCGATGCCGGCGTGCATGCGCTCGGGCAGGTGATTCATCTCGATACCGAACTCTCGCGCGACAAGTTTTCCTGGGTGCGCGGCATCAACGCCTTCCTGCCGCCGTCGGTGGCCCTGCAATGGGCCGAGCCGGTGGACGAGGGCTTCCACGCGCGCTTCCTGGCGTTCGAGCGCAAGTATTACTACGCGCTCTACACCGGCCCGCACCGCGTGCCGATGCTGCACGGCCGCGCCGGCTACCTGATGCTGCCGCCGGGCCAGCGGCTCGACGTCGACGCCATGCGCGCTGCCGCGAGCTGCCTGCTGGGCGAGCACGATTTCTCGGCCTTCCGCGCCGCCGAGTGCCAGGCCAAGTCGCCCATCAAGACAATGTACGACGTGACGCTGAAGGCCGATGGCAACTGGGTCTTCCTGCGCTTCCGCGCCAGCGCCTTCCTGCATCACATGGTGCGCAACCTGATGGGTTGCCTCGTGGCGGTAGGGCGGGGCCGCTATCCGGCCAGCTGGATGGCTGAGGTGCTGGCTGGCCGCGACCGCCGCCAGGCTGCGCCAACCTTCATGCCCGACGGCCTCTACCTGGCCGGCGTAAAGTATCCTGAGCCGTACCGGCTGCCCGCTGCGGACCCGTCCGCGAGCTTCTTCCATGGAGTCTTTACCGATGACGGCGCCTGATTTCAGCCAGATGCCCGCCCGCACCCGCGTCAAGATCTGCGGCCTGACCCGCGAGGACGACGTCCGCGCCGCCGTGGACGCCGGCGCCGATGCCATCGGCCTGGTCTGCTACGCCGGCAGCCCGCGCTATGTGGACGTGGCGCGCGCGGCGGCACTGGCCGAGCGTGTGGCGCCGTTCGTCTCGGTGGTCGGCCTGTTCGTCAATGCCGATGCCGAGGAAGTGGCCCACGTGGCCGAGCGGGTGCCGTTGACGCTACTCCAGTTCCACGGCGACGAGACCCCCGAGCAGTGCGCGGAGATCGCCCGGCGCTGCCGGCTGCCTTTCGTGCGCGCGGCCCGTGTTCGTCCGGGGCTCGATTTGGTAGAATTCGCCGATCAATATCGTGACGCCGCCGGCCTGTTGCTCGATGCCTTCGTGGAAGGCTATGGCGGTGGCGGCCACGTCTTCGACTGGACCCTGATTCCCGGCCAATGGCTTCCGACCGATCCGGCGCTGGTTTTCACCTCGCAGCCGGCACCCTCCGTGCCCCCCAAGGGCAGCCCGAACGCAAACGGCGCTCCTCGCATCGTTTTGAGTGGTGGGTTGAACGCGCAAAACGTCGCTGGCGCGATTGAGCGCGTGCGCCCCTATGCCGTGGATGTAAGTAGCGGCGTGGAGGCGTCGAAGGGCGTGAAGGACCACGCCCGCATTGCCGCGTTCGTGCGTGCCGTGCGCATGGCGGAAGCAGGGTGACCCGGGGCCTCCCGGACCCGTTCCCGCCGCCTGCCGGCCGCATCCCCGAATTTCCGCGCCCCTGCCCGAACCGGGCCGGTGCGCCATCCTGAGAGCCTGGACATGTACGACTTGCCCGATTCCCGTGGCCATTTCGGCCCCTATGGCGGCACCTTCGTTTCCGAAACGCTGGTCCACGCGCTGGACGAGCTGCGCGAAGCCTATGCGCAATCCCAGAACGATCCCGCGTTCGACGCCGAATACCGGCGCGAGCTGAAGCACTTCGTCGGCCGCCCGTCGCCGATCTACCACGCGCAGCGCTGGAGCGAGACGCTCGGCGGGGCGCAGATCTTCCTCAAGCGCGAAGACCTGAACCATACCGGCGCGCACAAGATCAACAATGTGATCGGCCAGGCGATTCTGGCCCGCAAGATGGGCAAGAAGCGCGTGATCGCCGAAACCGGCGCCGGCATGCACGGCGTGGCCACGGCGACGATTGCCGCGCGTTTCGGCATGGAGTGCGTGGTCTACATGGGCGCCGAAGACGTGCAGCGCCAGGCCGCCAACGTCTACCGCATGAAGCTGCTCGGCGCCACCGTGGTGCCCGTGGAGTCCGGCTCGCGCACGCTCAAGGACGCGCTCAATGAAGCGATGCGCGACTGGGTGACCAACGTGGAATCCACGTTCTACATCATCGGTACCGTGGCTGGCCCGCACCCGTATCCGATGATGGTGCGTGACTTCCAGTGCGTGATCGGCGAGGAAGCCAAGGTGCAGATGCCCGAGCTGGCCGGCCGCCAGCCGGACGCGGTCATCGCGTGCGTGGGCGGCGGCTCCAATGCGATGGGCATCTTCTACCCGTATATCGACTATCCCGATGTGCAGCTGATCGGCGTGGAAGCCGCCGGCGACGGCCTGGAGACGGGCCGCCACGCGGCGTCGCTGACCGGCGGCTCGCCGGGCGTGCTGCACGGCAACCGCACCTACCTGCTGCAGGACGCCAACGGCCAGATCATCGAGACCCATTCGGTCTCGGCCGGCCTGGACTACCCCGGCGTGGGCCCCGAGCACGCATGGCTCAAGGACATCGGCCGCGCGCAGTACGTGCCGATCACCGACGACGAGGCGCTCAAGGCCTTCCATGACTGCTGTCGCATCGAGGGCATCATCCCGGCGCTGGAGTCGAGCCATGCCATCGCCTACGCGTGCAAGCTGGCGCCGACGCTGCCGAAGGACAAGCTGTTGCTGGTGAACCTCTCCGGCCGGGGCGACAAGGACATGCACACCGTGGCCGAACGTGCGGGGCTGAAGCTCTGATGCAAGTGCTGCCTCCCGAATCCGACCTGCTGGACTCCTCCGCGCTGCGGCTCTACCAGGAAGACGTGCTGGAAGGGATCTCCAAGATCCCCGACGGCTCCATCGATCTCGTCGTGGCTGACCCACCCTATGGGCTGGGCAAGGACTACGGCAACGATTCCGACCGCCTCTCGGGCCAGGCCTACCTGGAATGGTCCGAGCGGTGGATGGACGCCATCGTGCCGAAAATCGCGCCGCGCGGCTCGCTCTACCTGTTCTGCACGTGGCAGTACTCGCCCGAGCTGTTCGTGATGCTCAAGCAACGGTTGACCATGATCAACGAGATCATCTGGGACCGCCGCGTGCCGAGCATGGGAGGCACCACCCGCAAGTATTCGTCGGTGCATGACAACATCGGCTTCTTCGCCCGCCAGCGCGACTACTACTTCGACCTCGACCCGGTACGGATTCCGTACGACGCCGAGACCAAGAAGGCACGCAGCCGGCCGCGCTTCGAGGGCAAGAAGTGGCTCGAGGTGGGGTACAACCCGAAGGACCTGTGGAGCGTGTCCCGCATCCATCGCCAGGACCCCGAGCGCGCCGACCATCCGACCCAGAAGCCGCTCGAGATCGTGGAGCGGATGGTGCTGTCAAGCTGCCCGCCGGGCGGGCTCGTGCTCGATCCGTTCACGGGCAGCGGCACCACCGCCGTGGCCTGCGTGCGCCATGGCCGGCGCTTCGTCGGCTATGAGATGAATCCTGAGTACGCGCAGCTGGTGCGGCAGCGGGTGGAGGCGGCCATTCCGCTGGTCACGCCCGCCGTTCCAGATCCGGTTCCCGCCGCCGCCCCCGCAGCCAATGACGATGCCGCGGAAGCCGATGCCGCCGTCCAACGCCTTATCTAATTCCTGACATGTCCCGCATCCAGAAGACTTTCGCGGCCCTGGCCGCGCAGCAGAAGAAGGGCCTGATTCCGTTCATCACTGCCGGCGATCCGGCGCCCGGCCTGACCGTGGACCTGATGCACGCGCTGGTGGCCGGCGGCGCCGATGTGATCGAACTCGGCGTGCCGTTCTCGGACCCCATGGCCGACGGCCCGGTGATCCAGCGCGCGTCCGAGCGGGCGCTTGCGCAGGGCGTGACGCTGACGCAGGTACTCGCCTGGGTCGCAGAATTCCGCAAAACCGACGCCAACACGCCTGTGGTGCTGATGGGCTACGCCAACCCGATCGAGCGGATGGGCGACGAGGCCTTCGCCAAGGCCGCCCGCGCGGCCGGTGTGGACGGCGTGCTCGTGGTCGACTATCCGCCCGAGGAGTGCGAGGCGTTTGCCGCACTGATGCGCGCTAATGAGATGGATCCCATCTTCCTGCTCGCTCCGACCTCCACCGATGCGCGCATCGAGGCGGTGGCGAAGGTCGCCAGCGGCTATCTTTATTACGTGTCGCTCAAGGGCGTGACCGGCTCGGCCACGATCGACCTGGAAAGCGTGGCGAGCCGCCTGCCGCTGATCAAGCGTCACGCCAACCTGCCGGTGGGCGTGGGCTTCGGCATTCGCGATGCCCAGACCGCGCGCGCCATCGGCAGCGTGGCGGACGCCGTGGTGATCGGCAGCCGGCTGGTGCAACTGCTGGAAGACGCTCCGCGTGACCAGGCAGTGACCGCGCTGCGCGACTTCATCGCCGAAATCCGCCAGGCCCTGGACGCCTGAGCGACGGCAAAACGTGACGCCATGCCGACATCGGCGTCGCTCTATTGTGATCGATGTATCACAATCGATGCGATTTGCTTCGGCCAGACCGGCCCGGCATGGTAAATTCGCGGCCTGATTCCCTGCCGTCCCACCGTCAGCGCCTGCGCATGCAGGCTGGCGCGCGGGCGGCGGCTATCCGAAAGGAGCTTTCATGAGCTGGTTGGATAAACTCCTGCCTCCCAAGATTCAACAGACCGACCCCTCCACCCGCAAGGGCATTCCGGAAGGGCTGTGGGTCAAGTGCCCGGCGTGCGAGTCCACGCTGTACCGGACCGACGTCGAGGCCAATCTGCACGTCTGCCCGAAGTGCGACCACCATATGCGCATCCGCTCGCGCGAGCGGCTGGACGCGCTGCTGGACGCCGAGGGCCGCTATGAGATCGGCCAGGAAATCGTGCCGGTGGACGCCCTGAAGTTCAAGGACACCAAGAAGTACCCGGACCGCATCAAGGCCGCCATGGAAGAGACCGGCGAGACCGATGCCATGGTCGTCATCGGCGGTGCCATCCACACCATTCCGGTGGTGGTGAGCTGCTTCGAGTTCGAGTTCATGGGCGGTTCGATGGGCTCCGTGGTGGGCGAGCGCTTCGCGCGCGGCGCGCAGGCGGCGCTCGAGCAGAAGGTGCCGTTCATCTGCATTACCGCCACGGGCGGTGCGCGCATGCAGGAAAGCCTGCTGTCGCTGATGCAGATGGCCAAGACCACGGCCATGCTGAACCAGCTGGCCAACGCCAAGCTGCCGTTCATCAGCGTGCTGACCGACCCGACCATGGGCGGCGTTTCCGCCAGCTTCGCCTTCCTGGGCGACGTGGTGATTGCCGAACCCAAGGCGCTGATCGGCTTTGCAGGCCCGCGCGTGATCGAGCAGACCGTGCGCGAGAAGCTGCCGGAAGGCTTCCAGCGTGCCGAGTTCCTGCTGCAGAAGGGCGCGATCGACATGATCGTCGACCGTCGCAAGCTGCGCGCCGAGCTGGCGCAACTGCTGGCGCTGCTGCAGAAGCAACCGGCGGACGCGGTAGCCTGACACGATTCGTGCGAATGCAGGACAATGGCGCGGGTGCCCCCACCCGCGCCATTTTGTTTTTCCCGTTTTGAATCTGGTTTTCCCATGCCCATCTTCCACAATCTCCCCGACTGGCTGACCCATCTGGAAAGCGCCCACCCCGTGGGCATCGACATGGGCCTGACCCGCATCACGCGCGTCAAGGAGGCGCTGGGCCTGCGTATCGACGCGGTGGTCTTCACCGTGGGCGGCACCAACGGCAAGGGTTCGACGTGCGCGATGCTCGAGCGCATCCTGCTCGAGGCCGGCTACAAGGTGGGCATGCATACCTCGCCGCACCTGATCACGTTCAACGAGCGCGCGCGCATCAACGGGGAGATGGCCACCGACGCGCAACTGCTGCCGCACTTCGAAGCCGTGGAGCGCGCCCGCACGAGCTTTGCCGATCCGGTCAGCCTGACCTACTTCGAATTCACCACGCTGGCCATCATCCACGCCTTCGCGGCGGCCGGGCTGGACGCCATGATCCTCGAGGTGGGCCTCGGCGGCCGGCTCGACGCGGTGAATGTGATCGATACAGACTGCGCGGTCATCACCAGCGTGGACATCGACCACACCCAGTACCTCGGGGACACGCGCGAGAAGATCGGCTTCGAAAAGGCGGGCATCTTCCGCCCGCACGTGCCGGCGATCTGCGGCGACCCGATGCCGCCGAAATCGCTGATCGACCATGCCGAGGCCATCGGCGCGGAATTGTGGCTCGTGGGCCGCGATTTCCACCACCAGGCGGCCAAGGGGCAGGAGCGGCAGCAATGGGACTGGATTGGCCCGGACCGCAAGCTGAATGGCCTGGGCTATCCGGCGCTGCGCGGCGCCAACCAGTTGCTGAACGCCTCTGCGGCGCTGGCGGCGCTGCAGGCCATGCGCCCGCGCCTGCCGGTGAGTGCGCAGGAGGTGCGCAACGGGCTCGCCTTCGTCGAACTGCCCGGCCGGTTCCAGGTGATGCCGGGCCGCCCCGCCGTAATCCTGGATGTGGCGCATAACCCACATGCAGCCGCCACGCTGGGACAGAACCTCGAGAACATGGGCTTCTTCCGCTACACCTACGCGGTGTTCGGGGCGATGGCGGACAAGGACATTGCCGGCGTGCTGCGCCATGTGGCCGACAAGGTGGACCACTGGTGCTTCTGCGACCTGCCTACCGAGCGCGCCGCCAGCGCGGCGGACCTGCGCGAGCAGCTCGAGGCAGGCGGCTTCCGCGAAGGCCCGGACAATACGGCGGCGTGCTTCTCCAGTCCCGAACTGGCGTATCGCGATGCCATCGAGAGAGCGACCGAGAATGATAGAATCCTGGTCTTCGGGTCGTTCTACACGGTGGCCGGCGTGCTCGCATATCGCGCCACGCAGGCGAATTGATCGCCGCCGGAATGACATCGCACCGAATCACTCTCTAGGCATCGGCATCCATGGGCCTGCTTTCGCTGTTCTCGTCCCGCAAGGGCTCTGATCCGGCACCGGAGCGCGGTCGTCGTACGCGCGCGGACGTGGGCGCCGGCGTCGGCGCGTCGCGCCGGTTGAACGAGGAATACGCCGACGACACCCTCGACCCCGACTTCCCGCAGAAGCAACGCGCGCGGCGCCGCCTGATCGGCGCCGTGGTGCTGCTCGTGGCGGCGGTCATCGTGCTGCCCATCGTCTTCGAACACAAGCCGCGCCCCGTCTCGGAAGATGTGGCGGTCAAGGTGGCCAACGGGCAGGGCGCTGCGCAGAAACCGAAGGTCGAGGCACGCAAGGCCGATCCGCTGCCGCCCGCGCCAGCCGCCGCGCGCAATGACGCCGCGCTGGACGCTGGCGAGGAACTCGTCAGCGCGCCCGCCGCGGCCGACAAGCCGCGTGCCGAGGCCAAGCCAGAAGCCAGGCCCGATACCAAGGTCGCCGAGACCAAGCCCGCCGACAAGCCGGCTGACAAGGCCACCGGCAGCGGCAAGTTCATGATCCTGATTGGCGCGTTCTCCTCCGAGGAACGTGCGAAGAACTGGCTGGCCAAGCTCAAGGCGAGCAAGGTGCCGGCCTATGTGGAGAAAAAGACGCTTGCCGACGGCGAGCGGATCCTGCTGCGCGCCGGCCCGTTCACCGATCGTGACGCCGCCGATGCGGCCGACAAGAAGGTCAAGGCCGTGGGCCTGACCTCCAAGGTGGTGGAACTGTAAATCGCCCCCATCTGACGGGTCATCTGCCAGGAACAAGCGCCAGACGCATGGCTTTTACTTTTTTCGATTACGGCGTTGCCTTCATCCTCGTGGCCTCGGGCCTGATTGGCATCCTGCGCGGGCTGGTCCGCGAGGTGCTGGCCCTGGTGGGCTGGGTGGTGGCCTTCCTGCTGGCCTACCACTTCGGCGCGATGGCGGCCCAGTGGATGCCGGAAACGCTGCCCGGCGGGCAGCTCACGCGCAGTGCGCTGGGCTTCCTGGCAGTGTTCTTCGGTACCTGGATCGTGTCGGCACTGGCCGGCGCCATCCTCGGCCAGTTGCTGGAAACCACGGGCCTGAAGCCCGCGGATCGCGGCCTGGGGCTGGTATTTGGCCTCGCGCGCGGCGTGCTGATCGTGATGCTGGTCGTGGTGCTGGCCGGGCTCACCAAGCTGCCGGAAGAACAATTCTGGCGCGACGCGGTGTCGCGCCCCTATGTGATGCAGGCCATGGACGAGCTGCGGCAATGGCTGCCGCCGGACCTGGCCAAGTATGTGAAGACCTGAAGTCAACGCGGGTCCCGTCTCCTCCTACCGGATTGCAGCCGGGACCGCGCCCCTGAATCAAAGTTGCCTTTCCTGGGAGTGCGGCATGTGCGGTATCGTCGGCGTGGTTTCCACCAGCCCTGTCAACCAATTGATCTATGACAGCCTGCTGCTGTTGCAACACCGCGGACAGGATGCAGCCGGCATCGCCACGGCCAACGGCAGCACCTTCCACATGCACAAGGCCAACGGCCTCGTGCGCGATGTGTTCCGCACCCGCAACATGCGCGGCCTGCCGGGCACGTCCGGCATCGGCCAGGTGCGCTACCCGACGGCCGGCTCCGCCTCGAGCGAGGAAGAAGCCCAGCCGTTCTACGTGAGCGCGCCGTACGGCATCATCCTGGCCCACAACGGCAACCTGACCAACTCGGAACAGTTGCGCGAGGAGATGTTCCGCCGCGACCGTCGCCACATCAACACGCATTCGGACACCGAAGTGCTGCTGAACGTGCTGGCCGACGAACTCCAGCGCGGCAGCGACGGGCTGTCCCTGGACCCGGAGGCGATCTTCAAGGCCGTCTCCGGCATGCATCGCCGCGTGAAGGGTGCCTATGCGATCACCGCCCAGATCGCCGGCTACGGCCTGCTGGCCGTGCGCGATCCGTTCGGCATCCGCCCGCTCTGCATCGGCAGCATCGACACCCCGACCGGCAAGGAATACCTGATCGCGTCGGAATCCGTGGCGCTGGAAGGCATGGGCTACCGCATGGAGCGCGACGTGGCGCCCGGCGAGGCCATCTTCATCGACATGGACGGCAAGTTCTACAGCAAGCAGTGCGCTGAGAACCCGGTGCTGACGCCCTGTATCTTCGAGTACGTGTACCTGGCCCGCCCGGACTCGTGCATCGATGGCGTGCCCGTCTACGACGCGCGCCTGCGCATGGGTGACTACCTGGCCGAGAAGATCCGCCGCGAAGTGTCTACCGGCGACATCGACGTGGTCATGCCGATTCCCGACTCGAGCCGCCCGGCCGCCATGCAGGTAGCCAACTCGCTCGGCGTGGATTACCGCGAGGGCTTCTTCAAGAACCGCTACGTGGGCCGCACCTTCATCATGCCGGGCCAGGCCGTGCGCAAGAAGTCGGTGCGCCAGAAGCTCAACGCCATGGGCGTGGAGTTCAAGGGCAAGAACGTGCTGATCGTCGACGATTCCATCGTGCGCGGCACCACCTCGTTCGAGATCGTGCAGATGGCCCGCGACGCCGGCGCCAACAAGGTGATCTTCGCCTCGGCCGCGCCGCCGGTGAAGTACCCGAACGTGTACGGCATCGACATGCCCACGCGCAGCGAACTGGTGGCCCACGGCCGCACCGACGAGGAAGTGGCGCAGATGATCGGCGCCGACAAGCTCGTGTACCAGGACGTGGAAGCGATGAAGCAGGCCGTGCGCGACATCAACCCGGCGCTGCGGGACTTCGACGCCTCGTGCTTCGATGGCCGCTACATCACCGGCGATATCGACGAGGAATACCTGGTGCGCCTGGAGACCGCGCGCAGCCAGGCTGACCGCGACGGCACGAACGCCGACACAGAGCGCTCGCAACTGCACCTGCAGCGCTCGGGCAACCACGAATAATCCGATCAGAAGACAGCCAGCAGCATGAGCGAACCGTTCCAACCAGAGTCCCTCGGTATCGATACCCTTGGCGTGCGTGCCGGCACGCTGCGCAGCAGCGAGTTCATGGAGCACTCCGAGGCGATGTACCTGACCTCGAGCTTCTGCTTCCACAGCGCCGCCGAGGCGGCCGAGCGGTTTGCCAACTCGGAAGAGGGCTACACGTACTCGCGCTTCACCAATCCCACGGTGTCGATGTTCCAGTCGCGGCTGGCGGCGCTGGAAGGCGGCGAGGCGTGCATGGCCACGGCATCGGGCATGAGCGCGATCCTGTCCGTGGCGCTGGCGTCGCTGCAATCGGGTGACCACTTGGTCAGCTCGCGGTCGATCTTCGGCTCGACCATGACGCTGTTCAACACAATCCTGGCCAAGTTCGGCGTGGAGACGACGTACGTGGACACGGGCGACCTGTCCGCGTGGCGTGCCGCCGTCAAGCCGAACACGAAGCTGTTCTTCCTGGAAACGCCGTCGAACCCGCTGACCGAGGTCTCGGACATCGCGGCGATTGCCGACATCGCCCACAATGCGGGCGCGCTGTTCGTGGTGGACAACTGCTTCTGCTCGCCGGCGCTGCAGCAGCCGATCAAGTTCGGCGCGGACGTGGTGGTGCATTCTGCCACCAAGCACATCGACGGACAGGGGCGGGTGCTGGGCGGCGCGGTGGTCGGCAAGCGCGACTACATCATGGGCAAGGTCTTCCCGTTCGTGCGCACGGCCGGCCCGACGCTGTCCGCGTTCAACGCGTGGGTGATGCTCAAGGGCATGGAGACGCTGGCCATCCGCATGGAGCGGCATTCGCAGAGCGCGCTGACGGTGGCGGAGTTCCTGGAGGCGCATCCGGCTGTGGCCAAGGTGTACCACCCGGCGTTGAAGTCCCATCCGCAGTACGACATCGCCATGCGCCAGCAGAGCGGCGGCGGGGCGATTGTCTCGTTCGAGCTGAAGGGCGCCACGCCCGAGCAGCAGCGCGCCAATGCCTGGCGCGTGATCGACAGCACGAAGGTGTGCTCGATCACGGGCAACCTGGGCGATACGCGCACGACCATCACGCATCCGTACACCACCACGCACGGTCGCGTGGCACCCGAAGCGAAGGCGGCGGCGGGCATCACCGAAGGGCTGATCCGCCTGGCCGTGGGACTGGAATCGGTGGCCGACATCAAGGCCGATCTGCTGCGCGGGCTGGGCCAGTAAGCCAGCAAGCCAGTAAATCGTTTTGTTTTTACCCCTCTCCCGGTGCCGGGAGAGGGCGTATCCTGCACCTCAGCGCAGCATCCTGCGCCTCAGCAGCACCAGCGCCACCAGCAGCGCGGCCACGGCGTACACGGCCAGCACGGCCAGATGCAATCCCCCATGTTCCACCGGACGGCCCAGCATCAGCGGGCGGATCAGCGCCACCGCGTGGGCGAGCGGCAAGACCTGCGTCGCGGCCTGGGCGCTGGCCGGCAATTGCTCGAGCGGGAAGAACACGCCGGAGAGCAACAGCATCGGCGTCATCACCAGCGTCTGGTAGAACATGAAGAAGTCGTAGCTCGGCGCGAGCGCCGTGACGATCATCGCCAGGCTCGCGAAGGCGATGCCCGCCAGCACGATCACCGGCAGCGCCGCCAGCGCGCCCGGGAACTGCGCATAGCCCAGCGCGCCCGCCACCAGCATGATCGCCACGCCGGACAGCACGGCCTTGCTGGCCGCCCAGAGGATCTCGCCCAGCACCACGTCGCCCAGCGTCAGCGGGGCATGCATGATGGCCTCCCACGTGCGCTGCACATGCATGCGCGAGAACGCGGAGTACATCGACTCGAAGCTCGCCGACATCATCACGCTCGACGCCGTGGTGCCCGCCGCCAGGAAGGCGATATACGACACCCCGTGCACCTCTCCGACCAGCAGGCCCAGCCCCAGGCCGAGGCCGAACAGGTAGATCATCGGGTCGGCCAGGTTGCCGATCATCGACGGAATGGCGAGTTTCTTCCATACCATGTAGTTGCGATACCAGACCATCATCCAGTTGCGCGCGTTGCGCGGCAGCAGCGGCTGGGGATAGTGCTGGCGGGGCGGCGGGGCGGGGCGGGGCGCGTTGGCCGCCACGTCGGGCGTGCGGGGGTCCTGTTCGCTCATTTCAGTCTCTCATGTCGCGGCCGGTCAGCTTGAGGAACACGTCCTCGAGGTTGGCCGGCCGGTGCAGGTAGCGCACGCTGCCATTGCCGTGCAGCGCGGCCAGCAGCGGGCCCGGTTCGCGCACGTAGCAGAACAGCGTCTCGCCCCGCATCTCGGTCCGTTCGGCCAGCGGCGTCACACGGTGGCGCAGCGGCTCCAGTTCGTCGCCGTAGATCTCTACCACGTCGCAGCCGATCTCCCGGTCGATGAGTTCGTGGGGCTTGCCTTCGGCAATCTTGCGGCCGCCGTCGATCACGCAAAGGTGATTGCAAAGGCGCTCGGCTTCTTCCATGAAGTGCGTGGTCAGCAGGATGGTCTTGCCCGCCGCGATCAGGGACTTCAGCCGCTCCCAGATCAGATGGCGCGCCTGCGGGTCCAGGCCGGTGGTCGGCTCGTCCATGACCAGCAGGTCCGGATCGTTGATCAGGGCCCGCGCCACGGTCAGGCGGCGGCGCATGCCGCCGGACAGATCGCGCACCTGCGCGTCGGCCCGGTTCTCCAGCCGCGCAAACTCCAGCAGCATCGGCACGCGCCGCGATATCTCGGCCGATGACAGGCCGAAATATCGCCCGAAGATGCGCAGGTTCTCGATTACGGAAAAATCCGGGTCGAGGTTGTCGAACTGCGGCACCACGCCCACGCGCATGCGAGCCTGCGGTGCCCGCTGCGGAATCGGCTCCCCGCACAGCATGAGCGTGCCGGAAGCCGGCGTGGTGAGACCCAGCAGCATGCGGAGCGTGGTGGTCTTGCCGGCGCCATTGGGGCCGAGCAGGCCGAAACACTGGCCACGCTGGACTTCGAGGTCGAGGTTGTCGACGACGACTGTGTCGCCATACAGCTTGCGCACGTTGCGCATCTGCAGGATGGGAGGGGTGGCAGTCAAGGCGAAGGCCCGGTGAGTGCGATCCCGCCATTATGCCGGTTTGCAGGTATCGTTCCGGAGTGCGGGGCCAATTCCCCGCGATGACAGGGGAGACAAGATGAGCGTGGAAGACGTGCTGGCCCAGTGGCAGGCCGACGAGGAGCGTGTGCGTGCGCAACTGGCGCCGGTGGGGCTGATTACGCGCGACCAGTTGCGCGCGCGCTCCGGGGCGGAGTTCTTTGACGATATCCTGAGCGGCAAGCTGCCGGGCATCCCCATCGGCAATCTGGTCGGCTTCCTGCCGGTGGCTTTCGAGGTGGGCCGCGTGGTGTTCCAGGGCACCCCAGGGCCGGAGCACTACAATCCGCTTGGCACCGTGCACGGCGGCTACGCGGCCACATTGCTCGATTCCTGCGTGGGATGTGCCGTACACAGCATGTTGCCGGCCGGCAAGGGTTATACGACGCTGGAGCTCAAGGTGAACTACGTGCGCCCGCTGACCAGCAACACCGGCCCCGTGCGCGCGGAGGGCAACGTCGTAAGCCTGACCAACCAGATCGGCATTGCTGAAGGGCGGCTTACGGACGCGCAGGGCAAGCTCTACGCCTACGCCACCACGACGTGCCTGCTGTTCCCGTTGCCGGCCTGAGCCAATATCCACAATAAAAAGGAGAACACCATGACGTTTGAACACTGGTTGGCGTTCGCGCTGACGAGCCTGGTGCTGCTGATCATTCCGGGGCCGACGATCCTGCTCGTGATTGGCGATGCACTCGCCCATCGCGGCCGCAGCGCGTTTGCCACGGTGGCGGGGGTGGCGGCAGGGGATCTCACGGCTTTCACGCTGTCGATGGCCGGCCTGGGCGCCGTGCTGGCGGCTTCGGCCACGCTGTTCACGGCGCTGAAGTGGGCCGGGGCGGCCTATCTGGTCTATCTGGGCGTGCAGGCGTTGCGTTCGGCCAGCCGCGCCAGTGCGCTCGACGTGCCGGCACAGGCGGGCAGCGCAGGGCAGCGTTTTGCCAAGGCGTGGCTCGTGACGGCGTTGAACCCGAAGAGCATCGTGTTCTTCGTGGCATTCGTGCCGCAATTCCTGGACGCGCATCAGGCCTTCTGGCCGCAAGCAGCGGTGCTGATCCCGACCTTCGTGGTGCTGGCCAGCGCCAACGCCATGGTCTACGCGCTGCTGGCGCGCTCGCTGGCCAGCCGGCTGACCACGCGTCGGGCGCAGTCCAATGTGCAACGTGCCGGGGGCATCACACTCATCGGGGCAGGCGCGCTGATTGCCACGCGCACTTGATGACCTGACGGGTTGAGCCGGGACGAAAAAAAACCGCCAGCATGCTGGCGGTTTCTTTATGCAATGCGCGAATCAGTAGAGCTTCTTCGGCAGCATTTGCATGCGCAGACGCTTACGCAGACGCGACTCGGCAGCCTTCTTCTTGCGCTTGCGCTCGGTCGTCGGCTTTTCGTAGGCGGTACGGCTCTTCAGTTCCACGATCAGGCCAGTCTGCAGAATGGCGCGACGGAAACGACGCATTG
>Ga0255338_1002198_pt1 | contig 30253 bp, 22 predicted proteins | sample MeOH1_35cm_T4_19_FD_203715 | JGI IMG/M metagenome (GOLD analysis project Ga0255338, IMG submission 203715) | Sandy soil microbial communities from University of British Columbia, Vancouver, Canada - MeOH1_35cm_T4_195 | ecosystem: Engineered > Artificial ecosystem > Sand microcosm > Unclassified ... | reverse complement strand
TTCAGTCTGTAATACGCCTTCTGCAACGCCCGGATGATCAATAATTCGCTGATTATGCGCATTATCGGCTCGTCTCCTGCTTTCTGAATTGCTTCGGCCACCTGCGACTCCGGCACATCGACGCGATAAAGCAATCGATAAAATGCTTCTGATCCGGGACCGTTGGTAGAGCTGATGATAGGAATCAATCGTTCACGCAATGCGAAAACATCGCCGGTAAAGTCGGTAAGATCGCAATCGATATTGGAAAGTGTAAAATCATTCTGAAGTGTGCGCACTGCCTGTGGAAGCAATGTGTTCACGAGATCTGTTTCGTGAAGAGAAGTGGGTGCGCGGGACGGCAGGTTCATCGTTCACCGTTAGTTGGTTTATCGTTCACTGTTAATGAGTTCATCGTTCGCCGTTAATTAGTGTGGCACCGGTTGATCGTTTGTTGAAGGTTAACTACTGCTGCATTCTCTCTGATTATCTACACCTGTGCAAAACAGTGAGGGACCCAACCATTTAACTGTGAACGTTACACGCGTCTTCTGAAACGTAAACGTTCCACCGGGCGATTGTTAACAATGTGCTCTTCAATAATTTCTTTCACGTCTTCGACCTGGACATTCACGTAGAAAACTCCTTCAGGGTATACTGCAACCGTCTGACCGAAATCGCAGATATCCAGACAGCCGGATTTTTGTGCGCGGATTAATTGCGGCAATTTTTTCTCTTTCAGTATGCGACGGAATTCTTCAACGATCGTCATTCCGTGTGCTTCACCGCAGCTGCGACGTGGTGCACCTTCTGCGCGTTGATTCGTGCAAATAAAGATATGTTTATCAAAAACCCGGTCTGTCATATTGCAAAGATAGCGGTTGTTGCGGACGCTTCTGCTTTACCACGGCGGCGCGGCGAGCACGGTGATATTTTTTATCGAGCATATCACAACCGCAGAACGTTAGTCAGAGTTTGATATAAAGTAAAACAAAAGAATTTTCGCCGTGTTCGCTGTGACGCCGTAGTGAAGTTTTGCGAGATGCGGTGTTACCGAATGAGATTCACGTGACCGATGACGCTGACACTTTCCATGTGCTCCACGTCGAGGTAATCCACTTTCCACACGTAAGTATCGATCTGGCATTTGTTGCCTTTGAAGCGACCGTCCCAGCCGGTGTTGAGATCATAAGTTTCGAAGATGAGCATTCCCCACCGATCGAAGACCATGAAGTGATATTGCTCGGCACCCATTATCGCCGGCATGAATACATCGTTTAAACCATCACCATTCGGCGTGAATGTATTCGGTGCAAAAAAGCGATGCTCAGGAGTTACTTCTACCTGTATATATGCCGTGTCGGGGCAACCGTAACTGTTTACGACAATCTGAGTGATGGTGTAGTCACCATAAGCCCAATACGTGTGACCCGCATTGCAATCGTTGGTTGTGAATCCATCACCAAAATCCAGCCAGCAGGAATCAGCCCCAAGACTTGAATCGGAGACAGTGATGTACGGAGTGAAAATAGAAACTGATGTATCAGACACGCCGAATCCTGCCGTCGGAGTAGGATTGACTGTTACAGCGCCCGGTGCAAACAATGTGTCAATGGAAATGCATCCATTGGTTGTGGCGACAATCAGTGTGATGTCGTACACACCGACATTCGGATAGAGGTGCGATGGTTCTGCCAATGTGGATGTATTGCCATCTCCGAAATCCCAGAGATAAGAAAGCTGTGTACCCGCAATGGATTGATCATCGAACTGAATGAAGTAAGGCTGACAACCCACCCAAGGTCCGATATCGAACGCCGCGGTTGGCATCGGATAAACAACTACGGTATCTGTGAACGTTCCGGTACATCCGTTTTCATCTACCTGAACGGTGACAAGATAATTTCCTGCAGAATCCCAAACGACATCCTGTGGATCACTGAAATTGGAAGAGGGTGGATTCGCATTTGGACCGAACGTCCAGGTAATCGTACCGTTACCCATGTATTGTCCGCCTATGAAAAAATCGAAACTGTTTCCATCGATGCATTGACCGGCAGGTGCAACGTAGTTTGGTGCAACCGGCGGATAAATTTCAAAGATGGAAGTATTCGTATCAGCACAGATCGAGTACGGATTACAGATGAGCGTTACGGTAAACACACCGGTGTCGCCGTATGTCCAGGAAGGAGTTGCAAGATGAGAGGTATCGCCGGTCGTGGTCGGATCACCGAATTCCCAGAGATAACTCGTTGCATTAAAACTGTTGTTGAGAAACTGCACATTGTATCCTGCACAGAATACTGTTTGTGAGGGAATAGAGCTAACGGTGAGTAAAGGACATGGTAAAACGTTAAACTGGAAATCACGTTTGTTAACGCAGATCAACTGACCATTGCGGTATTCTTTGCAGCAGACACCAACCACCCATTGTCCCGACATGTTGGGTGTTCCGGTGAGTAATCCGGTGAACGGATCGATGGACATGGCAGGATTGGCGCTCATCGGTGAAGCGCCTGTGTACGGCGCTGCGAACGGAACGAATTGATAGGGCGGACCAGCTGGTGGAATCGGTTGAGGCACCGTAGAGTTTGCACCATCATAAGGATCGCACAATTCATAAACGAGTGAATCCCCGTCAGGATCAGTAGCGGAGTGATCAAATACCAACGGAGCTCCTTCACACAAATAAATCGGGGGGAAGTTGTTGTAACGTGCACTGCTGTTGCACACCGCAAGATTCGATGGAGGTATATTGATCGTGTAAGTAGAGCCTACAGCTCCCGGGTTGTTGAGATTGAGAATCGTATTATTCCTGCAACAGCGCTGGTAGGAAAGAACATATCCACCTGCAATCGGTGGAAGGTTTACTACGCCCTGGTAAATAGCTTCTTCAACACATACACTCGTTGGCGGAGTATAACACGGGCTGTTGATTGTCGGCGGGACATAATTGGATCCCGGGAAAGGAAGTCCGACACTATCCAGCAGCGTACCGTTCACATTGAAAATTCCGATGTAGGCAGGATTGTCGTAAGGTGCAACACCGTTGATGCAATCGCGATAGACCTTCAGTGTAATCCGATAGTTATTACTTCCAAGACAATCATAATATATTTCCCCACCCACGATGTGCGTTGCCCGGATCTGCAGGCTGGAGAAAATCAGCACACAGCAAAAAATAAATTGCAAAATGTTTTTCATTCAGTTCAGAGTCTCACGGGGATGTGTGACTCCCGATCACAATCGGGACGGGATTATTTTTCGTTAATAATGGTAATGAAACCGGTCAGGCTACGTCCGTCGGATACATTCAGAATGTAATAGTAAGTTCCGTCAGACACAGCGCTGCCATTCCAGTTGTTCTGGTAGTTTGCGTCTTCGTAGATTTTATTGCCCCATCGGTTGTAAATGAAAAGCTGGCTGGCCGGATAGTCTTCGAGTCCGTCGAAGACAAGTACGTCGTTCACTCCGTCTGTTCCCGGAGTAAATACATTCGGTGCTGCAACAGCACAATCGTTGATTGTTACGCGGATTGAATCCGAAGACTGCGCTCCGCAACCTTCCTGAACCACCACCACGAACATTCCGCTGGAAGTAGGAGTGAAAGAATTCAGAGCAGCATTCGGATACGGTACGGTATCATTACCGGCGTATGTTGTCCACTGATAGAAGTAAGGTTGGGAACCACCTGTAGCTGAAACCGTCATTACAACAGGGTCACCATCGCAAATTTCCAGATCTGAAGAAGCAAGAGCCTGCAATGCCTGGCTGCTTGGCAGGTACACTGTAACGGAATCAATTCCTATCGGTGAGCCGCAAGGATCAGTTACCTGAACATAGTAGGTAGTGGTAACGGTGGGTTGTACTGTAATATTCGCGGTGGTATCACCGGTATTCCAGAGATAGTGATACGGCTCAACACCACCGGTTGCCGGTGCGCCGAGCACAACAGGATTTGGGTTGCACATTGCAGTATCCGGTCCGGCATTTGCAACGAGCGGAAGGAAATCGCTGATGTACAATGTAAGACTGGTTACACTCTGAACGCAGGGGCCGCTTGCAGATGAATTGATGATCAGTGTTTCGAGACCTTCGCTTACAAGATCCTGCGGTGCAGAGATGCAGATAACGATTGAATCCTGGCCGGGCTGGAAAATTATTGTTGAGGGAATCTGTGGAAGGAAATCGATTCCGTTCAGCGCCGTGCCGCTGACCGTCAGAGAAATTGTATCGGATTGAGCAGTACTACCCGTGCGTGCAAGAATAATGCATGCCTGTCCGCAACCTTCATACAGCGTAGAATCGTTATTGCTTCCGTAGCTGATTTCCGTAGCCAGGTTGACCTGCCCGGTAGTGAATGAACCTGCTTCCAGGAAAACTCCGGCATCAACAATTCCATCGAGCGCATCTGCAATAGCCAGCCGGATATGATAAGTCTCTCCGCACTGAACCGGATACTGTGCAGTAAGTACATGGGTAAAACCATCGTATTGCACGCAGGTTCCCGGAGGATTTTCATTATCCGTGTAGTACTGCGGGTTAACGTTCGCATTTACATTGAGTGCTGTTACCGGTGTTGAAGTCGATGGTATGAGTGCGATATTGGTCGGAGACAGCGGCACAGATACACCGCTAAGCACGAATGCGAATACGTCTGCAAATCCGCCGGACACATACTCCATGTACTCATCCGTTCCGAACACGTAATTGAACTTCACGGAATCGGCCATCGGAATAAAGTCGAATTCCAGAATGGCAGCGTTGAATGTATTTGCTCCGGCAACAGAGGTGAGGTAAGCATCTCCCGGTTGGCCATTGTCAGTTCCGGCACCAGTCGACGCATTCGGCCCTTGCGGACCCATTCCGTTATTCAGTACTGTACCGGTTGTCATTACAACACCGCTGTCAATTCCGAGTGGAGTTGTTCCGGTCAATCCTCCACTGAAAAAACCAATTGCATCAGGCGCACCGGTATATGTAATGTTTGATGCAATTACTCCCGGCCCAAGTAACACGTTAGTGACGAGCTGCTGGGGAGTCATGGTAGTGGTAGTAGAAATCTGAGCAGTCGATTGGTTGGAAAGAAATAATCCCGCAATTAATAAGCAGGTTGATGCTAGAGAAAGTATGTTTTTTGACATCGTATTGAAAATTAACGTCTTCGGGGAGTAAAGACGCGGTTTGCCTTAAAACAAAAATAGGGCTTTAACGACTGATTTTCAACTTTAATCGTCGGTTTTAAGACGCTCAAGAAAAAAAGACAGAAGGCTTGCCCAATCCACGATTTTTTGCCCCAAATTCGTCCTCCGACTCTCAAAAGAGCTAAAAATCCACTGTTATGAGCACACAGAAAGAATACATCGAACAAAATAAGCAACGTTTCCTCGACGAATTATTCAGCCTGCTGAGAATTCCATCAGTCAGCGCCGACCCGAAATACACTGCGGATGTTGCACGTACTGCGGACGCCGTAAAGGCAGCCCTTACCGCTGCAGGAGCAGATAATGCTGAAATTATCTCTACAGGAGGGCACCCGGTGGTTTACGCGGAAAAGATTATTGACGCAAAACTTCCGACAGTTCTCGTATATGGCCACTATGATGTGCAGCCTCCTGATCCGCTGGAACTCTGGAACACCCCTCCGTTCGAACCAACTATCAAAAAAACGGATATTCATCCGGAAGGTGCAATATTTGCCCGCGGCTCGTGCGATGACAAAGGGCAGATGTTCATGCACGTGAAGTCGCTCGAAGTCATGCTGAAAACGCAGACACTTCCATGCAACGTAAAGTTCATGATCGAAGGCGAAGAAGAAGTGGGCTCTTCAAATCTTGGAAAGTTTCTCGAGAGCAACAAAGAGAAGCTCAAAGCAGATGTAATCCTGATTTCTGACACTTCTATTATCGCGAACGATACACCTTCAATCGATGTCGGCCTGCGCGGACTCTCATACATGGAAGTAGAAGTCACCGGTCCGAACCGCGATCTTCACTCGGGAGTTTACGGTGGTGCAGTAGCGAACCCGGTGAATGTTCTGTGCCGCATGATTGCTTCTATGCACGATGAAAATTATCACATCACAATTCCGGGATTCTACGACAAGGTTGCGGAAGTTTCCACAGAAGAACGCGCGGAGATGAACAAAGCTCCGTTCAATCTTGAAGCATACAAGAAGGATCTTGCCATCGATGACGTAATGGGGGAAAAAGGATTCACTACTATTGAGCGAACCGGAATCCGTCCGACACTTGACGTGAACGGAATATGGGGAGGTTATACAGGAGAAGGAGCGAAAACGGTTCTTCCTTCGAAGGCGTTTGCAAAAATTTCCATGCGTTTAGTACCGAACCAGACTTCAGCGGAGATTTCAAAACTGTTCGACGATCACTTTAAGAAAATAGCACCGAAGGGTGTGAAAGTGAAAGTGTCGTATCACCATGGCGGGGAACCCGTAGTTGTTTCCACTTCATCCCTTGCCTATAAAGCAGCAGCAAACGCAATGCTCGAAACGTACGGCAAGAAACCGATTCCAACCCGTGGCGGCGGATCAATTCCGATCGTTGCACTGTTCAAATCTGTACTTGGACTGGATTCTGTTCTCTTCGGATTCGGACTTGATTCCGATGCGCTTCACTCGCCGAATGAGCACTACGGAGTTTTCAATTACTTCAAAGGGATTGAGACGATTCCGTTGTTCTACAAGTACTACATGAGCAAGTAAGTTATCCGGTTGCCTGCGGCGCTTACCACATAGAAAATATTGAAGTCCGTTATTTGCTGAAGTGGTTTCGCGAAAAGCGAAACCACCACAGAGAGCACATAGGATGCATTTTGTACAATTGGGAAATTGACGAAGCACATTCTCAATGTGATCTATGTGGCAAGCGGCTCGCCGCGCGCTTTAGAAAACAACAGATGGATCCAAATCTATGTGGTAAGCGCCGCAGGCACATCAATATCCTTTCACAACAAAAGTGAATATCCGCCTTGATCCGGAATTGCGGAATTACTTTTGCTGCATCCGCATAAATCCTGCCCGATGAAAAATCCCGCACTGCTGTTTGTTTTTGCTTCCATGTTCTTTCTTACTGCGTGTAAGATTCAACCGGTGGTGCCGAATAAAGTGACCGATGTAAAATTCGGGAAGATCGATATCCTGAAGGGAACAGTAACCATGGATATGGGTTTGCAGATAGACAATCCGAACAATTTTGCAATAACACTTCACGGACTGGAGCTCGATGTGAAAGTGGCAGGTGTTTCACTCGGAACAGTTACTGTAGAAGACAAAGTGAAAATTGCGAAAGACACACAGCAGGTCTACCGGGTGAATGTGAATGCAAAGCTTACGGATGTGATTCATGGCATTCCGACTTTACTGGCGGCGATAAACAGCAAATCGGCGGAAGTGGAAGTGACCGGTTTCATTCAGGTTGGTGCGTTCGCACTGAAGAAGAAATTTCCTGTGAATATTAAACAGGAAGCGGTGGAGACGACGCAGGAGAAAAAGTGACACTGACTATTCAGGATGCACAATACTGTCAATAAAATCAATTCTGTTTTAGTTGCATGTATATTTTGGCTTCAGCAGTTCAGGGGAACAGTTCCCGAAACGTATCCAGGCACTGTTGAATGAAATTGAGAAGATGAAATTGGAATTGCAGGAGAACGGCAACAGGAAGAAAGTGAAGAAGCAATAGTATCCGGATTATTCTATCCGATAGTCCCTCATCGTGCGCAAGCCGAAAATCCCGGTTCTGAAATCCATCCGAAGGGAATTACCGATGCGGCAAGGTTCCCGGTAAAAAGTGCGTAGCAAGGAAGAGGATTCAAGACCATTACCGGACAAGGTGAAGCGTGTCCATGTGTCTGTCCTCGCTTTCGTTGTAGAACAACCCGTAATACGGTAGTATTCGGAAGTAACGGAAGTAACCGGAATTGAATAGTTAAGTGCGAAGAGTAATATTGAAATCCAGATTCCTACTCCGATATAACTGTAAAGTGCAAAAACTACGCCGTTGAGAATGTCACGCTCGCGGAAATAGGGCCAACTGATCAGATTCAATGTGCCGGCACCGAGGGCGATAAGCATTGCTCCGCTACCGGAAATCTCAGTCATGGACAACATCCATATGAGCAAAGGAATTCCAAGGAAAAGAGACGACAACAGAATGGTTAACGACCAGTGCCAGGAATCGTTGGTTGTCTTTCTGATCGGCGAAAAGGTCGCGTACTGCAGCTCCGCGGAAATTGTGTCTATCGTGTTCGGTTGCGCAACCTGCATTGCGTTCGCAGCCGGATCCTGTTGCAACAGCGCCGATAGGTAGTAATACGCTTTGGGCAGTTTCTGTTTGAATTCCCGTGGAGTTTCAAAAAAGCGTTCTACGCTCACTGCAAAAAATTCATGTGGATTCGTCATCGCATATTTTCGCAGGAATGCTGAACGTCCTTCTTTCATTTCCTGCAATATGTTCATGCCCTCATCGTACCATAGCGGGAAAACCCGGTCGAACTGCTCGTTCTCATTCACACCCTGCGTGTATTCAATGTTAACAGCATGGGCAAATTCATGCAGGCCGAGGTTATATCCATCGTCCGTAATGAGCCAACCTTGTGAAAAATCTTTCCATGATAAATACAACTTCCCGCTTTCGGTTGTTGCACCTTTCATGCGAACACCTTTGCCGGGGTAACCAAACTCTCCCTGAAAAATCCAGATCGTGGGAAAGTGCGGCAGTATATAGTGATCGAGTCCGAACGTCAGTTGTATTGCTGTTGCTGCAATCTGGATTTTCATCTTTTCCGTGACAAGAAAACCCTCTTTGCCGATAATTTCTTTATTAACAAGGAAAGTAATTACGCGGTTGCGGAATTTTAGTTTGTGTTCGGCGGTCAGCGCTTTGTAGTAAGGGATTTCCTGTAACAGACCGTCAATTCGCAATAGATCGTCGGGTCCAAAACGAAATCGCTGGATGGCCGGAATGTTGAATAACATGGAAGCCAGATCGCGTAGCGCGCTGAAGAAAAGAGCCAGTACGAGAACAATCAGTCCTCCAACAAAAAATACCACGAAATAAAATTACGATTTCAGACAAGATGGCAAGGGACATAGCTTGCTAAATATCGAAGTTGTGTAAAATGCAATTGAAAGTATTGGAGATTTGCTTTAACCCGGAGTGAGAACTTGAAAAGCAGGGTTATCTTTAGCGCATGTCTGAAAAGAAACCTAATCGTCTTATTCACGAATCCAGTCCGTATCTGCTCCAACATGCCAATAATCCTGTCGATTGGTATCCGTGGGGCGATGAAGCGCTGGAGAAGGCGCGTGTCGAAAACAAAATGATCATCGTGAGCATCGGTTACTCCGCTTGTCACTGGTGTCATGTGATGGAACATCAATCGTTCGAGGATGAGAAGGTGGCGCGCATCATGAACGATCTTTTCGTATGCATTAAAGTTGATCGCGAAGAGCGCCCGGATATTGACCAGGTGTACATGGCAGCGGTGCAGATCATGACCGGTCAGGGAGGGTGGCCGCTGAATTGTTTCACATTGCCCGACGGTCGTCCGCTTTACGGAGGAACATATTTTCCGAAGGAGAAATGGATTTCTGCATTGATCAACGTAGCCGATCTCTGGAAGAATGAACCTGAAAAATGTCTGCAGTACGCGCACGAGCTCACGCAAGGTGTAAACCAGATGGAGCGGGTAATTCCTGAATTTACCGATACTGAAATATTACAGCAGCTTCCGGATCGTGCCTGGCAGGGGTGGTCGGACCGCATTGATTCAGCGGAAGGCGGACCGAATCGCGCACCGAAGTTTCCGTTACCGAATAATTACCTCTTTCTGTTGAGATATTATCACTTCTCGAAGAGCGAAAGTGCATTGAAACATGTTCTGCTCACACTGGATAAAATAGCGATGGGCGGAATCAACGATCATGTAGGTGGCGGATTTGCCAGGTATTCTACCGATGTATTGTGGAAGGTGCCGCATTTTGAGAAGATGTTGTACGATAACGGCCAACTGGTTTCTTTGTACAGTGAAGCGTACCAGTTGACAAAAAACGAGTTCTATCTCGATACTGTACGCGAAACACTGCAGTGGGTTGCACGTGAAATGACTACCGCTGAAGGTGCATTTTATTCTGCACTCGATGCTGATTCGGAAGGTGCGGAAGGGAAATTCTATGTATGGAAGAAAGAGGAGCTGAAGGCTGTTCTGCGTGAAGAGTTTGATTTGTTCGCTGATGTTTTCAATGTGAACAGCATTGGTTACTGGGAGGAAGAAAATTATGTACTGATCATGCGTGAATCGCACGCGGCCCTGGCAGCGAAACACAGAATTTCCGTTGAGGAGCTGAAACAGCGTACGACCAGGGCGAAAATGTTGCTCCTCGCGGAAAGAAGTAAGCGGATTCGACCGGGACTGGATGATAAGATTCTGACCTCGTGGAATGCGATCATGCTGCGGGGATACGTTGATGCGTGGAAAGTGACAGGCGATCCGGAATACCTCCTTGCAGCCAGGAAGAATGCAAAGTTCATTTCTGAAAAGCAGGTCAGATCCGATGGAACATTGTGGCATTCATACAAAAACGGCAAGAGTATTATCAATGGATTTCTGGAGGATTATGCATTTGTGATTGATGCACTTGTTGCCTTATACCAGGCAGATTTTGATGAAATGATGCTGATAAGAGCGAACGAACTGTGCAAAGTGGCGTTGGAAAAATTCCACGATACGGGTTCGCCTTTGTTGTATTTCACCTCATCCGACGACCCGAAACTCATCACGCGAAAGCACGAGACATCGGACAATGTGATTCCCGCCTCTAATTCTGTAATGGCACGGAATCTGTTTTATCTCGGCAAGTACTTTGGCAATGAAGATTGGTTGCAACGATCGGCGGAGATGTTAAAATGTGTGGAGCATGAAATGATGGATTACGGTCCCGGTTACTCGAACTGGCTGATTCTGGCGCTTCACAGAGTGTATCCGTCGAGAGAAGTGGCAATTGTTGGTAAAACTGTTGATAAGACCGCAGCCGAACTCAGGAAACACTATCTGCCAAATGCAATCTTCGCAGGTAGTACCGGTCAATCTGCTGTGCCGGTTCTCCGCGACAGGCTGGTTGAAGGTAAAACACTGATTTACGTGTGTGAAAATAACACCTGCGGATTGCCTGTTGAGAGCGTTGAAAAAGCAGTAGAGCAGTTGTTGGTGTAGGGCGCCGGCGCCCCTCTGCCACAGATTCGCAGATTACGCAGATTAGACAAATTAGATTGTCGGGCAGGTGAAGTTATGGTGAACGAAACGCATTTGAGAACTCAGAAAAATAAAATTCAAAAAATCAACGTAATCTGCGCATCTGTGGCAAAACGCCAGAGGCGTAACTTTCTCTTCGTCTGCTTGATTCTGTCGAGTGCAGTCCACGCTCAACTGTTTGTGCCAGTAACAGATGATCCATTCGGTGTTCCGATAAAGTTTTCTGCGGACAGTATCCGCAGTCATAAAATCCATTCGATCACGAGTGCGTACCAGTACAAACCGGATGGTCATATCATCGACGACAAAGGACTGCGCGAATATTTTGAGTTCGACAAAGAAGGCCGTCTCACGTACTATTGGAGAACCCGTGTCCGCGGAATGGAAACCAAACCGGTGGAACACGGAGCGGTTTATCGTCGCGGGAAAAAAATAAAAGACGGCTGGACGGAATACAAATACGATTACGCGTACGACACCGCGTTCATCTATACATTCTACGATTCGCTGTCGCGCATCTCTATGCGACGTTACTGCGAAGGAATGTTTTATCACACCTGGTACTATACATACAACGAACAGGGATTTGTTGTGACACAGATTCATTGCCGCGAAACAAACTCGGGAACCTCACACCGCGATTTTAAATTAGGTGTGCAAACGATTATCTCACGCGAAGATTTTTCTTACGAAATATTTTCTTCAACGCTCATGAAACAGAATTGCCTGAACGACGAAGGGAAAGTATACAAGGAAACAATGATGACGCTCGATAAACAAGGACGGTTGATTGAGAGCCGCGAAGCATACACAGCCGGAGGAATCCGGATCGTTACCACTTACGCATACGATGAATCCGGGAGATTGTCGTCGTGGTCCTACACGTCCAATGCAGGCGACCAATTGGCAGAGCTTACACAATACTCGTATGATTCACTTGGGCGGATTGAATCGGTAAAGCGCTATAAGAATACAGTGCTTAAAGATGAGTTCTCTTATCTGTATGAAGGGAACGCGGGCATGAGTTATGCATACATCAACCGCAGGCATATCGAATTAGGGATTGATATTATCAAGATGGCGGTTGTTTATTATTGAGACGGGAGATGGGCGACGGGAGTAGAACTGGGTCAACTCAGTGTGGCTTCAGCCACGGTGAAGTAGTACAGTAAATTACTTGTTTTCACCTCCCCCGAGGGCTCCCAATACTCCAATTTCCCAACTAAAACGTAATCTTGTACGAAGGTATCACCAGCAATCCGGTTTGATACGTTGTCTTCACAGTTCCAGTTGCCTGGTCCCACGATTGCAGGAACATATTCTTGTTGTTCGTGGTGTTGAGGAATTCAACCGCCCATTGGTGAGTAACGTGTTTCCCGTTATAGGTATAACCGATTTTTGTATCGATGCGGAAATAATCGTGATAACGTTTCTCATACGCGTGCGCGTAATCGTATTGTTCCCAACCCGTAGCGTTTGATGCAGCGAGATCAATAGGGATGTAACGTTTTCCTCCGGCGAGATTGAATTTGATATCGAAGGAAAACACGTGACGTGTTTTGACTTTGAATTCTTTTCCGCCGAGGAGATTCACTACATAATTTCCGCTGAATGCACTCTGACGTTCAATGCCGTCGCTCGGTGTGAAACGTGATTCATACAGAGAAGTGGTCCACAGAAAATAATATCCTTTGCTGTAGAATTTTTCCACCGTCAGTTCAAAACCGAAATTGCGTCCCGTTCCGTTGTTGACAAGAGAATCAATTCCCGGAGAATCAAAATCTGCGCCGTCATTCAGCGAAGAATAAATGGAGGAGCGCTCCAGTACCGGAATGTCGAAGAGGTATTGATAATACACTTCCGCTTTCAGGCGCATATTCTTCCCGAAATTCCAGTCCCAGGCAATTACATTGTGAAAGGCTTTGGAGAATCCGACATCGGTGTTCGTCAGCGAATATGTTCCGTCAGGATTCATCGTCTGGTTGTAGTAAATGAAAATCGGCTGAACCTGGCTGTGCAAACCACTTCCGAAACTAAGCCAGTTGAATTCGTTGAGTTGCCATTTGAATCCTACCCGAGGTTCAATTGCAAAAGAATTGCTCAGCGCGAGATACTGGGCATGCACACCAACATTTAATGTCAGCAAATCGGTGAACTTATGCTGCCATTGAGAATACGCCTGCAGTAAACAGGAGTTATCCTTTACATCACGGATTTTACGGAACACATAAGGAGCAAGCTCAGTGCTGTCAATGAGCGTTACATAAAATTCTTCCGCCTGCAAACCCGACTTCAACGTATTCTTCGAATTGAATTTTGTTATCAGCGTATAATTTGCGTTGAACGTAATTTTATGAAATTCACTTCCGTAGTTCGGCCAGAAACTCATGTCGGCCCAACCGATAGAATCCAGGCGAACATAATTCTGTGCGCCGGTTACTCCGAGATTGAAGCGGCTGTAACTTTTTGAATTCAACGAAATTGTGTGTGAAAAACCTACAACACCCATACGTGTTCCGTAATACGTATCGAATCCGCCGAGCGTGTAAAGATCGAGTTTCGTAGTGTCGGTTTTGCTGTCAAGCAATTCTATGTAGCTGATGCCACCGATTCCCCAGAACGTGAAATCGCCGGCTTTCTCCGTTGGGAAATTCATCCGGAAAGAAATGTCCTGGTAATGCGGAACAGCAACACCGGTTCCGAATTCAACACCCATCTTGCTGAAAAGCTCCAGCGTGGAATAGCGATAATTGATCAGGAAAGATGATCCGCGTTTTTTCGATATCGGTCCTTCTGCGCCGAATTCAAATCCGTTGAAGCCAACCTGGCCCATGAATTCGTATTGCTCGTCGTTGCCGTTGCGTGTGCGGAGATCGAAAACGCCGGCTACCGCGTTTCCATATTCAGCAGGAAAAGCGCTGGTGAGAAAATCCGAATTCGCAAGCACGTTATTGTTGAGAATGCTGACCGGCCCACCCGTACTGCCAAATGAACCGAAGTGATTGGGATTCGGAATATCGATGCCATTCAGTTTCCACAACAATCCCATCGGTGAATTACCACGGATAACAACATCGTTTCGTGAATCATTCGCCCCACTGATACCTGCATAGTTCGCCGCCATGCGCGAGGGATCTCCGATACTGCCTGCATAACGTGAAGTTTCTTCAATGGTAAATGATCGCGCACTCACAGAAGTCATTTCATTGAGGGGTTTATTCTTTCCGTTTTCATCGGTGATAACAACTTCCTGTGTTGTGTAAACTGATTCTTCCAATTCCACATTCAGCACCACCTCTTTTCCGGAAGTAAGAATGACCGTCATCGCGCGCTCTTTGTAACCGATATAACGGAACAGGAGATTGTGCCGGCCAATGGGAATATTTTCCAAACGGAAATTTCCGTTCTCATCAGTGGTTGTTGACTTTGTCGTAGCACCGGTGTCCTGAAGAATAACAATTACTCCGGGAAGAGCACCTTTGGTTTGGTTGTCGACAACTTGTCCCCGGATGGTTTGCACGGGGATTTGGGCGTACAGTACCGAAGAGAGAAGAACGGCGAGGCAGAGAAAATAGGGTTTCATTGGGGCAAAGTTAGGAATTGGGGCATTGGGGCATTAGGCATTAGGCATTAGGCATTGGGGCATTAGGGTATTAAGGTATTGGAGTATCAGGGCATTTAGGTGTATAGTCGGCAGTTTTAATTGAGTCGTTATTGGGCCCTGAATATTGTATCTCTGAGAACGTTTATTCATCATACCAATTCATTAATTCCTTGATGCCCTATTGCCTATTGCCCCCAATACCTATTGCCCCAATGCCCTAATGCCTATTGCCCCAATGCCCTATTGCCTATTGCCCGCTCCGCTTCGGTCCCGGCTGAAATGTTTTCAGATAAAACGGCACATAGTACGCGAGATCCTCGAATCTTCCCTTCTGAAAATGTTCTTCTGCGGCTTGTGCGAGATTACGTGCAGACGGCATTCCGCTTTCGGTGAACCGCGCATTCGGATGTTTTGAAAGCAGTTCTTTCGCTTTCGGCATTCCATCTCCGGAAAACCAAACCGCTTTCTGATCCATGAAATTCACGAAGGACGTTTCATCGAGCACAACCGGCGTCACAGGTGCAACGTTGTTCATGTCTTTGTCGAAGACCGCAGCATAAACTTCCATGCGACGTGCATCGATCATCGGACAAAGTAAATCGTCTTTTCCTGCATCGCCCAGCATTCCCATCGCCATACTTTCAAGAGTAGGAATGGCGATCAGGGGAATATTCAGAGCGAAACAATAACCTTTCGCTGTCGAAGCACCGATGCGTAGTCCGGTGTAAGAACCGGGTCCTCCGCTCACGGCAACTGCGCTTAACTGGCTGGGAGTGTATCCTGCTTCCTGAAGAACCTGGTCACAGAAAACGGACAGAAGCTCCGCATGTTTGTTGCCTTCGTGATTTTCACGGATTGCGATCACCTTGCCATGCAGACTTAATGCAGCAGAACAAACCGGACCGGACGATTCAAGAAGTAAGAGGAGTGCCACGGCCGATTAATCTTCTTCAACCACCATCAACTGTTCTTTGCTCACCTTCTCCACATCGCCACGGTTGCGCAGGATAGTTCTTATCGCTCCGAATGGTGCAGAAATTACTTCGTCGCCTTCTTTCAGTCCGGACACAATTTCAATGTATGTGTTGTCCTGGATGCCCGTTTTCACCGGTACAAGGATGGATTTACCATCACGGTAAACGAACACACAAACAATCGGTTCGTCAGACTTCTCTTCGGTTTTTACTTTGTTGTCTTTCACAACTACTTCATTCCCGGAATTATCTCCTTCGTCACCGCGGGCGTCGTTGCCCAGTTCAATTTCTTTTCCTTTGGACGATGCAGATGTATCGGTGCGTGTGGTCACTGCCTGGATCGGAACCGTAATTACATCTGTAACACGTTTGGTCTGGATTTCCACAGTGGCCGACATTCCCGGAAGGAATGGGTACCGCTCGGGATGCGCCGGATCAAGAAGATCTGCGTACGCTTCGCGGAGTATTCTCACCTTCACCGGAAAGTTGGTCACCTGGTCGGTTGTGATTCCCGATGTGTTTGCTGAGTTGGCAACTTCTGTTACAACGCCTTTGAATTTGCGTGTATCATGCGCATCCACTTCAACGTAAGCCGTATCGCCTGCATGTACCCGCAGAATATCATTTTCATTCACGTCAACCAGAACTTCCATCTCGAGCAGATTCGCGAGGCGAAGAATTTCCGTGCCTTCCATCTGCGCAGTTCCTACTACACGTTCTCCCTTGCGCTTGTTGAGTTTGGAAATTGTCCCGCTTACCGGCGCATAGATTGTTGTTTTGGCGAGATTGTCTTTTGCTTCTTTCAGTGAAGCTTCCGTACTTCTCACTGTAAACTCCGCGCTGTTTACGCTTTCTTCAGCCGCTTCAACTTCGGCTTTCGCCGACTCATACGTAGCTTTTGCCTGATCGAGTTCTGATTGGGAAATTGACTGCGATTTGAAAAGCTTGTCGCTGCGGTTGTAAATGGCCTCTGCATTCACAAGTTGCGCTTTCGCCTGGGCAAGCCGTGCTTCACTGTTGGCCTGGTTGGCTTTGGATGCATTCAGTGTTGCGGACATTCTGTCGACAGCCGACTGATAGATTACCGGATCAACACGAAGAAGCAGATCGCCTTTCTGCACCGTGTCACCTTCTTTCACGAGCAATTCAACAATCTCACCCGAAACATCAGAAGATAATTTCACTTCTACTTCCGGTTGAACTTTTCCGCTGGCAGAAACAACTTCCACGATGCTGCGCTTTTCTGCTTTCTCTGTGGCTACCCGGGTTTTTTCATGACCGCCGCCTTTGGTGATGATCACCACAACGATCAGGATTACAAGTAAAGCACCTCCAATAATAAGTAAGCGTTTCATAGGGTCAGTATCAGAATGTGAGTGGATTTCCTTTGTAATAATCGAGCACTTTCAGGCGGAAAATGTAATCGTATTTTGCCTGGAGCAGATTTGCCTGTGCCTGTGCAAGCTGGTTTTTTGAAGTCGTGTATTCAACCGGATTTGCATTGCCGACATTGAATTTATCTTCTGTATAACGGAATGCTTCCTCCGCCGCCGCTACGGCTGATTGCTGTGCACGGTACTTTTCGAGTGCGGCTTTTGCATCGGCATGGGCCTGCTGAATGTTCTTGTCGAGATTCTGCCGTGCAAGATCGGCGCTCAGTTCCGCATTCATGTACTGGATTTTTGCGCGTTGAATATTCGAACTCACCTGCAGGCGATTGAAAATCGGAATGTTCAGTTGAATACCGAAGCTCTGGTTGAAGTTGTTGTCGAGCTGGTCGGAAAACGGAACAGTAGAGTAGTTGTAATCAAAGCCCGGAACCACCACGAAATCCCCGGCGGTCGTTATGCCGATTGTATCCACTCCGTTGGGTGAAGCGGTTACTGTTTGGGCAGCGCCGGAATACCCCGTTCCAAGTGAGCCCTGCAATGTAAGTGTCGGGCTCAGGGCACCATATGCAATGTCAACGCCTTTCTCTGCGCTCATCACGGTTGCATCTGCCTGCTTGATGGACGGCTGGTTGTTTTCAGCAACAGAATAGATCTGGTCAGGAGTTTCGGCGAGAATCGCTTCGTTCGGAATCTCCAGGCTCGGGCGAACGATGGTGAAGCCGGCAGTAGTATCGAGATTCATCAGCTGCGTGAGCGTGAGATAAGCGATGGTTACGTTATTCTGTGCAGTGATTACGGTTACCTTCTCATTCGCGAGCTGCGTTTGCAGATCGAGTAAAGGACCGCGTGATGATCCTCCGGCATCCACAATTTTCTGCATGCGATCGACCTGTGCAACGGTTAATGTTTCCTGTTGCCTCGCAATTTCCAACTGGTCTTCCGCAAAGAGAATATTGAGGTAAGCATTCGCAACACTCATTGAAATATCGTACTGCGTTTGCTGTGCACCGAATTCACTGGCCTGCAAAGCATATTTATTTTGCTGAACCGTATTGTAATTCTGGAAACCGCTGAAGACGGTGAAAGTGCTCTGCAGGTAAAAGTTCTGGTTGAGGACGCGATCGTTTACGAATGTATTGGTGAAACGGTCAATGGTCTGCCCATAGTTATAGGTGTGCGATGCGAATCCGTTCAGGTTAGGAAGCATATTGCCCTTCGAAGCAGTGAGATTTGTTTCGCTCATGCGGACGTTCAGCAGGTCGATCTGGACCTGTATGTTGTGGACTTGTGCGTATGCAATGCATTCCTGAAGGGACCAGGGCTGAAGATTATTTTTTGGCCACATCGGTGCAGTGTCCTGCGCGATAGGAGCGTAGGGCCCACCGGCCTGGCGGATTTGTTGTCCGAACAAACCGGTAACGCAGAAGGCAAAAAACAGGAATAGGGAGGTTTGTTTCATAGCATCTTTTGGTGGTGCAAAGTTAGGAAAAGGGGAATGCGGAATGGGGGATAGGGGACGAGGATTAATCGCAACAAGTCGGTTATTCAATGATCTTGACTCCACGGGCTAAAGCCCACGGCGATCGTCCATATTTTCCTGATATATCTGCACGGGCATGAGACTGTAATATTCTTGTGAATCAAGCCCGTGTATACTCTCACATTATTTATGAATTAGATCGCCGTGTGCTTTAGCATGCGGAACCTGAGACTTGTTCGTCCCACATCCCCCATTCCTCATTCCCCGTACCTTTACCCTATGAATTTCCTCGCCCATTTCTATTTGTCGGGAACCGATACCGGTTTATTGCAGGGAAATTTTCTTGCCGATGCGGTAAAAGGTAAAAAGTACCTCGATTACAGCCCGGAAATTCAGAAAGGTATACTCATGCATCGCTTTATTGATCATTTTACGGACACGCATCCGGTGACGGAACGGACTAAAATCAGATTGAGAGCGGAGTTTCATCATTATGCACCGGTGGTAGTGGATGTTTATTATGATCATTTTCTTGCGGCCGGATGGAAGGAATATTCGGAGATTCCGCTGAAGCATTATGCGAACCAGGTTTACAAAACGCTCGAAGAAAACAGTGAATTCTATCCCGGGAAGTCGAAACACATTCTGAAGTACATGAAAATGCACGACTGGCTGAACGCTTACACCACTATCGAAGGAATCGGTGTGGTATTAACGGGAATGTCGCGGCGAACGCCTTATGTTTCCGGGATGGAGAATGGAGCTGCCGCACTGAAGAAGGATTATTCGGAGTGCAAAGTGGATTTCGAAGAATTTTTTCCGGAACTGAAGAAGGCCTGTACGGAGTTTTTAGCAACTTATCCTTAGTACAGAACGTTTACATTCAAGTGATGTTCTGATAATGGTGTTGCGCGAGTTTTGTAAAAACACAAAACGATGTCGCACAATTTACAATGCCTGCCATACTTTGCGTCGCAGGACTGATAGTTCTTGTTGACTTATGGCCTCTCGATGTAGACTTGAGTCCCGATCAGAGCCCGGACTACGAAGATGATTTGGCAACCAGCGAGGAAAGCTTAAACGCCACCCAAACAAAGATCGGCGCTGTTGCTACGTCGAGAACGTAGTGAACCCGTTGTTGTGTCATCATAATCGCAAGTGCAATTCCGAGAACAACAAACACTGTTTTCATCCACTTTGGCCTGGCGTAAATGAATGCGATGCACACGGTTGCAACGTGACCGGAATAGAATAAATCTTTCAGGTTTACGTTCCCGCCGTAAAACAACGTTTCGAGAATCGGATCGCTCAATGGTAGAATGTCCGTTGGCGGATCGAGCGGAACAATCAATAATATCAAACACTTGGAGAGCTGCATGAACGAGTAGGTGATGAGCATGTGCAGGAAACTGCGTGGACGCATCACGTTCGTCCAGATGGCGTACACCATCGCGAAGTAGGTGATAACGAAAATTCCGATTGAAAAATTTCGTGGTTTCCCGAAATAGGCCAGTGTCCAGTCTTCAATCACAAAGCCATGTCGCTTTTCTACATAACGCAGCGTGAAGAACACGCATAGAAACATGGTTGCGAAACAAAGCATTGCAATCCGGAAGTATTTTTTATCCTTCTTCGATTGCCAGAAGATTTTCCAGGTGATGTTGTTCACTACAGGCTCATCATTTCTTTCAGCTTCACGGCCTGTCTGCGCGAGATTTCCACTGTTTCTCCACCTTTGAGCTTCACGAGCAATCCGCCGTTGAACCAACTCTCGATATTGTCAACCCATTGCAGATTGATAATGTGTTTTCTGCTCGCACGGAAGAATGTTTTGTGGTTGAGCCGCTCGTCGAGGTAATTCAGTGAACGAAGAATCAACGGACGGGATGTTCCGAAGAACAGGCGCACATAGTTTCCTTCTGATTCGAATAAACGTACATCGCCCAGTTTTACGAACCAGCACTTCTCTCCGTCTTTCACAAAAACCTGGTCGTTTTCTCCAAGGACATTTGTTTTCTCCGGAGCAGTTTCCCTGTCGCGGAGCCGGTCGCCCACCTTTTTGATTGCATCTGAAAGTCGTGCTCCCTGTACAGGCTTCAACAGGTAATCCAACGCGTTGACTTCAAATGCTTTCAGTGCGAATTCATCGTGCGCGGTTACGAAAATTACTTCCGGCACAAACGTTACTTCTTCCAGGACTTCGAAACCATTTTTCCCGGGCATCTGGATGTCGAGAAATACAACATCCGGACGAACCGAATTGATCGTTTCGATTGCCGACTTTGCATCTGCGCATTCTCCTACGATTTCAATCCCGGGATAAGTAGCCAGCATGGATTTCAGTTCCTGCCTTGCGAGGCGTTCATCGTCTGCAATAACTGCTCTCATGATTTTCGCGTTTTAGGTATGAATACTTCGGTAATTACAGTGTTGTTACCTGAATTTCTGATGGTGAGTGTTGCGTCATTTCCGTAAAGAAGGCTCAGGCGTTCAATAGAATTTTTTAATCCGAAACCGCTTTCAGGTTTAGCGGAAGCATCATATTTGCCGGTGTTGGAAAGAAAAATGTTCAGCCCGTTTTCACTGAGCGATGTTTTGATGAGCACATCTCCGCCCTCCGGAATTTTCGCGATGCCGTGTTTAATGCAATTCTCCACCAACGTCTGCAACATCAAAGGCGGAACCTCGAATGATTCCGATTCCGGATCGATTTCCCATCTGATCCGAAGGCGTTCTTCCATGCGGGCCGATTCGAGTGAAAGATAGTTGCGCACAACATCCAGTTCCTGCTGTAGAGAAACGAATTTCAACTTACCAAACTGCAATGTATTTCTCAGCAATCCGGAAAGTTGCGTAATGGCATCTTTCGATTTCGCCGGATTTTCATCTACCAGTGCGCGGATTACATTCATTGCGTTGAACATGAAGTGAGGATTCAGTTGCGACTTCAACCGGTTTAATTCGGTTTCATTACGTAGCGCTTCCCAACGGAGATTCTCGATTTCGGCTTTCCGGAAATTTTCAAGCGTATTGATAAGATAATATAACGCACTCCAGATCAGGAATGCGAGACTGTAATTAATGAGGTCCTTAATCCAGTTTCCCGGATCAATTTTTGAATCGTCATTAACCATCATTTCGTACACCGATGCAAGCGTTGCCATTACCGCACTCAGCGTCGATACTGCAAGAAAAAGCCGCGGAACAACCTGCAGACTTTTAAGCTTAAGCCAATGGAAACGTATGATGATCCAACGGAGCAATTCTGTCAGACCCGTACACAACAGCCAGGCGATAATCAGCCAATAAATCACAGCTGTTGTCAGGTTGCCGCTGATATAAACAACGCCGGCATTTACAGCCATGAACAGACTCCACCCACCTGCCTGGAACCACCAGTAGTAAGGCTTGAATGAAAATCCGTCGGAAGGGCTTGCGGCGCTCATTGTTCAGTAGGCGGTTTGGCAGTAGTGCAGTAGTGCAGTAGGCAGTAGGCAGTAGGCAGTAGGCAGTAGGGAGTAGGGAGTTCGTTCTGACTGCCTACTTCCCAACTGCTTACTGCCTACTTATTAATCCAGGCTTTTCTGATTTTTAACTGTTCAGGTGTTGGTTTTTCCATCGGCCCGATATAATTCTTCACGCTCTTTGTGGTCGGTTTCATTGTCGCGCTGAGTTCCTGAATCACCTCTTTTCCTTCGCTTGTTTTGCGCAGGACTTTTACCTTCACTTTGGAACCTTCTTTCATGCCTGCCTGAATGACGGCAATCTGCTCACCCGCTGTTTCCTGTTTGATTTTCTTTCCGTTAATGGAAACCAGCACATCGCCTTTCATGTAGCCCATGTCTTTTCCGAATTCAGTCGGCTCATTCGGAAAAAGTACCACACGTTTGGTGCTGTCGGTGTACCATCCGAATCCTCCCAGCGGATCGTATGTAGTCAATGTTTTTCTGCGGGCATATTCAACTCCTGCGTAGCCTAAACATTCTGCGAAAGGAAGTGGTTCTCCGCCTTTCACATAGTTATTCAGGAACACCCCGATTTCCGGATAGGTGAGTGCCGTGATATCGCCGAATAAGGAATCATCCACAAATGATCTGTCCTTTCCGTATTTCTTTGCGAGATCGCGCATGAGATCCTGCGTTCCATAGGTGCCGCCTGAGAGATAGCGCAGCTTCAGATCAAGACACATTGCAATCAACGCACCTTTCTGGTAAACATTAAGGTATTGATCTTCGGAACTGCCGAGGCAGTTCTTGCTCATTTCAGTGAACGACATCTCGTCATCGAATTGCTGGGAACGGGTAATTTTTTCCGACATCACATTGAAGAATCCCTGCATGCTCATGTTACCGTACTTCACCTGCACGTGATGTGCTTCATATTCCGTGAGACCTTCGTACATCCACAGGTGCTGAGACATTTTCGGGGCGTTGAAATCGAAGTTGCCGATTTCTTCGGAATGAATGTTCAACGGAGTTACAATGTGAAAGAACTCATGTGCAGCTACGTCTTTGATCGTTTGCGCAATCAGTGCAGGGTTCTGTTCAATCAATGTATACATGGAAGAATACGAATGCTCCAGCGCACCATACGACCCTGAGTTAAAGCCACGCGGATTGCCGCAGAGATAGATGATAAACGCATAATTTTTGATCGGCAATGATCCGCCCAGGTACATGGCTTGCGCATGAAGAATCGGTTCGAGACTATCGCCAACAAAGTGCGAATTAACAAGGTGTCGCGGCGAATACACGGAAATCAGAATGTCGCTGCCCCCGATGTTGAGATGAGTTGTATCCGGACGGCAATACATGATCGGGCCGTCTACCAGGTCGTTGTAATTCGGAATCGTGTATTTGTCAATGTTTCCTTCGCGAACAACATTGCTCAACCCTGTCGCACCGAACATCTGCACAGGATGTGTGATGTTTACATGATATTCTGTACGCTTCATGTTTTCGAAGTACCCGAAAAAGCAGTGATTGTTCAGGACGAAATTCGAATCTTCGATGTTGGATCCTGCAGGTTCGAATACAAAATTGTTTTTCTGTTTCGTGTCCCAGCAATCTTCCACATCATAAGTAATTCTGTACAGGTCCTGCGCTTTGTGAATGCTCCAGGAATTTGCATTGAGCCTGATCACCTCCAGCTCTTTTCCGGATTTGTCTGTTGCTTTGAAAAGACTCGTGAAGCGCCCGAAGTTGTAGACTTTGTAGGTGCCCGGAACAATTGCGGGTAAACTGTACACAACACTGTCTGTCGTGATCTTTGGTGTGATGAGTTCCACTGTCAACAGATCGTCGTGCACCTTTGTGAGATCAACGGAAAACTGGTACGTGTTGTTCTGTTGAGCAGAAATGATTCCGCAGAATAAGAATGCAAAAGCGAAAAATGATTTACGCATCAGATTATTTGTAGAGTTTTTTGATGTCCCATTTGTAGATGAACCAGAAGATCAGGAGGAATATAGGGATCATCAGTATTGATAAATTATCAAGAGTCGGGTCAACGTTATTCTGTCGCCAGATAGTAGAAGCCTGGATCGCGCTGGTATCATTGGTGATAATTAATGTGCCGAATAAATTGTTGGCAAGGTGAAGTCCCATTGGAATTTCGAGTCCTCCATCGAGAACTGCAATCACGCCGAACAATAATCCTGGCAGAATATACATGGGCATGCTGATCCAGAATCCGTTGGCAGCAACTTCCGGATTTCCTGCATGAAGCAATCCGAAAACAACGGAAGTCAGTAACACCGGAAACCATGCACGCTTCGTGATGAGACCAACGCCCTGCAACAGGTATCCGCGCATCATAAATTCTTCCCACCAGGTTTGGGCCGGAAGTAACACGACAGCAATCACTGCGCTGATCAGAAATGGTTTCAACTCGAAAGTCCAGCGAACATTCTCAGGATCTTTGAAATATGCAATCACCATCCATATGGCTGATAATAGAAACCAGGCCGTACCTGCAAAGGCAACTCGTGACCAACGGATTCGTTTGGCAGATGTGATAATACTGTTGATTGGTTTGCCGTGAATGAATTTTACGGCAACGAACAGTCCGAGGATTGCGCCGGGAAAGCTCAATAACAATAAGAAGAGAAGAAGGTTCGGATCAATACCCAGATATTCCGGATTAGTCATCATTCGCTGCATCTCATCAGGATCGGTCACTCCTTTTTCATGGAGCAATCTGGTAACGATAATGAGAATCGGGATTGAGAACAGAAAATATCCGCCGAAAGAAATCAGGACACCAACGAGGTATTGCCACCATTCATTCTTCCCTTCGCGACCACGGTCAAGAAATTCGTTGTAGAGCGGGGCAGGAGGTTGAGGTGCTTCCTGCGGCATTGGGTAATTCCCTTCCATATCTACAAGTATAACGAGAAAAATGCCTTAAATATCCGGTTTCAGCACTGTGCGGACTTGGCTCTACACTAGTGGCGGCAGAGGGTGACAAGCGGAAAATGAAAACGGCGCAGTGTAAATTCAATACACTGCGCCGCTGAGCTTCCCGCGTTGCCGCGGCTTAAGGTTAATTTTCGTTAATCACCACCTTGTCGATGGAATCACCTTGCTTGATGGTGTCAAGAATGTCAAGTCCGTCTGTCACTTTTCCGAAACAGGTATGACGGCGGTCGAGATGTGATGTTTGTGCACGGCTCAATACAACGAAAAATTGTGATCCGCCAGTGTTCGGTCCGGCATGTGCCATTGACAAAACACCGCGATCGTGGTACTGGTTTCCGCCGTTGAGTTCGCAAGGAATTTTATATCCGGGTCCGCCGGTTCCCGGCATTCCGGTTGCGCCTTCGCGCGTGTTGGGACATCCGCCCTGGATTACAAATCCGGGAAGAACGCGGTGCCATTTGAGCCCGTCATAAAAACCGTCTTTCGCCAGTTTAATGAAATTCGCTACGTGACCGGGTGCATCGTTCGGATAGAATTCTACTTTGAGTACACCTTTGCTGGTGTGGATTTCTGCAGTTGCCATATCTGATGTTGATTTGAATCGCAAAGGTACTGAAACTTCACTACAGGAGATTGCTTCATCGCGTGAAAAACGCGACTCGTAATGACGTTTGGGTTGGAGGGGCGTAGCACTCGCTGCGCGAGTGAATATTGATACGAAATGTTGTTCACGCGCGAAGCGCGTACACCCCACAACGGACAACGTCATCGCGAGACCGGCTTTAGCCGGGTGAAGCGATCTCATGAAATATATCCTGATAGTTTAGTTTATGAACTTCATCACCGTTTCAAAAACGGGAAACGGCTGATCAGCATGCACCCAATGTCCGGCATCCGGAATTGTAACGATCGTCGAATTCGGAAACAACGTCCGTATGTCCGCTTCATCTTCCGGCATTACATACTGCGATTTTTCTCCGCGGATGAAAAGTGATTCGGTTTCACAGATCAACGGTGGAAGAGTGGCCGAATATACTTCGCTCAGGTGTTTACTGATCACCGCGAGATTAAATCTCCACGCGAGTGATTTTTCTCCTGCCGCATTTTCTTTCCCCGCGAAGGGTCCCTGGGACCAGTATAAATTCTTGAGCAGAAACTGAATGGTGCCTTCATCGTGAAGATCTTCCCGCAATATTTCTTCCGCATCTTTTCGCGATTGTATCTTGTCGAGATCAACTTTTTTCAACGCGTTGACTATATCTGTATTATGCGGCGGATATTGTTTCGGCGCAATGTCAACCACAATCAGCTTTGAAACGGCCATCGGGTACTCTATGGCCAGACGCATGGCAACTTTTCCGCCCATGGAATGACCGAGAATAGCAACATCGGTCAGCTTTTCATCGCCCATCAATTCGATGATGTCGTTCGCCATTACTTCGTAATTCCATTCTTCGCTGTGAGGCGATTGTCCGTGATTGCGGAGATCAACTGCGTACACCGTGAAATATTCTGACCACAATTTTGCGAGTGCTGCCCAGTTATCGGAAATGCCGAAGAGGCCGTGTAAAATAATGAGTGGTTTGCCGGTACCGGATTTTCTGAAGAATAGTTTCATTTGTTACCAAATATAGCTACAGTTGAAACAAGCTCTACTGGAATAGCTCTTGCTGTGTTTCCGTGGGCTGAAGCCCACGGTTATCGCTGATTCATTTTTTTGAGGAAATGCACTTGCTTCGCAAGTGAACGTTCAAAAATATCGCAGACATTTTTGCATTATATGACTCGACAGCGATAATAATAACCGTGGGCTTCAGCCCACGGAAACAACTAAATAGCAAGCAGTCGCTTGTACATCTGCACCGTATTTTCCAGGCCGTAGTAAAGCGCATCAGAGATCAGCGCATGCCCGATCGACACTTCTTTCACTCCAGGAACATTGTCGACAAAGAATTTCAGATTCTCCAGGTTGAGATCGTGACCGGCATTCACCCCGATGTTATTCTGGTTCGCAACGGCTGCAGCTTCGGAATAAAGTGAAACAGCTTCAACGCGGTTCGACCGGTAATTCGCTGCATACATTTCCGTATACAATTCAACACGATCCGTTCCGGTCATCACCGCACCTTTTACCATGGCCACCACAGGATCGACAAAAATCGATGTGCGGATACCGCGGCTTTTGAATTCGGCGATGATTTCTTTCAGATAATCGCGGTTGGCAATCGTGTCCCATCCGTGATCAGAAGTCAGCTGTTTTGTGGAATCGGGTACCAATGTTACCTGGTCCGGGCGCATCTGGAAAACGAGGTCCAGAAACTTCTTTTCCCGTGGATTTCCCTCAATGTTGAATTCCGTTTTGAGCAAGGGACGCATGATTTTAACATCTGAGTATCGGATATGGCGCTCATCGGGCCGGGGATGCACGGTGATTCCGTCGGCTCCAAACCGCTCTATGTCTAACGCAGTCTGCAATAGATCGGGGGTATTTCCACCTCTGGAATTCCTTAGGGTGGCAATCTTGTTCACGTTCACACTCAGCCTGATCATAAGCTCCCTGGATTAGAAATTCAAAAGTAGGGACTCACATGCAAATTCAGGCATGTTATTTGGGACCCTATAGCTACCAATTGTTAAACGGTTTAAACCTTATTGAGGTTCAGACGTTATACAAATAAAGCGGGTGCAACGGGTACCGCCACAGTGAGAATAAAAGAGTAATTTTGTTCCCGTTCAGAAAATGATAGTAGGTCAGCTTATATCCGATGACATCCCGCCCCTCAAGAATAATGATTCTGCTGAGAAGGCATTGAAGTGGATGGATGAATTCAAAGTATCCTGGCTACCGGTGGTAGACGGAACAGAATTCATCGGTCTTATTTCCGAAAGTGAACTGTTCGAACTGGATGAATCAGATTCACCGATCAGCTCTGCACATCTCAATCTTATCCGCCCGCATCTAAGTGAAAATCAGCATGCCTATGATGCGCTGAAACTAATGGCCCAGCTGAATGTTGATGTGATCGGAGTGCTGGATGAGCAGGGACAGTACCGTGGAGCGGTAAGCATCCGGAAAATTGCAGAGCAACTGGTGAAGATGGCTGCCATGAAGGAGCCGGGTGGAATTCTGGTTGTTGAAGTGAACAATGTCGATTATTCCCTTTCGCAGATCGCTCAGATTGTGGAAGGAAACGATGCCAAAATTCTGAGTGCGTATGTTGCCGGAATCCCCGGTACACCACGGGTCGAAATTACGCTCAAGATAAACCGCGAAGATCTTTCGCGTATTGTGCAGACTTTCGAACGCTATAACTACACGATCAGCGGAACATTCCACCAGAGTGTTTACGAAGATGATCTGAAAGAGCGTTACGACGAGTTCATGAACTATATTCGCCTCTAGTTCTCCGTCAGATCGGAGTTCATAATGGCATGTCGCGCGGGAAATTCCTGATTTTCATTTTTGTTTTTCTGTTTCCTGCGATCCGTTCTTTGGCGCAAATCCCAATCGGGTCGACTGACCGCGCGTTGATTTACTTCATTCAGATTACAGGAAACAAAGCAACAAACGACTCTACGATTGAACGCTATCTTCCATTTCAAATGGATGATACCCTGTTATTTGCAGACACAGCAAAATTATTCGCCCGGGCTGAGAAAAATCTGATGAACACTTCCCTGTTCAACCATGTCATGATTTCCTCAGTGGTAATGCAGGCATCGCCGCATCCGGTTCTTGTTATTACCGTCGATGTCCATGAACTCCTGAACTCATTGACGACCCCTGGTTCCGGCGTCAAAGAACCTGCAGATACGCACGGAGCCATTGTTCCTCAGGATCGTGCAATTATTTATTTCATCACGATTACGGGTAACAAAACAACCAAACCTTTCATTATTGAACGGGAACTGAACTTTAAAATAGACGATACTCTATTGTTTGAAGACACCGCCAGAGTATTTTCGCAGGCGGAGAAAAATCTGCTGAATACTTCATTGTTCAACTTTGTAACTGTCACCGCTGTATTCATGGAAGCTTCACCGGCGCCGGTTCTCGTAATTCATGTCGATGTCAAAGAACGCTGGTACACCTGGCCCTCTCCGATCTTCGAAGTAACAGAACCGAACCTGAATACCTGGTGGAGAAACGGTCACAATCTCGGGCGTGCTTCGTATGGCGCACTGATCACCCGTTACAATTTCCGCGGACGAAGAGAAACCGTTGCTGCTATAGCGAAGTTTGGCTATACCCAACAGTTCGGCGGACAATATTCCATTCCTTTTCTCAACCGGAAAAAGACAATCGGAATGACGGTCACCGGGTTATACACGCGCAATCATGAGGTGTCGTATGCAACGCACAATAATCAGCTGGTGTACTATAATGATCCTGAACACCGCATCCGGAAAGAAGTAAGTGCAAGCGTAAAAATGAGTTATCGTAAAGGCATTTATCAACGCAATACACTCGAGGCGAAGTTCACCGACCTCAGTGTTTTTGATACCGTAGTTGACCTCACGGGCGATTATTTCTCCAATGGCTCTGATCGTATGCGTTACTTCACGCTCTCGTACCAGTATGTGCGCGATTACCGGGACGCAAAATCGTATCCCCTGCATGGATATTATGTGGACGCCGAATTAACGCATCACGGACTGAGTATTCTTCCCGATGAAAACCTGGATGTAACATTCATCGCTGTCAGTGCACGTAAGTGGTTCCATGTGGCGAAGTCGCGCATATATGCAGGTGCAATGGTCCGCGCACGATGGTTGCCGGGCGCAGTTCCTCCGTATTATCATCAGCGTGCTTTGGGCTTCAGTACTTATGTTCGCGGATTCGAATATTATGTCATCGATGGACAGAGCTACGTGGTGGGAAAATCCTGCCTGCGTTATCAATTGTTAAAACCGCACATTTTCAGATTCCCGTGGTTTCCGTTGGAGAAATTCAACACCATTCACCTCGCAGTTTACACCGGAATATTTTGTGACGCTGCTTATGTGGAAGATCGTGCATCAACAATTTCCGATAGCAATACGCTCGGAAATTCCTGGATTTCCGGTTACGGGGCGGGAGTAGATCTTGTGACTTACTATGATGTGGTGGTACGATTCGAATACACGTTTAA
>Ga0255338_1002197_pt1 | contig 30261 bp, 31 predicted proteins | sample MeOH1_35cm_T4_19_FD_203715 | JGI IMG/M metagenome (GOLD analysis project Ga0255338, IMG submission 203715) | Sandy soil microbial communities from University of British Columbia, Vancouver, Canada - MeOH1_35cm_T4_195 | ecosystem: Engineered > Artificial ecosystem > Sand microcosm > Unclassified ... | reverse complement strand
TCGCGGGCGATCAGGTCGGTGCCGCCGCCGGCCGGGAACGGCACGATCAGGCGGACCGGCTTGCCGGGCCAGGTCTGGGCCTGCAGGCTCGCGGCGAGCGCGCAGCCGGCGAGGGTCATCAGCAGAGAGCGGGAAAACTTCATCGATCTGTCTCCAGGAGGGCGCGCGGGGATGGGCGCGATGTCCCGCACTTTAGGCGTGCGTTGCACACAGTACAATACCGTTTCGTACAGTGAACCACGGTGCAAGATGCGCAACGCGGCGGACAAAACGGCAGGGCGACCGGACGGCGCGGTGATCGCGGTCACGCGCGCGCTCTCCCTCATGGAAGCCTTCGAGGTGGGCGAGTCGTCGCTTTCGCTGGCCGAACTCAGCCGGCGTGCCGGCATGCACAAGACGACCGCCCTGCGACTGGCGCGCACGCTCGCGCTCACGCAGTACATGGTGCAGCGCGACGACGGGCAGTGGCGCCTGGGCCCCGCCGCCGGCTGGCTCGGTGCCCGCTACCAGGCCGGATTCGACGTCAACAACGTCGTGGAACCGGCGCTGCACGAGCTGGTCAAGGAAACCGGCGAGAGCGCTTCCTTCTACGTGCGCGAAGGCGACATCCGCTCCTGCGTGGCCCGCGTGGAAGGACCGCATTCGGTGCGACACAATGTCCGCATCGGCGAGCGCCTCCCGCTGAACAAGGGCGCGCCCGGCCGCGTGATCCTGGCCTTCAGCGGCGCGCGGGGCGAGCCCTACGAGTCGATCCGGGAATGCGGCTACCACATCTCCATGGGCGAGCGCGAGGCCGAGGTGTCGAGCGTCGCCGCGCCGGTGTTCGGACTCAACTGGCGGCTGCTGGGCTCGATGTGCATTTCCGGGCCGACGTCGCGGCTGACGAAGCCGAAGCTGGACAGGCACGCCAGAAGCGTGATTCGCGCCGCCAACCAGCTGTCGTATGCGCTCGCGGGGAGTCGCTCGGCCTCCACGCCGCCGGTCGTGTCGCGGTGGCACCCCTGAGGCGGGCGGCGTTCATTCCCGGGTCCGGTTCATCTCCAGGCAGAACGTGAAGCGGTTGGCCGGATGGAACGAGCGGGAGATCTCGAACACCTCGCCGGCCGCATCGATGTAGCGGCGGGTGATCCTGAGCGCGGGCGAGCCCGCCTCGGCCTTGAGCTCGGCGGCCAGCGCCGGCGGCAGGCTGACCGCGTCGATTTCCTGGCGGATGCGGGCGATCGAGCGCGCGTAGCGCTCCTCGATCAATGAACTGATCAGCCTGTCCGGCGACTTCTTCACCAGCCTGGCGATATCGGCGTGCGCCGCGTCGACGTAGACGTCGGTCCAGCAGATCGGCCGGGGCTTGGCCGCGTCGTCCATGCGAAGGCTCGAGATGCGCAGCCAGCGGCTGCCCCCGGCGCAGCCCAGCTCCTTCGCCAGGGCCAGGTCCGCGACCAGCCGCCCGGTCGAGCGGATCAGGCGCACATGGCGCGCGCCGAACTGCGCGAGTTCGTCGACGGTGGCGATCGACTGGGTGAAGCCGGTGGCGGGCCGGCTCGCCTCCACCCGCGTCCCCACGTTCTTGCGGCGCGAAACGAGCCCCAGCTCCTGCAGCTCGTCGAGCGCCTTGCGCACCGCATAGCGGCTCAGGCCGTGCTGCTCGCACAGCTCGAATTCGGTGGGCAGCAGCGCGCCCACGCGATAGCGGCCCGAGGCGATCGCCTCGGCCAGTTCGCGCGCGAGTTCGGGGCCGGAACCGCGCTTCATGTCGGCTTTCGCGGGCATGGCCAGGAATCCGGGTTAACCCTGATTCGAAGTTGTTCGAACATATCTAGACTCTGTTTTGTTCGAACATATCAATATGTTCGCTTCTTGTCAACATATTCCCGCCATGCCCAGCCCCTTCGCCGCCAGCACCGTGATCGACTCGATTCTCTTCAGGGACGCCTTCGGGACGCCCGCGATGCGCGAGGTCTTCGCCGACCGCAGCCTCATCGCGCGCTACATCGAGGTCGAGGTCGCGCTCGCCCGCGCCGAGGCGCGCTGCGGCGTGATTCCCGCCGAGGCGGCCGTGGTCATTGCCCGCGAGGCCAGGCTGGATCGCATCGACTTCGACCACATGCGCCACGAGACCGACATCGTGGGCTATCCGATCTTGCCGCTGGTGCACCAGCTGGTGCAGATGTGCGGCGAGGCCGGCCGCTACGTGCACTGGGGCGCAACCACGCAGGACATCATGGACACGGCCAACGTGCTGCAGGTGCGCGCCGCGCTGGACCTGGTCGACGCCGACATCCGGGCGCTGCGCGGCATCCTGGCCGACCTCGCGAAGAAGCACCGCGACACGCCGATGGCCGGCCGCACGCACCTGCAACAGGCACTGCCCGTGACCTTCGGCTACAAGGTCGCGATCTGGCTGAACATGTTCGACCGCCACCAGGAGCGCCTGGCCGAACTGCGCAAGCGCGTGCTGTGCGTGCAATTCGCCGGGGCCGCCGGCACGCTGGCGTCGCTGGGCGCCCAGGGCCTGGAAGTCCAGGAGGCGCTGGCCGGGGAACTGGGGCTGTCCGTGCCCGCCAGCACCTGGCACGTGGCGCGCGACGGCTTCGCCGAAGCCGTCAACCTGCTGGCCCTGGTGACCGGCTCGCTGGGGAAGATCGCGCTGGACATCATGATCATGGCGTCGACCGAGTTCGGCGAGGTCTACGAGCCCTTCGTCAAGGGTCGCGGCGCCAGCAGCACCATGCCGCAGAAGCGCAACCCGATCTCCAGCGAGCTGATGCTGGCGGCAGCCAAGGCGGTGCGCCAGCACGCCGGGCTGATGGTGGACGCGATGGTCCAGGACTTCGAACGCGCCACCGGCCCCTGGCATGCCGAGTGGGTGGCGCTGCCCGAGAGCTTCATCCTCGCCGCCGGCGCGCTGCACCAGGCCAGGTTCGCCCTGGGCGGCCTGATCGTGGACACCGACCGGATGCGCCGCAACCTGGGCCTCAGCCGCGGCCTGATCGTGGCCGAGGCCGTGATGATGGGCCTGGCGCCGGCCATGGGCCGCCAGCAGGCGCACGACGTCGTCTACGACGCCTGCCGCACCGCCAACGAAACCGGCGGCACGCTGGCCGACGCGCTGGCGGCGCTGCCGGCCGTCACCGCGCACTTCGACCGCACCGCGATCGAACGCCTCACCGATCCGGCCAACTACCTCGGCCTGGCCCCGCTGATGGTCGACCGCGCCCTGGCCGCGTCGGCCGCGCGGCCTCGCTGACCCGTTTCTTCCCCGCTCACTTTCCGGAGACCAGCCATGAAATTCGCCAACATGCTCGGCGGCGTCGCCCTCGCGCTCGCCGCCACCTTCTCCCACGCCCAGGCCTGGCCCGCCAGGAGCCTGACCTGGATCGTGCCCTTCGCCGCCGGCGGTCCCACCGATGCGATGGCCCGCGACATCGCCGACAAGGTGGGCAAGCAGATCGGCCAGGCCATCATCATCGAGAACGCCGCCGGCGCCGGCGGCACCATCGGCGCCAGCAAGGCCGCCAAGGCGCCCGCCGACGGCCACACCTTCCTGGTGGGCCACATGGGGTACATGGGCGCGGGCCCGGCGCTCTACAAGAAACTGAGCTACGACCCGGTCAAGGACTTCGAGGCGGTGTTCCGCTTCCCCGACACGCCGCTGGTGCTGCTGGTGGGCAAGAACTCGCCGTACAGGAGCGCCGCCGACCTGATCGCCGCCGCCAGGGCCAAGCCCGGCAGGATCAACTTCGGCAATGCCGGCGTGGGTTCGACCTCGCACCTGATCGCGGCGCTGTTCGAGGCCAAGGCCGGGATCGACGTCACCAAGGTCGCCTACAAGGGCGCGGCGCCCGCCATCAACGACCTGATCGGCGGCCAGGTCGACGCGATGTTCGACCAGAGCAACACGGCGCTGCCGCAGGTGCAAGGCGGCCGCCTCAACGCCATCGCGCTGACCTCGCTCACGGCGATGCCGCAGCAATACCCCGGCGTGGCGCCGCTGGCCGACAAGACCCTGCCCGGTTTCGAGGCGGCGACCTGGTACGGCCTGTACGCCCCCAAAGGCACCTCCAGGGACATCGTGCAGAAGATGCACCAGGCCTATGTGAAGGCGCTGGCCGACAAGGCCTGGACCGCGCGCATGGCCGCCCAGGGCATCCACCTGCTGCCCGAAGCCCAGTACGCGCCCGATGCCTTCGCCAGGCACACGGCCGCCGAGGTCGACCGCTGGCGCAAGGTGGTGGCCGACGCCAGGATCCAGATCGACTAAGCTGGCCCGATGACACGCATCGCGCAGGAGGATCTGGCCAGCAGCCTGGCGGACGCCTTCCAGTTCGTCAGCCACCACCACCCGCCGGACTTCGTGCGCGCGCTGCGCCGCGCCTGGGAGGCGGAGACGCACCCGCCGGCGCGCGCCGCGCTGGAACAGCTCCTTGTCAACAGCCGCCTGGCCGCACGCGGCCGGCGCCCCGTGTGCCAGGACACCGGCGTGGGCCAGGTCTTCCTGCGTGTGGGGTGCGGCGTGTCCTTCTTCCGCCGGGATGGACAGGCGCCGCACAGCCTGCAGGCCGTGGCCGACGAAGGCGTGCGCCGCGCCTACCGCGACCCGGTCAACCCGCTGCGCGCGACCATGGTGGCCGACCCGCTCGGACAGCGCACCAACACCCGCGACAACACCCCTGCGGTCCTGCATTGCGAGATCGTCGAAGGCGATGGCCTCGAGGTGCTGGTGGTGGCCAAGGGTGGCGGCGGCGACGTGAAGGCGCGCTTTGCCACGCTCAATCCCAGCGACAGCGTGGCCGACTGGGTGATCGGGCAGTTGCCGGGCATGGGCGCCGGCTGGTGCCCCCCTGGCACCTTGGGCATCGGCATCGGCGGAACGCCCGAGCAGGCGATGCTGCTGGCCAAGCTGAGCCTGTTCGACCCGATCGACATGGACCTGTTGCAGGCGCGCGGCCCCGCCGATGCGGCCGAAACGCTGCGGCTGCAGGTGTACCAGCGTGCCAATGCGCTGGGGATCGGCGCGCAAGGACTGGGCGGGGCTTCGGCGGTGCTCGACGTGAAGGTGCGCACGGCCCCCTGTCATGCCGCCACCATTCCGGTGGCCCTGATCCCGAACTGCGCCGCGACGCGCTTCCTGCGGTTCCGGCTGGACGGCAGCGGGCCGGCGCGCATCGAGGAACCCTCGCCACACCTGTGGGATGGCATCGCGGACCGCTTTGACACGCCCGACGCCTTGCGCGTCGACCTCGACCGGCTGGACCGCGCGCAGGTGGCGCAATGGCGCGTCGGACAGACGCTGCTGCTGACCGGCCGGGTGCTGACGGCGCGCGATGCCGCGCACAAGCGGCTGGTCGACCTGCTGGCCCGACGCGAGCCCCTGCCGGTGGACCTGCGCGGGCGGGTCGTGTACTACGTCGGCCCGGTGGATGCCGTGGGCGACGAGGCGGTGGGGCCGGCGGGCCCCACCACGGCCACCCGCATGGACCGCTTCGTCGACACGCTGATGGCGTCCACCGGCCTGCTGGCCATGATCGGCAAGGCCGAACGCGGTCCCGAGGCGATCGAGGCGATCCGCCGGCACCGCGGCGCCTCCCTGTGCGCCACGGGCGGCGCCGCATACCTGCTCTCGAACGCGATCCGCAGCGCGCGCGTCGTCGCGTTCGAGGACCTCGGCATGGAAGCGATCCACGAATTCGAGTTCGCCGATTTCCCGGTCACGGTGGCGGTGGACAGCCAGGGGCGGACGATCCACAAGTTCGGCAAGGCCGACCCGGGGTGAGCGCTTCAATGCATCGCCGGCTCGAGCTCGACCTCGTTCTCGATGACGACGAACCAGTTCTGCGTCCTGTCAGCCAGCTCCCCTTTGCTGTTCAACCGGACCTGACGGCGCGTCACGCTATGCATGACGTTGCCTCCGATGCTGTAGGCGGTGTTGCCCTCGACATCCACCACGATTTCGGTGTGGCTTTCATACCAGCCGATCTTGCGCGCATTTGCGACTGAAATCCTTTGCTCGCCACGCCAGTAACCGATGAGGTCGCCGACGCGCACTTGATACCCCGCCGGCTCGTGCGCCACCAGCGCTGCTTCGGCGTCACCCTTCGCCTTGATGGCCGCGTTGATGTAGTGCGAGTGGCCCGCCGAATAGGGAAAGCTCGCTCCAGCACCCGCAGCATGCATGCACCATGAGATGAATGCGGCACTCCATGGGACGCCACGATCCATGCCCGTGAGGTTCTTGTACCCGCCGCCGATGAACTGCCAGTAATCGCCTATGCGCTGCCAGGCGCCGTCGTCATACTCCCGCAACCCAACCCGTGTGGACCCGTCCAGCCTTATTTCCGACCGACGAAAGAACGACCATTCGTCAGTACAGACCTGAATGAGTGCGGGAACAATCGAGCTCATGGTTGACGTTCCTCCTGGAGGGGACGGGGCGACGACATCGCTCTCGACGAAACTGAATCATTCGCCCGGCCGCACGACGTCCGTGCGGCATTCCCGGGTTCACCTCCGCGATCGGGGCGACCGGGAGACCGGCCGAATCCCGAGCATTTCGGAAGGTGCTGCAGTGTTCCACGCCGCCCGGACCGCAACGCCCTGTCAACCTTGATAGGGTCCAGGGAAAGTACGTACGCCCAGGGGCGGGGCGCAGCCCGAACACTCCCCGACAACCTGCGCTGTGGCGGCGCGAATACGAGGAGACGACATGCGAACAACGACTTCTGCGCTTGGTGCGCTCACTGTCGCGCTGCTGGCCGGCTGCGTGAACCTGCGGCCTGAACTCTACGAGCTGCCCACGCAAGCCCAGCTTGACGCCGCCGGAAGCGCGTTCTACTCGGGCCCGGTCAACGGGACACTTCAGCAGTACCTGGACTACACCAACAGCTTGTCGGCGTGGCACCAAACGCGCGCGAACGACCTTCGCCGGGGGAACGGGACCCTGGCCGAGCTCGGATTCCTGGCGGCGGTCACGGGCGTCATTGCCGGCGCCACCGAGCACATCCAATCGGCGCGCAACGCGCTCGGTGTCGGGGCGGCTACAAGCGTCGTTGGCGATCGCTATCAGTTGGCAGTCCAAGCCGCGGCGTACGAGGCGGCAGCAAACTCCTTCTTTTGCATGCGTGAGCGCATCGCAGATGCTCGAGCGCTGGAGCAAGCCGAAGAAGGAGCGCGCGGTCTCGGCGCCGGCAGCCTCAACTACGCGAAGGCATTCCCCCAGGTATCGATCCAGGTGCGTGAGTCTGTGGTGAACGTCGTGCGCAAGTTGCAGGTCAAACTCCGGACGATGGACGTCCCCACGCCTGACCTGTCGAAACTGAAGGCTGCCCTGGCGCGCGATGCGGATACGGGCACAGCCGCGTTCAGCACCAAGAGCCTCATGGCGAACAATCTCAATCCGGATGCGATAACGAGGCTGAGATCCAACATCCAGGCCTGCGAAGCGCTCTTCAACTAGCGCGCAGGCCTCGGAATCTCGGGTCTGTCGCGTACTCGTGCTTGCGACACGGACCTGGCCCCGAAGAAGTCCGGTGAGGTGTTCGCGAGCGCCGCGCCGATTCTTCCGTCGTGGCGTAACAAGGCCGGAACGCATTGCTGCCCCGCGACATCGCGGCACCGCTCACCACGACCGCCGCTTGACGTTGACATCGTGTCAATCGCGAGACTTCGTCCCATTCCGGTGAGTCGATCTCGTCCAGATCAGCCGGAATCCAGCCGAAAGCTGGTCCAACCGGAAAGGGTCACCTCATGCGCAAGTTCATCATCTCCATCCTGCTGCTGTCCTCGGCCGCAGCCTTCGCCAACGAGGCCGCCGATGAGCGGGCCAACCGTGCCGCCTTCTCGGGCTCCATGTCCGGCGCTGATGTCAGGGCCGACATGGCCCGGGCCAGGGCCGAAGGCACGCTTCGCTTCGACGAGTACGCGGGCAGCCACCAGAAGGCGAACGGCATCGGCCGCAACCGAACCGAGCTCCGCAGCGAAGCCATCCAGGCTTCGCGCATCCGCGTCATCCACGAGCAGCTGTGACGGGCCGTGCGCCGGGACGGGCCATCGCGCCCGCCGCCGGCCACCCCTTACAACAGCTTCGTGCCGAGCGGAACCGGCCGGTCCGGTACGCACAAGGCGACTTCGCCCTTTTCGTTGTGGAAACCGGTCACCAGGCATTCGGACATGAGCGGGCCGATCTGCTTTGCCGGAAAGTTCACGACCGCCACCACCAGCTTGCCAACCAGCTCCTCGGGCCGGTAGAGGTCCGTGATCTGGGCGCTCGACTTGCGAAGACCGATCTCCGGTCCGAAATCGACCTGCAGCACGAACGCCGGCTTGCGAGCCTGGGGGAAGGGCTGCGCGCTCAGCACCTTGCCCACCCTGAGCTCCACCCTCGCAAAGTCGCCCCACGAGATCTGTTCCATTCTTCCGTCCATCAAGTGCCCGATTGAACGCGCGCGGCGCAGGAACCCCTGGCTTGCGCTTTCACGTGCCGGCCAGGAATCGAGCATACAGGCGCGCGGCCCTGGCGGGCGCCTCCATCATGGGCAGGTGCCCGACGCCGGGCAGGACACGGGCCGTCGCCGCCGGGAGCAGGCAAAGCAGCGACTCCATGCCGGAAACGTCGAACAGCTGGTCGCGTTCTCCCCAGAACACCGCGGTGCGCGTGCGCAGGCCGCCCAGCCGCTGCTGCAACAGGTAGCGATCCCGCAGCTGTTCGTGCCACAGGCGCAAGTTGGATGCCGCCAGGGCGACGGCCTGGCGGCGCGCCGCATGCAACACCGGGTATGGCAGGAAGGGACGCCGCTCGAACAACAGCGCGATCATTTCGTCGAACTCGGCCCGGGAGCGGGGCACGAGCGGCGCCCGGCCATTGTCGATCAGGCGATCCATGGCGCTGGACCGCGGCGAGCGCAGCCCATGCGGCGCCCCGATGAACGCCACGCTGCGCACCTGCTGCGGCCGCCGCAGCGCCAGCAGCGCCGCCAGGGTCCCGCCCATGGAACTGCCCGCCACGTGCAGCTCGCGCAGGCCAAGGGTGTCGATGAAATCCTCCAGGCGTCCGACCTGGGCCGCATAGTCGTAGGACTCGTCCGCCAGCCGGCCGCTCGCGCCGAAGCCGGGCAAGTCAGGAGCGATCACCCGCCGGGCGCGGGTGAGGTGGCGCGCGAAGTCGTTCCAGTGGTCTTTCTCCCCGAAGATGCCGTGAAGCAGCAGGACGGTCTCGCCCCGGCCGCCGGCAAGGTAGTGGACATCGTGCGTGCCGATGCCCACGCGGCGGGCGCGCAGCCGCGCGGCAGCGCGGTGCCCGGCCTTCACGATGGGCAGGCACGCGCCCGGGAGGCCGTACCAGGCCGAGACGCCGGCGGCCACCGCCAGGCCGCCAAACACGAGCGCACTCATTGCTGCGCGCCGTTCATTGCGGCGGGACCGGTGGCCGCGCCGATCAGGCGATGGTAGAAGGCGATCATTTCGGCGTAGTTGGCGGTCGAGATCCGCTCGTTGGTGCCGTGGAACCGCAGCAGGTCATCGTCTGTCGTCCGCACCGGCGAGAAGCGCAAGATCTGCTCCGCGACCGGTTGCATGTGGCGTGCATCCGTGGCGGCAACCATCAGGCCGGGCGCGACGATGGTTTCCGGGAACACTTCCCGGATCGTGCGGCTGACGAGCCGATAGGCGTCGGAGTTGGTCGCCGAAACCGGCGAAGCTTCCGACGCGAAGCCGCTGCGCCGGACCTCGATCGCCGGATTTTCCACAACCGCCTCGGTGTGCCGCAGGACCTCCTGCGGGCTGTCCCCGGGGAGCATCCGGTAGTTCACGAAGGCCTCGGCCCGGGCGGGCACCACGTTGACCTTGTTGCCGGACCGCACGACGGTCAGCGCGGCCGTGGTGCGGGTGAGCGCATTGGAGCCCCGGCTCTTCTCGAGCTCGCGCTTGACCAGCGGCGCGAACAGCCACAGGTTCGACAGCAGCAGCCGGTTGGGCCATCGCATCTCCGGGGCGAGCGTCTCGAACATTTCCGCGGCGACGCCGGCGACGGCACCCGGCATCGGGTTGCGCTCCAGCCGGGCCAACGCGTCACTGAGCATGCCGATGGCGGTTTCCCGCGGCGGCATGGAGGAGTGGCCAGGGTGGTCGTGGGCCGTCAGGGATACCGTCATGACGCCCTTCTCGGCGATGCCCACCATGGCGACCGGCCTGTCGAGGCCCTGGACGACGCCCTGGGTGATGAGAGTGCCTTCGTCGAGCGCGAACTCCACCCTGACATTGCGGGCGGCAAGCAGTTCCGCGATCTTCTTCGCACCATTTTCCCCGCCCAGTTCCTCATCGTGCCCCGCCACCAGGTAGACGGTGCGCGCGGGTTGGAAGCCTTGAGCGAGCAGCGCCTCGATCGCCTCCAGCATGGCGAGCAGGTTGCTCTTGTTGTCCCAGGCGCCGCGGCCCCACACGAAACCATCGCGCACGATCCCGGCGAACGGATCGACCGCCCAGTCCTGCTGCGTCCCTTCGGCGATCGGCACCACGTCCTGGTGCGCCATCAGCATGATGGGTTTCGCCGCCGCATCGGTTCCGGGCCAGGTGTACAGCAGGCTGTGGCCACCCACGACTTCGCGCCGCAGCGCCCGGTGGGTACGGGGAAATGCCTGTTCCAGGTACGTCCGGAGCCTGATGAATTCCTGCGCCGACGCCTCCGGACGCTCGTCGTGGCTGATGGTCCGCAGCCGAACAGCGCCGGCGAGGCGATGCGCCGCCGCGTCGGCGTCCACCTGAACGTGGGCGATCGGCGGCACGGACAACTGGCGGGTCTGCTTGCGCAGCGTGTTCGCCGCCAGGAAGGCGGCCAGCGCGGCGAGCGCGAGCACCACGCAGAGGATGGAGCGACGCAGCATCACGCCACCCCGACCAGCGCGGCGCGTTCGATCTGGGCTTCGGCGCGCGTGATGCGCTCGCGTTGCATGTCCCGCAGGCGCTCGACCCGTTCGGACCCCGCCTTCTCGGGCGATCCGCAATCGAAGGGCGGCTGCGGGTCGTATTCGAAGGCCAGTTGCAGGGTGCGCGCCATCTCGTCGCCGGCGAGTTCGGCCGCGAGCTGGAGGGCGAAGTCGATGCCGGCGGTCACTCCGCCGCCGGAGATGCGATTGCGATCGCGCACGATGCGGGCGTTCACCGGGATCGCGCCGAAGCGGGGAAGGTACTTGCGCCACAACCAGTGGCACGCGGACCGGTAGCCCACCAGCAATCCTGCCGCCCCGAGCACCAGCGCGCCGTTGCACACGGACGTGACGTAGCGCGCGCCGGAACCCTGCCGCTGCAGGAAACGCAAGGTGGCGCCGTCGGTCAGCTGGTCCGCGATGCCGAATCCGCCAGGCACGCACAGCACATCGAGCGGCGGGCAGTCGTCGAAGGTGGTCGTGGGATGGATGGAGAAGCCGACGTCGGTGACGACCGGCGCGCGGGTCTTCCAGGCCAGGTGCACCGTGGCGCCGGGAACCCGGCTCAGGATCTGCGCCGGCCCGGTGAGGTCGAGCTGGGTGACGTTGGGAAACAGAAGGAAACCGATGTGGAGTGGCGCGGCCATGATGATCCTCGGGCAGTTGACGGCACGAGGATCGCTCCGTAAGGTCATGGCAGCAATGTCTTGTTTCCCACCATTTCTGCCATGCCGCGCCGCATCGCCGTCCTGATCTTTCCCGGCTTCCAGCTGCTCGACGCCGCCGGGCCGATCGCCGCCTTCGAGGCGGCGGGAGGCTACGAGCTGCGGGTGGTCGCGGCTGAGGCGGGCGCCGTGCGCAGCTCATCCGGGGTGAGCTGGCTGGCCGAAGGCATGCCGCGCGGCGCCGGCGACACCGTGATGGTGGCCGGCGGCGACGGGGTGGACGCCGCGGTCCAGGACGGGAAATTGCTGCGCTTCCTGCGCCGGGCACCGCTGCGGTGGACGCGCGTCTGCAGCGTCTGCTCGGGCAGCCTGCTGCTGGCCGCCGCCGGCCTGCTGGATGGCCGCACGGCGACGACGCATTGGTCCCGCACCGCCCAGTTCCAGCGGCAGTTCCCGCAGGTGCACCTGCAGCCGGAGCGCATCTTCGTGCAGGACGGGCCGATCTGGACCAGCGCCGGGGTGACGGCAGGCATCGACCTGGCCCTCGCGATCATCGGGCGCGACCTCGGCACGGACGCGGCGCGTGGCGTGGCCCGGGAACTGGTGGTGTACTACCGGCGCCCCGGCGGACAGTCGCAGTTCTCCGCGCTGCTGGCGATGCAAGGCGGGCAGAACCGCTTCGACGCGGTGCTCGACCATGTGCGCGGCCACCTGCGCGAGCAGCACAGGGTGGAGGACCTCGCCGCGCTGGCCTGCATGAGTCCGCGCCACTTCGCGCGGGCCTTTCATGAGCAGACCGGGTACACCCCGGCGAAAGCGGTCGAGCGATTGCGCGTGGAGGCGGCGCGCAACGCGCTGGACGGCGCCGGCGCGTCCGTGCAGCGCGTCGCGCTCGAGTGCGGGTTTGGCGACCCGGAGCGAATGCGGCGCAGTTTCGTGCGGCTGGTGGGGGTGCCGCCATCCGTGCTGCGGCGCGCCGCGCCGCGGGATTGACAGCCTCGGCGCGCAAGCACACAGTTTTGCTCACCGCGCCCGTGGAGTACGCCATGAGTCACTTGAATATCGGTGAAGCGGCCGCCGCCGCCGGTGTCACGCCGAAGATGATTCGCCATTACGAATCGCTGGGCATGATCCCCGACGTGCAGCGCACGCAGGCCGGCTACCGCCTGTATTCGCCGCGCGAAGTGGCCATGCTGCGCTTCATCCGCCAGTCGCGCTCGCTGGGCTTCTCCGTGAAGCAGATCGACTCCCTCCTGGGGTTGTGGCGCGACGAGCACCGCGCCAGCCGGGAAGTGAAGGAGCTCGCGCAGCAGCAGCTCGCCGAGCTCGAGCAGCGCCAGCGTGAGATCGACGAAATGCGCGCCACCCTGTCGCACCTGGTCTCGCTGTGCCGGGGCGACGATGACCCGCACTGCGCCATCCTGGAGGAGCTCGCGGGGGCCGCCGGGGCGGCCGCCCCGCCCGACCGTCCCGCCAAGAGAAACCTCAAGCAGGTACGGGCGGGCTCCAGCGCGCCCACCCGCAGGAAGCGCGATGAGCCGGTCCCCGAGGCACCAGGGCATGCCGGCCTGGTGGCGTGGACACGGGGACTTCGCCCCTGATCACCGCGGCGGCGGCTGGAGCCACCTGGCCTCGGCTTTGGCGCCGCCGCTCAGCGTGCCGAGAAAGGCGACCAGCTGGTCGACCTCCCTGTCGCTGAGCCCCAGGGGCTTGAGCTCGCTGTGCCCCTGCGGCGCCGCGGGCGCGCGGTTGTAGTGCTCCACGACCTCCTTCAGCGTGGCGAACTGGCCCGCATGCATGTAGGGCGCGCGCCCGGCGACGTTGCGCAGCGAGGGCACCCGGAACTGGCGCAGCTGGTGGCCGTCGCCTTCCGCCAGGAAGCGGATCTCGCCGCACTGCTCGGGCCTGGCGTCGCTGAAGCGGCCGAGGCAGTTGAACTCGTCCCGCAGAACCTGCCTGGCGCCCCCGAGGCGCCCCAGGTCCGCGGCCAGTCCCCTTGCCGCCGGCACCCCGGTGTTGTGGAACTCGTTGTTGGTCAGCAGCGGGCCGCTGTGGCACTGCAGGCACTGTCCCTTGCCGATGAACAGCTTGAGTCCGGCGAGCTCGTCGCGTGACAGCGCGGATGGCCTGCGCGTGCCTTCGCCCTGCGCCGCCGCTTCCACGTAGGCATCGAAGCGCGACGGCCCCGGATCGATGCGCCGCTCGTAGGCGGCGATCGCCTTGCCCAGGTTGGCGAACACCCCGCTCACGGCGTCCCGCTGCGTCGGCGTCATCGCTGCCCAGGCCGCGCTCGCCCGCGGATCCTGCACCGGGCCGGCATGCTTCGGCAGCCCCGAGAGCACCGGCATCCTGCCGAAGATGGCTTCGTAGTCGGCACGGTAGTGCTCGGCCACCAGCTGCACGTACTGGGTGCGGTCGCCGCCGTGTTCGACGGAGCTCTCCAGCGGCCCGAGCGCCTGCGCCCACTGGCTGTCCTTGCGCCCGTCCCAGAACTGCCACGGACTGCGCGCGGTGCCGATGATGCTCATCGTGCGGCGGTCGGTGGTCCCCACGCCTTTGGCCAGCGGCGTGCCGTCCTGGAACAGCTTGTCGGGCAGGTGGCAGCTCGCGCAGGCAACCTGTCCGTTGGCGCTCAGCCGCGTATCGAAGAACAGGCGCTGTCCGAGTCGCGCGGCGCGTTCGTCGTCGGCGACACGGTTGGACGGATCCTGCGGAAGCGGCGGCAGGCTGCCGATGGAGAGTGCCTTCAGCTGCGCGAGCTCCTCCTTGCTCCAGCCCGTGCCGGCCTTGGCGGCGATCGCGAACAGCGCCATGATGGCCAGCAGCGTGGCGACGGTCCATTGCTCGATGCGCATGGCCGGCTCCTACTTCTTCAGCTGCAGGTTGAAGCGCACGCGTTCGGTGCGGCCGCCGGCGGTGATGTCGAAATCCATCACCCACCAGCCGCCCATCTGGAACTTCACGCCTTCGACCAGGTAGTCACCATTGCCGAGGTGGCGGGTCACGCGCGGCCGGGTCGGCAGTCCGTGCCGGTGTTCGGGCATGTCGCCGTCGACCGCGATGACCGCGTCGGTGACCGGCGTGCCGTCGGCGCGCGTGACGTGCAGCGTCCAGGCGTGCAGCCGCCCGACGGACACCTCGCCCCCGGTGCCGTAGGACACCCTGAAGCCGCCTTGGTCCGAGCTGCGCGCGGTGGCGTAATCGGCCGCGTCGCGCGGCGGCTTGACGCGGGCGTGGGCGCTGCAGCCGGCGCCGAGACCGGCGGCCAGGATCGCGGCGCTGAGCAGGAGGGAGCGACGTTGCATGCCGTTCTCCTTCACAGGCAGCGGGACGGGCCGGAGCCGGCGGCGGCCGGCGCGGCATGCGAGAGGCCGAGATCGCGCAGCTCGTATGCGCTCATCCGGGCCAGCTCGCGCAGTGCGAGGCGCTGGCGGTGCGACTCCTGCAGGCGGCAGGTGAAACGCCGCCACCAGGCAGCGATGTTGTTGGCGATCGTGTTCATGAGGACTCTCCTTGCGATGGATCGGTGCCGGTCGACGTGACCGGGCCGCAAGGTTCGGCCTTGCCGCGATGTCAAGGTCAACGGACAACCGTCCGAACATGTTTCGGCGCGGGCGCATTGACCTTGACATCGTGGGAATCCGGAGCATTGCGGCTTTCCGAACCCACTGGAGCCCCTCATGCCTCTCGCCCACGCCCCACGCGCCGCCCTTGCCAGGAGCGCTCTGGCCGTCACGCTCTCGCTGCTCTCGGCGGCGGCCATCGTCACCTGCCAGCCCGCGGTCGGCACCGCCGCCGCGGCCAGCACAGCGGTGGCCGCACCCGCGCCGGTGGTGCATGTCGCTGCCGTGCAGCGGCGCGCCGTGGCGCCGCAGTTCACCCAGGTTGGCCGCGTCGAGGCGGCCCGGCGCGTGGAGATCCGTCCGCGCGTGGCTGGCCACATCGACGCCGTGCTGTTCCGGGAGGGCGACATCGTGCGGGCCGGCCAGCCGCTCTTTCGCATCGACCCGCGGCCGTTCGACGTCGCACTGGAGCGCGCCCGGGCCGACCTGCAGCTGGCGCGCGCCAGGGAATCGCTCGCGCGCAGCGAGGCCGACCGCGCCCGGAGGCTCGCCGGGGAGCAGGCCATCTCGGCCGAGGAAGCCGAGCGCCGCGGCGCCGCGCATGCCGAGGCGATCGCGCGCTCCGCCGCCGCCCAGGCGGCCCTGCAGGCGGCAGCGCTGGATCGCGAGTTCGCCGTCGTCACCGCTTCCACGCAGGGCCGCATCGGCCGTGCGATGGTCACGGCGGGCAACTACGTCGCGGCCGGTTCGGGGCAGCCGCTCGCCACCCTGGCCGCCACCGCGCCGCTGCATGTGTACTTCGACGTGGGCGACGCGGCCCTGATCGGGCGGCTGGCGGCCGAGCGCGAACCGGGCCGCTGGCAGGCGCGCGTGATCGATCCGCAAAGCGGTGCGGCGCTCGCCACCGCGCCCGTCGACTTCGTGGACAACGAGATGGCCGGCGCGACCGGCACGCTGCGCCTGCGCGCGCGCATCGACAAGCCCACGGCCGGCCTCGTCCCCGGCCAGTTCGTGCGCGTGCACCTCGCCGGAACGGCCGTGGACAGCCTCCTCGTGCCGGAGAAGGCGATCGGAACCGACCAGGGGCAGCGCTTCGTGCTCGTGGTCAAACCGGACCAGCAGCTCGAATACCGCGCCGTCGGGCTCGGTCCGCTGCACGGGGACCAGCGCGTGATCGCCTCCGGGCTCCAATCCGGCGAGCAGGTGGTCGTCTCCGGCCTCATGAAGGTCCGCCCCGGAATGAAGGTGCAGCCGCAAGCCGCGCCGTCCCCCGCCCAACAGGCGCAAGCCCCCACCTCCAGCAAGAGCTGAGGAGTTGCTCCATGAAACTCGCACGCCTCTTCATCGACCGCCCGATCGTCGCCATCGTGCTGTCGCTCGTGATCCTGCTGGCCGGCCTGGCCAGCATGGGCCGCCTGCCGCTGACCGAATACCCCAACGTGATGCCGCCCACGGTCAACGTCACCGCGGCCTACCCCGGCGCCAATCCCGCGGTGATCGCCGACACGGTGGCCACGCCGCTGGAGACCGAGCTGAACGGCCTGCCGGGCCTGCAGTACATGAGCTCGCAGTCCTCCGGGGATGGCCGCTATGCGCTGACGCTGACCTTCGCCCAGGGCACCGATCCCGCCCGCGCCGAAACCGAGGTGCAAAACCGCATCGCGCGCACCCTGGCGCGGCTGCCGGCCGAGGTGCAGCGCACCGGCGTGGTGGCCGAGAAGGTCTCCCCGGACATGCTGATGGCGGTGCACCTGGTATCGCCGGGAAACCGCTACGACCTGCTGCACCTGTCCAACTTCGCCCAGCTGAACATCCGCGACAAGCTGCTGCGCGTGCCTGGCGTGCGCACCGTGGCGGTATGGGGCGCCGGCGAGTACAGCCTGCGTGTGTGGCTCGATCCCGAGCGGATGCTGGCGTACGGGCTGGCCGCCGGCGACGTGGTGGCGGCCATCCGGGAGCAGAACATGCAGGTCGCGGCCGGCTCCGTCGGCCAGCCCGATGCGCGCTCGCCGCAGCAGCTGCCGCTGTCGGTGACAGGCCGGCTCGGCTCGCCCGAGGCGTTCCGGGACATCGTGGTGCGCACCGGCAGCGGCGGCGAGCAACTGAAGCTCTCCAGCGTCGCCCGCATCGAGCTGGGCGCCAGCCAGTACAGCCTGCGCAGCCTGCTGGACAACCAGCCGGCCGTTGCCCTGCAGATCACGCAGGATCCGTCCGCGAGCGCCCTGGAAGTGGCGCGCGCGGTGCGCTCGGCGATGCAGGAGATGCAGCAGGGCTTTCCGCAAGGCATCGAGCATCGGGTGGCCTACGACCCGACCTTGTTCGTGCGCGCCTCCATCGCCAATGTGCTCCAGACCCTGGGCGAGGCGGTCGTCCTTGTGGTCCTCGTCGTGCTGCTGTTCCTGCAGAACTGGCGCGCCTCGCTGATCCCGATCGCCGCCGTGCCGGTGTCGCTGGTGGGCACGCTGGCCGTCATGCACCTGCTCGGCTTTTCGCTCAACACGCTGTCCCTGTTCGGGCTCGTGATGGCCATCGGCATCGTGGTCGACGATGCCATCGTGGTCGTCGAGAACGTGGAACGCCATCTGGCCGAGGGGCTGGCGCCCAGGGAAGCCGCGCTGCGGGCCATGCAGGAGGTGACCGGCCCCATCCTGGTGATCACGGCCGTTCTCGCGGCGGTCTTCATCCCGACCGCCTTCATGGGCGGCCTTTCTGGCGAGTTCTACCGGCAGTTTGCGCTGACCATCGCGATCTCCACCATCCTCTCGGCGGTCAACTCCCTGACCCTGAGCCCGGCGCTGGCCGCCATGCTGCTCAAGCCCCGCGCCAGTGGCCACGGCCCGCGGGCGCGCTGGCTGGGGGCGTTCAACCGCGGGTTCGATTCGCTTGCCTCCCGGTACGCCGCCTTCACCGGCCGGGCGGTGCGCCGCAGCGCCCGCCTGCTGGTTCTGTACGGCGCGCTGGTCGCCCTGACCGTGCTGGCCTTCCGCGCCACGCCCACCGGATTCGTGCCGGCCCAGGACAAGTATTTCCTGGTCGGGATCGTGCAGCTGCCGCCCGGCGCATCGCTGGACCGCACCGAGGCCGTCAGCCGCGAGATGACGCGCATCACGCTGGAACAGCCGGGAGTGGAGAGCGTCGTGGCCTTCCCGGGGCTGTCCATCAACGGGTTCGTCAACAGCCCGAGCGCCGCCGTCGTGTTCGCGATGCTGGACCCGTTCGAGCAGCGCAAGGACGAGGCCCTGTCGGCCGGCGCCATTGCGGGCGCGCTCAATGGCAAGTACGGCGCGATCGACGGGGGCTTCGTGGCGATCTTCCCGCCACCGCCCGTTCCCGGCCTGGGCCAGACCGGCGGGTTCAAGCTGCAGATCCAGGACAAGGCCCGGCTGGGACCGCAGGAACTGGAGCAGGCGCTGCAGCGGGTGATGGCCGCCGCGGGCAAGGACGGGCGCCTGGCCGGCCTGATGTCCGGGTACCAGGCGCAGGTGCCGCAGCTCTCGGCGGAGATCGACCGCGAGCGGGCGCGCGCCATGGGCGTGCCGATGAATGCCCTGGCCGAGGCGATGCAGGTCTATCTCGGCTCGCTGTACGTCAACGACTTCAATTATCTGGGGCGTGCCTGGCAGGTGAACGTGCAGGCCGACGCCGCCTTCCGCGCCGATGCCGACGCGGTGTCGCGCCTGTGGACCCGCAACGGCGCGGGTCAGATGGTGCCGCTCGCGGCGCTGGTGAACCTGCGCACCGCGACGGGACCGGACCCGGTCAGCCGCTACAACGGCCATGCCTCCGCCGATCTCTCCGGCGGCCCGGCGCCGGGCGTGAGTGCCGGCGAGGCCGTGGCGGCGATGCAGGAGATCCTGGCGCGCGAGCTGCCCGAAGGCTTCGCCTACGAGTGGACCGACCTCACGTACCAGCAGATGCGCGACGGCTCCAGCGGCCTGCTCGTGTTCCCGGTGGCCGTGGCCCTGGCCTTCCTGATCCTGGCCGTCGCCTATGGAAGCTGGTCCCTGCCCGCCGCCGTCCTGGGCATCGTGCCCGCGGTGCTGCTGGGCGCGCTCGCGGGCGTGTGGGCCACCGGCGGCGACAACAACCTGTTCACGCAGATCGCCTTCGTGGTGCTGATCGGGCTTGCCACCAAGAACGCCATCCTGATCGTGGAGTTCGCCCGCCGCCGCCAGCAGGAAGGGCGCGGCGCGATGGCCGCGGTGGTGGAGGCCGCGCGGCTGCGGCTGCGACCCATCCTGATGACGTCGCTGGCCTTCGTGATGGGCGTGCTGCCGCTGCTGTTCGCCACCGGCGCCGGCGCCGAGATGCGCCAGGCGGTCGGCGTCGCGGTGTTCGCCGGCATGCTGGCCGTGACCCTCGCGGGCCTGGTGTTCACCCCCTTGTTCTTCGTGCTGCTGCAGCGTCGCAGCGCCTCGCCGGCCCTGGAGTTTCGCCATGCGTAAGTTCACACTCTCCGCGCTCGCCCTCGCCGCCGCGCTGATTGCCTTCCCCGTCAACGCGCAGGAGCCGCCTGCCGTGGGCGCGCCCGCCTCGCCCGCGGCCCTGGAGCAGGCTGGCTGGTGGCACGCACTGGGGGATCCGGTCCTCTCCGCCCTCATCGTGCAGGGGCTCGACGGCAACCTCGACATCGAGCAGGCACAGGCGCGCATCCATCGATCGCGCGCCCTGCTGGCCGGCGCGCGTGCCGATTTCGGACCGAGTGGGTCGATCGGCCTGCACGGGCGCGCCGCGCAGGCGAGCGAGACCGAGGCCCCGGGCCTCGGCCGCGGCGAGCGCCGCTCGCAGAGCGTGGCCGCGGCCCTGGAATTCAGCTGGGAAGTGGACCTGTTCGGCCGGCTGGGACATCAGGCTGGTTCCGCCGCGCACCGCGTGCTGGCCTCGCAAGCGCAGCTGCGCGGCGCCCGCCTTGCCGTGAGCGCGGAAATTGCCAACGCGTACTTCGCATTGACCGGGTCGCGGGAACAGCTCGAACTCGCCCGCACCGTTGCCGCCAATCGGGAGGCCACGCTGCGACTGGTCGCCGCTCGCGCGAGCGGCGGCCTGGCGGCGCCGGTCGACGAACTGCGCGCGCGCGCCGACCTGGAGGCAGCGCTTGCCGACATTCCGGTCCACGAAGCGGCGGCCCGGGTGGCGGTGCATCGGCTGGCTGTGCTGACCGGCCGCTCCCCGGCCGACTTCACGTTGCCCACCGCGGGCACGACGACGCCGTCGGCCGTGAGCATTGCACTGCCCGACTCGGACGCCTGGCTCGCACAGCGTCCGGACGTCCAGGAGCTGGAGGCCGAACTGAGGGCGCGGGCGCTCGACGTGAAGGCCGTGCGCGCCGAGTTCTATCCCCGACTGACGTTCAGCGGCCTGCTCGGGTTCGTTGCCGGTTCGGTGTCCGCCATCGGCACGGCGGGCAGCCTTTCCTGGTTGAGCGCACCGTCGCTGCTGGCGCCCCTGTTCGACCGGCCGCGGATCGAGGCCAGGCTGGCCGCGGCCAAGGCTGGCCAGAAAGAGGCACTGGCGGCCTATCGGCAGCGCCTGCTGCTGGCCACCGAGGAACTGGAGAACGCCCTGGCCAGGTACGGCTCCGGGCAGCAGCAGTTCCACAACCTGCAGCGGCGAACCCAGCTCGCCTCCCAGGCCGAACGGCTGTCCCGGGTGCGGTACGAAGCCGGGGCGGCGGACCTGCTGGAACTGCTGGACGCGCAGCGCACGGCCCAGCAGGCGCAGGTCGCCCTTTCGGCCGCGCTCACCCAGCAGCGGCAGAACCTGGTGGCGGTGTTCCGCGGCATGGGGGCGGGAGCTTGACCTTGCCATCGCGGCAAGGTTGACACTTCGCCCAACCCAAGCAACCGCCTCATGCCACCCATGAACATCGGAGAAGCCGCCGCCGCCGCGGGCGTCACCCCCAAGATGGTCCGCCACTACGAATCCCTCGGCCTCATCCCGCAGGCCGAGCGGACCGATGCAGGGTACCGCCTGTACGGGGAGCGGGAAATTTCCATGTTGCGCTTCATCCGCCAGGCCCGCGGCCTGGGGTTCCCGATGCAGCAGATCGAGAAACTCATGTCGCTCTGGCGGGACCCCGATCGCCAGAGCCACGCTGTCAAGCAGGTGGCGCAGCACCAGTTGCGGGAACTCGAGCAACGGCAACGCGAGCTCGACCAGATGCGCACCACACTCGAGCAGATGGTCGCGAAGTGCCGCGGGGACCACAGCGCGCACTGCGTGATCCTCGACCAGTTGGCGACCGGCGTGGCCGATTCCCCGGAAGCGGCCTGCGCGGTCCGGACCAGGCACGCACTGAAAGAAGTGCGCCCCGGGGAAAAGCGCCCCGCCAGGCCTCCTGTCCGGCGGCGCGAGGCCACGCCCGCCGCGGGCCACATGACGCTGGTGGCGTGGACCCGGACGTTCCCGCGGCCGCCGGCCGCCTGACTTGAAGCTGCCCCCATCGGACCGGAGGTGGACATGCGATGCACCCTTCGACTTCACGTTCGCCGGCTGGGCTTCTGGCTGGTCGCGGTTGCCGCCGGCGCCGTGTTCTTCGGCGCGGTTTCGCATCACGTCTACACCTTCGACTTCAGGCCGCTTGCGGCGTTCTGCCTGCCGGTCCTGGTGGTCTTCTTCGGGTTCACTTCCTTGCTGTACATGCGCGGGAGATCGCTCGCCAGAGGCAAGGCGCAGGTCAGGACCCTGTTCGCCGCCGAACGGGCGATGCAAGGCACGATCGCCTACCTGTCCGGAATCGTCCTCGGCGCGAGCCTGTACGGACTCCTGCAGTACCTCGACTTCCACTTCGATCCCCGACAGCCGGGCGCGTCGGGCCTTTGGCTCGTCCTGTTCCTGGCACCTTACGGGCTGCTGCAGGCCGGTCTCGTGCTCTTCATGGGCGGAGTGTGGACGATCGTGCCGCAGCTCCTGCGCCCGGTCAGCCCGTACGAAGTGTGGCGCCGGATCGGGAAGGAGCCGGCCTGATCGCGACGCACATGGGGAACTCGCGCCGCGAGGCGGTACGTGCCAGATCAATGCGCCGCGCCATCCGCTTTTCGTTTCCGGCCGGCTGAGTTCTAATCCGTTCGCATCGACATCCGCCGCGACCGCGGCGATCCGTCCTCATCACGGAGGCTCGCATGAGAAAGCTGGCAGTCACGCTGGTGGTCCTCGTCGCCTTGACGGCGATCGCGACGGCTTCGAGATATCTCTTCGGCACCGAATTCATGCCTTACCACGCGGCGGTGGCCGGCAGCGCCTGGCGGGACATCGATCCGCGGATGCAGGTGCTCGTGCTCGCGATGATGAAAGTCATGGGAGCGGGAAACATCGCGGTCGCGACGGCGCTGCTGCTGTTCGCATGGCAGGCCGCGAAAGGTGTCGCGTGGGCGGGGTGGGCCGCGCTGGCCGTCGGCGCCTGCTTGTGGGTGCCGACGCTGTACGCGACATTCGCCGCACGCGCCGCCAACCCCAACGCGCAAACACCGGCGGCGATGACGGCCCTGGCACTGTCGCTGCTGGCCATCGCTGCCGCACTGCTCTGGCTGGACACGCGCCGCCGCCAGCCGTGAGGGCGCGCCGCCCGGCCCACCGGCCTTGATCCCGCCCTGCGGCGACCGCTCACCCGTCGCGCCGTGGTCGCGATCCCGTGGCAGGAGGCGCCTGCCCGGCAGCCATCGCGCCTGGCAGGCGTCGGGCCATCGCCACCCAGCCCGGCGCGGGCAGGTCCCAGCGCCGCTGGATCTCCAGCGCCCGCGCGCCGAGCACATCCTCGGCCGGAATCTCGCCACAGTGCGCGATCACGACCACGTTGCCCGCCTCGGTGGGCGGGAACCGCCACAGCGCCCGCGGCTGCAGGCCGGCACGGATCCGGGCGACGCTCTCGCGCACATCCAGTTCGCGGCCGATGAGGTTCACGGCCACGGTGGCGCCCGGGCGCAGGCTGGCGCGGCAGTCGGCATAGAAGGATCCGGTATCGAGCGCGGGCCCCTCCTCCACCGAGGCGTGATAGGCGTCGACCTGCAGCACGTCGATGCTGCGCCGGACCGCGGGCCGCGCGATGAATTCGGCGCCGTCGCCATGGACCACCCGCAGCCCATCACCATCGGGCGGCAGCATGAAATGCGTCCGCGACACTTCGATCACGCCCTCGTCGATCTCCACGGCGGTCGCCTGCATGCCCAGCACGCGGTGCGCGAACTTGGTGAGCGAACCGGCCCCCAGTCCCAGCGTGACGAGGTGCTTGCGCGCCAGCCCGGCGGGATCGTGGAAGAGCAACCATGCCGACATGCGCACGGCATACTCCAGCTCCAGCCGGTCCGGGGCGTCGATGCTCATCGCCCCCTGGCACCAGGACGTGCCGAACCTCAGCAGGCGAAGGCCATCGGCTTCGGTGACCACGATGTCCATCTGCGCGAGCCTACCGCAGCCGGCGCCGGCCGCGGCGACATGGGCGCGGCCAGCTTCAGCCGTGCGCGCCTCACTCCGCCTTGATGCCGGAGGACTCCGCCACCTTCTGAAAGCGCTCGACCTCCTCGCGCTGGTACCTGGCGAACTCGGCGGGGCCGAGCGGGAGCAACTGCGTGCCGGCCTTCTGCGCATACTCGCGCGCGGCGTCCGACTTCAGGATCTTCATGGTCGCGTCCGCCAGCTTGCGCGTGACGTCGTCGGGCGTGTCCGAACGCACGTGGAACGAGGTCCAGGTGTTGTAGACGAACTCGGGGTAGCCGCTCTCCCGGACCGTCGGCACGTTCGGGAAGAACGGGTGGCGGCTGTCGTCCGTGACGGCCAGCGCGCGGATCCGATTGCCCTGCAGCAGCGGCGTCGCCCCCGCGAGGTCCACGATGGACCAGTGGAGGTTGCCCCCGGCAAGATCGGTGAGCGCCTGGCTGAGGCCCTTGTAAGGCACATGGGTGTACTTGAAGCCCGCGAGGTTGGCGAACCAGTCGGCGGCCAGGTGGAAGCCCGCCGAGGCGGTGCCCGCGTTGAGCTTGTCCTTCCTGGAGGCCGCGACCAGGTCGGCCAGCGTCCTGTGCGGCGAGTTGGCCGGCACCACGATGACCGTCATGTTCTTGGTGAGGCCCGCGACCGGCTTGAAGTCCCTGGCCGCATCGTACGGCAGCTCCTTCACCATCACGACGTTGGTGACCAGCGGCGCGGTGCTGCCCAGGAGCAGCGTGTAGCCATCCCCCGGCTGGCTCTTCACGAGCGCGGTGCCGATCGAGCCGCTGTTGCCGCCCGGCCGGTTCTCCACCAGCACCGGCTGGCCGATGGCGGAGGCCAGCTTCTCGCTGAAGAAGCGCGCAGCCGCATCCGAGCCGCCGCCCGGCGTGAAGGGCACGATCACGCGAATCGGCTTGTTCGGAAAGCCGGCGGCCCCCTGCGCGAAGGCGGCTCCGCACAGCGCGAGGCCGGCGGCGAGGAACAGGCGGCGCGCGCCGCGGACGGTCTGGTGCATGCTTTGTCTCCTAATTGTCGGTCGATAGTGGCTCAGGACGCGGTGGCGCCGCTGTCCACGAGTTCGATGCGGCCCGTGATCCGCCTCGATTCGTCGGAAGCGAGGAACACGGCCATGTGCGTCAGGTCCTCGATCTCGATCGGACCCAGCAGGTGCGACGGCACTTCCGGGCGGTGATGCCGATTCTTCCGGTCGAAGATGCGGTGGTTCGGAAAGTCCTGCTGGAACCTGGTCATGCGCGGGCTGATCACCACGCCCGGCGCGATGCAGTTGACGCGGATGCGGTCGGGAGCGTACTCCACGGCCATCGACCGGGTCAGCGCGATCACCGCGCCCTTGGCGGCGGTGTAGCAGTCACGGCCCGCGGTGCCGATGGTGGCGTTGTACGAGGCCGTGTTGATCACGGCGCCGCCGCGGCCGGCCTTCTGCATGGCGCGGATGCCGAAGCGGCTGGACAGGAAGGTCCCCAGCAGCTCCAGCTTCATGCAGCGCCAGAACTCCTCCATGGCGACGACGGTCACCATGTCATCGTGCGGCGTGGAGCCGCCGGCGTTGTTGTAGAGGATGTCGAGGTGGCCGCCGAACGCCGCGGTGCCCTCGGCCACGGCCTGCTCCGTGGAAGCCTCGTCGGTGACGTCGCAATGAACGTACCGGGACCGGCCGCCGTTGGCGCGAATGGTCTCCGTCACGTCACGGCCCCGGGCCTCGTCGATCTCGGCCACGATGACGGCCGCGCCTTCGCGGGCGAAGCGCACGGCGGCGGCGGCCCCGATGCCGGCCCCGCCGCCGGTGATGAACGCGACCTTGTCTTTCAAGCGCATGGAATCAGTCTCCTGATGAAGTTGGAAAGGGGTTGTCAGGCCGCCAGCGGTTCGGCGCTGCTGACGACGACCTGGTCCCAGTCGGGGCACGGCCGCTGTTCGTACGGCCGGTCCCACTCGGCGGCATTGGCGGCGTCGATGATGTCCGGGGCCAGGTCGATGCGGCGCGGCACCTGCTCGCCGCGCACGTGGCGCAGGGCCATCTCGACGGCCAGGCAGCCGAAACGGTGGGTGTTGAACGAGGCGGAGGCCGCCAGCGTGCCGGCGCGCACCGCGGCAATGGCGTCGGGCGTGCCATTGATGCTCACCATCGGCACGCTGCGCCTCACCCGGGCGAAGGCCTCCAGCGCGCCCATCGCCATCAGGTCGTTGGCGGCCAGGATCGCGTCGAGCCGCGCGTGACGCGACAGCAGCGTCAGCGCCGCTTCCCGTCCCGGGGCGTGCTGGTAATAGCCCGACACCACGTCCATCAGTTGCATGCCCGGGTAGTGCGCGAGCGCCTGCTCGAATCCGCGGCGGCGCTGCGGCGTGGTGATGGAGCCCGGGTGGCCATCGATGATCGCCACCTTGGCGTCGGGCCGCAGCCGCGGCAGCAAGGCATGGGCGAGCGAGGCGGCCATGCGCGTGTCGTCGGAGCCGATGAAGCCCACCCACCGGCCCGCCGTCGGCTCGCTCACGAACAACACCAGCGGGATGCCAGCGGCGTTCAGCCGCGCGATCGCCTCGTTGACGCCGGTGGCATGCGCGGGCAGCAGGACCACGGCGTCGGGCCGGTCGGCGATGGCCTGGTCGATCAGCGCGGACTGCTCCTCGGGGCTGTCCGCCACCTGCGGCGCGCAGTGGTCCAGCGTGCACCCCATGCGTTGCGCGACGGCGCGGGCACCGACCAGCGCGCCGCCATAGGCGGGGTTGGTGTGGTTCTTGGTGATGATGCGAAGGTGTTCCAAGGCGGGCGATCTCAGGAAGGGCTGCGGGCAGCGAAGCAGAGCCGGTAGACGGCGCACTGCACGGGATGGCGGCAACCGGTGAGTTTCCGCGCTGCCTGCAAGGCATGCTCCGCGGCGTCGAGGCTGTCGGCGTCGATCAGCAGCACCCAGGCGACCTGGGCGTCCGGGCCGGCGCGCAGCGTCTGCTCGACGCTGGCGGCCGCTGACGGCTCGGGTTCGGCGGCCAGCGCGGTGACCTGCAGGACCCCCGGCAGTTTCAGCAGATCGCCGCACGACGCCGGCGGGTCGCTCAGTACGCCGCCAGTGGCAGCAAGCGCGGCCACGTGCCCGCCCTGGGCGCGGCCCGCGCGGGCCGTGACGGTGCACACGGTGCGCGACATGTTGCGAAAGTGAGGCATCGACTCGCGGGTCCAGGCGCTTGGGGCTTCGACCCGGGCCCGGTAGGCGGCGCTGCGCAGCACCTCGGGCGTGGCCACGCCGTAGGCACCGAACACCTCGGCGCCGGTGCCCGACACCCGCTCGAAGCGGCGCGCCTCGATGAAGCCCGGGATGTCCAGGCGCTCGAAATGGTGCTCGCGGCTGTACCACTCGCGCACCGCCGCGGCCTGTCCCGGCGCCACGTCATGCCAGATCGCCAGCATGCCGCGCGAACGGGCGACGGCGGGCTGCGAGGTCGGGGATGCGTCCATGGACCGGGATCGTCGGCGGACGACGTTTCACTGTCTATTCGCTAATATTCCTTGATTGATAACCAGGAGTTTGGAATGGACCTGAACCTGCGCGACCTGCGGTACTTCGAGGTCGCCGCGCAGACCGAGAACCTGGGCCGTGCCGCGGAGACGATCGCCCGCAGCCAGCCGGCCCTGACCAAGGCCATTCGCCGCCTCGAGCAGACCGTCGGCGGGCCGCTGTTCGAGAAAGCCGGCCGCGGCGTGCGCCTCACGCCCATCGGACAGGTGCTGCTGGAGGAGGCCCGGCAACTGCGGGTGTCCGCGGCCGAGGCACTGCGCCACGTCGCCGACTTCTCGCAAGGCGTGGCCGGGCTGGTGCGCATCGGCAGCGGGACCGTGAGCGTCGGCGCACTGCTGCCGCAGGTATGTCGACTGTTGCTGGCGCAGGCGCCGAAGGCCCAGGTCAGCATCGAGGTCGGGGCCAGCTTCGATCTGCTGGAGCAACTGAGACAGAAGCAGCTGGACCTCGTGGTCGGCCTGCTGCCGCCGCAGAAGGATGCCGCGTTCACCCGCTATCCGCTGGTCGTCGACGAAGTCGTGGTGGCCTGCCGCAGCGGCCATCCGATCTTCAAGGCCCGGCGGATCAGCCTGGAGATGCTCCTCGACTATCCATGGGTGCTGCCGCAACCGGAGGCCCCCAGCCGCCAGTGGCTGGAAGCCGCCTTTGCCGCCCGGGGGCTGCCGCCCCCTCCGGTGCAGATCGAGGCCAACTCCATTCCGCTGCTGCCGCAGCTGATCGCGGGCACCAACCTGTTGAGCTTCGTGTCGCGCCACACCGTCGCCACCGAGAAACGGGCCCGCCTGCGCGAAGTCCAGCCTTCGCTCCTGATGCTTCGCCGCGAGCTGGGCGTGAGCTCGCGCGTTGGCGGTTATCTCTCGCCAGTGGCACGTCGCCTGCTCGAACTCCTTCGGCAACAGGTGCCGGCGCTGCTCACGGGAGAGCTCGACTGACCGGCACGGCCGCGACCGGCACGACGCCCGGCAACGTCGGGTGAATCACTCGAGCGGCGTCGCGGCCAGCGTCCGGCGGGCCCCGACCAGTGCGCGTGACGCCTCCGCGTGCAAAACGTGACGGCCGCCGTGGACCCGGCGCTGTCCGCCGACCCAGACCGACTCGATGGCCGAGCCCCGGTGGCTGGCGAAGACATGGGCCGAGAGCATCGCGTCCGGCGAGGGCAGGCCATCGAGCAAGGGGTGCGCGGCGTCGAGCACCACGAAGTCGGCGCACTGTCCCGGCGCGAGGCCGGCCACCGCACGGCCGGCGGCCCGGGCCCCGCCGGCTGTCGCCTCCAGCGTCATGGCGGTCGCGACGAAGCGCTGCGTGTCGCTGGCCACGACATTGCGCTGGCCGGTGCGCAGCCGCTGGCTGTACTCCAGCGCCATCAGTTCCTCGGCCGCATTGACGGCGGCATGGCTGTCCGAGCCGACGCCCCAGCCCCCGCCAGCCGCGCGCCAGCCGGGCACGTCGAAGATGCCATCGCCCAGATTCGCCTCGGTGGTCGGACACAGGCCCGCCACCGCGCCGCTGCGCGCGGCGCGGGCGCTTTCGGCGGGCGACATGTGCGTCGCGTGCACCAGGCACCAGCGGCCGTCCACCGGGGCATGGTCCAGCAGCCAGTCCACCGGCCGCTGCCCGCTCCACGCCAGGCATGCCTCCACCTCCGCCATCTGCTCCGCGACGTGGATGTGCACTGGCGCGTTCGCGTCCAGCGCAGCCAGGCCGGCCAGCGCCTCGCGCAGGCTGTCGGGCGGCACGGCGCGCAACGAGTGCGGCGCCAGGCCCAGGCGCGCGCCCTGCGCCTCGCACAGCGGGCGCAGCCGCTCCAGCAGGCGCAACATCGACCCGGTGCTGCGGATGAATCGGCGCTGCTCCTCGCGCGCCGGTGTCCCGCCGAAGCCGCTGGCCTGGTAGAGCACCGGCAGGAGCGTCAGGCCGATGCCCGCGCGGGCCGCCGCCCGCAACAGGCAGTGCGAGAGCGTGGCGTCGTCCGCATACGGGCGTCCGTCATGGTCGTGATGCACGTAGTGGAACTCGCAGACGCTGGTGTAGCCGCCTTCGAGCATTTCGACGTAGAGGCCGGTGGCGATGGCCTCCAGCTGGTCGGGGGTGACGGCGGCCGCGAAGCGGTACATCAGCGTGCGCCAGCTCCAGAAGCTGTCCTGCGCCTGGCCGCGGTATTCGGTCAGGCCGCCGAACGCGCGCTGGAAGGCGTGCGAATGCAGGTTCGGCATCCCCGGCAGCAACGGCCCTGCCGCGCGGCCGGTGCCCGGCAACGGCGCGGCGCCGGGGGTGACGGCGAGCAGGCGGCCCGCTCCGTCCCACTGCAGCAGCACGTCGCGCGCCCAGCCGCCGGGCAGCAGCGCGTGATCGGCAAAGAGCGAAGCAGCGACGTTCATGCCGTCATGGGCCGGCGCGGTCGATGAGCACCGCGAGCAGGGCCGCAGCGCCGTCCTGCGCGCGCAGTTGCCACGCGGCGGCCGCGTCGTGCCACCAGAGACCCTGCGACGGCGCCAGCGATTGCGGCTCGCCGCCGGCACCGGCCGCCTGCCACCGGCCCCGGACGGCCAGCAGCATGCCGCCCGCGGCGGCCGGCAGGACCCGGTCCGAGTCGATGACGAGGACCTGCGCGCGGCACGCGGCGCGGCGCGTCATCACGTTGAGATCGCGGCAACCGCCTCCCAGCAGTTGCGCGTCGATGGCCGCCTCGCCGGGGAAGGCGAACGGCGCCAGCGGGATCGCCAGCCGGTGCGAGATCGCGCCGTCGCGGCTGCGCAGCAGCACCCCGGCGCCATCGAGCAGCGTGATCACCCGGTCGACGCCGGGAAAGCTCGAGAACGGGCCGGCGGCGGCGATCTCCGCGATGCTCAGGCGCCAGTCGAAGGCGTCCATGCCGGCGCCGGGCGGCTGGCACGCGATTTCACGCGTGACGCCGCCGCCGTTCTTCCAGGGCGTGGCCGCCAGCGCGCTGGCGTCGAATCGATGCAGGCTCATGACCGCTCAGGCTCGCGCCAGCACCGCCTGCAGGAATCCGCGGGTGCGCTCCTGCGTCGGATTGGTGAAGATCGTCGCCGGCGGCCCCGATTCGATGATGCCGCCGCCGTCCATGACGATGACGACGTCGGCCACCTCGCGCGCGAATTCCATCTCGTGCGTGACCACCATCATGGTCATGCCCTCGCTG
>Ga0255338_1002196_pt1 | contig 30277 bp, 20 predicted proteins | sample MeOH1_35cm_T4_19_FD_203715 | JGI IMG/M metagenome (GOLD analysis project Ga0255338, IMG submission 203715) | Sandy soil microbial communities from University of British Columbia, Vancouver, Canada - MeOH1_35cm_T4_195 | ecosystem: Engineered > Artificial ecosystem > Sand microcosm > Unclassified ... | reverse complement strand
GGGCTTGACCCGGGCATCGGCATGGAGGGCGCCGATGAAGATGGACGGCGCCATGATGGTCAGATCGGCCAGGCCGGCATTGATCATGCGCGCCACCGAGACCGCATCCACCTCCAGGGCCAGCCGCCCCTGGGTGCGCAAGTCCTTCAGCAGATCCTGATAGGCCGCGCCATAGTCGAAGCCGCGCACCAGGGCCACGCGCAGCTCGCGCCGCTCGCGCAGCTCCTGCAGGCTGCGCAGGGCGGCCCGCTCGGCATTCAGCGAGATCAGGGTGGCGCGGCTGTAGACCAGGGGCACGAAGAAGCCGATGTCGTCGCGCCGCGCGGTGCGGCTGGCCGGCATCAGCACATCGGCCCGGCCGGACTCGAACAGCGCCTCCAGGCGGGCGCGCGGCACGGCGGTGAAGACGAAGCTGCAGCCCGGCACGGCGCGCAAGGCATCGGGATAGACGCCGCTGACGCCCTCCGCCCCCACGATCACGCTCATGCCGATGGGCGCCACCGGCACCTGCAGCACGCGCGAGCAGTCGGCCCGGACCGGCAGCGCTGCAAAGGCAGTGCCCATCAAGCCGATGGAAAGCAAAACCCGGCGCCGCCAGCGCCCGCAAAAATCGGCCACCACTCACATCCTCCACCGAGTGACCCGCGCCGGCCGCGCGGACGGCATCACTATCATGGCGAGCCAGCATAGCGCATCAAGCAGACGTCAGGCCCGCGTATCCCGGCCTGTGTAGCATGACCTTCACATGAAACTCGGACTGATTACCGACCTGCACGCCAACCGCGAGGCCTTCACCGCCGTGCTGGCCCACGCCCGCAGCCAGGGCTGCGAACGCCTGGCCCTGCTGGGCGACTTCGTCGGCTACGGCGGCGACCCCGCCTGGGTGGTGGAGCGCGTGCGCGAGCTGGTGGCCGAAGGCGCCATCGCCGTGATGGGCAATCACGACAGCGCCGTGGCCAACGGCCCGCTGCCCACCATGCGCGAGGATGCCCGTGCCGCCGTGAACTGGACCCGCGGGCAGCTCAGCGAGGAGCAGCTGCGCTTCCTGGCCGCGCTGCCGATGACGGCCACCCTGGGCGACTGCCTGTTCGTCCACGCCAATGCCTTCGCCCCCGAGGGCTTCGAGTACATCCAGGGCCGCGCCGAGGCCATGCGCAGCCTGCAGGCGACCCGCTACCGCTACACCTTCTGCGGCCATATGCACGAGCCCATGCTCTACCACCTCTCCGGCACCGGCAAGGCCGGCGACTTCACGCCCGTGCCCGATGCCGAGATCCCGCTGCTGAGCCACCGCCAGTGGCTGGTGATCCCCGGCGCCTGCGGCCAGCCGCGCGACGGCAACCCGGCCGCCTGCTATGCCAGCTTCGACACCGAGAGCGAGCTGCTGAGCTTCCACCGCGTGCCCTACGATGTCGAGGCCGCCGCCGCCCGGGTGCGCCATTGCGGCCTGCCCGAGGCCACGGCGCAGCGCCTGGCCGAGCGCCTGAGCCAGGGCGAGTGAGCAGCATGAGCGACGCGCACCCGGGCCCGCTCAGCACGCAAGACCTGCCCCCGCCCGGCCCCCTGCAGCCGGGCCTGGTGCTGGACGGCTTCCGGCTCGATGAACGCCTGCACCAGGGCGGCATGGCCAATCTCTGGGCCGTCACCCGGCTCACGCCCGGGCCGGGCGACCAGCTGCCGCTGATGATGAAGGTGCCGCGCATCAAGGGCGGCGAGGACCCGGCCACCATCGTCGGCTTCGAGGTCGAGCAGATGCTGATGCCCGCGCTCAAGGGGCCGCATGTGCCGCGCTTCATCGCGCGCGGCGACTGGACACGCCAGGCCTACATCGTGATGGAGCGCATTCCCGGCCCCTCGCTGCGGCCGCGCCTGGACGCCGCGCCGCTGCCGCTCGAGGAGGTGGTGGACATCGGCATCAAGGTCGCCACCGCCCTGCACGATCTGCACCGCCAGCATGTGGTGCACCTGGACATCAAGCCCAGCAACATCATGTTCCGGCCCGATGGCACGGCCGTGCTGGTGGATTTCGGCCTCTCGCGCCATGGCCACCTGCCCGACCTGCTCGAGGAGGAGTTCTCGCTACCGATGGGCACCGGGCCCTATATGTCGCCCGAGCAGGTGCAGTTCGTGCGCAGCGATCCGCGCAGCGACCTGTTCGCGCTGGGCGTGATGCTTTACCACCTGGCCACCGGCGAGCGCCCCTTCGGCCAGCCCAGCTCGGTGCGCGGCCTGCGCCGCCGCCTCTATGTCGACCCGGTCCCGCCGCGCGCGCTGCGCGCCGACCTGCCGCCCTGGCTGCAGGAGATCATCCTGCATTGTCTGGAGGTCAAGGCCGAGCGGCGCTACCAGAGCGCGGCCCAGCTGGCGCTGGACCTGCAGCGCCCCGACGCCATGCCGCTGACGGCCCGGGCCGAGCGCATGCAGGTCAGCGGCACCGTCATGCGCCTGAAGCGCTGGTTCTTCGCACTGGGCGCGGAGCCCAAGCGCAGCCACACCACGGTGGACGATCAGGTCGCGCGCAGCCCCATCATCATGGCGGCCGTCGACACCCAGGCGGCCACGCCCGCCCTGCTCGGCCAGCTGCAGGAGACGGTGCGCCGCCTGATGCAGACCGAGCCGGGCGCCCGCCTGGCCTGCGTCAGCGTGATGAAGACGGCGCGCATCGGCATGGACGAGCTGACCGACAAGCAGGGGCGCAGCCACCATGTGCAGCAGCTGATCGCGCTGAAGCACTGGGCCCGCCCGATCAGCCGCGCGCTGCAGCTGGAGGACGGGCGCCTGACCTTCCATGTGCTGGAGGCACCCGACGCGGCGAGCGCCATCATCGAGTTCGCCGGCAAGAACCGGGTCGACCATGTGGTGATGGGCGCGCGCGGCAATTCGGCGCTGCGCCGCTACCTGGGCAGCGTTTCGGCCCAGGTGGTGGCCGAATCGGACTGCACGGTCACCGTGGTGCGCGAGCCGGCGGCGCACGAGCGGCCCTGAGCCCGCCCCGGCCCTACACTCCGGACATGAGCGACGCGCGCGACAACCCCTGCACCCGATGTGGCGCCTGCTGCGCGAGCTTCCGCGTCGACTTCGCACGCGAAGAATTGCAAAGCGAGGGCGGCAGCGTGCCCGACGGCCTGGCCGTCGATCTCACCGCCAACCTGTGCCGCATGCGCGGCAGCGACCATGCCCGGCCGCGCTGCGCAGCCCTGGTCGGCACCGTGGGCCAGCAGGCCTCTTGCGGCATCTACGAATGGCGCCCCTCGCCCTGCCGCGAATTCGGGCTGCGCGCGCCGATGGGCCTGGGCGACGAAGCCTGCGCCCGGGCGCGGGTGCGCCATGGGCTGGCGCCGCTATAAGCGCCGCGACAGACGCGACGACAGGCGCCACTATTGCAGCACCCGGGCGGCGGCGCGCAGGCGGTCGAGCTTGGCCGCATACATGTCGCGGTCCTTCACGGTGGTGCTGTTGTCGCGCGCCAATGCCAGGTGCTTGCGCGCCTCGGCCATGTCGCCGAGGCCGTAGTTGGCCAGGGCCAGCCAGAAATGGAATTCGTGGAAATAGGCCGAGCGCTCGATCTCCTGGGTGAAGAGCCGCTTGGCGGTCTTGAAATCGCCCATGCTCATCGCATGCATGCCCTCGTCGAAGAACTTGAAGGGCGGATTGGGCTGCAGCTCGGCTAGCCGGGCGCCGAGCCGCTGGGCCTCGTCCTGCGCATCGCGATCCTTCAGCACCAGGATCAGATTCGACAGGGTCTGCACATTGGCCGGCTCCTGGGCCAGCACGGTGCGGAACACCCGCTCCGCCAGCGCGGCCTGGCCGTGGCGGCGGTAGATCACCCCCAGGGTGTTGTGAGCGGCCAGCAGATGCGGATCACGCAGCATCGCCGCGCGCGCCCACCAGTAGGCGTCATCGATCAGCCCCAGCTCCAGGTGCTCGGCGGCGCGGTTGTTCATGTACATGGCCAGCAGCGTGTCCTCGGAGATGACGCGGCTGCGCTGCCCGCGCAACTGCTCCGGCGGCACGAAGTCGATCGTCATCATGTCGACATCGGTCGTGAAGCCCTGCGGGTTGCCCTCGCGGATGCGCCAGCCCAGGCTCAGGTTCACATGGCCCGAGACATAGATCAGATTACTGCTGCGGCTCCAGATGTCCTCGATGTAGACGCTGTTGAAGCGCACCGGCATGTTCATCGCCTTGGCGAAGGCGGCCGTCATCAGCACCAGGGCCATGCAGTTGCCGCGCCGCGCCTCGAAGGCCTCGGCCGCATTGCGCGTGATGCCGGCGTCGTACTCCAGCTTCAGCTGGTCCTTGCTGTAGAGCGCTGTGATCAGGCCGCGCCGCCCCCCGCCCTCGCGCCGCACCTGCAGCGCGATCTCGCGATCCAGATAGCTCTGCATCGCCGGGCTGATCGCCAGCGCCTGGTCGCCGTTGACGGGCCGCAGGGGCGGCTTGAACAGCTCATCGGCGAACAGGGTCGTGGGCGCCGGGACGTCCGGCAGGCTGGCGCAGCCCGCCAGGGCCATGACCAGCGACAGCAACAGGCGAGACCTCATCGCAGCCTCCGAAGCAAGAACGAGCCGGGGGGGGGCGAAGCCCCGCGGATCTGCACAACTCCCACTTCAAAACTAGCACCGAAACCGCGCGGTGGCTAGGGTCACAGGCCACCCGCGCCGGGCCGCCGCCTCGGCCGGCCGGGGCTCAGTCGAGCACGTAGACCAGGGCGCTGCGCGCGGGGATGGCGAAGGCGCCGCTCGCGGCTTCGAAGCGCGCCTCCTGCGCCGGCCGCGCGTCGCCCACCATGGCGCTCAGATGCACCGGATGCAGCCGGTAGGCCAGCCCGGCGGCCGAGGGCAGCACGACGCGCTGCGCCGCCTTGCCCGCATTGATGAAATAGATCAGCCGCCGGAAGCCCGCCCCTGCCAGGCCTTCGCCGTCGAGTTCGCCCACCATCAGCAGGGGATTCTGCTGCGGCCCGGTGTTGTGCAGGCGCAGCCTTTGCTGCACTGCATCGGCGCTGTCCAGCCGGAACAGGGTCGAGCTGGCGCGGATGCGCAGCAGGTCGGCGAAGGCATCGCGCGTCCAGCGCAGCTGGGCCGGCTCGGGCCTGATCGACGCGGCCTGCGCCAGCAGCGGCCGCATCTGCGCGTCATGGGCGCCGTTGTCGCCCCGGGGCGGCAGGCCGCTGCCGAAATGGTTGTCCTGCAGGCTCCAGTCCAGGCGGTTGAACCAGTCGCCCGAGTCGTAGCTGTTGCGATCGAGCGATTTGGAACGCAGGATTTCCGAGCCGGCATGGAAGTACGGGATGCCCTGGCTGAAGGCCGTCACCGCCAGGCCCAGCAGCTGCACGCGGGCGCGGTCCTCGCGTGAGGTGGCGAGCGGCAGCTTCATCGCCAGCGTGTCGAACAGGGTCTGGTTGTCGTGGTTCTCCACATAGTTGACCACCTCGCCCGGCGCCGACACATAGCCGGCCGGCTGGCCGGCATAGTCGATCTCCGCCAAGACCCGGACCGCGCCATCGTGGGTCGGCAGCCGGTAGTCGCGCAACGAGCCGGCCAGGCCCACGCGCACCAGATCGGCCGCCCGCAGCAGTTCCTCGCGGGTGGCCGCACCGCCCAGCGCATTGGGGTCGTGGAACAGGCCGCTGAGCCAGCCCTGGCGGCGCACCAGGTCCACGCCCCCATCGCTGGCGCTGCCGCCGCGCAGCGCGTCGCGGCCGCGATCGCTGAAGGTGGCGATGCCCGTGCCGTTCAGCGACAGCTGGGAGGCCTGCACGAAGCGCCGCCCATCGGCCACCTCGCCGAAGTTCCAGCCCTCGCCCAGCAGCGGCACCGGCCGCGGGATCTCCGCGCGCAGCCTGGCCTGCAGCCGCTCCATCAGCGCGCGCGGCTGGTGCGCCATCAGGTCGAAGCGGAAGGAGGCGATCTTGTACTCGCGCGCCCACAGCAACACCGAATCCAGCAGCAGCTTGCCCATCATGCGGTGCTCGGTGGCGGTGTTGTCGCAGCAGGTGCTGCGCTCGATGCGGCCCTGCGCGTCATAGCGCTGGTAATAGCCGGGCACCACGCGGTCCAGCACCGCCTGCGCCTGCTGGCCAGCGGCGGCCGTGTGGTTGTAGACCACGTCCATGCCCACGCGCAGGCCGATGCGCTGCAGGCCCATCACCATCTGGCGAAACTCCAGCACGCGGCGCGCGCCGTCCTGGGCATCGCTGGCATAGCTGCCCTCGGGGGCGTTGAAGTGCCAGGGGTCGTAGCCCCAGTTGAAGCAATCCCGCCCGGCCTCGGCCATCACGGCGGCCTGCTGCGCCTCGCTGTCGGCCGCCGCCTCCGGCACCCGGGGCTCGGCGCAGCCGCGCTCGGGCACGGTGGCGAAGTCGAAGACCGGCAGCAGATGCACATCGCTCAGCCCGGCCTCGCTGAGGCGGCGCAGATGTCGCATGCCCTGCGAGTCCGCCTCGGTGAAGGCCAGGTACTTGCCTCGCCGCGCGGCCGGCACCGAGGCATCCGTGATCGAGAAGTCGCGCACATGCAGCTCGTAGATCGCCATGTCGGTGGAACGGCCGACGCGCGCCGGTGGCTGCATCGCATCCCAGCCTGCCGGCTTGAGCGCCGCGGCGCCCAGGTCGGCGATATAGCTGCGCCGCGAATCGGCGTTGAGGCTGATCGAATAGGGGTCGGTAACGCGGTTGCGCACCCGGCCCACGCCGCGCACATGCAGGTCCAGCACATAGCTGTAGTAGCCACCGCTCAGATCGGCCGGCACGCGCAAGGACCAGATGCCGGTGGCGGCCTCGCGCCGCAGCGGCAGCACCTCGGCCACGCCCCCCTCGGGGCCGGCATGGCGGCACAGCATCACGGCACGCGCGGTCGGCGCCCAGAGCCGGAAGCTTGTTCCCTCGCGCGTCGGGTGCGCGCCCAGATCCTCGGCCTGCTCGGCGCTGGCGTAGAGATCGTCCAGCACCCCGGCCAGCTGCAGGCCGGTGGCCTGCAGGACCCGGCCATCGGCGCCCTCCTCCACCAGCAGGGTCTGCGCGCGCAGCAGCCCGGGCAGCCGTCGCTGCAGGCCGGCCGGCAGGCTCAGCAGCACACCCGCATCGTCGTGCACCAGCCAAGCGAAGCGCGGGGCCAGTGCCTGCGGCAGCGGCCCTGGCGCGGCGCGCAGGACGATCGCGCCGTCAGCCCCCCTGACCCGCGCGCCGGGCTCGACCTGCAGCAGGCCGCGCGCCGAGTGATAGAGCTTGATCTGGTTGCCCGGCTTCAGCCCCGACCAGAACAGCAGCCGCCGGTCCAGCCAATGACCGCGCGCGTCCGCGGCGGCTGAACTCGCCTGCAGCAGCTGCTGAAAACCGGGCCCGTCGCAGGCCTCGCGCCAGGCCACCGGGCCCGTGGCCGCTTGGGCCAAGGCCGCCATCAGCCAGCCGGCCAGGGCAAGAACGAGCTGGGGGGCAACTGCCATCGGTCTCCTCCTTTGTAATTTTCAAATAGTAGCAAAACTACAAATTCACAAAGAACATTCCGGATAATTTCGATGAATCGCCTATGCTTACACGCCTCAATAAAAGTAATTCAACTACAAACAGGAGACCAAGATGCTTGCCCGTCTTGTACATCTCGGCGGCCTGGCCGGCCTGCTCGGAGCCTTGCTGTCGAGCGTCGCGCCGGCCGCGGCCCAGGATCTGGGCCCGGTCCCGGCCCGCAGCACCGGCAGTCGTCTGGCGCCCGGCTGGCAGCATGGCGCCTTCATGGAGATCTTCGTGCGCGCCTACCAGGACAGCGACGGCGACGGCATCGGCGACCTGCGCGGCCTCAAGGACCGGCTGGGCTATCTGCAGGAGCTGGGCATCAAGGGCATCTGGCTGATGCCCATCACCGCCAGCGCCGACCACGACCACGGCTATGCCACCACCGACTTCCGCGCGCTGGAGGCGCAGTACGGCAACCTGGCCGATCTCGACGCGCTGATCGAGGAGGCGCACCGGCGCGGCATCGGCGTCATCGTGGACTATGTGATCAACCATGCCGCGCGGGCACACCCGCTGTTCCAGCAGGCCCTGCAGGACCCGACCAGCCCCTGGCGCGGCTGGTTCGTCTGGCAGGACAAGGCGCCCAGCGGCTGGGACATCTGGGGCCAGAACCCCTGGACCGAGACGCCCACGGGCAGCTACTTCGCCACCTTCGGCCCGCACATGCCGGACTTCAATCTGCGCAATCCGGCCGTGCTGGCCTATCACGAGAGCAGCCTGCGCTTCTGGCTGAACCGCGGCCTGGACGGCTTCCGGCTCGATGCCGTGCCGCACCTGATCGAGAACGATGCACAGCGCTGGAACGACCAGCCCGAGAGCCGGCGCCTGGCGCACCAGCTGCAGGCCCTGATCAAGCGCTACCCGCGCCGCCATCTGGTCTGCGAGGCCACGGCCAACCCCAAGGCCTATGCGGCGCCCCAGGTCTGCGGCAGCGCCTTCGCTTTCGGCCTGGAGCAGCAACTGATCAAGGCCGCCCGCGGCCAGGCCGATGCCGGCGCGGCCCTGCAGGCCGTGGCCGACTACTTCAAAAGTGCGCCACCGACCATGGCCACCATGCTGGCCAATCACGACATCTTCGCCGGCTCACGCGTCTGGGACCAACTCGCCGGCGACGAACGCCGCTACCGGCTGGCCGCCGCCAGCTACCTGCTGTTGCCCGGCACGCCCTTCATCTACTACGGCGAGGAGATCGGCCAGGCCGGCGTGCCCGGCCTGGCGGGCGACGCACCGCTGCGCGCGCCGATGAGCTGGAGTGACGACATCACGGGCTTCAGCAGCGGCCAGCCCTTCCGGCCGCTCGCGCCCAATGCCGCCAGCCACAACGTCGCGGCCCAGCAGGCCGACCCGGCCTCGCTGCTGAACTTCTACAAGGCCATGCTGAAGCTGCGCAACAGCCGGCCCTCGATCGCGCGCGGCCGCTACGAGGCGGCCCGCGTGCAGGGCCAGGTCTTCAGCTTCCAGCGCCGGCTGGGCGCGCAGCGCAGCCTGGTCGTGCTCAACTATGACGCGACCGGGCCGCAAGACCTGACCCTGGAAGGGCTGGGCCGGGGCACGCGGCTGCAGCCGCTCTACCCGGCCCCGCTCCTGGACTCGACGGCCGCCCCCGCCCTGCGCGCCGATGCCGGTGGCCGGGCGCGGCTGACCCTGGCGCCGCTGTCGGTCCAGGTCTTCGAGATCAGCTCGCGATGAGTGAGCCGGGGCCGGCGCGGCCGGGCCTCACGCTCAATGCGCTGACCGCCCTTCCTTTTCCTGCAGCAGCCGCCACATCACCTTGCCGGAACCGGACTTGGGCAGGGCCGGCACGAACTCGATCAGGCGCGGCACCTTGTAGGCCGCCATATGCTCGCGCGCCCAGGCGATGATGTCCTCGGCCGTCGTACCCTCCTGGCCGGCGCGCAGCACCACGACCGCCTTGACCGTCTCGCCGCGGTACTCGTCCTTGGCCGCGATGATGCAGGCCTCCTGCACGGCCGGGTGCTTGTAGAGCAGCATCTCGACCTCGGAGGGCCAGACCTTGTAGCCGCTGGCATTGATCATGCGCTTCAGGCGGTCGGTGATGAAGAAGTAGCCTTCCTCGTCCATGCGGCCCAGGTCGCCGGTGCGGAAGAAGCGCTTGCCCTCGATCTCGACGAAGGCCGCGGCCGTGGCAGCCGGCTGGCGCCAGTAGCCCTTGAAGACCATGGGGCCGTGGGTGATGATCTCGCCGACCTCGCCGGGTGGCAGTTCCTGCAACGTCTCGGGATCGACCACGCGCGAGTCGACGCCGAAGATCGGGATGCCCAGGCATTGCAGCTTGGCCCGCTCGGGCGGATTGCCATGGCTGGGGGCGGCGGTCTCGGTCAGGCCGTAGCCCTCGGCGAAGGTCAGGCCGAACTCCTGCTGCAGCCGCTCGGCCACGGCCTGCGGCATCGCCGCGCCGCCACCGCTGAGGTACTTGAGGCTGGAGAGGTCGAAGCTCTTGTAGTTGGGGCTGCCGAACAGATCGATGATCATGGTCGGGATGCAGGTCCAGTGCGTGACCTGGTAGCGCGAGATCAGCTGGCCGGCCAGCTCGCGATCCCAGCGCGGCATGATCACCAGGGTCATGCCCATGAAGACCGGCCCCAGCACGCCGTAGAGCATGCCGGTGATGTGGAACATCGGCACCACCGCCAGGCCCACCGACTCGGCCGAGGCATAGCCCCACTGGCCGCCGCCGCAGGTATTGCTCATCAGCGTCGCGTTGGTGTGCATGCAGCCCTTGGGCAGGCCGGTGGTGCCCGAGGTGTAGGGCAGCAGGGCCAGGTCGTCCGGCCCCGCCAGATGGGGGCCTGGCTGCAGGCCGGCGGCCAGTGCCGTTTCCCAAGCCGTGGCGCCGGCCGGCAGCGCCGGCCGGGCCTGCAGCCACTGCAGCATCGCCAGCGGCGGGGTCAGCGCGGGGTCGATCCGGTCCGGCAGCGCGTCCGCGTACTGGGCCACCAGCAGGGCCTTCAGCCGAGCGGCCTCGGGCTGGGCGGCATTGGCCGTCTCGACGATGCCGGCCAGGTCGGCGCTGCAGATCACGACCTTGGTCTCGGGATCGCTGATGTAGTGGCCGAACTCGTCGGCCTTGTTCATCGGGTTCACCGGCACCAGCACCGCATTGGCGCGGTTCACCGCATAGACGGCGACCAGATACTGCGGACAGTTCTGCATGAACAGCGCCACGCGGTCACCGCGCTCCACCCCCTGCGCCTGCAGCCAGCCGGCCAGGGCCTCGGCCTGGCGCCTGAACTCGCCATAGCTCATCTCGCGGCCGCAGAACACGGTGGCGGCCTTGTTCGGATAGCGGGTCGCGGCCACCTCCAGATTGAACCAGAGCGAGGTCTGCGGCACCTCCAGTTGCAGGGGCAGGCGGCGCGGCCAATGCGAGCGCTGGATCGTGGTCGGGCCGGCGGCGGAAACAGTCATCAACAATCTCCCAAATCTGCTGCCCTCATCTTGGCCCGCGGCCGCGCCCGCGTTTGTCGCAGGAGCGACACGCCGCCCCCGGGGGCAACCCTTGACGCACCGGGTTTACGCGCAGCCGCGGTATTTGCCGCAGCGCATCAATAGAATGCGCGCAGCTCGCCCTCTCCCGACCCTTCCGATGGCAACCGCCGACCACCTTCGCATGCCCGCCTCCCTCTCCCGCCGCCGCTGGCTGCTGAGCAGCGCCGCGCTCGCTGCGCCGGCCTGGGCCCTGGAGCCTCCCGCCGAGACCGTGGTGCTGAGCATCAGCGGCAAGATCAGCCGCCCCAACCGCGAGGGCCGCGCCCTGTTCGACATGGCCATGCTGGCCGCGCTGCCCCAGCACAGCATCACCCAGCGCACGCCCTGGTATCCCGGACCGCGCAAGTTCACCGGCCCCCTGCTGCGCGAGGTGCTGGCCGCTGCCGGCGCGCAGGGCCAGAGCATCGAGGCGATCGCCATCAACGACTACCGGGTGACGATCCCGATGCAGGACTGCCAGCAGCATGCGGTGCTGCTGGCCCGCCTGATGGACGACAAGCCCATGCCGCTGCGCGACAAGGGGCCGCTGTTCATCATCTACCCCTTCGACGACGACGTGCGTCTGCGCAGCAGCGTCTACTACAGCCGCTGCGCCTGGCAGCTCAAGGCCCTGGACATCCGCTGATGAGCCGCCCGCCGCCCAATGCCGCGACCAAGCGCCGCCGCTTGCGCCTGCTCCTGCTGGCCATGGGCTCCGTGCTCGTGATGGCGTTTGCCGCGGTGGGACTGCTGCAGTCGCGCCAGTCCGAGCTGCTGAGCTCCACCAAGCGCTACCAGGACGACTACCTGGTCTGGAGCCTGTTCCAGTTCGAGGTCGAATACCTGAAGCTGCGCCTGAGCCTGTCGCAGGCCCTGGAACTCAAGACCGCCGAGGCCGCCGAGCAGGCGGCGCAGCGCTACGAGATCTTCGTCAGCCGCCTGGCCCTGATCGAGGGCGAGCATGCCGGCAAGGTGCTGCGCGCCAACCCCGAGTACCGCGCCACCCTGGACCACGCGCGCCGCTTCGTCCAATGGGTCGATACCCTGCCGCTGGATGCCGCGCTGATCACGCAGCGTCCGGGCGAGGCGCGCGAGGTGCTGAGCCGCATGGCCGGCCTGGCCGATGCCATCCGCGATCTCTCGCTGACGGCCTCCCATCATGTGGCGGCCCAGGTCAGCGCCCGCAACGAGCTGGTGCGCTCGCAGAGCCAGCTGGGCCTGTGGCTGACCCTGCTGCAGTGCGCGCTGACCCTGGGCTTCGCCGTCATCGTGCTGCGCCAGTTCCGCAGCCTCGACCGCCATGGCCGCGAGCAGGAAGCCCTGGCCGAGAGCCTGCGCGAGGCGCGTCAGGAGGCCGAGGCCGGCAGCCGTGCCAAGAGCGTCTTCCTGGCCAATATGAGCCACGAGCTGCGCACGCCCATGCACGGCCTGCTGGGCATGCTGAGCCTGCTCAAGGACACGCCGCTGCAGCCCCAGCAGCAAGAGCAGTTGCAGGCCGCCAGCGATTCGGCACGCCATCTGCTGACCATCCTCAACGACATCCTGGATGTCTCCAAGATGGAGGCCGGCGGCATCAGCATCCAGCCCGAGCCGGTGCGACTGGCGCGTCTGATCCAGGAGCTTGAGGAGCTGACCTGGCCCCAGGCCAGCGCCAAGGGGCTGGACCTGGGTCTGCGCCTGGACGAGGGTCTGCCCGGCTGGGTCAGTGCCGATCCCACGCGGCTGCGCCAGATCCTGCTGAACCTGCTCAGCAACGCCATCAAGTTCTCCGAGCGCGGCCGGGTCGGCCTGCGCGTCAGCCAGCGCCCCCAGGGCCTGGCCTTCGAGGTCAGCGATACCGGCGTCGGCATGGACGCGGCCACCCAGGCCAAGCTGTTCCAGCGCTTCAGCCAGGGCGACCAGACCAGCTCGCGGCGCTTCGGCGGCACCGGCCTGGGCCTGGAGATCTCGCGCAACCTGGCGCGCGCCATGGGCGGCGACATCGAGGTGCGCAGCGAGCCGGGCCGGGGCTCGGTCTTCACCGTGCTGCTGCCCTTGCCGCCCTGCGCGGCCCCGGCCGGCACGGCGACGCCGGCCCCGCGGCCGGCCGAATCCCCGGTCCGGCCGGCCCGGACGCTGCGCATCCTGGTCTCCGAGGACCATGTGACCAACCGCCAGTTCCTGGAGGCTGTGCTGGAGCGGCTGGGGCACAGCGCGGTGTTCTGCGAGAACGGCTTCGAAGCCCTGCAGCAGCTCAAGGCGCAGGACTTCGACCTGGTGCTGATGGACCTGCACACGCCGATGATGGATGGCTACCAGGCCACCCGGGCGATGCGCGAGCTGCCCGGCGCCAAGGGCCGGACCCGCATCGTCGCGCTGTCGGCCGATGCCTTCGAGGAGTCGCGCGAGCGCGCCCTGCAGGCCGGCATGGACGATTTCCTGGCCAAGCCGGTCGACCTGCCCACGCTGGCGGCCATGCTGAACCAGCAGGCGCGGCCGCTCGAGCCGGCACCGGCGCCCCCCCCGCCACTGCCCGCGTCGGGCTTCGACGAGGACGTGCTGCAACAGCTGCGCAGCCATCTGCCACCGGCCAAGGTGCCCCCGCTCTACCAGAGCTTCATCCGCGACGTGCCGGCCAGCCGGCAGCGCCTCAGCCAGGCCATGGCCGTCACGGACGCGGGCGCCCTGCGCGCCGAGGCGCATGCGCTGAAGGGCGCCAGCGCCAGCCTGGGTCTGATCGAGGTGGCCGCCGCGGCGCTGGCGCTCGAACAGCATGCCCGCTCGGGCGCCGACGCCCGCACGCTGCAGCAGGTGGCGCAGGACCTGCTGGCCGCGCTGCTACGCAGCGAGCACCACTGCGCGGCGCGCGGCCTGCTCTGAAAGCGCCGACTTGCCTGGTGGCCACGACCAAGTGCTGCGCATGAACGCCCTCACCTGCCGCTGCATCGCGATCAGGTCTTGATCACAGCAGCATCGGCTCCGCCTCCAGGCGGATGCCGAAGCGGCCGTAGACGCTCTCCTGGATCGCCCGTGCCAGCGTCACGACCTCGGCGCCGCGCGCCTCGCCGCGGTTCACCAGCACCAGGGCCTGGCGCTCGTAGACCGCCGCGCCGCCCACCGACTTGCCCTTCCAGCCGCAGGCGTCGATCAGCCAGCCGGCGGCCAGCTTGATCGTGCCGTCGGGCATCGGGTAATGCACGATGCCGGGATCGCGGCCGATGATGTCGCGGCATTGCTCCTCGCTGACCACCGGGTTCTTGAAGAAGCTGCCGGCATTGCCGATGCGCGCCGGGTCGGGCAGCTTGGCGCGGCGGATCTCGCAGACCCAGTCGAAGATCTGGCGCGCCGACGGCGCCGTGATGCCGGTCTCGGCTTTTCTGCGCTGCAGGTCCAGATAGTCCAGCTGCGGGATCCAAGGCTTGGGGCAGCGCAGCCGCACCTTGGTGATCACGCTCTTGCCGGCCAAGCCGCCGTAGCCCGTCTGCTTGAAGATGCTGTCGCGGTAGCCGAACTTGCAGACCGAGGCCGGCAGGTGCACCTTGCGCCCGGTCACCAGGTCGACCGCGTCCAGGCTGTCGAAGCGGTCCTTCAGCTCGATGCCGTAGGCGCCGATGTTCTGCACCGGCGCCGCGCCCACGGTGCCGGGGATCAGGGCCAGATTCTCCAGGCCCGGATAGCCCTGCTCGATGCTCCAGGCCACCAGCTCGTGCCAGGCCACGCCGGCACCTGCTTCGATGATCCAGGCGTCGGCGCGCTCCTCCAGCAGCCGGATGCCGGGAATCTCCATCTTCAGCACCACCGCGTCGACGTCGCGGGTCAGCACGATATTGCTGCCGCCGCCCAGCACGAACTTGGGCGCCCGGCCCAGCTCCGGATGGTCGACGACGCGGCGCACATCCGCCTCCTCGCGGATGCGCACCAGGCGCTGCGCCATCGCCGGCAGGCCGAAGCTGTTGTAGGGCTTCAGATTGACGTCGCGCTCCAGCAGCAGGCCGGGGCTCGCACCGTTGGACCCATTCGGGGGATTTACAGCATGTTCGGGCATGGCAGAATTTTCCCAGATTAACCGGGACCAGCCCGCAACCGTTTCCATTTATTCCCATGCCCAGTTTTGACACCGTTCTCGAGCCCGACATGGTCAAGGTCCGCAACAGCGTGGACGCCAGCGCCAAGGAGATCTCCACCCGTTTCGACTTCAAGGGCACCAGCGCCGCCATCGAGTTCAAGGACAAGGACAAGGAAATCCACGCCACCGGCGACGCCGAGTTCCAGCTCGAGCAGATCGAGGCGGTGCTCTATGCCAAGCTGACCAAGCAAGGCGTGGTGCTGGGCTTCATCGACAAGCAGGACAAGATCGAGAAACTGGGCGGCGACCGGGTCAAGCAGGTCTACAAGATCAAGGCCGGCCTCGAAGCGGCCGACGCCAAGAAGATCGTCGCCGCCATCAAGAACAGCAAGCTCAAGGTGCAGGCCGCCATCGAGGGCGACATCGTGCGCATCACCGGCAAGAACCTGGACGATCTGCAGGCCGCCCAGGCCGTGCTGCGCAAGGACATGGCCGAGTTGCCGCTGAGCTTCGACAACTACCGCAAGTGACGCCCATGCGCCCGGCCCTCGTCACCGCCACGCTGGCCGGCTGCATGCTGTTGAGCGTCGCGGCCTGGGGGCAGAGCGTCAGCTTCAACGGCAGCCTGGGCGGCCGCGCCGCCCTGCTGCTGATCGACGGCGAGGCCCGCACCGTGCCCCTGGGGCAGAGCGTGCGCGGCGTCAAGCTGCTGGCGCTGGAAGACGACCGCGCCACCATCGAGCAGGATGGGCGGCGCCAGACCCTGGTGCTGGGCGCCACGCCCGGCCGCGTCGGCGACGGCCGGGCCGCCGCCAGCGGCGGCCGCCAGATCGTGTTGGCCTCGGGACCCGGCGGCCACTTCATCGCCAACGGCAGCGTCAACGGGCACGCCACCCAGTTCCTGGTCGACACCGGCGCCACCGCCGTCGCCATCGCCCAGACCGAGGCCGAGCGCATGGGCCTGCGCTACCGGGAGGGACGCCGCGTCATGACCCAGACCGCCAACGGCACCGTGCCCGCCCACCTGCTGCAGCTGGCCACGCTGCGCATCGGCGACGTCGAGGTGCGCAATGTCGACGCCATCGTCGTGCCCGGCCAGATGAGCCATGTGCTGCTGGGCAACAGCTTTCTGACGCGCTTCCAGATGCGCCGGGACAACGACGTGATGACCCTGGAGCTGCGCTACTGAGCCGGCGCCCCCGAGGTCGGGGGGACGGCGGCCCGGGACGTCCACTTTTGCACGGCGGCGGCCGGTACCGCCCCGTATGATGAAAAGTCATCCGTGGCCACCGCCAGCCGGCGGCCACCCATCTGCCGAGCCCCGAGCCCCGTCTATGCCCCGCTCCGAACGCCGCCCGTCCCCGCGCCCCAGCCCCCTGGCCGTGCTGCTGACCCTGGCCCTGCTGACGCCGCTGGGCCATGCGCAGAGCGGCAATGCCAAGGCCGCCCGTTTCTACGAAGACGCGCTGACGCGCTACGAGCGCAAGGACATCGCGGGCGCCATCATCCAGCTGAAAAACGCGCTGCAGATCGACAAGACCATGCTGCCGGTCCAGGTCCTGCTGGGCCGCGCCCTGCTGGCCAATGGCGAGGCCGCAGCGGCCGAGATCGCCATCACCGAATCGCTGCGCCTGGGCGTCAACCGCGCCGAGGTCGCCATCACCCTGGCCCAGGCCCTGCTCGCGCAGGGCAAGCAGAACCAGATGCTCGAGCAGGCCCGGCTGAGCCCGGCCGGCCTGCCGCCCGGCACCCGCTATCAGCTGCTGCTGCTGCGCGCCAGCGCCTACTCGGACCTGGGCGATCCGGCCAATGCGCTGAGAACCCTCGAAGAGGCCCGCGGTCTCGATGCCAGCGCCGCCGACAGCTGGGTGGCCGAGGTGCCGCTGCGCCTGCGCAGCCACCAGTTCCGCGAGGCCGTGATGGCCGCGGACAAGGCCCTGGCCCTGAACCCGCGCTCGCCCGAGGCCCTCTACCAGAAGGGCTCGATCGCCCACCAGCAGGCCAATCCCAAGGCCGCCCTGTCGGCCTACGACCAGGCCCTGCAGATCGAGCCCGGCCATGTGGAGGCCAGGGTCGCCCGGGCCGGCCTGTATGTGGACCTGGGCCGCGATGCCGATGCCGCGGCCGATGTGGTCGAGCTGCAAAAGCGCTCGCCCGGCGAGCCCCGGGCCGCCTATCTGAAAGCTCTGCTGGCCGAGCGCGCCGGCGATGCCGCCGCCGCGCGCGCCGCGCTGCGCGAGGTGGTCGGGCTGCTCGATCCGGTGCCGCCGGACTTCATCCGCTACCGGCCGCAGCTGCAGCTGCTCAACGGCCTGTCGCATTTCGGCCTGGGCGAGTGGATCAAGGCCAAGCCCTATCTGGAGTCCTTCTATCGCAACCAGCCCGGCAGTCCGGTCAGCAAGCTGCTGGGACGGATCTATGTGCAGGAGAAGAACCCGGACCGCGCGGTCGATGTGCTGGAAGCCTATCTGCGCAGCTATCCGGGCGACGGGCAAGCCCTGACCCTGCTGGCCGGCGCCCATCTCGCCAAGGGCCGCCATTCCAAAGCCACCGCCCTGATGCAGCAGGCCCTGCGCAGCAAGGACGCACCGGAGTTCCATACGGTGCTGGGCCTGAGCCTGATGCAGGCCGGCGAAGCCGGCACGGCGCGCGGCGAACTGGAGGCGGCCCTGCAGAAGGACCCGGGCCAGATGCAGGCGGCGCTGAGCCTGATCGGTCTCTATCTGCGCCAGGGCCCGGTGACCAAGGCGATCAGCACCGCCGAAGCCCTGCTGAAGCGCCAGCCCGACAACCCCGTCTTCCTCAACCTGCTGGGCATCGGCAAGGCCCAGAGCGGTGACGCCACCGGCGCCCGCAAGGCTTTCGAGCGCGCCCTGCAGATCGATGCCGGCCTGCTGCCGCCGCAGTTGGGCCTGGCGCGCCTGGACATCGCCGCCAAGGCCTACGACGCGGCCGCGGCGCGGCTGAACGCCATCCTCAAGCAGGACGAGCGCAATACCGAGGCGCTGTACGACCTGGCCGTGCTGGCCGAGCGGCGCGGCCAACCCGAGGAGTCGCTGCGCCTGCTGACCAAGGCCACCGATTTCAGCGGCCCGCGCGACACGCGCGCCGGCTTCGCCCTGGTCGACCTGCATCTGCGCCAGGGCCGTGCGGCGCCGGCACTGGAGGCGGCCAAGGCCCTGCTGGCCAAGCAGCCCGACGATGTGGCGGCGCTGTTCATCTACGCGCGCGCCCAGGCCGCCGTGGGCGACAGCGCCAGCGCGCGCCAGAGCCTGGTGAACGCCTCGCGCCGCGCCGGCTTCGACGCCACGGCGCTGACCGATATCGCGGCCCTGCAGCTGCGCCTGGACGACCTGCCGGGGGCCGGCTACAGCCTCGAGAAGGCCCTGTCCTCCCAGCCGGACTTCCCGCCGGCGGCCACGATGATGGCGGCCATCGAGCTGCGTCGCGGCGAGCTGCCCAAGGCCGAGGCCAGGGCGCGCCGCCTGATACAGACCCAGCCCGCGCTGGCCGTCGGCCACCAGCTGCTGGGCGATGTCGCGCTGGCGCGCAAGCAGCCCGGCGCGGCGCTCGAGGCCTACCGGCAGGCTTTCAAGGTGCAGCCCGGCAGCGCCAGCCTGCTGCCGCTGCTGGCCACCATGTCGGCGCAGGGCAATGCCAAGGGGGCGCAGCAGATGGCCGAGCAATGGCTGAAGGCCAATCCGCGCGACATCGCGGTGCGCAAGAGCCTGGCCAACGGCCTGGCCCGGGCCGGCGATTTCGGCGGCGCGCGCAAGGCCTTCGAGGAACTGCTCAAGCTCGCACCCAACGACGCCGAGGCCCTGAACAATCTGGCCAATGTGCTGCTGAAGCTGAAGGACCCGGCCGCGGTCGCGGTGGCCGAACAGGCGCTGGCTCGCAACCCCAGCGATGCCAATCTGATCGACACCCTGGGCTGGACCCTGTTCCACAACGGCCAGACCGAGCTGGCCCTGCAGCTGCTGCGCGATGCCCGGTTGCGCGACCCGGGCAACCCCGAGATCCGCTACCACCTGGCCGCCACGCTGGCCAAGGCGGGACGCAAGGCCGAGGCCCGCGATGAACTCGCGACCACCCTGCGCGACAAGCTGGCGTTCAATGGCGCGGCCGAGGCCCAGGCGCTGATGCAGACCCTCAAGTGAGGGGCCGCCTAGCCTCCTCTTCACGTCGGCTTCTTTTACACTGCCGCCATCAAGGCGCTGCAGTCCATCCCCAAGTTGTTGATCTGTATCGCTTGTTTGCCTGCGGCACGGAAGCTGCTTATGGCCTCATCGAGGCCTGCCGCGTACAGGCATTCGCCACACGAGGGAGAAGATCATGACCACGACGACCCAAGGCTCCAAACGCCTGTTCAAACTGCTTTGCGTGCTGGGCTTGAGCACCATCGCTTCCACGGCCATGGCCGCCCAGACCTGGGATTTCGGGTCCTGCGGCAACACGGCAGCCAACCAGACGGGCAGCGGCACCTTCGGCAACAGCTGGAGCTGCGGCGGCGTCACGGTCTACGGCTTTGGCGGCGGCTCGGGCGCAGCGGCCGGCACCTACCAGACCGCCAACGTCGAGCCCCATGGCACCAGCAACGGCTTCGGCGTCAACAGCCAGTACGAAGGCATCAATCCCAGCAGCCCCAACCACACGATGGACAACAACCCGACGGGCAATGCCCCGGAGTTGCTGCTGCTGAAGTTCAACACCGCCGTGGCCCTGGGCACGGTGACCGTCGGCTGGTCCACCAATGACTCCGACATGACCATCATGGCCTACAAGGGCGCCCTGGACCTGAAGACCGCCATCGTCGGCAAGAACGTCTCGACCCTGATGGGGCTGGCCGGCTGGGGCCTGGTGCAGAACGTCGGCGACGCCGCCCCCGACACCGCCTATGGCGACTCCACCACGGACCGCGCCTACAGCTTCAACAGCGGCAATGTGGTGTCGAGCTGGTGGCTGATCAGCGCCTACAGCTCCAGCTTCGGAGCCGGCACGCTGGACAGCCTGTCCGACTATGTGAAGGTGCTGTCGGTCGCCAGCAAGGACGTTTCCATCCCCCAGGGCGGTCAGCTGCCCGAGCCGGGCACCCTGGCCATGGCCGGCGTCGCGCTGCTGGGCCTGCTTGGCACCCGCCGCCACGTCAGGAAATCGACGCCCTGAGGCCGCCGTTCCCGATCCTGCCAAAGCACCCCGAGGGGTGCTTTTTTCATGGCCACCGGCCTTGTGCCGACGCCTCTTGGCATGATGGATGGCGCGGTCTGTCCCTGCCGGGACAGATCAAAATAGAACGCTCGTGCTAAAAACGCCACGATATAGCCAGGAGACAAGCATGGATCTGAATTTCACGCCGGAAGAACAAGCCTTCCGCGCCGAGATACGCGCCTGGGTGGCCGAGAACCTGCCCCAGGACATCAGCCACAAGGTGCACAACGCCCTGCGTCTGAACAAGGACGATATGCAGCGCTGGGCCAAGATTCTGGGCAAGAAGGGCTGGCACGGCTGGGCCTGGCCCAAGCAGTTCGGCGGCCCGGGCTGGAACGCCGTGCAGCGCCATCTGTTCGAGGAGGAATGCGCGCTGGCCGGCGCGCCGCGCGTCGTGCCCTTCGGCCCGGTGATGGTGGCGCCGGTGATCATGGCCTTCGGCTCGCCCGAGCAGCAGCAGCGCCACCTGCCCGGCATCATGAGCGGCGAGGTCTGGTGGAGCCAGGGCTACAGCGAGCCGGGTTCGGGCTCGGACCTGGCCTCGGTGAAGACCCGGGCAGAACGCAAGGGCGACAAGTACATCGTCAACGGCCAGAAGACCTGGACCACCCTGGGCCAGTACGGCGACTGGATCTTCTGCCTGGTGCGCACCGACCCGACGGTCAAGCCGCAGGCCGGCATCTCCTTCCTGCTGATCGACATGAAGTCGCCCGGCGTCACCGTGCGCCCCATCATCATGCTAGACGGCGAGCACGAGGTGAACGAGGTGTTCTTCGACAACGTCGAGGTGCCCGCCGAGAACCTGGTCGGCGAGGAGAACAAGGGCTGGACCTATGCCAAGTACCTGCTGGCCCATGAGCGCACCAATATCGCCGACGTGAACCGCGCCAAGCGCGAGCTGGAGCGCCTCAAGCGCATCGCCAAGGCCGAGGGTGTCTACGAGGACAGCCGCTTCCGCGACCAGATCGCGCTGCTGGAGGTCGATATCGTCGCACTGGAAATGATGGTGCTGCGCGTGCTCTCGGCCGAGAAGAGCGGCAAACAGTCGCTGGACGTCGCAGGCCTGCTGAAGATCCGCGGCAGCGAGATCCAGCAACGCTACACCGAGCTGATGATGCTGGCGGCCGGCCCCTTCGCCCTGCCCTTCATCCAGGAGGCCATGGAGGCGGGCTGGCAGGGCGACTACGTCGGCGGCGCGCATTGCCCGCCGCTGGCCAGCCATTACTTCAACTACCGCAAGACCACGATTTACGGCGGCTCCAACGAGGTGCAGCGCAATATCGTGGCTCAGACGGTGCTTGGTTGACAGGAGACAGCAATGGATTTCGATTTCAACGACGACCAGGCCTCGCTGCGTGACGCGGTACGCCGCTGGGTCGACAAGGACTACGACTTCGCGCGCCGCCACGCCATCGTCAAGAGCGGCGGTTTCTCGCGCGAGGCCTGGGACGGCCTCGTGGGCCTGGGCCTGACCGGCCTGGCCGTGGCCGAAGCCCACGGCGGCCTGGGCTTCGGTGCGGTGGAAGCCATGGTGGTGATGGAGGAACTGGGCCGCGGCATCGTGATGGAGCCCTATGCCCAGGCCGGCCTGATCGCCCCCTCGGTGCTGCGCCATGCCGACGCGGCCGTGCAGTCACAGTGGCTGCCCAGGATCGCCGGTGGCGAGGCCCTGATCGTGCTGGCCCAGCAGGAGCGCGGCGCCCGCTACCGGGTCGACCAGTCCCAGACCCAGGCCGATGGCGACCACCGCCTCAGCGGCGCCAAGAGCCTGGTGCCCGCGGGCGATCAGGCCGATGCCTTCATCGTGCCGGCCAGGGCTGCCGGCGGCGGCCTGGCGCTGTACCTGGTCGAGCGCGGCGCCACGGGCGTCACCACCCGGCCCTACAGCCTGCAGGACGGCTCGCGCGCTGCCGAGCTGAGCCTGGACAAGAGCCCCGCCACCCTGCTGGTCGGCCCCGAGCAGGGCCTGGCCGTGCTGGAGCTGGCGCTGGACGTCGGCATCGCGGCGCTGTGCGCCGAAGCGGTCGGCGCGATGGACAAGCTGCTGCTGATCACGGCCGAGTACCTGAACACGCGCAAGCAGTTCGGCGTCGCGATCGCCAGCTTCCAGGCCCTGCGCCACCGCATCGCCGATGTGAAGATGCAGCTGGAGCTGGCCCGCTCGATGAGCTATTTCGCCACGCTGAAGCTCGGTGAGCCGGCCGAGGCGCGCCGCCGCGCGCTCTCTCAGGCCAAGCTGCAGCTGGGCCAGTCGATGCGCTTCGTCGGCCAGCAATGCACCCAGCTGCACGGCGGCATCGGCGTCACCGACGAGTACATCGGCAGCCACTACTTCAAGCGCCTGACCACCATGGAGATGCAGTTCGGCGACAGCCTGCACCACCTGGCCGAGGTCAGCGCCCGCATGCAGGAGCAGGCCGGCGTGTTCGCCTGAGCGCGGCCGGCGCGGCACAATGCCGCGCCATGCAAGCCACCCCCATCGACACCAGCTCCATCTGCGACATTCCCGGCCTCAAGGTCGGGCATTACAGCGATGCGCGCCGCCCAACCGGCTGCACGGTGCTGCTGTGCGAGCAGGGCGCCGTGGCCGGGGTCGATGTGCGCGGCGCCGCACCGGGCACGCGCGAGACCGATCTGCTGGCGCCCGAGAACACGGTGGAGCGCGTCCATGCCCTGCTGCTGGCGGGCGGCAGCGCCTTCGGCCTGGACGCCGCCGGCGGCGTGATGCGCTGGCTCAGCGAGCGCGGCCATGGCCTGGCCGTCGGCCCCGCCCGGGTGCCCATCGTGCCGGCCGCGGTGATCTTCGACCTCTGGCTGGGCGATGCGACCGCGACGCCTCCGATCGCCCCCGATGCGGCGGCCGGCTATGCGGCCTGCGAGGCCGCCAGCGCGGCCGCGCCGGCGCAGGGCTCGGTGGGCGCCGGCAGCGGCGCCACCGTGGGCAAGCTGCGCGGCCTCGCCCATGCGATGAAGGGCGGCATCGGCAGCGCCTGCATCGAGGTCGGCGGCCTCAAGGTCGGCGCCCTGGTGGTGGTCAACGCCATCGGCGACATCGTCGACCCGGCCGATGGCCGCCTGCTGGCCGGCGCGCGCGGCGACGACGGCCGGCCCATGTCCATGCTGCAGGCCATGCTGCGCGGCGAGCTGCCCCAGGTGCCGCTCACCGGCACGGCCACCACCCTGGGCATCGTGGCCACCAATGCCCGGCTCGACAAGGCCGGCGCCACCAAGCTGGCCCAGATGTCGCACGACGGCCTGGCTCGCTGCATCAACCCGGTCCACACGGTCAGCGACGGCGACGTGATGTTCGCGCTGGCCACCGGCGAGGCCGGCCCCGCCGAGCTCAGGCTGCTGGGCCCGCTGGCGGCCGAGGTCAGCGCCCGCGCGGTGCTGCGGGCCATCCGGGCCGCCACCGGCCTGCCGGGCCTGCCCGCGGCGCGCGAGCTCGGATAATCCCCCCATGCGTCTATCCCAGATTCTTTTCTCCCAGGGCTTCGGCACCCGCCGCCTGTGCGCCGGCCTGATCCAGCACGGCGAGGTGCGCGTGCACGGCGAGCTGGTCGAGGATCCCGAGGCGGACTTCGATCCGGTGGGCCTCGATTTCGAGGTCAGCGGCAAGACCTGGCCCTATTACGAGAAGGCCCTGATCCTCCTGAACAAGCCGGCCGGCTACGAATGCTCGCAAAAGCCCAAGCACCATCCCAGCGTGATGAGCCTGCTGCCCGGTCCCCTGCGCGAACGCAATGTGCAGCCGGTGGGCCGGCTCGACGAGGACACCACCGGCCTGCTGCTGCTGACCGATGACGGCAGCCTGATCCACAAGCTCACCAGTCCCAAGCACCATGTGCCCAAGGTCTACGAGGCGCGCTGCAAGCATCCGGTCACGCCGGAGCAGGTCGCGCAGCTGCTGGCCGGCGTGGAGCTGCGCGAGCCCGAATCGGCAACAAAGCCGGCCAAACCGCAGCACAAGCCCGAGTTCACCAAGGCCGAGGGCGCCGAGGCCTATGCCGAGCATGGCCTGCGCCTGACCCTGATCGAGGGCAAGTACCACCAGGTCAAGCGCATGGTGGCCGCGGTGGGCAACCGCGTCGAAGCCCTGCACCGTCCCAGCTTCGGTGCGCTGAGCCTGCCGGCCGACCTGGCGCCCGGTGAATGGCGCTGGGTTGCCAGCCCCAGCCTGATCACGGGCTGAAAGCCTGGGGGTTTGCCCCAGGCTTTGCGGCGGCCGCGCCACGCTCCAGGGTTCCTCCTAGGCTGCTCGTCATCATCCCCCGGTAGAACCGCGCTGAGAGCCGTCACCAAAGACGGCCCATGTCGTTGGTTGAATGAGAACATGAGATGAGCAGCGCCCGATCCCCGGAGGATGGAGGAGCACAGGCGCAGCAGCAACGGATCGCCCAGCAGGTGCGATCCGCGCGCCTGGCCGCCCTGTATGACACGACCCTGGCCCCCGCGGTGGTGGGCCTGCTGTTCTGCTGCCTGCTGGTAGGCTGGCTGTGGCCGCATCTGCCGCCGGGCCTGCTGCTGGGCTGGCTGGGCGTGCGTGCCCTCTTCAGCGCGCTGCGCTGCCTGGACGTGCTGCAGTACCGGCGCGCCCGGCCCGGCCCCGGCCAGGAAGGCCCCTGGCGCCAGCGCTTCATGACGCTGCTGGCCCTGGATGCCGCGAGCTGGAGCGCGGTCGGCGCCCTGGGCTGGCTGTTCCACGGCACGGCCCTGCCGGAGCTGGACGGCATCGTGCTGGCCTGCCTGGTGGGCCTGGGGGCGATCAGCCTGCTCTCGCTGGGCAGCGTCTGGCGCGCCCATCTGATGTTCTCGGCCATCACCTTCGCGCCCCTGCTGGCCTACCACATCAGCCGGGCCACGCCGGCCGGCGCCTTCATCGCCGTGGGGCTGGGCCTGTTCCTGAGCGTCTCGCTGCTCGAGGCGCGGCGCGTCCAGGCCCGCGACACCGAGCTGCTGCGCCTGCGCTTCGAGCAGGCCTGGCTGGCCGAGCAGCGCCGCGAGGCGCTGGATTCGGCCGAGCGCCACAGCAGCAGCAAGAGCCGCTTCGTCGCGGTGATGAGCCACGAGATCCGCACCCCGCTGAACGGCATCCTGGGCATGACCCAGCTGCTGGAGCGTTCGGCGCTGGACGCGCAGCAGCGCGAGCAGGTCGACATCGTGCGCCGCTCCGGCCGCCACCTGCTGACCCTGGTCAATGACATCCTGGACCTGGCCCGCATCGAATCGGGCAAGCTGGTGCTCGACTCCAGCCCGCTGGTGCTGCGCGAGGCGGTGGACGATGTCTGCCGCCTGCTGGCCGCCAGCGCCCGCGCCAAGGGCCTGGCCTTCGAGCTGCACTTCAGCCCCGGCCTGCCCGCCAGCGTGATGGGCGACGCCGACCGCATCAAGCAGGTACTGCACAACCTGGTGGGCAACGCGATCAAGTTCACCGAGCAGGGCCGCGTGGCGGTAGAGGTCTCCAGTGTGCTGGACATGCGTGCCGGCACCCTGCTGCGCTTTGCCGTGCGCGACACCGGCGAGGGCATCGCGGCCGACCAGATGGAGCGCGTCTTCGCGCCCTTCGAGCAGGCCGACAGCGCCAAGCCGCGCCGCAAGGAAGGCACGGGCCTGGGCCTGTCGATCTCGCGCGAGCTGGCGCGCGCCATGGGCGGCGATCTGCGCTGCAGCTCGGTGCCCGGCCAGGGCTCGGTGTTCGAGTTCAGCCTGCCGCTGCAGGCCAGCAGCGAGGCCGGGCCGGCCGAAGGCGCGCCCAGCGTGCTGCCCCAGCTGGCCGGCCGTGTGCTGCTGGTGGACGACAGCGCGGTCAATCTGCTGGTGGCCTCCAGCATGCTGGAGCGCTGCGGCCTCGCGGTGGACCAGGCCGAGAACGGCCTGCAGGCGCTGGAGCGGCTGCAGGCCAGCCAGCGCTCCGAGCAGCCCTATGAGCTGGTGCTGATGGACTGCCAGATGCCCGAGCTGGACGGCTTCGAGGCCACCCAGAGCTGGCGCGCCCATGAGCGCCGTCAGGGCCTGGCGCGCGTGCCCATCGTGGCCCTGACCGCCAGCGCCGTGAACAGCGACCGCCAGCGCTGCCTGGACTGCGGCATGGACGACTACCTGGTCAAGCCCTTCGAGCTGGACGACCTGATGGCCATGGTGCAGCGCCACCTGTCAAGCCAGGCCCTGGCCTAGGCGGGCTCGCGTCGGTCCCGCAAGGGATAATGGGTCCATGCAGGTATTCCGCGGCTTCCACCACCCCGGCATCGCGCCGGCTTGCGCACTGACCATCGGCAATTTCGACGGTGTACACCGGGGCCACCAGGCCATGCTGGCCCTGCTGAAGTCCGAGGCCCAGCACCGCGGCCTGCCCTCCTGCGTGCTGACCTTCGAGCCCCATCCGCGCGATTTCTTCGCGGCCCGGCTCGGCAAACCCGAGCTGGCGCCGGCGCGCATCGCCTCGCTGCGCGACAAGCTGGTCGAGCTGGAGCGCTGCGGCATCGACCAGGTGGTGGTGCTGCGCTTCGACGAGGCCCTGGCCTCCCTGAGCGCCCAGGACTTCATACACCGCGTGCTGCGCGAGGGCCTGGGGGCACGCTATGTGCTGGTGGGCGACGATTTCCGCTTCGGCGCCAAGCGCCAGGGCGACTACGCCACCCTCGACGCCGCCGGCCCGCAGCAGGGCTTCGACGTGGCGCGCATGATGAGCTACGAGGTCCATGGCCTGCGGGTCAGCAGCTCGGCCGTGCGCGAGGCCATCTGCAGCGGCGACATGGCGTCGGCCGCGCGCCTGCTGGGCCGGCCCTATTCGATCTCCGGCCATGTGGTCCACGGCCAGAAGCTGGGCCGCTCGCTGGACGAGACGGCCCCCGGCGCGGCGGACGGCTTCCGCACCCTGAACCTGCGTTTTGCGCACGACAAGCCGGCCGCCAGCGGGATCTTCGTCGTGCGCACCCATGGCCTGGCCGAGCGGCCGCTGGACGGCGTGGCCTCGCTGGGCGTGCGGCCCACGGTCGAGCACGCCGGGCGCGTGCTGCTGGAGGTGCATTGCCTGGACTGGCCGCCCGCCCTGGGGGCCAATGGGGGCTACGGTAAACTCGTGCGCGTGGAACTGCTGCACAAACTGCGCGATGAAGCCCGCTTCGAGGGCCTGCCTGCCCTGACGGCCGCGATCCGTCAGGACGTGGCCGCCGCGCGTGCCTATCTGGCCGCTCATGCCGCGCCCTATGCGGCGGTGAGCCGCCAGACCACCCGCGACCGAATTTGAAGCGCTGAGCCGCTCCGCCCTCCGGGCGCGCCTTGGGTGCGCCCGCCCCTGCCCCGCAGGTCGCCGACCTGCCGCTCCTGATTGCTGCCAGCCATGACCGACGCCACCAAGCCCCAAGACTATCGCGCCACGCTGAACCTGCCCGACACGCCCTTCCCGATGCGCGGCGACCTGCCCAAGCGCGAGCCGGGCTGGGTCAAGGACTGGGAGGACCAGGGCCTCTACAAGCGCCTGCGCGATTCGCGCTGCGGCCGCCCGAAGTTCGTGCTGCACGACGGTCCGCCCTATGCCAACGGCCAGATCCACATGGGCCATGCGGTCAACAAGATCCTCAAGGACATGATCGTCAAGGCGCGCCAGCTGGAAGGCTTCGACGCCGCCTACATCCCCGGCTGGGACTGCCATGGCCTGCCGATCGAGAACCAGATCGAGAAGACCTACGGCCGCGGCCTGCCGCGCGACGAGGTGCAGGCCAAGAGCCGCGCCTATGCCACCGAGCAGATCGACCAGCAGCGCGCCGACTTCAAGCGCCTCGGGGTGCTGGGCGACTGGGACCATCCCTATCGCACCATGGACTTCAAGAACGAGGCCGGCGAGATCCGCGTCTTGAAGCGCCTGTTCGAGCGCGGCTTCGTCTACCGCGGCCTCAAACCCGTCTACTGGTGCTTCGACTGCGGCTCCTCGCTGGCCGAGTTCGAGATCGAGTATGCCGACAAGCAGAGCCCGGCCGTCGACGTGGCTTTCCTCGCCGCCGAGCCCGCCAAGCTGGCCGCCGCCTTCGGCCTGGAGAAGCTGGACAAGGAGGCCTTCACGGTCATCTGGACCACCACACCCTGGACCATCCCGGCCAACCAGGCGCTGAACCTGAATCCCGAGCTGCCCTACGCCCTGGTCGACACCGAGCGCGGCATCTTCCTGGTGGCCGAAGCCCTGGTGGAGAAATGCCTGGCGCGCTGGAACCTGGAAGGCAAGGTGCTGGCCACGACCGTCGGCAAGCAGCTGGAGCTCCTGAAGTTCAAGCACCCGCTGGCCCATGTCGACCCGGGCTACGACCGCGAGAGCCCGGTGTATCTCGCCGACTACGCCACCGCCGACGACGGCACCGGCGTCGTGCACTCGGCGCCCGCCTACGGCGTGGACGACTTCAACAGCTGCGTCAGCCATGGCCTCGCGTTCAAGGACATCCTGAACCCCGTGCAGGGCAACGGCACCTACGAGGCCGCGCTGCCGCTGTTCGGCGGCATGCACATCTGGAAGGCCAATCCGGTGATCGCCGAGGCGCTGCAGAACGCCGGCCGCCTGCTGGCGCACAGCAAGATCACGCACAGCTACCCGCATTGCTGGCGCCACAAGAGCCCGGTGATCTACCGTGCCGCGGCCCAGTGGTTCGTGCGCATGGACGAGGGCGAGGGCGTGTTCACCGTTGACAAGGCCGAGAAGACCCTGCGCCAGACCGCGCTGGAGGCGATCGAGCAGACCAGCTTCTACCCGGAGAACGGCCGCGTGCGCCTGCGCGACATGATCGCCGGCCGGCCCGACTGGTGCATCTCGCGCCAGCGCAGCTGGGGCGTGCCGCTGCCGATCTTCCTGCACAAGGACACCGGCCAACCGCATCCGCAGACGCTGGAGTTCATCGAGCGCGCCGCGCAGCTGGTGGAGGCCGGCGGCATCGAGGCCTGGTCCAAGCTGGACGCGGCCGAGTGGCTGGGTGCGGAAGCCGACGCCTACAGCAAGGGCCAGGACATCCTGGACGTCTGGTTCGACTCCGGCTCGACCTTCCAGCATGTGCTCAAGGGCAGCCACGCCGGCGCCGCGCACGAGAGCGGCCCGGAGGCCGACCTGTATCTGGAAGGCCATGACCAGCACCGTGGCTGGTTCCATTCATCCCTCTTGATCTCCTGCGCGATCAACGGCCGCGCGCCCTACAAGGGCCTGCTGACCCACGGCTTCACCGTGGACAGCAAGGGCCACAAGATGAGCAAGTCCAAGGGCAATGGCGTGGACCCGCAGGACACCAGCAAGAAGCTGGGCGCCGAGATCATCCGCCTGTGGGTGGCGGCCTCGGACTACTCGGGCGACATCGCCGGCGACGACAAGATCCTGGCCCGCGTCGTGGACGGCTACCGCCGCATCCGCAACACCCTGCGCTTCCTCTTGGCCAACACCTCGGACTTCGACGCCGCGGCGGACGCGGTGCCGCTGGACCAACTGCTGGAGGCCGACCGCTACGCGCTGGCCCGCGCCGCCGAGTTCCAGACCGAGATCCTGGCTCACTACCAGAAGTACGAGTTCCACCCGGTGGTGGCCAAGCTGCAGGTCTACTGCTCCGAGGACCTGGGCGCCTTCTACCTGGACGTGCTCAAGGACCGCCTCTACACCACCGCGCCCAAGAGCCTGGCGCGCCGCTCGGCGCAGACGGCGCTGTGGCACATCACGAACGCGATGCTGCGCTGGATGGCGCCCTTCCTGAGCTTCACGGCCGAGGAGGCCTGGAAGGTCTTCAACGGCGGTCCGGCGGACAGCAGCATCTTCACCGAGACCTACTGGCAGTTCGAGGCGCCGGCCGGCGAGCTGATTGCCAAGTGGAACCGCATCCACGAGATCCGCGATGCGGTCAACAAGGCGATCGAGGAAGTGCGCGTCGCCGGCGGCGTCGGCTCCTCGCTGCAGGCCGAGGTGACCCTGGGCGTGAATGCCGCGGACCTGGCCCTGCTGCAAAGCCTGGGCGAGGACCTGAAGTTCGTCTTCATCACCTCGGCCGCCTCGGCGGTCCTGG
>Ga0255338_1002195_pt1 | contig 30311 bp, 30 predicted proteins | sample MeOH1_35cm_T4_19_FD_203715 | JGI IMG/M metagenome (GOLD analysis project Ga0255338, IMG submission 203715) | Sandy soil microbial communities from University of British Columbia, Vancouver, Canada - MeOH1_35cm_T4_195 | ecosystem: Engineered > Artificial ecosystem > Sand microcosm > Unclassified ... | reverse complement strand
ATTGTCTTACTCGGTGCGGCAATAGGCCAGGGGAGAATCAAACTCAGTCGAGCTTAAATGCACCCCTGATTGGCCCCAACTCCACTCCTGCTTTTGCGTGGTCCGTGTCTTCACCGCGGGCAAGTTGGGCTGAATGCGCGTGCTCGTGCCAGCGTTCTTCGACCCGTCCGTATTTCCAGAGAAGTAGGGCAACTCCCCAGACGAGGACGAACAGTCCGACGATGATGTAGCCCGCAGAATTCAAATTGAATTCTGCTGCATAATCCCAGAACCCACCAGTGAGATTGAGTTGCCGGGCGATCACCTGAAGGATCTCCAAACCGCCGACGTAGAGAGCGACAGCGACTGATAGTCCTGTGATGACAATGTTGTAGTAGACCTTTCGCACAGGTTTGGAGAAAGCCCAACCGTATGCAAAATTCATAAACGAGCCATCGATAGTGTCGAGCAAACTCATTCCGGCGGCGAAGAAAAGCGGTAGGGAGATAATTGCCCACCAAGGCAGTCCGGCAATTACTGACGTTCCTGCAAGAACCAGCAACCCAATTTCCGTGGCAGTGTCGAATCCAAGACCAAAGAGAATCCCCAGCGGGTACATCTTCCAACTGGCATCAATCCGGCGGGCGATTGGACCGAAGAACCGCATGAGCAATCCGCGCGAATTGAGGTGTTTTTCCAATTCTTCCTCGTCGTACATCCCTTTGCGCATTTCCACGAAGACTCGAACTATTGAGACAAGGATGATCAGATTCAAGATTGCAATGAGCATGAGGAAGGCGCCACTGATCGAGGTCCCTATCAATCCCGTGTAGTGATGAAGTGTGGAATCGGAGTCTTTCAACTGAGAACCAAGCGCTTTGATTCCAAAGTTGAGCAGAATGGCAAGTCCGGCCACGACGGATGAATGACCCAAGGAGAAGAAGAATCCGACAGCAAGCGGGCGCTGACCTTCACTCATGAGTTTTCGCGTTGTGTTATCGATTGCTGAAATATGGTCAGCATCAAATGCGTGGCGCATCCCCAAGGAATAAGCCAGCAACGCTGTACCCCAACCGAAGAGGGAACCATCGGAGAGTTCGTAATGCCCACTGGTTGCAACGAACATCAGAACCGCCCCGGCGATATGGAGGAAGGCGATAAAGCCGAACATAAGATAGAGGCGGCGCCATTCATCGGGGGTGAGGCGTGAGCGCATCCCCTCCAGGGAGGGTGTGGCGGCCGGCTGATTCATTTTGGAGCCCCAATACCTAGATGCAAACCATTTGCAGGAAGAGAGTAAAGGTCGGGATCTAGGGCTGTCCACTCGAAATACGAGTATCGGCCACGTGCCTGACTTGCGTTACGCGCCTTCTCAGGCGCCACGGCTAGAGTTTAGTGATGGGGAGGCGAGTATGAGCGAGGATGAAGAGGCTGGACAGGACGAGCTCGTAACTGAGGAGATGCTCTGGGATCGAATTCCGGAGGTGGATGGCGCCGAACGAGCTAGCACTTATTACGAGTTGAGTGCGCGAATTTATGCTCGTGGTCAGTATGACGAGGCATTGGCATTGGCCGAGACGGCATGTGACATCTACTCAGGATTAGGTGTGAGCGCATCCAGCGAGGGGTTGGCGCAGGCCTATTCAGCCATTGGATACAACCTCAATCAACTCAAGAGGATGGATGAAGCAGCCACCGCTATGAGTAAGGCGGTCGAGATTCTTCGCCACAACAAGTCGCCCATAGCTTTAGAACTCGCCTGCACTCTTGGGGAGTGGTGGTATTCGTCTAAAAATTATCTCAAAGTGATTGAGACCATGCAGGAGTGTGCCCAGGAGCATTTGCTTGATGGCAATGAGATTGGTGCTGCCAACGATTTACACCTGATTGGCTGCGCCTACCGTGAGATTAAGAATTTTGAAGATGCGATAACTAGTTTTACCGAGGCGCGAGCATTATTTAAGAAGAATCGCGAAGTAATTCACGTTGCCCGTTGCGATCAGAAGATTGCTGCGTGCCAGATAGAAATCGGGCGCGGTGAGGAAGCACTTCTTAGCGCTCGCAAGGCGTTGGATGTTTTCGAAACTGCCCACGACCACCGTCGCGAAACTTTCGCACTCTTTGAATATGCGAAGGCTCAGATTCTTCTTGGTCGCCTTGATGAGGGATTGAACACTCTCGAACAAGTCCTGCAGACTGCAACGGATGAAGATCCGCGGGACTTCGAACTGATTGTGGATGTTGAGACTCGAATGGCATCGGTGCTGCGCCTGCAGGGGAAAATAACCGAAGCGGATGAAATTATCCGACGGTTAGCGACGGTTTCGGAAGTTCTCGACGATCAGCAAGAGGGCTCCTAAAGCCGCTCCAATTGCCGCGATCATAAGTGGCCATTCACGAACACCTGAGGTCCATAAGGCGCCTCCCCATATTCCTGCGCCAAGAATCGCGAAGTTCATGCTGGCTTGGTAGACGCCTTGTGCCCGTCCGCGATGATTATTCTCACTGAGTCCAGCGATCCACGCTTTGCCTACCCCATCAGTGAGGGCTGGAAAGATTCCGTAAAGCATGAGTGCAAAAATCGCAACAAGGTGATTAGTGGTGTATCCCAGAGTGAAATAGGCAATCGCAAAGGCGACTAATCCAATGGTGTAGACCGCTTGTGGCGAGAATCGATCTGCAAAGTAACCGGCAGGGAAAGCCATCAGCATTGTGACACTACTAAAGAGGACGTAGGCAAGTACAACACCTTGCGTGCTAAAACCTATGTCGTGTAAACGCAATAGCAAGAGTGCATCAGGAATATTTGTCAGTTGAATCAGCACCAGAATGCTAATTGCTCTCTTTAAACTCGTTGGCAGAACACCGTGGGAAGGCTTAACAGGCTCTAACTTGATCTGGGCTCGCGTCTTCTCTTTTATGAAGAAGGTAAATGAGACAGAAATTATCGCAGGGATGATTGCCCACATTGCTACTTTGCGAACGTCCCCATCAAGTAAATAGAGGCCCAACAACGCAAGGAGAGGTCCGATGACCGCGCCCACATTGTCACCCGCACGATGAAAACCAAACGCCTTTCCTAGGTGTTCCTTCGGTACCGAATCATGAATCAACGCATCGCGAGGTGTACTCCGAAGTCCCTTTCCTACGCGGTCGATGATTCGACCAAAGAAGAAGAGCGGCCAGGCAGTTGCAGCAACCACAAAGACCTTGCCTAACCCTGCAACTGAATATCCAGCCATAACAAATGGTTTGCGTCCAAGGCGATCACTCGCTCTACCTGAATACAATTTTGTAAATCCCGCAGCAGCTTCGGCACATCCTTCGATCACGCCAAGTGCCAGAGGGGCGGCACCGATAACACTGGTGAGAAGTATCGGTAAGAGAGGGTAGAGAAGTTCGCTTGCTGCGTCTTGCGCTAGTGAAACAATTGTCAAGACCATGAGGTTGCGGGAGAGCCATCCGTATTTCATGATGCCACCTTTCTTGCTTATGGCCTTGTCAGACTATTTCGGAAGATGCTGGAGTGCCCAGTGGTACATCGCTATGGCCCCCGCGGCTGAAGCGTTCATAGATCGTGTCGAGCCGTACTGTTCGATTGCATAGAGCACCGAGCAGATTGCGACGGCTTCATCTGACATTCCCGAGCCCTCTTGCCCAAAGAGCAGCACACACTCCTCAGGAAGTTCTGAACTTTCCAATGTGAGCGAGCCGGGAACGTTGTCAATTCCAATGATTGGAATTGAATGCTCTGTGCACCAGAGAGAAAAATCTTGAACGGTTGGGTGATGGATGACTGTGAGATACCGGTCTGTCACCATTGCACCACGCTTGTTCCAATCACGCTTGCCGACAATATGTACTGCGCAGACATTGAAGGCGTTTGCCGTGCGCACGATTGAGCCAATGTTGAGGTCGTGCTGCCAATTCTCGATTGCGATCTGCAATTTGTGCCGCTTGGTATTGAGGTCAGCGACTATTGCCTCAACGCTCCAGTACCTGTACTTGTCAAGGACGTTTCGGCGATCGCCGAGTTCGAGTAATTCTGGGTCAAATTGGTTACCATCGGGCCATGGCTTTGGATGAGGTCCAACGCCTACAACCGGGAAAAATTCGCCGGGTCCGATAGTTGCAGGTGGAAGCATGAGTCGCACTCTAAACTGATTGGTTTAGAAAGGCTATCCGTGCATAATCAGTACCACTATCAGTATCAGTAGAAGGGGAATGTAGTGGGTGCCTTAAGTTTGGTTAGCGATGTTGCACTAGCGATACATATTATTTCCATTATCGGACTGATGGTCCTGCTCCTTATGCAGATCAAGAAGAGCCCGCGACGGATTCACCCTGGCACATGGCATAGCGCCCTCACCGCTCTCGTGATGGGCCTTCTCATGGTGGGTATTCGTACTCCACTCCACAATGACGATCCTGTTAAGTGGCCCGAAGTGGATAACACGGTCATCGGGATCAAGTTCATCATTTTGATTGTGATTTTGGTTCTCATTCAGCGCAATATGAAGAAGCCTGAAGTGAAGAATTCCATCTGGGCCGCACTCATAACGTTGACTACTGCGAATATTCTGATCGCTCTCTACCTGTAGCCCTGCTTATGAAGCTTTCCCCATTTCGATCAATCGCACTACTAGTAATTGCAGTGCTGGGAGTCAGCACACTTCCTGTTTCTGCCGCAACTCTTGTTAGTACTGCAGAGATCTCTCGTATCTTCACTAAGATTTCCCTGTCGCCTCACCTTGCCAATCCTTCGATGATATTAGTTGATCGTGGTACAGGTGAAGTTCTTTTTCAGAAAGGAACAGGGTCTCCTCGCAGGCCGGCTTCAGTTTTAAAACTCCTCTCAGCAACGGCAGCCTTGGAATTTTTGGATCCAAACTATAAGTACGTAACCCAGGTCTCAATCGCTACTACCCCGCAAACCGTCATCATCCAAGGCGACCTCGATCCATGGATGACGACAAGTTATAAATTGGCTCAAACCGAGAACCGTGCTTTGCTGCCGTACCTTGCGCTCAAGGCAATCTCAGGGCTTGCCGCGAAGGAGAATGGGCCGCTTACGGAAATCTCAGTTAGGTACATTGGACTTTTCACAGCAGATGTTAATTACTTGCGTGAGTTCTTTAAGAGCAGGGGAATATCCGCACATTTTTCGACAATCGGACCGAATTACGTTGCTGCTAATACTGAACGAGTGATCGCGAGTGTGGCTTCGCCAACGATAACCGACATGGTCAAATTCGCTCTTACGTGGAGCGACAACCTTCTAGCCGATCGCCTCGTAAGAGCTGCAGCACGTGCTACAGGTTTTACAAATGATGACGTTGGTATTTCGAATGTTATTAAGAAAATGTTGACGACTCTTCAGATTAACGATGCCGGACTTTTCGTTCTTGACGGGAGCGGGCTGTCGAAAAGTGATCGAGTAACTGTCAGGCTGATAGCGGATTTGCTTTTGAAGATCAGGGGAGATGAAAAGTTCGCAGCTGTTTATGAAGGTCTGCCCGTTTCAGGGATCACAGGGACTTTGGAAGATCGTTTTTTAACAACTGCTCCACAGGCGGTTGGATTGGTGCGTGCCAAAACGGGGACACTCAACGGGACTGTGAGTTTGGCGGGCTACGTGGAATCAGGGGCACATGAGTACGTATTTGTGGCGATTGCAGACCGGATCAAAAAAGGAGAAGTCGCTGCCAAACAGGCTCGAGCTACCTTGGATAAATTACTGGGGCATATAACCGCCCCATTCATTTTCCCGACTCAGTCGTCGGATTCCCCATCCTCATCCGAACCACCCGTCGGCGGGACGGAGATTCCTCCAGTAACTGAGCTGCCGATTGCCCCGGACTCCTCCTCTGAACTACCCGTCGGCTGAGTGATCTGGGCAATGGGAGATGAATGGGAGCTCTGGGTCTGCGAGGGCGCCAATGCCAGAATCGAATGTACTGGCACTCCTGTGTTCGAGCTTTGAGCGAGCATATAACCCATTCCCACTACGAGAAGCGGAGTGGAGAGCGCGAGCATCCTCGTGACCCGGTTGGTACGGGGTCTGGGCAGGATCGAATCTGCCTGCGTGAGCTGGAACCATTCTGGTTGTGGAATCTGGGCTGTCATGGGCTTCCCTTCCGTTGGCCAGAAAGTAACTGGCCTATCTGGGAGGTATCCGAGAACGCGATTTGGTGGCGCTGAGTAATCTAAGACAGTGACAATTTCCCCCCAGCTGCCCGCAAAGCCGATCGCAAACCTGAGCAACGGGATGGCCATTCGCGGTTATATCGGTCTGATGAAACTGCGAGTGGTTGAGCTCCTCCTCGTTTCAACGCTTCCGGCCCTCGTCCTGGCCAGTAAAGGAGTGCCGCCCGTGGGCGTCACGCTCGCCACAATTTTTGGCGGCACCTTGGCGGCAGGGTCGGCAAATGCCTTCAATATGGTCATTGAGAGTGATGTAGATAAGTTGATGCTCCGCACCTCAAAGCGCCCGCTCGTTACCGGTGCGGTAGGCAAGAAGCAGGCGACGATCTTCGCGACTGCAATCGGGATCATCTCACTGGTGATTTTTTGGGTCTTTACAACTCCGTTGGCGACGCTCCTTACCCTGATTGCGATTGCTTATTACGTCATCATTTACACCATCGGGTTAAAGCCACGAACCGTGCAGAACATTGTGTGGGGGGGCGCGGCGGGTTGTATGCCGGTTTTTATCGGATGGGCTGCGATTACAAATTCACTCTCATGGGCAGCGGTTGCCTTTTTCCTGGTAATTTTTTTCTGGACGCCGCCTCATTTCTGGGCTTTGGCAATCAAGTACAAGGAAGACTACGCAGCTGCGGGCTTTCCGATGCTGCCAGTCGTCGCGCCACAATCACGAGTCCGTATTGAGATGTGGTTTCACACCGTAGCGATGATAATTTCCTCCGTCGCTCTGATCCAGATCGCTAAGCTCCCAGCCTGGTCCTTGATCCTCACCATAGGGCTTGGGTTGGTTTTTGCATACCAGCTTCTTCAACTGCGCGACGATTCAGATTCATACGCCGACATTGCCGGAAAGATCTTCCAGTGGTCGATCAGCTACTTGAGTTTATTCTCAGTGCTACTTGTGGTCGCGCAACTTATTGCGTGAGCGCCTGCTCGATATCTTTGAGTAGGTCAGAGGGATGCTCTAATCCAACTGAAAGACGCATGACGGATTCAGTGATTCCCATTTCAGCTTGAACTTCCGGGGCTAGTCGTCGATGAGTGGTCGACGCAGGATGGGTGATGAGTGATTTGCTGTCACCAAGATTGTTTGAGATGTCAATAATCCGCAGAGCATTCATAAACTCAAATACACTCTTTTTCCCACCAACAAATTCGATGCCAATTGTTGTCCCGCCGCCTGACATCTGCTTCTGGGCGGTTTCGTAATCCTTATGCGATTTCAAACCCGGGTACCTGACACTTTTTACCTGAGGGCATGTTTCAAGATATTGAGCCAGTGTGTGTGCGCTATTGCTCATCTTTTCCACCCGCATTGACATCGTCTCGAGGGATTTCACCAAGACCCAAGCATTAAATGGGCTCAGTGAAGGCCCGGTATGACGAATAAATGGGTTGAGGCTCTCGTGGATATACGAGAAACTTCCGAGGATTGCTCCGGCCAATACGCGGCCTTGTCCGTCAATGTGCTTGGTCGCAGAGTACATAACGACATCCGCACCAAGCTCGAGTGGTTTTTGAAGAATTGGTGATGCCATGACGTTGTCGACGATGACAACTGCGCCGACTTGATGTGCAAGGTCGCTCACCATTCTTATATCAACGACGTCTAGCATGGGATTGCTGGGAGTTTCAATAAATACCGCAGCGGTTGGTTTTGAGAGCGCTTCTGCCCATGCAACTGGATCGTTGCCTTTCACCAATTCTGTGGTCACTCCCCACTTAGGAAGAATTTCCATGAGGATTACATAGCAAGAGCTAAACATCGACGTGGAGGCGACCACCCGATCGCCTGCCTTCACTAGGCATGCAATGGAGGCAAACATCGCCGACATTCCAGAGCCTGTAGCCACGCAATATTGCGCACCTTCAATAGCAGCAAGGCGTTCTTCGAACATGGCGATTGTTGGATTGGCAAAGCGACCGTAGACGAAGTGGTCAGTTTCATCCGTGAAAGATTCGACTGCTTGTTCCGCGCTTCCATAGGTGAATCCGCTTGTGAGGTAGAGGGCTTCGGCAGTTTCACCGAAACCTGATCGAGCCAAGCCGGCACGAACTGCGTGCGTTTCAGGATGAAGGGACCACTGTGGGTCAGGACGTTCTGGCAGAGGCTGGTATCCCCAAGGGCGTTTGCTCATGGTGAAAGTGTAAGGTGGCCACCATGCCCGATCTCGCACTCTCGGTTCTGGATCTCAGCAAGAGCTACGGCGAACAGAAGGCGGTCTCTCACGCTAGTTTTGAGGTTCCCTTCGGTACGGTCTGCGGTTTTGTTGGACCGAACGGCTCTGGAAAAACGACCACAATGCGGATGCTCCTTGGTCTGATTTCTCCGACGGGCGGAAACGCACACGTGCTGGGCGAGCCAATCAGCCATCCTGAGCGCTACCTCGATCGGGTGGGGGCGATGATCGAGGGACCCGCCTTCTACCCAGCCTTGAGCGGTGCGGAGAATCTGAGAGTCCTAGCCACACTCGGTGGACTCTCACTTGATCGAGTGCAGGGGCTCCTTGATCGAGTAGGACTGGGCGATAGAGCTCACTCAAAATACAAAACATATTCACTCGGCATGAAACAGCGCCTCGGAATTGCTGCTGCGCTTCTTCCGACTCCGCAACTTCTCTTACTTGACGAACCAACAAACGGTCTGGATCCTGCAGGGATCCAAGAGATTCGCGAACTCCTTCGCTCGCTTGCAGATGATGGGACAACGGTATTTGTTTCTTCACATTTGCTCTCGGAAATTGAAATGATCAGTGATTCACTCGTCATGCTCCGTAAAGGCGACGTTATATTTGCAGGTAAGACTCAAGAACTCCTCTTGCAACAACAACCAACGATTATCGCAAAAAGCGCTGATCCGAAAGATCTACCAAGGTTGTTGGACATTGCTCATCATGCAGGACATGAAGGGTCAATAGTTGACGGTGTTGCTCGCATTCTTGGTCCAACCGAATGGGCTGTCACCTTAAATAAGTTGGCATTTGACTCAGGAATTATTCTTTCGCAACTTTCTCCTGTCCTGCCAAGCCTGGAGGCGACCTTCTTTGAAATGACAGGGGACCCGCAGTGATCAATGTATTTTTTGCCGAGTGGCGCAAGTTGCGTCGTCCCGCACTCTTTATTGGGACGATGGTCGCAGTTGTAGGAGTAAGCGCACTTGTGACCTCGCTTCTCTTTCTCATGATCGACTCGGTTCAAGGTGATTCTCGTCGGGAGCAAATGGCCAACCGAGCAACTCTGGAACTTCCGATTGGAGTGTCGGTCGGATTCGCTGCTTCCGCAGGATTGCTTGGATTGGTTGCCCTCTGTATTTTTGCTTCACAGACTGCGCAGGAGTACACCTACGGGACACTTCGCAATCTATTAGTCCGTCAGCCTCGCAGACTGACGCTTTTGATAGGTAAATTTTCTGCGATGAGCCTCTTTGCACTCATTTCAGTTTTTCTTTCAGCGATTGTGAGTGTTTCACTGGCCTTCGCGCTCTCAGGGAAAGCCAAGGTGACTACGACGGCTTGGTCAACATCGGAGGCGAGAACTGCACTCCTTCATACCTTTGTCAATGTTCTTATCTCCGTGATTGCCTCCGGAACTATTGGCATGATTCTTGGACTGCTCCTGCGTTCACCGATTAGTTCAATCTCAATCGGAGTCGGATGGCTGCTCGTGGTGGAAAATATAATCGCCGCAACAGTGGATCATTCTGGCAAATGGCTGCCTGGGCAATTGATCAATTCAGTTGCAGCAGGAGGCGATTTCAACGCTTCTTATTCTCACGCGTTGCTCATTCTCTCCGCGTATCTTGCTGCAGGAATGATTGTCGTATCGGTGCTTTTCCGCCGACGTGATGTAGCAATTTAAAGACACAGACTCGAAGAGCGGCGAATTCTCAGAATTGGCCTTTATTATCGGCTCTCCAGGAGGTTTACCTTGCGATTGATTCCCCGCAACCGCGTTTTAGTTATCGCACTGGCTTTAGGGCTGGTGGGTAGTGTTGCGCCTGCCGTTGCAAAATCTCCGAAGCCGACATTGGTCCAGATTGAAGCAGCGAAGAAAGCGGAAGCTGTTAAACGAGCGGCAGCTAACGCAGCTGCCGCTAAATTAGCACTGGCAAACCAAACATTGCGAGTTCTTACTTCCAAATCAGATGCTGCACGAGCAAAATATTTGAGTTCTCTCCAGGATTTGGCGGTAGCGCAAAAAATTGCGAAAGCGGCAGCGCTTCACGCACTTCAAACTTCAGCTGCGGTCTATCAGGCACATCGTGTTATTGGACAACTTGCAACGAATGCGTACATCATGGGTGGTGGGCTCACAGATATCGAGCCTTTGTTAAGTTCTAACGGTCCGCAGGATCTTGTTGATCAACTCTCTAATTTGAATACGCTGGGCTCTAACAACTCAACTGCGCTCGATCGATACAAGGCGGCTGAAGTAGTTGCACGTCAGGCACAAGCCGAGGCAGATGCGGCAAAATTGGCGCAGCAGAAGGCCACCATTGCAGTTGCAAGTGCAAAAAAGAGTGCCGATGAGGCCAAGGCCGCACAGCAAGCAGAAGTTGATAAATTGCAGAAAGTCCAGGATGACTTGATGAAAGAACTCGCAAGTGCAAAGCGAGTACGTATCACTCTTGAACAGCAAAGGCAGTTAGCCCTCCTTGAAGAGGCCCAGGCAAATCAGGCTGCGCAAACTCCTGGCCAAGCGAAAATTTGGCCAGATCGTGGATTCAGGGGTCGATCAACACAACGGACCAATGAGGCTCAGCAGTTGCAGGCTGTTGCATATGCTCGCGCTCAAGTTCTTGCAGGCAAGCCCTATGTTTGGGGTGCGCAAGGCCCTAATTCTTTTGATTGCTCAGGATTGGTCTATGCCGCCTTTAAGTCGGCAGGATTAGGGTGGCCGAATTGGGATCGTCTCAATGCAGCTTTATATGCAGGCTACGTGAAGCATGTTTCGTTGAGCGAACTTCAACCCGGCGACCTTCTCTTCTACTCGTATAAAGGAACAATCGCCACCATCCATCACATCACAATTTATGCTGGCGACAGCATGATGTGGGAAGCAAGATCAACTAAATCTGGGTTGAGGTTTTCACATATGTACAGTGTGAGCGGGCTTATGCCATTCGGCGGTCGGGTCTAGTCTTATCTGTATGAGCGCCCCCACCACCAATTCGATGGTGGCAATTCGAAGTGCGCTCCGCTGTGAATTAGAGAAGATCGAACCAGGCGAAAGAGTCATTGTTGCCTGTTCGGGAGGTGCCGATTCTCTCGCTTTAAGTTTTGCGTTATCTGTTGAGGCCAAGAAACGCGCCATTCACGTTATCGGCGTTACGGTCGATCATCAGTTGCAGCCAGGTTCAGGTGAGCAAGCTCAGAGAGTTGTTGACCAACTAAGAAATATGGGGATCCAGCTCTGTGAAATTGCGAAGGTGGACGTCTCTCTCACCGATGGCCTGGAAGCTTCGGCGCGGCGGGCTCGGTACGCTGCCCTGGATGCTGCGTGCCAGAGGCATGGCGCAAGAGAAGTCTTTCTTGGCCACACTCGAGACGACCAGGCAGAGAGCGTCTTACTCGGCCTGGCCCGCGGATCCGGGACGAGGTCCTTATCTGCGATGGCGACCGAATCGGGTAAGTATGTGCGGCCGCTACTTGGGATTACCCGTGAGCAGACGGTGAGTGCGTGCAGAGAGGAGGGGCTCATTGCGTGGAATGACCCTCATAATGAGGATCCGAAATTTCTCCGTTCTCGAGTTCGAATCCAGGTTCTGCCTTTCCTGGAAGAGAAAATCGGCCCAGGTATTGCCGGCGCCTTGGCCCGCAGCGCGAGCCTGCTCAGGGATGACGCGGACGCTCTGGACGAATGGGCCATGAGCGAGTTTGAGAAATTGGACCCCGCCTCGATGGATATTGCCGCACTCACCCTGCTTCCTAGGGCGGTGCGGAGTCGCGTAATCCGAGCTGCCATTTACGCCATTGGAGCCCCGCAAGGCTCGATTTCACTGGAGCATATCAATCCAATTGAGGCTTTAGTCACCTCCTGGAGCGGGCAAGGGGTGGTCAGCCTGCCTGGCGGTGTGAAGGTGGAGCGATTATCAGGCAGACTTTCGCTCTCAGCCAATCGAATTAGGACAAGCGAGGAACCGTGGAGTTATCAGTGATCGGCAGTGACGTTGAACGTGTGATTGTGACCGAAGAAGAGATCGGCGCCAAAATAAAAGAGTTGGCGGCGAAGGTCGAAGAAGATTACCGAGGGCGAGACTTGCTGATGGTGGGAGTGCTCAAGGGCGCTGTTATGGCGATGGCTGATTTATCACGCGCGCTTCAACGGCACGTGGATATGGATTGGATGGCGGTGTCGTCATACGGTTCAGGAACGAAGTCCAGCGGTGTTGTGCGGATCCTTAAAGATTTAGATCGAGACATCACAGGTCGTGAGGTTCTTATCGTCGAGGACATCGTCGACTCGGGGCTCACACTCTCCTGGTTGAAAGCCAACCTTGAGTCGCGCGGAGCCAAAAGCGTTGAGATACTGGCAATCTTGCGAAAGCCAGAAGCCGCAAAGGTCGACATCAAAGTCAAGTATGTTGGATTTGAAATCCCAGCTGATTTTGTCGTCGGCTACGGCCTGGATTTCAATGAGAAGTATCGGAACCTCCCGTTCGTTGGCGTACTCGCCAAACACATGTACTCCTAAGAGAAGAGAACATCCAAAACATGGCTCAGAAGACTGAGAAGAAAATGAACAAGAAGACTGAACGAAAGAAGCCTCAAACGCGTTCTCAAAGAATTTTGCGTGGACCGCTCTTTTGGATCATTGTTGCCATTGTTGCGGTGACGGTTTTCGGCCAAGTTTCCACTGCGAGCAATAAATATACAAAGGTCACGACTTCGCAGATAATTTCCGCCATTTCTAATGGGCAGGTTGATTCAGCACTGCTTATTGATAAAGAACAACGAATCCAAGTCATTTTGAAATCTGGAACACAAATAAACGGCTCTTCAAAAGTTGAGGCCAATTACATAACTGGTCAAGAGCCGACCCTTGTCGAGTTGCTCGTCGGTAATCCGCCACCCAATGCCTGGTCAGTAAAAATTGCCTCGCAATCTCTCTTAGTCTCAATCTTCTTCTCCTTTGGACCGATACTCGTGATCGGCCTCCTCTTCTTCCTGATGATGGGGCAAGCACAGGGCGGAAATAGGGCATTTTCATTTGGCCGCTCAAAAGCAAAATTGCAGAGCAATGACGTCCCAAAAACAACATTTGCTGATGTAGCTGGATCTGATGAAGCCGTGGCAGAACTCCACGAAATCAAGGACTTCTTGGCCAATCCACCAAAATATGTCGCCTTAGGCGCCAAGATTCCCAAGGGTGTGCTGCTTTATGGCCCTCCAGGAACTGGCAAGACTCTTCTTGCTCGTGCAGTGGCGGGCGAGGCCAATGTGCCGTTCTATTCAATATCGGGTTCCGACTTTGTTGAAATGTTTGTCGGTGTTGGCGCAGCTCGCGTACGAGACTTATTTAATCAAGCAAAAGAAAATGCCCCAGCAATTGTATTTGTTGATGAAATCGATGCAGTGGGGCGTCAGCGTGGTGCAGGAATGGGTGGTGGTCACGATGAACGTGAACAGACCCTCAATCAATTGCTTGTTGAGATGGATGGGTTTGAGACAAATAGTTCTGTCATTCTGATTGCTGCCACGAACCGCCCGGATATTTTGGATCCCGCGCTGCTGCGCCCGGGCCGCTTTGACCGTCAAATACCAGTAGAGCGACCTGATTTAAAGGGGCGCGAAGAAATTCTAAAAGTTCACGCAAAGGGAAAGCCGATTGCGGAGGATGTCGACCTGCTCAACTTCGCCCGACGTACACCTGGATTTACCGGGGCTGATCTGGCGAATGTACTTAATGAGGCGGCTCTTCTCACTGCACGTGAAGAGAAGAAGCTCATCACCAACACTGAATTGGATGAAGCTATTGATCGCGTCATGGCGGGGCCGCAACGTAAGAGTCGTTTGATGAGCGAAGAAGAGCGACGTGTGACGGCTTACCATGAAGGAGGCCATGCACTTGTAGCGCATGCTCTGCCGCACACCGACCCTGTCCACAAAATCACGATCATGCCGCGTGGCCGTGCATTGGGTTATACGATGGTTTTACCAGATGATGATCGATATTCCGTGACGAGAAATCAATTGCTCGATAAATTGGCGTACTCTCTCGGCGGTCGTGCTGCGGAAGAGCTAATTTTCCACGATCCCTCAACTGGTGCGAGTGACGACATTGATAAGGCGACAACTCTTGCTCGTGCAATGGTCACTCAGTATGGAATGACCGAGTCGATCGGCGCAATCAAATTGGGCACTGATGCCTCAGAACCATTTATGGGTCGCGATTACGGCCACACCCGTGATTTCTCTGAAAGTGTCGCGACGTTGATTGACAGAGAGATCCGCACCTTCATTGAGAATGCCCACCAAGAGGCTTTTGATATTTTGGATGAAAACCGCGCCATTCTTGATGAAATGGTGGTCCAACTGCTCGAACGCGAGACCCTCAACAAAGAGGAAATTGCGGAGATCTTTGCTCACGTAAAGCCACGGCCGAACCGTCCGGCATGGACAGGTTCGAGTAGTCGAAAACCATCTGCCCTGCCGCCCATCGCTACGCGAGTAGCACTGTCGCGAGTCACTCAAGAAGATGGTGGAACATCTGAAAAGCCTAAGAAGACTCGGGCAAAGCGAGCAGCGAAAGCTCCCGTCGTCGAGGTGACACCAGAGGCTCAAGATGAGTGATATTAGTTCGGTCTCTATGGGGCCACATGATGGCCGTGCATCCAAACCCTATGATCAAGAAAGAGCCGAGCGTGCCGTCCGTGAACTCCTTCTCGCCTTTGGCGAAGATCCCGAGCGCGACGGATTGCGAGATACACCGCGTCGAGTAGCCCGTGCTTTTGCAGAAAACTTTGCCGGGTTATGGCAATCACCCGAAGATGTTCTTACTACTACATTTGATATCGGTCATGAAGAACTCGTAATTATCAAGGATATTGAGGTGTACTCCCATTGCGAACATCACCTCACGCCTTTCCACGGTGTAGCCCACGTTGGCTACATTCCTTCAGGAAGAATCACTGGTCTTTCCAAGATTGCGAGATTGGTCGACCTCTTTGCCCGAAGGCCGCAAGTACAGGAACGAATGACCACGCAGATTGCGGACGCGCTCGTTGAAATTCTCGAGCCAGCAGGGGTGATAGTCATTGTCGAATGCGAACACCTTTGTATGTCAATGCGTGGAGTTCGAAAAGCCGAAGCACGCACTGTGACAAGCGCCGTTCGAGGAAGATTGCGCGATCCCGCCACCCGTGCAGAAGCCATTAGCCTCATTACCCGTAAGTAAATAGCAATGGCTCTTTCGGATCTGGGTTTACCGAGTGACCGGACAATTGTCATGGGAATTCTCAATGTCACTCCTGATTCTTTCGCTGACGGCGGGCGTTACTCCAATTTTGATCGAGCCGTCGCCCGTGGAACGGAGATGCTCAATGAAGGTGCAGACATCATTGATGTCGGCGGCGAGTCCACTCGTCCGGGATCGACCAGGATCTCGACTGAGGAGGAGATGGAGCGCGTCCTTCCCGTTATCGAAGAGCTAAGCGCTCGGGGTGCTCTGTTAAGTATTGACACGACGCGGGCCACCGTCGCAAAAGCTGCATTTGCTGCCGGCGCTCGCATCATTAACGATGTAAGTGCTGGCCTATCTGACCCGGAGATCCTTGAAGTGTGTGCGTCCTTGGATTGTCCCTATATTGCGATGCATAGCCGAGGTGACTCTAAAGATATGCAGAACCGGGCGATTTACAATGATGTTGTTGAAGAAGTTGTCGAGGAGTTAAGCCAACGAGTAAACACTGCAATTGCCGCAGGTATCCATCCCGAAAATCTCATTTTGGATCCAGGTATTGGGTTTGCCAAGGAGGCAGATCACAATTGGAGTCTCCTTAATAATGTGGATTCTATTGAGGCACTTGGATTTCCCGTCCTGGTGGGTGCATCGCGGAAGCGCTTCCTAGGCACACTTGTTGGGTCAGATGCACCTGACGACCGTGAGTCCGCAACGATCGCATTGACGGCCTTGCTAGCACGACGAGGTACGTGGGGAGTGAGAGTCCATAACGTGAAATCACATCTGGATGCAATCGCAGTTGCCAGGAAATTCGTATGAGTGACTCAATAGAGATCAAGGGAATCCGTGGCTTCGGTTACCATGGCGTTTTTGATCATGAGCGCGAAAATGGGCAAGAGTTTCTGGTTGACCTCTCGCTGAATGTGGATCTACGAAGAGCATCGCAGAGCGACTTGGTGGAGGACACTGTTGATTATGGACGTGTTTGCAATCTAGTTTTGGGAGCGATCGTTGGGCCACCTGTATCACTGATCGAAACACTCGCTTCACGGATCGCGGACTTGCTGCTTTCAAATTTCTCACTTATCAGCTCAGTTGTTGTAGTGGTGCATAAACCACAGGCACCAGTCGAAGTAAATTTTGAGGATATTGCTATCAGAATTGAGCGATCTCGTTGAGGGCCGTTGTGGCGGTAGGCGCTAACTTGGCAGAACCTGCAGAGGCAGTTGAGTTGGCTCTTGCTCTGCTTGGCGAATCTTCAAATCTTGTCAGCAGGTCCAGACTTTATGTGACTCGACCGATCGGCGGACCTCCGCAGCCAGATTATGTAAATGCTGTTTGCATCCTTGAATCGGATCTACCCGCAATTGACCTGCTTGGCGTGTTGCAAGGGATTGAGAAGAGCATGGGGCGGATCCGTGTAGAAAAGTGGGGACCACGTGTCATCGATCTTGATCTCATTCAGTATGGATCCATTCTTAGCAAAGATGAGACTTTGACACTGCCACATCCGCTTGCCCATGAGCGACGCTTCGTCCTAGAGCCTTGGTTGGAGATAGATCCTGATGCTGTCCTCATTACTCATGGAAAAGTAAGTGAGATTTTGGCGCAACTACCGCCTGCCTAGTAACCTGTAATTCTTAGCCCGGTACCACGGAAGGACTGGAGCAGATGCGCGAAATCAGTAATCTCAACCAACTCCTGCCTCGTGAGGCGAGCAATATCGCCTTTGTTCCGACAATGGGCGCCCTCCATGCTGGCCATGCCGCGTTGATTGAGAGAGCCAGAGAGTGCTCCTCGAATGTCCTGGTAAGTGTTTTTATAAACCCACTGCAATTTGGTGATCCAAAAGATTTGGAGAAATATCCACGCAATCCAGAGATGGATGCCGAGGTCGCCGAAATCTCTGGCGCAACAATTCTGTGGCGACCTGAGTTCAAGGAGATTTATCCTGGGCACGTCGAGTTCATCTCTGCTGGGCCGCTGGGTGAACTTTTTGAAGGAGTCAGCCGAAAAGGGCATTTTGATGGAATGTTGACGGTAGTAAATCGACTTTTCAATCTCATCCAACCACAGTGGGCTATCTTCGGGGAGAAGGACTTCCAGCAACTCTTTCTTGTGCGACAGATGGTGCGGCAACAGGGCAAGAAAATCGAAATTATACCCGTTCCGATTGTTCGTGATGTGGATGGTCTGGCGCTTTCATCAAGGAACGTACGATTAAGCGGTGAGGACAGAGTGGCAGCGCGGGTCATTGCCAGAGCACTCATCAACGCCACGGCTGCCAATTCGCTAAAGGAGATGCAAGAACAATTGGACAACACTCTGCTTCAGGAGCCAAGATTTACGCGTGATTACTCAGCAATTATCGATGAGGATAATTTCACATTGGCGAGCGAGCAGAGCACTGCCAAACGTGCCCTCGTCGCAGGTTGGGTCGGCGGTGTTAGATTGATTGACAACATGGCATTGCGAAATCAGTCCCGATGAAACTATTAGCCCCCAATCCTGGTTGGACTGCGCATGCAGATGTCATTGTTGTCGGATCTGGAGTTGCCGGACTTACAACCGCCCTCCAAGTGAGAAGTTTTGGACTTTCAGTTTTGTTGGTGACAAAGGCCCGCGTAGATGAAGGTTCGACCAAGTGGGCACAGGGTGGAATTGCTGCAGCGTTAGGACCAGGGGATACGCCTGACCAGCATGAAATAGACACACTTGTTGCCGGTGCAGGACTTTGTGACAAGATTGCAGTAAAAGTTCTGGTATCAGAAGGTCCAGAGGCAGTTCGTAAGTTAATTGCGCGTGGTGCTGTCTTCGACAAAGAAGCAAGCGGGGAAATTTCTCTCACCCGTGAAGGTGGGCATCATCGCAATCGAATTCTGCACGCTGGTGGCGATGCAACTGGCGCTGAGGTATCTCGAGCACTGCTTGCAGCGGTAAGGAATGACTCAGAGATCGAAGTTCTGGAGCACGCGCTTGTATTGGACGCGCTTAAGGATGCACATGGTGCGGTCTGTGGCGTGACACTTCACGTCATCGGCGCTGGTACAAGAGATGGAGTGGGTCGTGCAATTGCACGGGCAACTGTTCTCGCAACCGGTGGCCTCGGACAAGTTTTCGCACAGACTACAAACCCATCTGTCTCTACTGGTGATGGGGTCGCGCTTGCGCTTCGAGCAGGCGCTCATGTGGCCGATGTGGAATTCATCCAATTTCATCCGACAGTTCTCTGGCTCGGTGAAGCATCTCAAGGACAGCAGCCCTTGATCAGCGAGGCGGTCCGCGGCGAGGGTGCATTCCTGGTTGATGACAACGGGATCCGATTTATGCTCGGAGAACATCCGATGGCAGAACTTGCACCTCGCGATATTGTCGCCAAGGCGATCATGAGACATATGAACGAGACCGGAGCTCACCACGTCTGGTTGGATGTTCGCCACATTGAAGGTTTTGTAGAACGCTTTCCAACAATTTATGCATCCTGCTTGGTTCATGGAATAGACCCGTTGACCGAATTGATTCCAGTCGCGCCAGCATCGCATTACGCCTCTGGCGGGGTGCGAGTCGACCTGAATGGACATTCAAGTATCTCTGGTTTGTACGCTTGCGGAGAAACAGCTTGCACGGGGGTCCATGGGGCTAACCGCCTGGCATCGAATTCTTTGTTGGAAGGACTTGTTTTTAGTGCCCGTATCGCAGCGGATATCGCAGCGAATCCGCGGGAGTTTACGGAGCCTGTTGATACTCCTGCGCCCACAATTCTCCTTGACCCGAGAGCACGCAAGGCACTGCAAGTGAGCATGAGCAAAGGTGCTGGAGTCCTGCGGTCATCACATTCACTTCATAGAGCGGAGAAGGATTTAGAGGAAATTGCGGGCCGAGAAAGTTCAGAGCCATGCGTGGAAGCTTGGGAAACAACCAATCTCTTTCAACTTGCGCAGGCAATCGTTCGTTCGGCTCTCATACGCGAGGAGACGAGAGGCTCCCATTGGCGTGAAGATTTTCCAGAGCAACTTCCACGTTGGTCTCAAAGAATTCTGCAGCAGATGAGCATTGATGGCGAGTGGAGCACTAGTTTTGAGACGGTAGGAGAGTCATGAGATATCAGGAAATCTCCGATCAAACACGTGCAGATTTATTTGCAGCCTCTCTTAATCCCGAGGGAGTGGTGGATCTAATTCGCCGCGCATTTGAGGAGGATTTGCAAGGTGGCGAGGATGTGACATCTGTGGCGACTATTCCAGCTGACCATATCTCCACCGGCGAATTTCGCAATCGTGCAACCGGAGTAGTTGCTGGAATTCCTGTCGCGAGGGCGGTCCTTGAGATGGTGGGAATTGGGGATATCACGACTCCAATTCTGTGCGCTCATGAAGTGACGGCCGGCACGGTACTTGTGAGTGCGCGGGCAAATACGAGGTCACTACTCTTGGCTGAACGGACTGCTCTGAATTTTTTGGGTCATCTCAGCGGTATTGCAACATTGACCAGGACCTGGGTTGATGAAGTTAGTGAGTTCGGGACCTTGATACGGGATACGCGTAAGACAACCCCAGGATTACGGGAGTTGGAGAAATATGCAGTTCGAATGGGGGGCGGCACAAATCATCGAATGTCACTCAGCGATGCTGCGCTCATAAAAGACAACCACATCCAAGCCGTCGGCGGAGTTGTCAAGGCTTTTCAAAGTGTGCGCTCCCTTTACCCACATATAGAAGTCGAAATTGAAGTCGATACACTAGAGCAACTGCAAGAAATACTTCTTCACAATCCAGATCTTGTACTGCTTGACAATATGAGTGTCGAGGAGTGCAAAGAGGCGGTCGCGATAACAGCCGGCCGATGTAAGTTGGAAGTGTCTGGGGGGCTCACGCTCAACAACGCACGTGCATATGCAGAGACCGGAGTGGAGTATTTAGCAGTAGGTGCTCTTACGCATTCGGCACCAGTATTTGATATCGGACTCGACCTAAAGGCGGAGATCTAAATGTTACTTGCGATTGATGTTGGAAATACAAACACAGTTCTCGGGATTTTTGATGGCAAAGTATTGGTTCGTTCTTGGCGAGTGAAAACGGATCCGCGAAATACTTCCGATGAGCTGTGGCTCCAATTCGGTGCTTTGGTCGCCGAGTATGTATTGACCGGCCTTGCCGTCTGTTCGACAGTTCCCGCCAGTTTGCGGGAGATGCGAACGATGATCAACTCATATTTTCCGGATATCCGGACCACGATCGTCGAACCGGGGATAAAAACAGGCGTTCCGCTGCTGGTCGATAATCCTAAGGAGATAGGTGCCGACAGAATTGTCAACACGATGGCGGCGCACACCCTTTATCCCCACGGGCCCGCGATAGTTGTCGATTTTGGAACGTCAACGAATCTGGATGTCGTCTCTGCGAAAGGCGAGTTTCTGGGCGGGGCAATCGCGCCAGGAATTGAGATTTCGGTCGACGCCCTGGCCTCGCGAGCAGCGCAGTTGCGTAAGGTGGAGTTGGTCCGACCTCGCTCGGCAATAGGCAAGAACACGGTAGAGGCATTGCAGTCTGGGACGATTTTTGGATTCGCGGGCCAGGTTGATGCATTGGTGCATCGAATCTCGGCAGAACTCCGCGAGTCCCAAGAAGGAAAGCTTTCGGTCATTGCGACTGGCGGGTTAGCCTCGCTTGTACTCGGTATTTCAGAAACTATTGAGCACCATGAACCAGATCTCACCTTGATCGGTCTGCGCCTGATTCACGAGAGAAATGGCTAAATCGCTAGACTCACTTCACTATGGTTGAGAATACATATTCGGTTCCTGATGAAGGTTTGCCGGAGCACCCATTGGTGACGAACGTAAGTAATGTCGTCGACGATGGGGCAGATAGTGAGCTCCCGGAGCAACTCCGCATCAGGCGTCAGAAGCGGGCCGATCTCCTAGATCGAGGAGTAGAGCCTTACCCTGTCTCAGTCCCACGTACAAAGTCACTTGCGCAAGTTCGTGCAACGTATGCTGATCTTGAAATCGACGTAGCTACGGGAGACATTGAAAGTGTCACCGGGCGAATTATTTTCAAGCGAGACACGGGCAAACTCTGTTTCGCAACCTTGCGCGAAGGCGGTGGAACCGAACTTCAGGCGATGCTCTCTCTGGACAAGGTTGGCGAAGATTCATTAACTTCATGGAAGAGTGACATTGACCTCGGCGACATTGTCAGTGTGACTGGAGAAATCATTACTTCCAAGCGCGGAGAACTCTCTGTGCTTGCAAATGATTGGTCACTCGCTGCAAAAGCCTTGCGCCCTCTTCCCAACGATCACACACCAATGTCGGAAGAGACGCGCGTACGGATGCGTTATGTCGACCTTATTGTTCGACCTGAGGCTCGCAGCAATGCTCGACTACGCCCTGCTGTTATGCGATCTCTCCGAGAGACTTTTCACGCCCGTGACTACCTTGAAGTCGAAACCCCCATGCTTCAGGTACAGCCTGGTGGTGCGGCGGCTCGTCCCTTCAAGACTTTCAGCAACGCGTACGACATGGATCTTTTTTTACGTATCGCTCCCGAACTATTTCTCAAGCGGTGCGTAGTGGGCGGTATTGAGCGAGTTTTTGAAATCAATCGCAACTTCAGAAATGAGGGAGCGGACTCAAGTCACTCTCCTGAGTTTGCAATGATCGAAAGTTATGAGGCGTATGGAGATTGGCGTACAACTGCTGATCTTGCTCGTGCACTCGTACAGAACTCTGCGCAGGCGATTTTCGGATCGCACGTTGTTCTCCATCATGACGGAAAAGAATCTGACTTAGGTGGCAGTTGGCGGGAGATTTCTCTTTACGATGTTATTTCTGAAAATGTCGGTGAGACGATTACGGCCCTAACTCCGATGGAAGAATTTAAGAAGTTGGCAATCAAACTTGGGTTGAAGATTGATCCCAACTGGATCCAAGGCAAACTGGTCGAGGAAATTTTTGAGCATGTCTCGGCGGGCAAACTGAATGAACCTACCTTTGTCATGGGATTCCCTATTGATAATGCCCCATTGGTTCGAGGACATCGAGATACTCCGGGGGTTGTAGAGAAATGGGATCTTTACGTCGATGGTTTTGAATTAGCGACTGGATATTCTGAACTGATTGATCCGATCATTCAACGCGAGCGCTTAGTAGAACAGGGTCGCCTTGCCGCCAAGGGCGACCTTGAAGCGATGGGGGTTGACGAGGATTTCTTGCGCGCCATGGAATTTGGAATGCCGCCGATGGGCGGACTGGGAATGGGCGTTGACCGTCTGCTCATGGCCCTGACGGGGCTTGGAATTCGGGAGACAATTCTCTTCCCACTCGTGAAGCCAGAGATTGATTAACAGTGATCGAAATTCGTCCAGCGAAATCAACCGATGTCAAAGGCATCCGCAAACTCATTGATACTTATGCACCCCAACGCCGTTTGCTCTCCAAGGAAACGGTCACTTTGTATGAGAGTGTTCAAGAATTCACTGTTGCGATTGAAGCCGGCGAGGTGGTCGGCTGCGGAGCGCTCCATGTTCTCTGGGAGGACCTTGCCGAAGTTCGTACGGTTGCAGTCGCAGACCACCTTCGCGGACAAGGTGTCGGAGGGAGAATTCTTGAAGCAATCATCGAGCGCGCTCGAACGATCGGAGTGAAGCGAATCTTCTGTCTCACATTCGAGACTGATTTCTTTGGCCGATTCGGTTTTGAGGAGATTCAAGGAACTCCTGTTGAGCCGGAGGTGTACACCCAGCTTCTCCACTCCTACGACACTGGTATTGCCGAATTCCTGGATTTGGAGTCTGTGAAGCCAAATACCCTGGGAAATACGAGAATGCTGAAGTATCTCTAGAACCCGTTTCTTGGCTGGACCGTGGAGATGGACAAATTTGCCCACAAAATTGGCAGTGTATTTGGGCATAAACCACCCCAAACTACGGTTACAAGAATCAAGGGAGAGATTTCGCGCCTCACCCCTGCCTGGTATTAGGCTTGTGGCGAGAAGATCAGAGAAGTTCGCAAAGGTAAACCAAAGGAGTTCCCCGATGTTTGAGCGCTTTACGGATAGAGCTAGACGGGTCGTTGTCCTGGCCCAAGAAGAAGCTCGCATGCTCAACCATAATTACATCGGAACAGAGCACATCCTCCTTGGTCTTATTCATGAAGGCGAGGGTGTTGCCGCAAAGGCCCTTGAATCTCTCGGCATCTCTCTTGAGGCTGTCCGCTCCCAGGTTGAAGAGATTATCGGGCAAGGCCAGCAAGCACCCAGTGGTCATATTCCATTTACACCTCGCGCGAAGAAGGTTCTTGAATTATCACTGCGCGAAGCTCTTCAATTAGGCCACAACTACATCGGCACTGAACATATTTTGCTTGGACTTATCCGTGAGGGTGAGGGGGTTGCTGCTCAGGTTCTGATGAAACTCGGAGCAGACCTAGCCCGTGTTCGCCAGCAAGTCATCCAACTCTTATCGGGCTATCAGGGCAAAGAGGCTGTCACGACAGGTGGGCCGGCTGAAGGAACCCCTTCCACTTCTCTCGTACTGGATCAGTTCGGCCGCAATCTGACTCAAGCTGCTCGTGAAGGAAAACTCGATCCAGTCATCGGTCGCGAGAAGGAAATTGAAAGAGTAATGCAGGTTCTGTCGCGGCGTACCAAGAACAACCCGGTACTCATCGGCGAGCCAGGTGTCGGTAAAACTGCAGTAGTTGAAGGACTTGCTCAGGCCATTGTGCGCGGAGATGTTCCGGAGATGTTGAAAGACAAGCAACTGTATTCACTCGATCTTGGCGCACTCGTAGCTGGAAGCCGCTATCGGGGAGATTTTGAAGAGCGGTTGAAGAAAGTCCTCAAAGAGATTCGCACGCGTGGCGACATCATTCTCTTTATTGATGAGATTCATACTCTTGTTGGTGCGGGAGCCGCCGAAGGCGCAATCGATGCTGCGAGCATTTTGAAGCCGATGCTTGCCCGTGGCGAACTCCAGACGATTGGTGCCACAACACTTGACGAGTACCGCAAGCACCTTGAGAAAGATGCCGCACTTGAGCGTCGCTTCCAGCCAATTCAGGTTGCTGAGCCGACTCTCGAGCACACCATCGCAATCCTTAAAGGTCTGCGCGATCGTTATGAGTCGCATCACCGCGTCTCGATCTCTGATGCGGCACTCGTTGCGGCTGCGACCCTTGCGGACCGATATGTTTCCGATCGATTCTTGCCAGACAAGGCAATCGATTTGATTGACGAGGCGGGATCGCGTCTTCGCATCCGTCGATTGACCGCACCTCCCGAGTTGCGCGAATTCGACGAGAAGATTGCCAATGTTCGTCGAGAGAAAGAATCAGCCATTGACAGCCAGGACTTTGAAAAGGCCGCCGCGCTTCGCGACACAGAGAAGAATCTGATCAGCGAGAAGCACGAGCGTGAAAAGAACTGGAAGGCCGGCGACCTTGACATGGTCACTGAGGTGGATGAAGAACTCATTGCCGAAGTACTTTCAACTGCAACCGGAATCCCAGTCTTCAAGTTGACTGAAGAGGAGACTGCACGTCTTCTTCACATGGAAGATGAATTGCACCGCCGTGTTATCGGCCAGGACCAGGCAATCAAGGCACTTTCACAAGCGATCCGCCGCACACGCGCAGGTTTGAAAGATCCAAAGCGTCCTGGCGGCTCCTTCATTTTCGCTGGACCTTCCGGTGTCGGTAAGACTGAACTCTCGCGAACTCTTGCCGCATTCCTGTTTGGGACAGCTGATGCGCTGATCCAACTCGATATGTCCGAGTACTCCGAACGACACACGGCATCGCGTCTTTTCGGAGCACCTCCCGGATATGTCGGCTATGACGAGGGTGGTCAGCTCACTGAGAAAGTACGCCGCAAGCCCTTCTCCGTCGTGCTCTTTGATGAGATTGAAAAAGCGCATCCCGACATTTTCAACTCACTGCTTCAAGTTCTTGAAGACGGTCATCTGACCGACGCACAAGGGCGGGTCGTTGATTTCAAGAATACTGTCATCATCATGACCACCAACCTGGGCACGCGTGATATTTCCAAGGGCGCTGGTCTTGGATTTGCCAACTCGGAAGATGAAATGTCCAACTACGAGCGGATGAAGGCGAAAGTGGGTGATGAGTTAAAGACTCATTTCCGTCCCGAATTCCTCAACCGAATCGATGACATCATCGTCTTCCACCAGTTGACTAAGGCGGAAATCATTCAAATTGTCGATCTTATGATCACCAATCTTGATGAGCGGCTCAAGGCGAAAGACATGGGTATCGAACTCACGACTGCGGCCAAGAATTTGCTGGCAGCACGCGGATACGATCCGCTTCTTGGCGCACGGCCCCTTCGACGGACAATCCAACGTGAGATCGAGGATAGCCTTTCTGAGAAGATTCTTTTCGGTGAACTCAAAGCAGGAGAAATTGTCCTGGTTGATGTTGAAGGTGAAGGCGCAGAAGCTAAGTTCACTTTTGCCGGATCTCCGAAATCGTTGACGCCTGACTCGCCAAGTGATCTCACAGAGGCACCGACTGTCTAAGTTCTGGGAAGGACTTTTAGCCCATTCTTCTTTGCACAATTTGCGAGGCGTTTGTCATATGTGAGGAAAGCAATCTGTTGGCTCTTGACCCGTAAAGCAGAGGCAAGATGGATGGAATCTAGCGTGGCAAGGTTGTTTCCGGTAGCGACGTCACTTGCCCGCAAACTTAACTCTGAATCAAACTCCACTACATCAAATACATTAATGTCCGTTTGAAACAGCTTGGCTGCGATTGCAAATTCAGTCGTACTCAATCTCTTTCGCAAGTTGATCAAGGTCTCAGTAATAGTGATTCGAGACGTTATCCAGTGAGAATGCACATTTAGGATTGACTGACAGTCATCTGATTCAGGTTCTTGCACATACCGTTTTAACAGGGCGCTCGTCTCAACATAAAGGGATGCCATTAGAAGCGCTCGGCGCGAGACTCGCGCAGGAGTTCCGTGGTGGATTTCCCCGTTTTTCTTGCCTTGATCGGCTTCACTATTTGACGAGTATGCACTTTCGCTGGCGTTAGCCAACCTTCCTCAATTCCCTTTGTTAGATATGCAGGTCGTTTGACTTGAGTTACTTCTGTGGGTGAAATCTCGCAAAGAGGGCGGCCGTGATGCGTGATAGTGATTTTCTCTCCAGCGTGAGCGCGGTGCAAAATTTCTGAAAGACGATCTTTCAGTTCGCGGATGCCAATTTCCATGTGGGTACAATATCATGAAAATGTGGCCACAATCTATCTGGTGCCGTTCCATTTCACGTTGCCTAAGGCGACGAGTGCGAGGATGAGGAGCACCTGAATCGCAATCGCCCAAGGCGATGTGATCTCGCGGGTGATGAGTTTTCCGAGCGAGGAGTCCTTGAGTGCGCTCGCTCCTGAGACGTAGAACGAATAACTAATGAGCCGTCCGCCCGCAAAGGCAACTAGTAATGGTTTCAGGTTGATCCGCTTGATGATTCCAGCTCCCTCAAAGAGTTGGGCTGATGAGAGCGGGGAAATAAAGAAAAGAGCTAAGAGTCCGAAGACTCGACTCCGGTTCTTCTCGATCTGTGTTCCCATGGTTTCCATGTTGGCGACATATCCTTTTGGCAGCCAATTTCGAATTGCGCGGAAGGAGTAGGCAAGGATTGCACGCCCCATTGTTGCGCTCGCAACTCCGCAGAGGATTAGTGCGACGGGGTTCAAGTGGTATCTCATTGTAAAGAAAACAAGAAGTGACCAGGTGGGGGGCGCGAATGCAGGGAGCATATTTGCGAAGGTAATTATCGCCACAACGGTCAGATAATTGGACACATCTTTAGCCTAGACATATATTGAACCGTTTCCAACGAAACTCAGGTCAGCAAAACCTTGATTTGAACGGAAGGTCTTCTATGGGCGGCACCAAAGATTCATCTCTCGGCTTACTTCGTACGGAGCAGGTGAATTCCAAATTTCAGCACTTGGATCAGATGAGTGTCTCTGAACTTCTTCGTGCAATGAATGAAGGTGATGCAGAAGTCCCAAAGGCCATCGCACGTGAGCTTCCCAAGATTGAATGTGCCATCGAATCAATTGTTGAGCGAATGATGCGCGGCGGGAGATTGATTTACATTGGAGCCGGAACTTCCGGTCGACTTGGGGTACTTGATGCTGTCGAATGCGGACCGACTTTCTCTGTAACAGATGGCCAAGTTCTTGGACTGATGGCTGGCGGCGAACGCGCATTGGTCCATTCAGTTGAGGGCGCTGAAGATGACTTTCAAGCGGGTGAGAAGGATCTCAAATCCATCAACCTCCGATCCGAAGACTGCGTGGTTGGAATTGCTGCCAGCGGTCGGACTCCATATGTCAAAGGAGGGCTGGCCTACGCACGGCAGATTGGGGCTCTCACTATCGGGTTGACATCCAATCCGAATTCGGAGATATCCAAAGAGGTCGAACACCCTCTTGAAATTGACTCCGGGCCTGAATTGCTGGCTGGATCAACGCGGTTGAAGTCTGGAACAGCTCAAAAATTGGTATTGAACATGATCTCTACGATCACGATGGTCCGATTAGGCAAGACATTCGGGAATCTGATGGTGGATCTGCAGATCACCAATGAGAAACTCCGAGACAGAGCGGTCCGAATTATTATGCAGGCCACGGGAGCCCCTCACGCGAAGGCTTCGGCGGCCTTGAAGGAATCCGAGAACGAGGTGAAAGTGGCGATTGTGATGCTCCTCCTGGGCGTGGATGCGCCAAGCGCACGTACGCGATTACGGGCGGGCTCCAATCGCGTTCAGGAAGCCCTTCATGTGGAGTAGTTCTGTCGAGAAATACTCCGCGTGACTCAATCCGAGCGCCCACGAAAGTTACCTGATCGTTATCTGCCTTGGGCTCCACCCCACTTGACCAACTCTAGCTTTGAGGCAATGATTTCCACGGATGTACAGGGTCTATGAAGTTTTTTTTCATGATGCCGCTACCGATGTCGTTCAACCTTGAAAGGGGAAATAAGTGAAATTAAGAAAGAAGATTGCGGTCGTGGGTGTCTCTGCGGCACTCGTTGCTGGGGTTGCTTTCGTGGCGCCGGCGCAGGCCGCGAGCAAGGATCTCGTCATCGGTATCACTCTTGATATCGACAAACTAGACCCGCAGGGCGCAACGAGTTTTGCAACGGTCCGTGCACTTGGCCTGGTCTATGGCAGTTTGGTTGAAGTTGGTCCCAAACTTGATATTCGCTCTGGACTTGCAACATCCTGGGCCTTTAACGCTGCTGGCACCCAGTTGCGTCTGCACCTTCGCAAGAATGTGAAATTCCAAGATGGATCTGCCTTTGATGCAACAGATGTGAAAGCATCTATCGAAAGAATCCTTGACCCTGCCAATAAGGCGGCTGCACGCGCTAACTTGCTAACAATCAAGAGCGTCACTGTTGTTACCCAGTATGACGTCAATTTGGATCTGACAACCCCTAACGCAGCGATTTTGGCTTCGCTAGATGGCGTCAACATTGCGATGCTTTCCAGTGATGACATCAAGGCAGGCAATGTTGGAAAGGTCGTCAACGGAACTGGACCATTTAAGTATGTTTCTTGGGAACCAGGTCAGTCTGTTAAGTTGGCAAAGAATCCAACATATTGGGGTAAGACTCCAAAGTTGGATACCGTCACTTTCCGAGTGATTCCCAGTGAGTCATCAGTACTTTCTGCTCTCAACGCTGGAACAGTGGAGTTTGCAGTTATCACCGATCCACTGATCGCTAAGCAGGTTGGTTCTAACCTGAAAAAGTACAAGACACCTGCCCTTGCTTACATGGCACTTCAATTGAACGCCAAGAAAGCTCCTTTGGACAATGTAAACGTCCGCCTAGCGATTCAATGCGCAATCGATAGGGCTGAAGTTGTTAAGACTGCACAATCCGGCGAGGGAACCGTCATCGGACCAATCACCAGCCCAGCTTACAAATCAGATCCTAACGAGCGCCCATGTCCAAAGGCAGACATTGCCAAGGCCAAGCAGTACCTAACAACTGCGGGCTATCCAAACGGCCTCACCATCAAGACAATGGTGGCTCCTACCCAATTCGCGACTGCATCTGCAGTTGCACAGAGCTTGAAGGCTCAATTGGCAAAGGCTGGCATCACCATGGATCTCGAACTGGTTGATGACTCAACTTTCGTATCTCGTTGGTTGGCTGCTGATTTTGCTACATCCATCGCAAATAACGGCGGACGAATCGATCCGGACACGATGTACACCCGCTACTTCACCTCAACCGGCAACCTCAATAAGGTCGCAGGTTATTCATCAGCAACACTTGATGCGCTCTTTGCAAAGGGCAAGTCCACCGGCAATGTAACTCAGAGAAGGCTTGCATACAAAGCAATTTCTCAAGAACTTGAAAATAACGCAGTCTGGATTTGGCTCTTCTCGCCATACGAGTACCGCGTTACTTCAAAGAAGTTGACCGGATTCATTCCGCTTGCGACGGGTTCACTTCTGGAACTTCGCAAAGCAGACCTGAACTAAATAAGTAGGGAACGGTGTGTAGATTTCTATCTCCACACCGTTCCCATTTATATCTATTTGGTCCGTGAATCTCATAGCTAATTTGAAGAATTCTCAAGGAGGGGAGTAACCGGTGATGCAGGGCGTAACTAAACTGCAGCGGTTCCTTTTTTCTTCTATCACGGTACGTATCTTCAGCATCATCACGACACTCTTT
>Ga0255338_1002193_pt1 | contig 30389 bp, 40 predicted proteins | sample MeOH1_35cm_T4_19_FD_203715 | JGI IMG/M metagenome (GOLD analysis project Ga0255338, IMG submission 203715) | Sandy soil microbial communities from University of British Columbia, Vancouver, Canada - MeOH1_35cm_T4_195 | ecosystem: Engineered > Artificial ecosystem > Sand microcosm > Unclassified ... | reverse complement strand
GCGACCAGCGGAACGCTTTCTCGTCCAGTTGCTGACATGCTTCTCCGGCTCCGCCTGGTGCCAGTTTTCGCTCTAGGGAGCCCTGGTCTTCAGAGAGTTGTTGCAACAGCTCGGGGCTGATGGTCAGGCGGTCACAGCCGGCCAATTGCTCGATCTGGCCTATGTTGCGGAAGCTCGCACCCATCACTACCGTATCGTAGCCGTTGGCTTTGTAGTAGTTGTATATCCGTGTCACCGACTGCACACCGGGATCTTCGGCTCCGTTGAAGTCTCGACCCTCCGCCTTCTTGTGCCAGTCGTAGATACGCCCGACGAAGGGGGAGATCAGGAAGGCTCCGGCATCGGCGCAGGCAGCAGCCTGTGCGAAGGAGAACAGCAGGGTTAGGTTGGTGCGGACTCCGCTTTTCTCCAGCTGTTCGGCAGCTCGAATGCCTTCCCAGGTGGCGGCTATCTTGATCAGTACGCGTTCCGGACCGATGCCTGCCTTGGCGTAGAGATCGATCAGGCGTTCGGCGCGCTGAATGGTTGCCTGGGTATCGAACGACAGGCGTGCATCCACCTCTGTCGAGATTCGCCCGGGAATCACCTGGAGAATCTCCTGGCCGACCGCGACGGCGAAGCGATCGCAGGCCAATCCCAGGTCGCTCGCGCAGCCCGTGACGGCTCGATCCAGCAGTCCAGCATAGCGGGGGAGAGCGGCTGCCTTGAGCAGTAGCGACGGATTGGTGGTGGCGTCGACTGGTTTGAGGCGGGCGATGGCATCCAGGTCGCCAGTGTCGGCGACCACGGTGGTGAATTGCTTGAGTTGCTCCAGCTTGGATGTCATGGGGCGGTGTCCTTTTTGCGATTTCCTGACCTTACCTGAGGGAAGGGTAGCGCTCAACGGGGGTATGGCAGGTATCTGCATTGGCAGGCAAAGCGAGACTTTGATGTCCGATGCCCAGAAGTGGTTCCATCCTCTGTCGGCAGCGATCAGCGTCCTTCGAGTAGATCCAGCGCTTGATCAAACAGCGCTAGCGGGTTCGCGGCCTTATGTATGTCCACCGACAACAGCTGACGGAAGCGCCTGGCCCCCGGAAAGCCTTGGCTCAAGCCCAGTACATGGCGGGTGATATGGTGCAGGGCGCCGCCTTCGGCCAGATGGTGCTCGATGTAGGGGCGCAGCGGCTCCAATGCGTCGTGTCGGCTGGCCACCGGGGTTGGGCTGCCGAACAGCTCCTGATCGACTCGGGCAAGCAGGTAGGGGTTGTGATAGGCCTCGCGCCCGAGCATCACGCCGTTGAAGGTCAACAGGTGCTCGCGGCATTCCTCGAGAGTCTTGATTCCGCCGTTGAGTATGATTTCCAGATCGGGAAAGTCGCGCTTCAGCTGTTGTGCGATGTCGTAGCGCAGGGGCGGGATCTCGCGGTTCGCCTTCGGAGAGAGCCCCGTCAGAATGGCGATGCGTGCATGCACGATAAGGCTCCGGCAGCCGGCTTCGCTGACCTGTCCGACGAAATCACAGAGCTCGGCATAGGAGTCGCGCCCATCGATGCCGATACGGTGTTTGACGGTCACCGGAATGGACACCGCATCTCGCATGGCTTTCACGCAATCGGCCACCAGGGTCGGATGGCCCATCAGACAGGCGCCTATCATGTTGTTCTGTACCCGGTCGCTGGGGCAGCCCACGTTCAGGTTGATCTCGTCGTAACCCGCACTCTCGACCAGTCGTGCGCAGGCCGCCAGTTCACCCGGGTTGCTGCCGCCCAGCTGCAGGGCCAGCGGATGCTCGGTCTCGTCGTGACGAAGGAAGCGCTGGGCATCGCCATGAAGCAAGGCGCCAGTGGTGATCATCTCCGTATAGAGCAGGGTGTGCTTCGATAGCTGGCGCAAGAAGAATCGGCAGTGTCGGTCGGTCCAATCCATCATCGGCGCAACGCAGAAGCGGCGGGACGGCTCAGGCCGCGTGGTTACTGGGGTTGAGGCTTGATTCTGTGGCATTCTGAGGTGTCTGGTTTTGTGCCGTTTTAGCCCGTTTCAGCTTGTTTTTTTGGTGTCGTTGCTACAATGTAGCAACCCCAAAACGTCATGTAGCAAATGGAAATGGGCACGATCACATCGCGGCGCCGCAAGGACGGCACCACCGGTTATACGGCGCAGATCAGGGTCATGCGCGATGGTGTGCGAGTCTATCAAGAAAGCCAGACTTTCGACCGCAAGCAGGCTGCCCAGGCCTGGATCAAGCGACGGGAAACCGAACTGGCCGAGCCAGGTGCTCTCGATCGAGCCAATCGTAAAGGCGTGACGGTCAAGCAGATGATCGAGCGCTATCTCGACGAGTACGAAAGGATGAAGCCGCTCGGGAAGACCAAGCGCGCTACCCTTAAGGCTATCGGTGAGACGTGGCTGGGCGAAGTCGTAGACCAGGACATCACCAGCCAGATACTCTCCGACTACGCGCGTTGGCGGCTGGAGCCAGTCGGCGGCGGCGTTAAGCCTCAGACAATCGGTAACGACCTGGCTCACCTCGGTGCTGTGCTCGCCGTAGCAAAGCCGGCTTGGGGATACGAGGTCGACCCGCATGCTATAGGGGACGCGCGCAAGGTTCTGCGCCGGATGGGCATGGTTTCTCGTAGCAACGAGCGCGACCGGCGCCCAACCAAGGAGGAGCTGGACCGTCTGCTCGAGCACTTCTTTGAGATGCAGCAGCGTCGGCCGAGTTCGATCAACATGCCGAAGGTCATCGGCTTCGCCCTGTTCTCTACCAGGCGGCAGGAAGAGATTACGCGTATTCGCTGGGATGACCTGGACGAACGCCGGCAGGCGGTGCTGGTACGCGATATGAAGAATCCCGGGCAGAAGCTCGGGAACAATGTCTGGTGTCACCTACCAGATGAGGCCTGGGCCATCCTGAAAAGTATGCCGCGGAGCTTCCCGGTGATATTTCCCTACAATGGCGAATCCATTTCTGCCTCGTGGACCAGAGCCTGTCAGTTCCTGGGGATCGAGGATCTGCATTTCCACGACCTGCGCCATGAGGGTGTAAGCCGACTGTTCGAGATGGATTGGGATATCCCGCGGGTGTCCAGTGTGTCTGGTCACCGCAACTGGAACTCGCTGCGCCGCTATACGCACCTGCATGGGCGGGGAGATCAGTATCGAGACTGGGAGTGGCTAGAGAAGATTATCGCTGCGCCGGTTGATTTGGGCGCCCGGAAAAAGTGAAGGGGCCTGATGGCCCCTTTCTGTTTCAGCTCGCCTTGCGCATTGGGGATCTGCCATGCAGTTTGTCGTTCTCGATGGTAGCCTTCTGATGCTGCGCGTCGAGGTAACGAGCCAAGTCTGTCAGGTAAACACCACGGGCAGCCTTCTGGCTGACCTCCATCCTGACGATGGGCAGATCTATCTCGCCACCCATCACCTTCCTCAAGAACTTCTCTGGCGTCAGATGCCTGAAGTAGTCCTCGCATACTCGATCAAGCGGGATGATCACCTGGCCGTTGTACTGAGCCATCAGCAGGAAAGTGGTATTCATCACGCTGCCTCCTTGTTCTGCTTCCAAGCGCCGACTGCCTCGAATACGCGAGCGGCCTGCTCCTCATCGAGCGATGCTCCGCCGGGGTTGGCTATCCAGCCGTAGCCGACGACGTGCGCTGGATTGCAGGTATTGAGCAGAGCACGGCTGTACTCCTCGATCACGTCGGCTAGTGAGTCGGAGCGGTAGATACCCAGCGGCGCGACCTCTTCCGCTTTGATGTAGCGACTGCCGTCCTGGGCGATACAGAACGCACCGAGGTAGATGACCCAGTGGTGGGCGATATCGCAGACGGCGTCGGCGATATCGCGACCCGGCGGGATACTGGCGGCCTTTTTCCAGTCGATCAGCCCTTGTCTTCCTGCTGGTTCGATATGGACAACGGCGACGTGGTGGCTGCGTAGCGCTGCCCGCATAGCGCGCTCATGGCGAGCGAGTAGGTTGTTCGGTTTGCGCTTGCTCATACCCGCACTCCTTTATAGGTCTTGCTCAGCTCGGCATTGACGGCCTTGCCGCGTAGCAGCAGGGCTTTCGCGAGTTTCCGGCGGTCGTTCTGGCTGTGGGTGGCCTGGCGAAGCTGGCCGAAGTAGCTGTTGGCGGTTTCCCGCAGCTGGTCTGCAGGCGCGGTGGCAACCCGGCGCAGGGCGTTGTCGACGGTGCGGCGACGGGTGATGCGGCGCCAGGGCTTGATGACCTGGCCGACGAAGTCGACGCCGCGACTGACCGGCTGCAGGATGGTCTTGCTGGGATTGAGGCGCACGTGCAAGCGCTCGGCCAGAAAGGACTCGATCTGTTCGCGCCAGGCGTTGAGCTGCTGGGGTGACTCGTGCAGCAGGATGAAGTCGTCCACGTAGCGGATGTAATGCCGGACGCGCAGCTGGTGTTTCACGAACTGGTCGAGGGCATCGAGGTAGACGTTGGCGAAGAACTGCGACGATAGGTTGCCGATCGGAAGGCCGAGGTGGGCCGGCTGACTGGCCAGGCGCTTGTGCTGCGGAACCCGATTGAACAGCCGCTGTGCGCTGCGAAGCTGGTAGTTCTCGCGCGGATCGTGCAGCAGGATCTGCCGGGCCAGTTGCTGCCAGTTCGGCTCTGGGATACGGACCTTGAGCTGTTCGGCCAGCACGCGCTTGTCGATGCTGACGAAGAAGTTGGCCAAGTCGCACTTGAGATAATGCGCAGGCTGGCTCCAGTTCTGCGTGATGCTGCGGATCTTGCCATCCAGGCGCTGTGCGGCGTAGAGCGTGCCGCGGCCCGGGATGCAAGCACAGCTGTCGGCGATGAAGGTACGCTCGATGCGGGCGCCGACGTGGTTATAGAGCATGTGGTGAACGATGCGGTCGCGGAATTCTGCGGCCCATACCTCGCGGGGTTTCGGGTGGGTCACCACGAAACAGATGGAGGTGCCGGGCTGGTAGGTTCCGCTGTTCAGCTCGGTATGCAGTTGCATGAGGTTTTGCTCCAGGTTCAGCTCGAATGCCAAGGCGGAGGTGCTGCTGCGCTTGTTGCGCCGGCAGTCCAGGTACGCCTGCACGAGAGCCTCGAAAGAAAGTCCAGCATGGGAAGAGCCGGTTGAAGCTGCGGACGGCCCGCGCGCGGTTCTCGTTGTCCTTGTGGTCGTTGTTCTGGTCGCCATCGTCGAAGTTCTGAATCCACGCGTTGTTCGGGCTGTACTGCGCTAAGTCGTGCTATTCACATCGCACCACCGAAGGCCTGGGCCGATCAGTGGTGAAATTGCGCGGGGCCTGTCCGGCCGACGCCGGATGGTTCCCCTGGTTCGCATGGCGGTGGCCGGGTAGGCCAGCGGCACGACCAGATTCAAAGTCGCACTGGCCTGGGCGCCGTGACGCTCAGGCAGCAGGCGTTGCGGCTGCATACTTTTTCCACCCAGTGGCCTGCTTGCCTATCGAGTCGGTGATCTCGATTGATCTGGCGAACTGGCTGGTGCTGATGAGGCGCTTGTCTACGCAAAGCCGCAGCATCAGCTCGATGATCTGGATGCGCTCCAGGATCTGCTGGATGTGCGGTACCCGGTCGTTTCCCGTCGCGACGTTAGCGCGGAAGATCAGGACGCAGACATCGATGCACTCCACCAGCACCTTCTCACCGAGCGTCCGCTTGAAGTCCCGCGGCATGTTCTTTGTGAGATCGGCCGCCAGGCTGGCGAGATCGCTGGCCAGCTTGTAGATCGGCAGGTGTTGGGCTATGGCCATGCTGGAAACTCGCGAAGCGCGGGCTGCGCCCGCGCCCCCAAAGGGTTAAAGGGCTGAAGTGGTGAGCACTCTGCGGACGGCCCGCGCGCGGTACTCGATGCCCTTGTGGCCGTAGTACTGGTCGCCATCGTCGAAGCCCTGAATCCACGCGCTGCTCGGGCTGTACTGCGTACTGCTCCAGTACCAGGCGTCCTCGAACAGCTCGGGCACATTGATCCAGCACAGCCGTAGCTCCCGGCGGGCCGGCAGATAGAAGTCGTGATAGCCGTCGATCTGCAGCCCGGCTGCCCACTGCGCCGCGGGATGGTCATGGGGGGAGTCGAGCAGGGCCCGGGTATTGGCCAGGCCATCGAGTGAACTGGTGGCGCCGGACTCTTCCTGACTGGCCGAGCCCCAGACGATGTCCTCGATGCTGCCGGCCAGGTCTGCTGCGACGATCAGGTGGTAATCCGGGCCGCCGTTCTCGCCGCGCATCAGGCCGGCATAGATGCCGCCTTGCTCCGGCCAGAACTGGCCAATCGCCGGCGGACAAATCGAGTTTCGGGCGACCAGCTCGCCGGAGGTCAGCTCTACCGTGCAGGCCAGACCGGCTTCCTGCTCCAGTACCTGACGGGCCAAGGCCGCATTGGTGGTTTTTAGCGAGGTGCTGCCGATATCCAAGGTGATGTGTTGCATGTTCAAGCCCTCAAAATTTGGAGCGTCCCCGCGCTGCGCGCGGGGCATGAAATAGGTGAAAGGATTAAGGGGTAACCTTGAATCTGCGGACGGCCCGCGCGCGGTACTCGCCGCCCTTGTGGACGTCGTGCTGGTCGCCATCGGCGAAGTCCTGAATCCACGCGTTGGTCGGGCTGTACTGCGTGCTGCTCCAGTACCACTCGGGCGAGAGGGCCTCGCCGGCGCCGTCTTGGAATGCAGCGGCTGCAGTCTGTGCAGGCACTTCCTCGGTATACGGATAGCCGGGCGGCACGCTGCTGGGGTTATCGCCGGCGCGCCAGGTGTAATTGCTGGCTGTGGTGGGCTTGAGGTTGCGGTAGAGGATCTCCAGCTCGTCTCGGCTGGGCAGGTACCAGTCGGTGAATCCGCTGATCTCCAGAGCGAGCATCCAGCGAGCCAGATCGCTTCCGGCATCGGCCATGGCCTGGGTATTGGCCATCCCGTCGTTATAGCTGCGTGCAGAGATATCCAACCCACGCGGGCCCCACGCGGCCTCCTCGAGTTCGCCTTGGGCGCGTGGGGAGACGATCAGGGCGTAGGTATCGCCGTTCAGGTAAAACAGGCCGGCGAAGAAGCCGCCCTCAAACGGGGTGCCGATGGCGGGAAGCGATGCGGTGATAGTGGCGTTGTTCATGCTGCAGCCTCCAGCTGTACGGATTCGGTGGTGGGGATGATTCGGTCTGCCAGGTCGCGAGCGATGGCGGCGCCGCGCTTCATGTTGTCGGCGGCAACCGTGGCGCCGACGTTATTGCAGGTGGTGGCAGCCACCTCCAACTGAGCGGCGAAGGCGCGCAGGGTGGTGGCGTCCTCGGCGCTCAGAGCGCGGCGTTCGGCGTCGGCGAGGCGCTGGTCGGCGTCGTGGACGGCCTGTTCCAGTGCCTGGCGGGCTTCGTTACGTTCGCGCTCACGGGCGGCTCGCAGCTTGAGGAGGTCGACGGTCTGGTTGTCGATCTGGCGTTGCAGGGCGGTGATCGTGCCCTGCTGGCTCTCGGCGCCGGCCGAGTAGCCGATGGCGTAGGAGCGATCCTTGGCGCTGGAGAGTTTCTGCAACAGAACCGCGTATGCAAGGCTTCCGATCAGGACCATGGCCCCGACGATGATGTAGGTGTTCATGCTGTGTCTCCCTGAGCCCGCCGCCGGGTGCTGTGGTGAGTGACGGCGGCGGGCTAGTGGTGGCGGTTAGTTGCCGGGGTTGAAGGTGCCGATGGTCAGCGGCACAAGCCCGCCGACCTCAGCCTCGAGCACGCTCTTGAACTGGCGGGCGAACTCTTCGCGCTGGGCCTCTTCGCCGACCCAGCGCAGCTTGAGCACCGGGGTATCGGAGCCAGTCAGTACGGAAAGGCGCAGGTCGATGGTGGCGGACTGCAGGCCTTCGAACGGCACGGTGGTGAATTGGAACTGGGTCGGCAGGGTTTCCTGGCTGCGGGCCTCGATCTCGTCCATGGCGCTGCGGGAGGCGCTGAAATCGCCGACGGTACTGTCGCGCTGGCTGCTGGACTTGATGGTCATCTTGCGGATGCCGGCGATGGCCAGGGCGATGTTCAGTGGCTGGTCGCCAGCAAACGCCTGGACGTTCGGTGCCCAGTCCTCCAGCCATTCGGCCAGCGCCTGCTGGCTGAGGCCTTTCCCGATAACCTTCTGCAGGGCGGTATAGGCAGCGGTGGGTTTGAGGGTGAGAGTGGCCTTGTCGTCGGCATGGCCTGGAGTTGCCACGTTGCCCAGGTTGAAGATCACAGTCGCGGACATGGCGTCCTGATCGATGAACCCGCCGGCGGTTTGCTGCTCGGTGGTGTGACGCTCCACGTATTTGGTGAAGTCGGCCAGGCTGTGGGTGTCCAGCTCGCCGCGAAAGCGGGAGCGTCCGGCCTGGTAGTGCTCCATGTTGGCCAGCTTCACGCTCGAAGGCAGAACGGCGACCGGCGTGTTGGTCTCAGGCATCTTGCTATGGGCCAGAGCGGCGTTATCGATGATGAGCTGGATGGCTTCTTGGGTCAGCGACATGCTGATGGTTCCTTGTGGTGAGTGATTTTTCAGGGGTTAAACGGACTGCGGCACGACCGGCGCTTGTTCGCGGTTGAACAGCTGGGCGGTCGGATCGGTCTGGAACAGCTCCAGGCCGTTGGCGGTGACGTACATGGGCGTGTCGAGGGCGGTGTCCTCGCTCTTGCTGCCGCGCTTGGTGGGCACGGTGTAGTTGAGCTTGTGGTTGATCTTCACCTGGTTGCTCTCGCCGATTTGGCTCAGCTCCAGGGTGATGATCACCTTGCCCTTCTTGCTGTAGTCGACGACTCCGGCGGCGACGTCGGACAGCGCCCGGCCCAGTTGCTGGGCGAATACGCCGGCGTTGAGCGAGTTGAGGAACTCGTTGGTATCGGTGGGTTTCATCTGCTGTGTCTCCCGTTTGGGTTATGCCGCCTGGTTGGCAGCGGGTGTGGTGAGTGGTTGGTTGTTCGGTGCCTGTGCATCGAGCCAGGCGGCCAGGTCGTACAGGTAGACGACTGGCGGCGCTTTGCGGCTGGAGTGCAGGCGGGTGTAGCGCAGGCTGATTTCCCTGGAGCGGATCAGCGCCATCAGGTGATCGACGCTCTGGATGTGCGGTAGGTACTCGGCCATCACATCCGCCAGCGGCAGGCAGGGCCTGTCGTAGCGGCGCAGCAACTGCTGGTAGGTCGTGCTCATGCGCAGGCCTCGCTGGATTGCTCCCCGCACCCCTCGGCAGGGCGTGCGCCCTGGGAGTGGACCGGGATGCCGAGCTGCTGGGCCAGCCAGCCGATGCCGCGCTCGGTAACCATGACCACGCCGTAGTGGCTCCAACTGCGGATGCTTTGGTTCCAACGGCTGCGGTTCTGCACGAACAGGTAGCCGCGGTCGCGGTGAGCGCAGGCCAGATCGCCGGCGGAGTTGAGAATCCCCAGCTCGCGCAGACGGGCGCGCAGCTTGCGTGGGCCCAGGCCGAGTACGGCGGCGGTGGCGTCGAGGTTGCGGTTCATGGCGACGACCTCAAGCGGCCTTGCGCAGCTGGCGGCAGATGATTCCGCCGATGATGGCGCGCAGCACGGCGTGGAGCGTCTCGATGTCCGCGTCGTTGCTGATCTCGATGTCGCCGCCGTGGATGGCGATGCCGTGCTCGCTGCTGTGGCTGGCGACCTGGGGCGCGTCCGGGCGGTGGATGTGCAGGATTACTCCGCCGCGGGCGCGCACCCAGGCGGCCTCATTCTCGAAACGCACGTCACTGATGACGTAGCCGTTGAAGGCATGGGGGAGAGCGTCCTCGATGTGCGCCAGACGGCGTTCCGCCACGCGCAGCCAGAAGTCGCGCCCGCCGTGCTGGCGGCCCCATTCCGTGCCCAAGGTCTGCATCAGCTGGCGGGGGCTGAGGCCGATGTCGGTCAGCGCCTCCTCCTTCAGATCGCCCTCCAGCTCGCGGTCGCTGAGGTTCAGCATACCGCGCAGGGCTTCCTTCAGCGGCTGGGCGAATGCGTACTGAGCGAAGCCGAACTGCTGTTCGATGTAGGTGGCGGCGGTGCTCTTGCCACTACGGGCGGGGCCGGCGAGGCCGATGAGGATCTTGCGGCTCATGCTGCATCGCCTCCCCAGGGGCCGAAGTCATCGGTGGGGCGGGCGAGCGTCGGTGCCTTGCGGCTTTTGCCGGTGATTACCAGCAGGCCAGTGCGGGCCTGGATGCTGCGGATGGTGTTGGGGCTGGAGGCGCAGGCCGGGTGCAGGTACACCGGGCAGCGGGGAGATTGCTGTGTCTGTTGCATGGCCGTTCCCTGTGGTGAGTGGGTACGGTCATAAAATTAGTATCACTTATCTTATAAGTCAACAGTATCACTTATAAAATAAGTTCGTTCCTAATGAAGGGCATAAAAAAGGCCGCGTGGGCGGCCTTGGTTTGGGTATAGGTGGTGCTCAAAGAAGCACGGAGTACCAGAAAACTCTACCTATGACTCGGATCTTGTCTTTGACGTACTCGGCATCATATCGCTCATCTGGATGCTCATCGATGTTGTAGCTGCGAAGACGTAGCCCACCGCCAGGCAGGCGATACAGGATTTTTACCCGGAGTTGCCCGTCATGCTCGATGGCATACATTTGGCCGTCCTGCACTTGGGTGGATGATTTATCCACGCCAACCGTGCTACCGCTCGGAAGGACTGGCTCCATGCTGTTGCCGTAAACCGTCGCGCAGGCTGCTGAGTCAGGTGCAATGCCTTTCTTCTGGAGCGTCCGCTTACCGAATCGGAGCTTTCTTCCATGGGTTTCGAGCATTACTTCTGATCCCTTACCGGCGGATAGTTCTACTTCTTTGAAGAAGGGCAGCTCTACCTCGTCATCGCCGAGTGGGGTCTCGTCATCCCATACCTCGCATGGGGTAAGGTCCAGAGATGTTTCCGCCTTGGGTTCAAGGGCGTAGTGGCCTTGGCTCCCTTCTCTGAGTGTTAGGTTACCGTCTCGTTTCTCTTTTGTGTCAACGATTGCAGCCAGGCGCGGGCTAACCTCCTCAAGACTAAAGTCGAGGATGGTCGCAAATTTCATCAGTGCCGGAAGATTCAGGGGGATCTTGCCGTTTAGGTATTGGCTGACGGTGCTCTGACCAGACCATTCGCAAGCGTCTGCGATTTTTTCCTGGGTCAAGCTGCGATCTACCTTCTTTCTCTGACGGTAGATTGCCATCAACTTGGCGGCTTCTTCGGCGACGTAATCGGGTTCTGTGCTCATGGTGCGCAATCTATAAGGGCCGCTTATTTCTTTCAAACAGTGCCACTAATATCTGCTTGCGTATTTTTAGAAGTAACACTAATATTCTTGGCGTTGACCCATCGAGGATATGAGTGATGGACGAGGTCTTTGGCAAGAAGCTTGCCGAGTTTGCTAAGGGAAGGACTCAGCCTGAGTTAGCTGATCTATTCGGCGTCTCTCAGAGCGCTGTCTCCCAGATGATGAAGTCGGGCCGTGATATCCGTGTCCGGCCGCTGCCCGATGGATCATTCGAGGCATTTGAAATTCGCCCGATTGGTGCGAAGAAAAAGGCTGCATAACAGAGCCATCACCACTCACCAGATGGCTCTGGAATAGGGGCCGGGATCAGGATCACTCACCACAAGTACCTCCTGATCCCGGCGGGGGTGTCGCCGGTTCACTCACCACAAGCTCCGGCGACGAGCGCCGCTGCGAGACACAGCAGTCGGTAACAACGGCGCAGGCATAGGGTAGGGCAGCCGCCCGCTCTATGGCTACGCCGAATCAGGGAAATTTTCGGTTATGGCACGTGATCTATTGCCGGACGCTGGTCCGGTTCTCACGGTCCGGGAGGCGCTGTATCGCGCCGGCCAGGACTACTCCAGGGGGCTCAAGGGCCTCGCCTACAACATGGGGCTCGAGTACGACGCCCTGCAGAAGAAACTCCACATCGACAACGCCTCGCGCTACCCGACGCCGGAAGAGCTGGAAGAGGTCGTTCGGCTGACGCGCGACCCGCGCCTACTGGCGGCCCTGGTCCGTCCGGCCGGCGCGGTGGCCTTCATTCCGACGCCGGTACCGGCCGCTCCGGATGCGCTGCAGGAGCTGGGAAAATTGTTGCAAGCCGAGGGAGAGTTCGTCGGCAGCCTGCACCAGGGCGCCGCCGACTCCCGCTGGGAACGGCACGAGGTCGATCTGCTCCGCCATCACGCGCATCGGGTGATCGGGAAGATCCTCGGAATCGTGGCCGGGGCTGAGCTGGCGATGGAAGCGTATGTGCAGGGCGAGGAGGTGAGCCATGGCTGATGTCGTTGACCAGGCGAACGATCACGCCGATTACCTGCTCCAGTTGGCCCTGGCCAAGCGGCCGGCGGCGTCGACGATCAGTCTGCAGTTCTGCGAGGACTGCGGCGAGGAGATCCCGGCGGCGCGCCGGGCACGGGTGCAGGGTTGCGTGACCTGCGTGGATTGTCAGGAGTTGCGGGAGATGCGTCGTGGCTGATCATCTTCCTCTCGCTGTGCACGATCTACCGGGCCTGCTGGCCTACATTCCTGCTGACAGCCGTGAGATCTGGCTGCAGGTCGGCATGGGGATCAAGGCCGAATTCGGCGCAGACGGCTTCGATGTCTGGGATACCTGGAGCCAGTCGGGTGCTGGTTATAACCCGGATGATGCCAGGACCGTGTGGCGCTCGTTCCGCAAGACCGGTACCGGGATGGGGACCGTGATCAAGATGGCCCTGGATAACGGCTGGAAGCCGGAACGGACCGAGATGAGCGCCGAGGACAAGCGTCGCTTCGCTGCCGAGCAGGAGGCCCGACGTAAGGCGCGGCAGGCCGAGATCGAGGCGGACGAGGCTCGCTTGGCGGTGATGCGCGAGGCCGTATCCGGCGCCTGCCAGATGATCTGGGACAAGCATTGCAAGCCGACTGGCGAGAGCCCGTATCTGGAGCGCAAGCAGGTCGGGGCGTTCGGCATCGGGTTCTTCCATTACACCGTGCTGCTGAGCATCGATGATGCACGGCAGCGCTGCGATGTGTGGGTGGGTAGCGAGACGCGTAGCTTCTTCAACAGCCTACCCAAGCCGCGACCGGATTCGATCTCCTTCCTGATGTTCAAGCGCGGCAGCATCGCGGTGCCGCTGTGCGACAGCGAGGGCCGGCTGTGGAGCCTGCAGGCGATCAACGAGCAGGGCACCAAGCTGTTTCCCAAGTACGGCCGCAAGTCGGGCTGTTTCCATCTTCTCGGCGACATGGCCGCCCCCGACCGGGTGTTGGCGATTGCTGAGGGGTATGCCACGGCGGCCAGCGTGCACATGGCGTTGGGCTGCCCGGTAGCGGTGGCGATCGATGCGGGCAATCTGCTGGCGGTGGCCAGGGCGTTGCGGGGCTGGTATCCGGAGCGCCGGTTGCTCATCTGCGGCGATGATGACCCGACCGTGACGGAGAACCCGGGCCGGACGAAGGCCGAGGCGGCCGCCCGCGAGGTGGGTGCCGTGGTGGCCTTCCCGGTGATGCCAGGGGAGGCAGCGTAATGGCTGACTGGAATGATCTGCATACGGCTTGGGGCATCGAGGCCGTCAGGGAGCAGCTGACGGCTGCTCAGCAGCAGGCGCCGGCCGAGTGTGCGCTGGATGACTTGCAGGAGTGGGCCGAGGCTGATCTTCCCCATGCCCCATCTGAGGCTGAGCCCGCCGCGGCTGTCAGCTCCTCCGATACCGGGGGGCAGGGGGAGGGAATGACCAGTACGGAAGTACAGCGGCGCTTTGCGCTGGTCGAGGGGACTACCCATGTCTGGGATAACGACCGCAATGCGGTGATGAAGAAGTCGGCGTTCGAGTTGCTGGTGGGCAAGGCGCTGGCGAAGGGCTGGTATGACAACACCGGCAAGCGGACCGTTTCCTCGGATTGGGTGCGCGGGGTGGAGCAGGCCCGGCGCATGGCAGCGAAGAAGGGTGGGGCGCTGTCGATGCAGCCGCTCGAGCGGTATGTGTATATCGATGGCACCAAGGATGTCTGGGACATGCAAAAGAAGCGGCGGATCGCCGAGGGCGCAGTGAAGATGGCCCTGGGGGATGCCTATTCGCTGTGGCTGAACAGTCCGGAACGCAAGGTGGTCGACGTGGATCACATCGTGTTCGATCCGACCCAGACCAAGGACCCGAGCCTGTACATCAACACGTTCGAGGGATTGCCTCTGGAGCCGAAGCGGGACGATGGGAAGTGCGCGAACCTGCGCTGGCTACTGCCGTTCCTGTGCAACGAGGACCCCGAGGCCACGCTGTGGCTGACGCGCTGGCTGGCGTACCCGCTGCAGCACCTGGGCGCCAAAATGGATACCGCGGTGCTGATGCACTCGATCATGGAGGGATCGGGCAAGAGCTGGCTGTTCTCGGATGTGATGGGCGGGATTTACGGGCAGTACGCGGCGACCGTCGGCCAGACGCAGCTGGAGAGCAACTTCAATGCCTGGCAGAGCCGCAAGCTGTGGGCGGTGTTCGAGGAGGTGGTCAGCCGCGACCAGCGGTACAACCAGGTGGGCAAGATCAAGCATCTGATCACCGGGAAGACGGTGCGCATGGAGTCGAAGTTCATCAATGGTTGGGAAGAGGCCAACCACATGAATGCGGTATTCCTCTCCAACGAGATTCTGCCGTGGCCGATCAGCGAGAACGACCGGCGCCTGCTGGTGGTGTGGCCGCTGGAGACACTGCCCGAGGCACGGCAGAAGGCTATCGAGGCGGAGCTCAATAACGGCGGGCTGGAGGCGTTCTACGCCTGGCTGCTGTCCGTCGACCTGGGAGACTTCAATCAGCGAACGCGGCCGCCGAAGACGGAGGCGCGGGAGCGGTTGGTGGCGCTGAGCCGGGCCAGTTGGCAGACCTTCCTGACCCTATGGCGTATCGGTGAGCTTGGTTCCGATATGTGGGGGGCCTGCCTGTCGAGCGATCTGTATGCGCTGTTCCTGGAGTGGTGCCATCACAACAAAGAGCACAGCCTGAGCCATACGAAGTTCTCGCTGTTCCTGTCCGCCGAGGTGGAGAAGACCCGCGCGATTCCCTGGACCGATGGCAACTGTCGGCGCTTCGGTGCGTTCTTCTTCCCGAGCGATCCTGCGGCTTCCCGGCCCCCATCACTGCAGGCGGCGAAGCTCGGCCAGATGGTGGGAGAGTGGCGTGCCAAGGCTCGGTTGGCGGGCTGGAACGTGGACGATTGGGACCACGTTAAGGTGCGTGCAGCATGAGAACGGCCGAATGTGTGTTGGGTGTGTTGGGTTCGTGTCGGGTTGGTTTTGGCAACCTCACACAGCTGGAGCCCTTGTTTGGCGCTGGTTTTATGGAGTTGTGTCGGGTGTGTTGGGTTTACGTGCGCGCACGCGTGCATAGGTTTGATTTTCAGCAGATAGGCAGGAGTTTTAAATATTCCTACGCGAGCACTGAAAAACCCAACACACCCAACACACCCAACGAAGCATTAAGCAATGCATTGAATTTAAAGGCTTCTAGGTGTGTTGGGTTTGTGTCGGGTAGCGGGTTTTTGTGTCGGGTTGCGGTTTGGGGGTGGAAATGATCGAGGCGATGGAGAGTTTGCTGCAGCACTGGGCGGAGTGCGTGCGCGGTGGTCTGCATACGGGCGGGTACCGCTCCCCTCTGGCAGCCGCTATGGAGCATGGCGGGCTGATCATCCAGACCGGGCGGCGTGGAACAGTCGGCCTGGGCGGCGGCAGTGACATGGCGGCGGAGGAGGTGGACGCCGCCCTGGCGGCGATCAAGCGCCGCGGGATGGCGGAGGACGAGAAGCTGGCCACGGCCTGGCGTAAGGTGGGGCACTCCACCACGCCGCCGTTCTGCCTGAACACCCAGTTGGTGAAGCTGGCCCGGGTGCGCTACCTGACCGAGCCGATGCCGACGGTGGAGCAGCAGTGCCGGCGGTTGAAGATCGGCAGTGCCAGGACCTATCAGAATCGGGTGCATCGGCTGCATGAGCTGGTCCAGGCCGAGCTGGTCCTGCGGAAGCAGCAGCGGGCGGCGTGACCGTTCGTCGTGGCGGTTTCTAGGATAGAGACAGGATAAGGGGAGGATTAGCGCAGGATTGGAGAGTGTCGAAAATGGCCCCTTTTCGGCATGGCACTTCGGGGGTACAAAGTCGCTATCTGGTTAGTTCTGCATCTGCAGAGCGTAGCCGAACCGAGCCTGTTCCTGCTGTGTCAGGCCGACCGGGTCCCCTGCCGGTCACCCCAACGCCCGCTCTTGCGGGCGTTGCCCTTTCTGGAGGCTGAGCGATTGGCTTGGCTGATTCTCCGCCGCTTTCGAAGTGGAGCCGTTACCCGCCGCGTGCGGGCCTTTTTATTCCTGCGGTCCTGCCCCCGGCGATGATGGGGCGCGGGCCGGCTATTCGCCCGAGAGGGCTATCGAGCATGCAGACAATGACTGAACCCGCCTCGACCGCTGCTGGCGGTATCGCCTTGTACAAGCTCGGCGTCCTCGCCGCTATCGGTTCCGCCGTGGTGGCGTTCGTCGTGATGGCGATGACGACCCCGCGCACGACGCGCGAGTTCATCGTGGCGATGATCTGCACGATCGTCTCCAGCATCTGCGGCGGTGCCGGGGTGGTGCGCTGGTTCGATCTGACCAGCTGGGTACTGGACGACATCGGCATGGTGGCCGTCGGAGGAATCATCTTCGCCTGCGGGTTGCCGGCCTGGGTGATCGTGCGGGCCTGGTTCAACTGGAGCGAGGCGCGCCGGTCGGTACCGCTGCCGGAGATGGTCAAGGAGTTCCGGGATGAGACGGGGATGTGAGTCTGGCCGCGGTGATCGGCGTGGTTCTGCTGCCTACCGTGGCTACGGCCATCGCTGGCGGTTGGCGCGCGAGGATCATCTGCGGCGCCATCCCGAGTGTGTGATGTGCGGCATCAAGGCCGGTCCGCTCCAGCCGTTCGTGGTCGACCATAAGGTGGCGCCCCGGCTCGGGGAGGCGAAGGCGAGCGGCGATCCCCAGCGGATAGCCGATGCCTGGCGGCTGTTCTGGGACCGGAGCAACTGGCAGTCCCTCTGCAAGCCGTGCCACGACTCGACCAAGCAGCGACTGGAGAAGTCGGGCCGGCTGGCCGGCTGCGCCGCCGATGGTCGCCCGCTCGATCCGCGCCACCACTGGAACACCCCCAGGGGGGGTTAAAAACTTCGGCCCTCCCGCTACTGAGACCGCCCTGTCCCCTCTGTTCGCAACGCCGGGAAAAATGGGCTATGGGGGGAGTGACGAAGTTTTACCAGACACAGGAGGTTTAGATGGCTGGTAATGGAAACTCGGGCCGCTCAAGACTGCCGGCTGCCGTGCATGTCCTGCGCGGCAACCCGAGCAAGCTGAACATGGCTGAATTGTATGAGCAGATACGCGAACCCTGTATTCCAGTTAAAGCACCGCCGAAGCCTGCTGCGCTCAAAGGAGTCGCATCTGAGGAGTGGGATCGAGCTGTTGAGGCGCTGCTGGCCCTGGGATGGATCAGCGAGAACGATGGTGCCTCCCTGGCAACCTACTGCATGGCGTATGCGCGCTGGCTGAAGTTGGAAGAGGAGATTGCCAGGCTGAACCATGCCTCCCCGGATGGTCTCGGCGGCGAGTTACAGACCTTTCCGAACGGGACTCGGCAGGAGAGTCCGCTGCGCACTATGGCTAGGGCTGCAGCAAAGGATCTCAACCAGGCTGGAGCACTATTTGGCTTCTCACCAGTAGCTCGCCGGGCGATGAAGGCGATGAGCACCCCGCCGCAAGGAGAGTTGATCCCCAATGTCCCAAGAGACGCCGCAGATCGATACTTCTCCTGACCGCGTCACCGCCTTCGCCCAGGCCGCACTGGCCGGCGAGCTCGTCGCCGGGCCCGATGTGCGCAACGCCTGCCGCCGCCACCTACGCGACCGGGAGACCGGCGCCCTGCGCGGTCTGGTCTGGGATCAGGCCGCCGCCGACCGCGCCATCGGCTTCTTCGAGGACGTGCTCTGCCTCAACGGCGGCGACTACGAGGGCGAGCCGTTTCTCCTCGCGCCCTGGCAGGCCTTCGTCGTCGGCAGCCTGTTTGGCTGGTACACCGACGACGGCTACCGGCGCTTCCGCACCGCCTACATCGAAACCGGCAAGGGCTCCGGCAAGTCGCCGCTGGTCGCCGGCATCGGCCTGTACGGACTGGTCGCCGATGGCGAACAGCGTGCCGAGGTGTACGCCGCGGCGACCAAAAAAGACCAGGCCATGATCCTGTTCCGCGATGCGGTGTCGATGGTCGACATGTCCCCGGCGCTGAGTACCCGGCTGTTGCAGTCGGGACGAGACGATAAAGTCTGGAACCTATTCTACCCGAACACCAACAGCTTCTTCCGGCCGATCAGCTCGGACGAAGGCCAGTCCGGCCCGCGCCCGCACATCGGCCTGCTCGACGAGGTGCACGAGCACAAGACCGCCACCGTGGTGAACATGATGCGCGCCGGCACCAAGAACCGCCGGCGTGCGCTGATCGTGATGATCACCAACAGCGGCTCCGACAAGAACAGCGTCGCCGGCCAGTACCACGACCTCGGCAAGCGCGTGTGCGCAGGCCTTGAGGACAACGACACCCTGTTCGCCTTCATCTGCTCCCTGGACGAAGGCGACGACCCGTTCACCGACGAGGCGTGCTGGGCGAAGGCCAACCCCTCGCTGGACTGGATTCCCGAAGGCAAGAGCGACGGCATCCCCGGCCGCAAGTACCTGCGCGAACAGGTGGCGGAGGCCCGCGGCCTGCCGGCGAAAGAGGCGGTGATTCGCCGCCTCAACTTCTGCCAGTGGACCCAGGCGGACAACCCCTGGATCAGTTGGGACATCTGGAGCGCCGCCGACGAGCGCGTACCCATGCGGGTACTGCGCAACCGCCCGGCGGTGGCCGGGCTCGACCTCTCCAGTACCACCGACCTGACGGCCTTCGTGCTGCTGTTCTACCCGACGGCCGCCGACCCGTACTGGCGACTGCTGCCGTACTTCTGGATTCCCGATCACCAGCTTGAGGAGCGCGAGCGCCGGGACAAGGTGCCTTATGCCGTCTGGATCAAGGAGCGGCATCTGGAGACCACCCCGGGCCGGGCGATCAGCAAGCTGCATGTCCTGCGCCGGCTGCAGACCATCTGCGATCACTTCGACGTGCGGCAGATCGCCTACGACCGCTGGCGGATCGAGGACCTGCGCGAGCTAATGAGCGAGCACGGCATCTCCCTGCCGGAGATGGTCGGCTTCGGCCAGGGCTTCAAGGACATGGGGCCGGCCGTCGACGAGTTCGAGCGGCGCCTGCTGGGCCAGCCGGCGGAGCACGAAACCCTCGATCTTGGCCCGGACGACTACCAACTGGTGGCCAGCGAGACCCCGGAAATCGAAACCCTGCGCCATGACGGCAACCCGGTGCTCACCTGGTGCGCCGGCAACGCGATCACCGCTTCCGACCCGGCGGGCAACCGCAAGGTCGACAAGGCCAAGGCCATCGGCCGCATCGACGGCATCGTCGCCGCCATCATGGCCACCGGCATCAGCGTCGGTGGGCTCGGTGACGGCGGTACCTCCATTTACGACGAAGGCGTGGGCATATGAAGACCCTGCAACTGCTGTCCTGGCTGACCGGCCTCGCCGGCTTCGGCCTGCTGGTCGCCGGTGTGGCCCAGCTTAACGTCCCGGCCGCCTACATCGTCGCCGGCGCCGGCCTGCTCGCCTGGGCGCGCCTGGCCGACCAAGCGGCCTCCCAGCTCGCCCAGCGCGCAGGAGGTTGACCATGTTCTTCTCCAGCCTACTCGGCGGGCAGGGTAACGTGAGCGCCGGCACCACCGGCTTCTGGCGCGGCCTGATCGGCAGCGGCCGCAATAGCGCCGGCGTGCGGGTCACTCCGGAAACCGCCCTGGGCCTGCCGATCCTGCAGAACTGCGTCACCCTGCTGGCCGAGAGTGTCGCCCAGCTGCCGCTGGAGCTTTACCGCCGCCAGGACAAAGGCCAGCGCGAAGCGGCCATCAACCATCCGCTGTACGACGTGCTGCGCTACCAGCCCAACGGTTTCCAGACGCCCTATGAGCTGCGCGAGTGTGGTCAGATGGCGCTGGGGCTGCGCGGCAACGCCTACAGCCTCATCGAGCGGCGTGCCGACGGCAATGTCATCGCCCTTTGGCCACTGCTCAACGACAAGGTGCAGGTCTACAAAGGGCCCGACCTGCTGCCGTACTACCAGGTCAGCAGCGCTGCCGAGCGCCTGCCCATGCGCATGGTGCACCACGTCCGCTGGCATACCGCCAACCATTATGCCGGCCTGTCTCCCATCGAGCTGCATGCCGAAGCGGTCGGCCTGGCCCAGGCGGTGCGGCAGTACACCGGCAAGTCGTTCGCCAACGGCGCGACCGTTTCCGGCGTGATCGAGCGCCCGCGCGAGGCGGCGCCGATCAAGGACCAGGTCACGATCGACCGCATCCTCGACCAGTGGGGCAGCAAGTACAGCGGCATGGACAACGCCAAGAAGGTGGCGATGCTGCAGGAGGGCATGACCTTTAAGCCCATCTCCATGAGCAACGTGGATGCCGACATCGTCAACATCCTCAAGCTCAGCGGCGCCGACGTGGCGCGGATCTACAAGATCCCGCTGCCTATGGTCAACGACCTGGACCAGGCCAACTACAACACCACCGAGCAATTGCTGATCCAGTTCGTGGTGTTCGGCCTGCTGCCCTGGCTCAAGCGCCATGAGCAATCGATGATGCGCGATTTTCTGCTGCCGCAGGACCGCCGCGACTACTTCATCGAGTTCAACCTGTCCGGCCTGCTGCGCGGCGACCAGAAGAGCCGCTACGAGGCCTACGCCATCGGCCGCCAGTGGGGCTGGCTGAGCGTCAACGACATCCGCCGGCTGGAGAACATGCCGCCGGTACCGGGCGGCGACATCTACCTGCAGCCGCTGAACATGATCGATGCCGGCAAGGGTGCCCCCGATCTGACCAACCCCAATACGCGGGCGCAGCTTGAGCTGCAGCAGCGTGAAATCGAGAGGATCTTGTCGCAATGAGACAATACCTGCGAGCGTCCAGCCTGCTGTTCAACCAGCCGCTGCTGGTCGCGCCCGACATGCTCGACCTGGGCGTCCGTTGGGCCAACCGGGCGATGAACCTGAATATCGTCAACATCGGGGCGGGCGCCGCCCGGCTAATGGAGGACGACGACTATACCGAGCGCCTGGCGGTCGCTGACAGCCAACGGCGCAATGCCGTCGCCCAGACCGGGATCGAGGTGGTACCCGTGCATGGTGTGCTGGTCAGCCGAGGCAGCCATATCAACGCCTGCGAAACCATGACCAGTTACGAGGACCTTCGGCAGCAGCTCCGGGCCGCCGTCGCCGATCCGCTGGTCGAGCACATCGTGCTGGACATCGACAGCCCCGGCGGCGCGGCCGTCGGCGCCTTCGAGCTGGCCGCCGATATCCGCGCCATGAGCCAGCAGAAGCCGATCACCGGCATCGTCAACTACATGGCCTACAGCGGCGGCTATCTGATCGGCAGCGCCTGCAGCGAACTGGTAGTCAGCCAGACCAGCGGCGTCGGCTCCATCGGCGTCATCGCCAGCCACATGGACCGCTCCCAGATGGAAGCCAACATGGGGGTGAAGGTCACCACCGTGTTCGCCGGCGACCACAAAAACGACCTCAACCCGCACGAGCCGCTCAGCGACCAGTCGCTGCAGGTGCTGCAGGCCCTGGTGCAGGAGAACTACCAGCTGTTCGTTAATGCCGTGGCCGACTACCGCGGCCTGTCGGTCGAGCAGGTGATCGCCACCCAGGCCGCACTCTACCGAGGCCAGGCCGGCATCGCCGCGGGGTTGGCCGACCGCCTGCAGAGCCCGCAGGATGCGGTGGACAGCCTCTCCCGTGCGGTCTCCATGAGCCGCGCCAACCGCCAATCCGGGCGCGTCAGCGTGCGCGCCGCGGCCATGAACATCCAGTCCCGACTCTGACCGCGTTCGCGGCAGTTCACCCGCCCGCCCTGTGCGGGTTTTTTTATGCCCAGGAGGCACCATGTCTGTACTTCAACTGCGTAGCGAACGCGCCAAGCTCAACGACGAGCTGCAGGCCCTGGCCAAGCTCGAGGCGGGCGGCGAGACGCTGTCGGCCGAGCAGCTCGCCCAGTTCACCGCGCTGGAATCCCAGATCAACGCCCTGACCGACAAGATCAGCCGTGCCGAGATCGCCGAGCGCACCGCGGCGGCCGCCGCCGTACCGGTCGCCGAAAGCGCCCGGGGCATCACTGGCCCGCCAGCTGGCCGTGTCGAAGGCCCCTATGCGCCGAAGCCGATCGCCGGCGCCTCGATGGCCCAGATGGTGCGTCTGCTGGCCGCAGCTCAGGGCAACCAGTTGCAAGCCGCGCAAATGGCGTCCCAAGGGGGGTACCCGACCGATATCGCCATGGCCCTTTCCACCGTGACCCCGGGCGCCGGCGGCGTACTAGTCCCGGAAAACTTCGCCACCGAAGTCATCGAGGCCCTGCGGCCGAAGTCGGTGATCCGTCGCATGGGCGCCGTTAGACTGCCGCTGAACAACGGCAATATGACCCTATCGCGTATCACCGGAAATACCAGTGTCGGCTACATCGGTACCGAGACCGATATCCCGACGACCGGAATGACCTTCGACGACCTCAAGCTATCGGCTAAGAAGGCATCTGCCATCGTGCCGATCTCCAACGATCTGTTGGCGTTCTCCGGCGTCAACCCGCTGATCGATCAGCAGGTAGCTAACGATCTGACCGTCAGTATGGGGCTTTCCGAGGACCTGCACTTCATCCGGGCCGACGGCTCTGGTGTCCTGCCCAAGGGCCTGCGCTACTGGGCGCCGGCCAGCAACGTCGTGGCGCAGCCGGCCAGCACTACCCTGGCCGACCTCGACCTGTTCCTCGGCGGGCTGATGCTGCGCCTCGAGACGGCCAACGTCGACCTGGCGGCCTGCGGCTGGCTCATGGCGCCACGAACCATCCGCTGGCTGCAGTCGCTGCGCGACGGCAACGGTAACAAGGCCTACCCGGAGATCGATCAGGGCAAGCTCAAGGGCTACCCCTACGCCCTTACCACCCAGATCCCGACCAACCTGGGCGCCAATGCCAACGAGTCGGAGATCTACTTCGTCAACTTCGCCGACTGCTACATCGGTGAGGAGCAGCAACTGGTCATCAGCTTCAGTCAGGAGGCCTCCTACAAGGACGGGGAGGGCAACTGGGTCAGTGCCTTCCAGCGTGACCAGACGCTGGTCCGCGTGATCGCCAAGCACGACTTCGGCCCGCGCCATGTCGAGTCCGTCGCCGTCGGTACCGGCATCACCTGGGGCGCTGGCATGTGATCCCCACGCCCCGCCTGAGTGCGGGGCTCTCCCTTCCTGAATCGAGGATTCCCCCATGAGCAAGCTGATCCCTATCAAATTCCTCAAATCCTGGCGCGGCTACAGCGCCGGCGAGACCGCCGGCTTCAGCGCCGAACAGGTCAAAGCGCTGATCGACTCCGAAACCGCGGTGCTGGTCACGGTCGACGCGAAATCCACCCAGGCGAAACCGACGCAGGCTACCAAGGCCGCTGCTCCGGTAGCGCCGACGGCAGCCGAGGCGCCCGCCGACAGTGCTGCTGAAGACGAGAAGCCCTGAGCATGGCCAGGCGCATCGCCTACACCGGGGCGCCGGTGCTGACGCTGGACCAGGTGGCCGACCAGTGCCGGCTGGAACCAGCTGACCTGCAGCAGACCCTGATCGAGCAGATCATCATCCCGGGCGTCACCGCCCAGGCCGAGGCCCGCACCGGCGCGGCGATCCGCGAGGCCGAATACGAGGAGGACTGGCCGGAAACCTACCGCTCCGGCCATGCCCTGGATGTCGGCCAGGCCAGCGCGGTGCTGTCGATCGCCTCGGTGCTGCCGGACGGTACGACGATCCCGCTGGAGGTCGTGACCTACCTGCAGCGCCTCGGGCGGGAGAGCTTCCTGCACTTTCCGGACGGCCGTCCGGGGGGCGTACTGCGCATCCGCTACCGGGCCGGCGCCGATCTGGAAGCCTACCCGGGCGTGCGCTCCTGGCTGCTGGCTCAGGCGGCCAGTGCTCACGAGTTCAGGGAATCTATGATCGCCGGGACCATCCTCACGGAGCTCCCGGCATCCTTTATGGATTCGCTGCTGGCCGAAATCACCGTCCCGCCGAGGTTCTGACATGCAGGCTGGCCGACTTCGCCACCGCTGCACCCTGCAGCAAAAACAGAACGGCACCGATGGCATGGGCGGCGGGCCTGCGACCTGGATCGAGCTGCGTTCGCTCTGGGCCGAGATCGCTATCCCGACCGGTCGCGTTGCCACCGTGGCCCAGCAGCTGGAGGCCACCGTGACCGCCGAGATCCGCGTGCGCCTGGCCGCCGACATCCGGGCGGGCATGCGCCTGGTGCACGGCGGCATGACCTACGCCATCGAGGCGGTACTGCCCGACAACGAACGCACGCTGCTCCGGCTGCTGTGCTCCAGCGTTCCGCATCCTTGAGGTGATGACATGAACCCGACGAAATCCGAACTGCAGCGGCTGTTATCCGAGCGGCCGCTGATCCTGCGCCCCGATCCCAGCGGCATCGGCCATGTCTGTCTGCATGACGCTGTATCCGGACAGGCGCTGGGTTGCCAGTCGCGTGTGAAGCTGGTCCAGAAGCCGGGAAAGCTGCCGGAAGTCACCGTAACGTTCCAGGTCGATGGCTGCCTGCTTCGGATCGAAGGGAAGGTCTGACCATGGCCCGACGATCCCGCATCCTCGGTGACTTCAAACTCCGCCGCACCCTGCGCAATATCCACAAGACCCTGGACAACGAACTCAGGCCGGCTATGCAGGAGGGGGCCGACAAGATCCTCGCCGACATGCAGCGCCTGGCGCCGAAAGACACCGGCGCCGGCGCCGCAGCCCTGACGGCCTTCGTCGCCAAGTCCGGGCTGGACGCCCAGATCGGCCTGCGCGGCAAGAAGGCCAACCGGAAGTTCTACTACCTGCGCTTCATCGAGTACGGCACCAAGGGCGTGTCCGGCGAGAAGCGCGCCGGCAATCGCAACCGGCGCGACAGCAACAAGAGCGACGGCGAGCACTGGTTCGGCAAGTACCCGGACATCCCGGCCCGGCCGGCGCATCCGTTCGTGCGCCCGGCCTATGACCTGAACCGCGACGAGATGGTGGCGCTGATCCGCCAGGCCATCGCCAGCACCCTGGCCCGCGCCGCCGGAGGTGGCCCATGAGCGATCCGTCCCTGGCCCTGCAGCAGGCCCTCTATCAGCGCCTGACCGCCGAGCTGAGCTGTCCGGTATACGACGCCGTTCCGGCAGATACGCCCTATCCCTACGTCACCCTCGACAGTGAGGCCGTCACGAACGACAGCCCCATGAGCGGGCGGAAACGAGAGACCCGGTTTCTCTACCTGTCGGTCTGGAGCCGTTACCCCGGCCAGGCCGAGGTCAAGCGCCTGCTCGGCGAGATCGTCGCCGCCCTGGACGAGCGGCCCCTGCCGCTGAACGTCGGCCGGGCGGTCTCGGTCCGGATCGAGCGCACGAGCACCCACCGCGAGCCGGACGGCGTGACCTATATGGGTTCCGTCACCGTGCGCGTCATCACTACCCACTGATTCATCCCTACTGCCGCCGCGCGGCGGCGATCACCCATGAGCTTATGGAGGACTACCCATGCCCACTCAAGACAACCTGAACACCGGGGCCGGTTGCCGGTTCAGCATCGGTACCAAAACCGGCGCCGATACCCAGGCGGCCTATGCCGCCGACACCTACATCGAGGTCGGCGAAATCTCCGACATCGGCGAGTTCGGCGACACCTTCAACAGCGTCACCTTCCAGGCCCTGGCCGATGGGCGCGTGCGCAAATACAAGGGCACCGCCGATGCCGGCGACATCACCCTAGCGGTCGGTCTGGACAACGGCGATGCCGGCCAGCAGGCCATCAAGACCGCCCACCAGGACCGCTCCAAGGGTGACTACAACATTAAGATCACCCTCAACGACGGCGATCCCAGCGCGACCCCGGTCATCAACCCGACCACCTTCTACTTCCGCGGCAAGGTCATGAAAAACACCGTCGCCACCGGCGGCGCCGGTGCCGTCGTCACCCGCAACATCACCATCGGCATCAACTCCGACGTCTTCGAACTGCTGCCGGCCGCTGCCGCCTGATCCCGCGGGGCTACGGCCTCGCCCATACCTGAGGAAACCGACCCATGCCCAGCAAAACCCTGAAAGGCACCTTCACCGTCACCGTGGACGGCAACACCTACGAACTGAAACCGACCCTGGGCGCCGTCCGCGCCATCGAGGCGCGCCATAGCGGCTTGCTCCAGGCCGCCCGGGCCTGCGATGCCATGTCCGTCGACGCCATCGCCCAGGTCATCGCCGCCGGCGCCGGCCTCATAGGAACGGATGCCGAGAGCGTGCCGGAACAGGTCTTCCAGGAGGGCGTGGTCAGCGCCTATAGGCAGGTGGTGCCGTACCTGAAGTACCTGATGAACCCGCGTGCCGGCGAGGCCAAAGCCGAGGGAAACGCCGAGGCGGCGGCCGCGAAAGCGCCGTAGCGGACGGCAGCTACGTCGACTACCTGTTCGGCGTGGCCACCGGCTGGCTGGGCTGGACGCCCGAAGTGGCCTGGCGCACGCCGATCCCCGAGCTGCTGCTCGCCATGGATGCCCGGGTCGAATGGACCCGGATGACCCACCCGTTCGGCGGGGGAACGGCCGAGCCGGAGAAGCCCAAGGCGAACAATGTAGCGGCCAAGCTGCGGGCGGTGCTGACGGGGAGAGGGAAGGAGGAGTAGGCGCCTGGCTACAACCAAGCCCAGCCATGTGCTGGGTTTCGGTGCTGGCGTTTTGGTACGATTCCAGCTTTAAGTCGGGAGGGATACCAATGCGTCAAGTTGTTCTGTTGTACGCAGCTATTGTGGCTGTCACCTCCTTCAATGCTCATGCTTACGATGGCCCACCGTGGTATCGGGTCAAGGCTGACTCCGCTCAGATTGAGCGTGCAAAGAGCATTGTTTCCCGTGACCTGAAAGACCCATCAAGCGCACAGTTCCGTGACATGTACGCGACCAGTCGTGGCATGGGTGACGATATGGTATGCGGCGAGGTGAACGCCAAGAATAGCTATGGGGGCTATGTCGGATTCCGCAAGTTCTATGTAGCTCATGACGGGGAATATAGAATTGCAAACCCAGAAGATTCGCTACCGTTCCTGCCTTCCATATTGTGTGACAAGCCGGAAAAGCCATTGAATTAAAAATCAACTCAAGAGCCCGCCTAGTGCGGGCTTTTTCATTCAAACAACCCGCTTCGGCGGGTTTTTTATTGCCCGGAGAAAAGCATGGCCGACCAAGACGTTCAGGGGATGCTGATCCGCATCGAGGCCACGGCGGCCCAGATGATCCAGGAGTTGAACCGTGGCGAGCGGGCGGTCGAAAAGACGGCTGGCAAGATCGACTCCAGCCTGAGCAAGGTGGATTCGGCCTTCGACCGCCTGGGGGAAGTGGCCGGGATTTCGTTCTCCAGCATCGGTGCCGGTACCGCCGGCGTCGCGGCGGGCTTGAGCGGCCTGGTCATGCATACCGCTGAGACAGCCCGGGAAATCGCCAGCCTGTCGTCCATTGCCAACGCCTCGACGACCGAGTTCCAGCGCATGGCGGCCGGCGCCAAGACGGTCGGCGTGGATCAGGAAAAGCTGGCCGACATCCTGAAGGACGTCAACGACCGCATCGGCCAGTTCTCCAGCAGCGGCGGCGGCGAGATGAAGCAGTTTTTCGACCAGATCGCCCCGGCCGTGGGCGTGACGATCGAGTCGTTCCGCCAGCTGTCCGGGCCGCAGGCGCTCCAGCTGTATTACGACAGCCTGCAGAAGGCTGGCGTGAACCAGCAGCAGATGACGACCTACATGGAGGCCATGGCGGACGAAGCCACGGCGCTGCTGCCCTTGCTGGCCAACGGCGGGAAACGCTTCCAGGAAATCGGCGATCAGGCGGAGCAGGCCGGCCTGGTCCTGTCCGAGCTGGACGTCAAGAACCTCAATGCGTTCAAGGATGCCGTCGACGATCTGCAGCGGTCGTTCCAGGGGGCCGGCACACAGGTTGCGGCCCACCTGGCACCGCTGATGACCACGCTGGCCGAGTCGTTCGATGTCGGCGCCCTGGCCGCGGGCTCGGCGGCCGCAGCGGCCGTGCTGCTCACCAGCAAAGTGGGCGCGGCTGCCATCCAGAATACCCGCGCCATGATCAGCGAGGCGGCCGCCAGCCGGACGCTGGCCGCAGCGAAGGCGGAAGAGGCCCAGGCATCCACCGTCTCGGCCGCCGCGAAGCTGAAGGACTCGGTAACGGCCTATCAGAATGCGACCGCCGCCCAGGCCGAGGCAGTGGGCAAGGCGCGTGTGCTGGAGGCCAATGCGGCCAACCTGGCCTTCCAGGCGGCGCTTGCCAAAGGCACGGCGGAGGAGGCCCGCTATGCCGCCGCACTGGCGGGCGTAGAGCTGGAGCTGGCGGCAGCGAAAAAACAGGTGGCCACCGCCTCGCTTCAAGCTACGGCCGCGTCGAGTACCGCCCGCTCGGCCATGGCCGCCGATGTCGCCGCTACTGCGGCTGCCACCAAGGCCAAGGCCGAGTATGCCGCTGCTTCCAGTCTGGTATCCCGGGCCGGCAGCGGGCTGCTGAGCTTGCTCGGTGGGCCGGCTGGGCTCGCGGCCTTGGCCGTCGGCGCCGCGACCAGCTATTTCATGCTCCGCGATGCCTCGCAGGAAGTGAAAAAGGCCACGGTCGACCTGTCCGGGCCGCTCGACCAGCTGATCGCCAAGTGGAAGGAACTGGGGGCGGCCCAGCGCAATCAGTTGGCCACCGACCTTCAGTCGCAGCTCAACCAGTCGAACCGGTCCATTCGGAGCATGGCGGGCGAGGTCGAGGCGGCTTTCTACAAGATGGGCAATGTCAAAGGGTTACCCGTCGAGGCCTGGCTGGCCCCGCTGAAGGAGTTCCGGCAGGCGGCCGAAAATGGCGGCGCGGGAATCAATGACTTCGCCCAAGCGCTGGTCGCCGGCCTGCCGCCAGGCAACGAATTCAGGGTCTTGGTCGAGCGGCTGGCTGCCGAGATGGAGCGGGAGCGCGAAGGTGCGCTGAAAGCTGCCGGCGGGCTGAAAGTGCTGGAGGATCAAACCCGCAGCAATACCGAGGCCAATGCTGGGCTGAGCGAGTCCGGCAAGCTCTACCTGAAATCCCTGGAAACCCAGCTGGCCAAGCTGCAGGACAACGGCGATGCGGTAAAGGAGGCGGAGCGTTGGATTCGGGAGCACGCCGACGCCACCGAGGCGGACAAGGTCAAGATTTTGGAGGCCGCCAGGGCCACCGAGGCGCAGAAGAAGGCCAACGAGTCCCAGAAGAAGGCCAGCGAGGGCGCCACCAGCGAGGCCAAGAACGCGGCGAAGGCGCTCAAGGATTACCTGGCCGAAGCGGAAAACGCGACCCGATCCGCCAATCTCATGGCCGATGCCTACCTCGGCGGCGCGGATAATGTTCGCGAGCTGAGCCTTCAGGAGAAGGTCGAGCAGGAGCTGCTCAAGACCGGCGTCGGGGCGCGCGATGCCGTCACCCGGGCGATCAGGGAACAGCAGAACGCCATCGACCGCCGCGACCTCGGCAAGCTCATTGCCGATACCCGCCAGCAGACGGGAGACCTGCAGGCGCAGACCGAGGTGCTGGTCGCCAACTCCCGCTCCGTGACCGAGGGAACGGCGGCCCAGAGCGCCTATAACATCGAGAAGAGCGTCCTGGCGGCACTGGCCGGCAAGGATGCCGACGCCCTGCAGAAAGAGACCGCAGAGCTCCAGCGGCAAGCCCTGGTGCAGGAGGAGGCGCGGAAAGGGCTGGAGGCTCATCAGGAGATCGCCGGCCTGATCGACTCGACGGCGACCTCCCAGGAGAAGCTGAACCGCCGAATTGAGCACCTCAACGAGCTGATGGCCCAGGCCAAGACGCCGGAAGAGGTCGCCGCCATCCAGCGCGCCATGCAGCAGGCGCGGAACGAAACGAGCCAGTGGGCCCAGTTCACCGAGCGCCAACTGGACCGCGTGGACCAGGCGTTCAGCGATGCCTGGCTCAACATCGGCCACGGCTTCGACTCGTTTTCCTCCGGCCTGAAGCGCGCCTTCGAGCAGATGCTGGCGGAGCTGGCCCATATGGCCTTGACGCGTCCGATCATCATGCAACTAGGCTCAGCGCTGGGCGTTGTTTCGGCGGAGGAAGCAGCAGCCAACAGGGGGATCTGGGGCAGCCTTTTCGACGGCGGTGGGGGCCAGACCGGGATTCTGAGCAAGCTCGGCAGCGCTCTATCCATCGGCAACATCGTCAGCAAGGTCGGCGGCTGGCTGGGCATCGGTTCCATGACCGAGGCGACTTCCAGCGCCGCATCGGC
>Ga0255338_1002192_pt1 | contig 30422 bp, 19 predicted proteins | sample MeOH1_35cm_T4_19_FD_203715 | JGI IMG/M metagenome (GOLD analysis project Ga0255338, IMG submission 203715) | Sandy soil microbial communities from University of British Columbia, Vancouver, Canada - MeOH1_35cm_T4_195 | ecosystem: Engineered > Artificial ecosystem > Sand microcosm > Unclassified ... | reverse complement strand
AGGGTGCCGGTGGGATTCAGCTTCAGCTCCTCGCGGATACGGTCAAAGACGACCACGGTCTCGTTCATCGAGTAGCCGACGATACAAAGGATGGCCGCGACCATGGGCGCGGAGAACTGGTGGCCGAAGAGCACGAACAGGCCGATCGTCATCAGCACGTCGTGCATCGTCGAGAACATGGCGCCGATGCCGAAGCCGAACTCGAAGCGGAAGGCGATGTAGACCAGAATGACCGCCATGGAGGCGGCGATGGCCTTGAGGGCGTTCCACTGGATTTCCTTGCCGATGGAGGGGCCGACCTGGCTGGTGCCCTGCAACTTCAGGCCGGCATTGGGGTAGGCCTGCTGCAGTGCAGTGAAGAGGGCGCCGGATTTCTCGTAGGCGGTCTCCAGCTTGAGCTGCTCGGTGCCACCGCCGAGGGCGCTGGTGTAGGTCGGGCTGACCTCGCCGACTCCTGCCGTGCGGGCGATCTCGCGAATCCGGCTGATGTCGATCTTGGTGGTGAAGGTCGCGGTGACGACGTCGCCGCCCGCAAAATCCACACCGTAGATCGAGTTACCCTTGTAGAGGACCACCCCCATGCCAAGCAGCACCACGATCCATGAGCCGATGAAGGCCGGCCGGCCGTACTTGATGAAATCCACGTTCAGGTTCTTCAGCATCTGGCGCATCGTCAGCTTCTTGAGGAAACCGGAGTCGATCAGCAGTTCCATGATGAGGTGCGCAGTGATCAGCACCGAGAAGAGCGTGGAGAGGACACCGATGAGCAGGGTGACGCCGAAGCCCCTAATGGGGCCCGTGCCGAGCCAGATCATGATGCCGCAGATGATGAGCTGGACCAAGTGCGCATCGAGAATCGTGGTCAGCGCCTTGATGTAGCCGCTGCGGTTGGCGTTGCTCAGCGACTTGCCCTCCGCGATCTCCTCGCGCATGCGCTCGAAGATCAGGATGTTCGCGTCCACCGCCATGCCGATGGTGAGCACGATGCCGGCGAGGCCGGGCAGGGTCATCGTGACCCCGTAGCTGGCCATTGCCCCGAAGATGATTAGCAGGTTGACCGCCAGGGTGACGACCGCCACCAGGCCACCCGTGCTGTAGAAGGTGATCATGAACGCGCAGACGGCGACGGTGCCAATGATGGAGGCCTTCACGCCGCTCGAAACCGCATCCTCGGCCAGTGTCGGGCTGACCTCATACTGCTCCTTGACCACCAGGGGCAGGTCGAGGGGGTTGTTGAGGACGTTGGCGAGGTCGATCGCCTCGCGCTGGGAGAACTGGCCGGAAATCTCGGCTGAATCGCTGTTGATCTCCTTCTCGACGCCGGGGGCGGAGTAGAGCTTGCCGTCGAGCACGATCGCCAGGCGGGCGCGTCGGCCCGTCCGCTGGCCTTCCTCGGCGATGGCCTTGGTCACCAGGGCGAACTGCCGGCTGCCTTCCTTGCTGAAGCGCATGATGATCTTGAAGCGGCCGAAGTCGTCCATGACCGGGTAGGAATCCGTCACCGCCTCGCCGGTCATCTCCGGGACGTACTTGATGTAAAGATCCTCGCTGAAGGTCTCGCCGTTGCGGGACTCGCTTTCCAGGGTCATCGGGATGTAGCCCGGGGGGGCGTCCATCGGGGGCGTCGCGTAGGGATGGACGAGCTTGAAGTCGAGGCGGGCGGGCTTCTTCAGGCTGTTCAGCACCTCGGGATTGTCGCGGGTGGAGACGTTAGCCAGCTGGACTTCGATGCGGTTGGTGCCGACCGGGCGGATGACCGGCTCGCTGACGCCCAGGCCGTTGACGCGGTTGCCGATGATTTCGATGGCCTTGGTGAGCTTGTCCTGGCGGGTCTGCTGGCTGTCCTTCGAGGAAACCGCCTCGTCCACCTCCAGGGTGAAGGCGACGCCGCCGTTCAAGTCGAGGCCGAGCTGCAATCGGCCCTTGGACTGGCGCAGCAGCTCGTCGAGCAGGATGTTGTTCCGCTTCTCGACATTCTTGAGTTTGTCCTCGAGCCGGATTTGCGGGAAGAACTGGGAGAGATCGAGCTTGTCCTCGCGGCCGATCTGCTTGAGGGCCACGAAGGTGCTGGGGGCCTGGCCCGACTTCACCCGCTCCGCCACCCGGGTCATCAAGGTGGTGAACTGGGTGCTTTTGGCCGAGGCGGCCGATTTGACGTAGCCGTCGAAGGGAATGTCCTTCAGCGGAATGAGTTCGAACACCGCCCACAGCATGATGACTGCGGACAGGATCACTTTCCAGAGGTTTTGACGAAGCATGGGTGTTGTTTGTTAAAGGGGTAGCACGGCGGCGCTCCGCCGGCACGGCGCAGGCAAGGCTCAGGCGGCGTCGGCTTTCTTCACCACGGTGCTGATGAAGCCCTTGCCGACCTCGACCTTGGCGTTGTTATCGCCGATGCGGATCACAAAACGGTCATCCTTGACGCTGGTGATGACACCATAGATGCCACCGGCCGTCACCACCTCGTCGCCGGCCTTCAGCTCGGTCAGCATCTTCTCGTGCGCCTTCTGCTTCTTGCGCTGCGGGGCGATCAGCAGGAAATACATGGCCGCAAACATCAAAACCAGCGGGGCGAGCTGCATGAGGGCCGACGCGCCACCAGGGGCGGGTGCAGTAGGAGTGGCTTGGGCGAGGAACAGATGTAACTTAGTCATTGCGTCTTCGGATGTTTTGAAAAATTTGAAAAGGGCGAATAAGCCTGTCCGACTTCCAAAAAGCAAGCCTAACCCCCGCCCTTTCCCACCCTGTAAATTTGAAGACCAAATCCGCATCCAATTGGTCCGCCGCCCAGTCCGAGGAACACTATGGTTTCAAGCGCTGGGGCGCCAATCACTTCTCCGTGGATTCCGAGGGCTTTGTGCAGGTCCAGCCCCTGTCCGACGGCCGCACCATCCGCCTGATGGACGTCGTGGAAGAGGCGACCAGCATGGGCCTCAAGGCCCCGCTGGTCATCCGCATGCAGGACACCCTCCGGCACCGGGTCACCCAGCTGAACCAGGTCTTCCACAAGGCCATCAAGGACGAGAAATACAAGGGCGAGTACCGCGGCGTCTTCCCCATCAAGGTCAACCAGCTCCGCGAGGTCGTCGACGAAATCATATCCGCCGGCAAGGACTACAACTACGGCCTCGAGGCGGGCTCCAAGCCCGAACTCATGATCGCTCTCGCCATGCACGAGGGGACGCAGCGGCTCATCATCTGCAACGGCTACAAGGACAAGGATTACATGCGGCTCGCCCTCCTCGGCCGCAAGCTGGGCAAGCGCATCATCATCGTCATCGAGCAGCTGTCCGAGGTGGACAGCATCATCGAGATCGCCAAGGAAACCGGCGTGAAGCCGCTCATCGGCTTCCGCGTGAAGCTCCAGACCCGCGGCGAAGGCAAGTGGTCCTCCTCCACCGGCGACAACGCCAAGTTCGGCCTGAACACCGCCGAGATCCTCTTCGCCGTCGAGAAGCTCCGCGCCGCCAAGATGCAGAAGAGCCTCCGGCTCGTCCATTTTCACATCGGCTCGCAGGTCCCCAACATCATCACGATCAAGGCCGCCGTCACCGAGGCCGCGCGCTTCTACTGCCAGCTCTCCAAGATGGGCTTCCCGATGGGCTACCTCGACGTCGGCGGCGGGCTCGGCATCGACTACGACGGCTCGCGCACCAACTTCGACTCGTCGATGAACTACACGCTCGGCGAGTACGCCCGCGACGTGGTCTTCAACATCCGCGAGATCTGCGACGCCTCGGGCGTCAAGGTGCCCGACATCGTCACCGAGTCGGGCCGCGCCGTCGCCGCCCCCCACTCCATGCTTGTCGTGGAGGTCTTCGAGCGCATCAACAAGCACGAGTCCCTCGGCAAGCAGCACCAGCCCAAGTCACGCCACAAGGTCGTCGACGACCTCGCCGTGCTCCTGAAGAACAAGGCCAAGCTCGGCCGACTCGAGCGCTTCCACGACGCCCTCCAGAAGAAGGAGGAGGCCTTCTCGCTCTTCAATCTCGGCTACCTCGACCTCGAGAACCGGGCCGCCGCCGAGCAGATCTTCTGGCAGATCTGCGAGCAGATTGACAAGGAGGGCACCAAGTCCGGCTACCAGCCCGAGGAACTCCACGACCTGAAGAAGCTTCTCGCCGACCAGTATGTCTGCAACTTCTCGGTCTTCCAGTCCCTCCTCGACAGCTGGGCGCTCAAGCAGCTCTTCCCCATCACCCCGCTCCACCGCCTCACGGAAAAGCCCACCGTCAACGCCGTGCTCGTGGACATCACCTGCGACTCCGACGGCAAGGTGGACACCTTCATCGACCTGCAGGACGTGAAGGACTACATCACCCTGCATCCGCTCAAGGCCGGCCAGCCCTACTTCCTCGGCATCTACCTCACCGGCGCCTACCAGGACATCATGGGCGACCTGCACAACCTCTTCGGCCGCGTCAACGAGGTCCACGTCTTCCTCGAGGACGACGAGCCCAACGGCTACTACATCGAGGAGGCGCTCGCCGGCTCGCGCATCTCGGACGTCATCGAGGGCGTGCAATACCAGTGGGAAGAGCTCTGCCGGAAGATCAAGCAGCAGATCGACCACGCCACGAAGAAGGACTTCATCAAGCCCCGCGAGGGCGTACGCCTCGTTGAGTTCTACGAGTCGCAGATGCTCGCCAAGACCTACCTCAACATCGAGCAGAACGGGAAGAAGAAGCGCTAGCCGGTGTTTTTCAGGCCACCGGCGATGCCGTTGACCGTCAGCTCCAGCACGGCACGGATGCCCTCGCGATCCGCCTTCTTAAGCCGTTTCGCCCGGCGGCGCTTGATCATCTCCACCTGCAGGTAATTGAGCGGGTCCACGTAGGGATTGCGGAGCTTGATCGAGCGCGCGAGCACAGGCTCGTTCTCCAGCAACTGGCTCTGGCCGGTCACGGCCAACATCGCCTTCTCGGTCTGCTTGAATTCCTCGAGGATCCGGGCCAGCGCCCGCTCGCGGATGCCCTCGTCCTCCACCAGCGCGGCATAGACGCGGGCAATGGACATGTCGGCCTTGCACATCGTGAGCTGGGCGTTGGCGATGGTTGTCTGGAAGAACGGCCAGCGCTGGTACATCTCGCGCAGCAGCTTCTCTCCCGCGGGTCCGCGGTCGAGGATGGCGTTCAGCCCGCTGCCCAAGCCATACCATCCCGGGAAATTGAACCGGCTCTGCATCCACGAGAACACCCACGGGATGGCGCGCAGGTCGCCCACGCTTACGCTGCCCTTGCGCCGGTAGGTCGGGCGGGAGCCGAAGTTTAGCTCGCTGATCTCATCAATCGGCGTGGCCTGCCGCCAGAACGTGAGGAACTCGGGGTCGTCGTGCACGCAGGCGCGATAGGCCGCCAGCGCGGCCGCGCTCATCTGCTCCATCGCCTTCAACCAGCGAGCCGGCACTCGCCGCGAGCCCCGCTGGGCCTCATTGGCCCCGAGCAGCACGCCATAGGCCATCTGTTCGAGCACCCGGTGCGCGAGATCGGGGTCATGGTAGCGGGTGGACAGCACCTCGCCCTGTTCGGTCACGCGAATGCCGCCGTCCTTGAGTCCCACGGGCTGGGCCAGGATCGCCTTGGCCGCGGGGCCACCGCCCCGGGCGATGCTGCCGCCCCGGCCGTGAAAGAGCGTGATCCGCGTCCGGTGCTGCCGGCAGACCCGCATGATCGCGTCCTGCGCCTGGTACAGCGCCCAGTTGGCCGTGAGGTACCCGCAATCCTTGTTGCTGTCCGAGTAGCCCAGCATGACGTGCTGGTGGCGGTCGTTTCGCGCCAATTCGGGGGCATAGGCCGGGTGTGCAAAGAGCGCGGCGAGTATCAGCGGCGCCCGGTTGAGATCATCGAGGGTCTCGAACAGCGGGGCTATGGGCAGCCGGGACCCTGCCAAGGCCTGGAGCAACAGCACCTCCAGCACGTCCGAGACCTCGTTGGTCATGCTGATGATATAGATGCCCAGCGCGTCGTCGCCGTATTGTGTCTGGGCCCGGACGGCCAGATGCAGCGGCTCGATGATCGTCCGGGTCTCAGGCGACAAGGCGGCCACGCGCCCCGGCGGCAGCACTTCCGGCTGCTTCAGTGCGGCGGCCAGCAACTCCTGCTTGCGCGCCTCGTCGAGCTGCTCGTAACCCAGCTCCCCCAGCAACTCGGCGATCGCCCGGGCATGCGGCCCGGAATGCTGGCGCAGGTCCAGACGGACCATGCCCAGCCCGAAGACGTCGATACAGGTGAGTGCATCCCGCAACTCCCCGCAGGCCAGCGGGGCCGCGCGATCCCGCAGGAGGTCCGCCTCGATCTGGGCCAGGATCCCGCGCACGGTTTCGGTCCTTTCCTGCTTGGTCTCGGAATCCGACACTTCCAGCAATTCGGTCTCGGCCTGGGCAAGCAGTCGTTCGCGCAGGCTGCTCAGGATGATGCGGTAGGGTTCGCGTGGGTAACGCGAACCCACCCGGGCCATCATTTGGGAGGAGGCCCGGCATTCCTCCGCCATGCGGCGGATCGCCGGGGCGAAACGGGCGCGGCGGTCGGACACGGTCAGGGAACCGGCCAGCCGGTAGAGCAGATCGGCCATCTTCCGCATCGCCATCCGGCGGTTCATCCGGAGCACCTGCGCCGTGACCTCCGTCGTGACCCCCGGGTTGCCATCACGGTCGCCCCCGATCCATGAGCCGAAGGAAAGCCACCGGTTGGGGGCGCGCACCCCGGGATAGTGGCGGGTCAGCGCCTCCTGCAGGTCGGCATGCAACCGGGGCAGCAACTGGTAGAGCGTGCGGTCGAAATACCACAGCCCGGTCCGGGCCTCGTCCGTCACCTCGGGCCGCTCGGTGCGGCTGCGGTCGGTCAGCCAAAGCGAGACGATCTCCCGGCGGATGTCGTCGGGCGCGTGCTGGATTTCCTCCAAGGTGTGGCTGCGCAGGATGCCGGCCAGCGTGGTGAGCTTCTCGAGCATCGTGCGGCGTTTCGATTCGGTTGGGTGGGCCGTGAAGACCAGCTCGATGGCCAGCTGCCGGACGAGCTTCTGCATCTTCGGTGCGGAAACGCCGGCTTGCTTCAGCTCGATGATCGCGGCCTCGATGGACTCGCGCATCGGCTCGCTGGCGGAACCGGCGGCGAGCAGGGCCCGGTGCCGCTGGTTGCGCTCGCGGAGCAGGCGGATGCGGAAATTCTCCTCGGCCAGGTTGACCAGCTCGAAATAGAGCGTGAAGGCCATCGCCTGGTTGAGGGCTTCCGCCGAGGTCAGCCGGCCGACCGCCTGCGCCAGGCTGCGCGCGGCCACCGCATCGCCCGTCCGGCTGCTCTTGGCCAAGGTGCGCAGGGATTCGACCATCTCCAGCGTACCTTCGCCCTCGAGTTTCGCGATCGCCCGTCCCAGCGTTGCGCCAAGGCTTCGAATCTCGGCCCGGAGGTCGCTGAGCTGATCGATTGCCTTGTTGGTCGCCATCGGGGAAGGAAATACGCAGTTATCGTGCCCGTGCGAAAGCGAAATATTTTGGCGCCCGCTGTCATAACCCCGGGAGTGGCGTCATTGACAGTCCCGACCCGGCCGGCCAGCTTGCCGCCATGAAAGCCATGCAGCCGGCATCAGCGCGGGCCCTGACCGTCGTGGCTTCCCTGATCCTGTTCATCGGATTTCTGGTACCCTCGCCCTCCGGGTCGTTTTTCGCCTGCGGCCTTGCCGCAGTGCTGTACGCCATCCCCGCGGTTTTTGGCTCGGGCAGGATGCGACTGTTCGCTGCGGTGCTGTTCCTCTGTTCCCTTGCCCTGGCCGCCGCCAAGTACCCGGATTTCAGGAACGACCAGGACCGGTACCGGCAGCGGGCAAAGTAAGCCCGGTGTACCGCCATGCCTAGTGGGAGTCCCGGCGAGGCGTTGACACTCATTCCACCGATGCGGCACCGTGCCAATCAGCAGCCTGTCCGGCTTTCCACGCCATGAAAATTCCCGCACCCGCTCCCTCATTCAACCTATCCGGTCGCCGCGCCCTGATCACGGGCTCCTCGCAGGGCATCGGTTACGCCCTAGCCAGATCCCTGGCCGCAGCCGGGGCGCATGTGCTGCTGAACGGCCGAGACCCGGCCAAGCTCGACCGCGCTCTTGCCGAACTCCGTGACGTCGGCCTGAGCGCAGAGTCCCGGGCCTTTGATGTAACCGAGTAGACCGCGGTGCAGAAGGCAACCCCGACTCTCGGCGTGATCGACATCCTCGTCAACAACACCGGCATCCAGCGTCGCGGGCCACTCGCCAGCATGCCGCTGGGCGATTGGGAGGCGGTGCTGAAAACCAACCTCACCAGCGCCTTCCTCATGGCCCGGGCCGTGGCCCCCGGCATGATCGCCCGTCGCTCCGGCAAGATCATCAACATCTGTTCCCTCATGAGCGAGCTCGCCCGCCCCACCACGGGCAACTACGCCGCGGCCAAGGGCGGACTGAAAATGCTGACCCGCGCCATGTGCGCCGAGTGGGCGGAGCACAACCTCCAGGTGAATGGCATCGCGCCGGGCTATATCCTGACCGAACTCACGCAGCCACTGGCCGACGATCCTAAATTCGACGCCTGGATCAAGGGTCGCACGCCGGCCGGCCGCTGGGGCTCGGCCGCCGATCTCACCGGCGCCTGCGTCTTTCTCGCCTCGCCCGCCGCCGATTTCATCAACGGCCAGATCCTCACCGTCGACGGCGGCCTCAGTGCGGTCGTGTGAGCGGTTGCCTGTTGGCGCAAATCCTAGCGCCACTCATGCCGGGGATAGCGTCGGGATAGTTCGTTTTTGATCTTCGGATACTGTTCGCGCCAGAAATTGCTCAGGTCGTCCGTTACCTGAATCGGACGCTGGTTGGGGGCGAGCACCTCGATCTTCACCGGCACTCGTCCGTTGCCGAGGGTGAAAGTGGAGTTCACGCCATACAGCTCCTGGATGCGCGCGCTCAGCACCGGTGGACCGTCCTTGCTGTAGCTGAGGCGGGCCTTGCGACCATTGGCCATGACCAGCCGCTCCGGCAGGTAGTCGTCGAGGACGGCCAGCTGCTCGGCCAGCAGCCAATCGCGCAGGACCGGCATCACCGGCTTGTCCTTCAGCTCGCGCGCGCCGTAACTGCCGTAGCAGATCTGCTCGATGAGGGTGGCCCGGTCAGCCTCGGTGATCGGGTTGACCTCCAACTCCGGCCACCACTTGGCGAGGCAGTTCACCCGCACAATCCACTGCTCCACCGCCTCGTTCCACTCGGTCAGCACGATGTTGCCGGCCATGACCTCGCGGGCGAGCAGCGCCGCTGCCTCGCCCGCGGATGGTTCCTCGGCGGTTTGCTTCGATTCCAGCACCAGATCGCGGAACCGTCGTTCCTTGCGGGCCAGCACCCGCCGGGCCGTGACGTCGTAGGACACGCCTCCTGCATCCTGAAAATCCTCCGGGAAAAGCTCCTTCAGCCAGGGCTCCTCCACCGCGGTGCACAGGTTGAGCAGCGTGTTCACTTCACCACGGCTCTCGATCTCGGTGATCTCCGCCGCAACCAGCAACGCCGCCTGATCGATGCAGCTCTCGCGGGCGAGGACACCCTTGCGCTTGTGCACCAGCTCGCAGCGCAAGGTCCCCTGGTCCAGCCGGCGGGCCAGATGATCGCTGAAGCCGACCAGCACGCATTTTCTCACCGCCACGCCGTCGATGCGCTTCTCCGCCACATCCAGATTCTCCGCCGCAGCGATCTCCAGGAACTGCTCGAACAGCGGTCCGACCTGCCGCACCCCTTGTGCATGGATGCCCAGCCGGCGGCATGCGTCCGGGTTGTAGTTCGCCTTGTCCGCATAGCGCCAGGCCCGCATCAGCAGGAAGAAATCCGACTCGTGCTCCTCGCCAAAAAGATCGTCACGGGCCTCCTGGGTGCGCTTGTCCACGTTGCGCAGCAGAAAATTGTGGCCCTGCGTCAGCGCCGCCATCAGGGCGACGGACCGCACGCAGCCAAAGTCCTGCGCCGCGAGAAACATCCGGGCATAGCGCGGATGCATCGGGAAACGCAGCATCCGCCGGCCCAGTTCGGTGATCGTCTGTCCCGGCCCGTGCAATGCACCGAGATCCTCCAGCAGGGATTCCGCCCGTTCCAAGGCCTTGGGCTCCGGCCTCTCCAGCCAGGGAAACGAGGCAATGTCATCGATCCCCGCCGCCTTGAGGGTCAGGACCACTTCGGACAGGTCGAGCCGCTTGACCTCCGGCAACTCCTGCAACGGCCGTTTCGCGTGCTCGCGCTCCGTCCAGAGCCGCACGCATACTCCCGGCGCCGTGCGACCGGCGCGACCGGCGCGCTGGTCGGAAGAGGCTACGCTGATTTTCTCGATGAGCAGTGTGTTGATGCCGCGATGCGGGTCATACCGCGCCACGCGGGCCAGGCCGCAGTCCACCACCACCGTCACCCCATCGATGGTCAGTGAGGTCTCGGCTACATTGGTGGAAACGATGATCTTGCGGGTATCATAGCGGGCCACGGCCCGGTCTTGCTGTTCCGGCGGCAGTTCGCCGTGCAACGGATAGCACAAGAAGCCGCGCAGGGCATGCGAGCCCTGGATGTCCTGCACCGTGCGGCTGATCTCGAAGGCCCCGGGCATGAAGACCAGCATGTCACCCTTGGTCTGCGCGGCAATGCGCTCGCACTCCCGGGTGGCGACAACCCAGACCGGGTCATGCTCGAAATCCACCGTCTTCGGCAGGTATTCGATCTGCACCGGGTATGTCCGGCCTTGGGAGGTCAACACCTCGCAGGGGTCGAGGTAGACCTTGAGCTGCACCGCATCGAGCGTGGCCGACATGACCACGAGCTTCAGGTCGGGCCGCTTGGTCTGCTGGATCTGCAGCGCCCGAGCCAGCGAGATGTCGCCGTAGAGGTGACGCTCGTGAAATTCATCAAAGATCAGGGAGCTGATGCCGCGGAGCAACGGGTCGAAGGTCATTTGCCGGAGCAAGATGCCCTCGGTCACAAATCGGATGCGCGTCGCCTTGGAAACGCGCGAATCCAGCCGGATCTGATAGCCGACCACGTCGCCCAGCTTGGTCCCGACTTCCTCGGCGACGCGCTTGGCCAGCATGCGGGCCGCCAGCCGGCGTGGCTGCAAGACGACCACCTCGCCATCGCCCAGCAGGCCATGGTTGAGCAGCATCTGCGGCACCTGGGTGGATTTGCCTGAGCCCGTCGGTGCCTGGACGATGAGCCGGCCCTGCGCACGGACGGCCGCAAGGATGCGGTCCTCGAGTTCGTAGATGGGCAGTTCACGCGGCGCTGGCATGGAGGCGAGAGATACAGACCAACCGGTGGGCTGGCGCAAGGACAAGCCCGCAGGCCTCCCTCAGGGCAGCCGCACCAGCTTGGCCGCCCAGTCGTTGGTGATGCCAGGGTCGCCAGCAGGAAACCCCGGCGCCACCAAGGTGCCGTCGGCCAGCGCCACCAGATCAATTGCGGCGCCCCACCCGCCCGTCCGTGGATTGTACCAGCTCCAGCGGTAACGGCCATTGGCGGAGAAGCCGGCGAGGCGCGGGGTTTCAGCCTTGTGCTCGAAATAAAGCAGCGCGAAGGCGCGATCCGCCGAACGCATCATGAACGTCCAGCCGTCAAGACCGTCGTCCCGCGGGTTGGCGGCGGTACGCGTGGATACATCAGCCGAAGCCAGCTCGAGTTGCTGGTAGCGGTCACCCTCGGAGAGCACGAAGGCCTTGAGGTGTTGCATCTGGGCGCCGGACTCGTAACGCAGGGCGGTCCAGATGTGCGGACGCCAACCGACCGGCTCGCCCGTGCTCGTCATGTCGTAGGCCGCGGTGCCGTGCACGTGGCCGGCGAGACCGCCAGAAAGTACGGAGCCGTACATCATCGCCCGCGAGAAATAGTTGTCGCGGTCGGAGTTCTCCGGCGGCGTCTCGCCGCCCGGGCGGTTCATGGTGTGGTTCCAGCCGGTGTAGTAAGGCTCGAGGTTGGCGGCCGGATAGGCGGGGCTGAGGCGGAAGATCTCCTCGATCGATCCGTAGATGGCGTGGTTGCGCGGCCGGTTGCCAACCGTGTGCATGTTTAGCCAGGGCGCCTGCTCGCCATGACCGAACGCCTTGTAGGTCGAGCTGTCGATCAGGGTGGTAAAGGGTTGGCCGAAAGGCAGCGGACCGTAGGTCTTCAGGTGGTGCGTGAGCGCGGCATTGAACTCGTCGGCGGTGAGGCTGTAGTTCTTCGGGATCCAGTCGAGATGGATGCCGCTGAAGACCAGGTTGTAGGCGCCGTAGCGGGCGACGAGGTATTGGACGTAGCGCGCGTAGGAGGTGTTGAAATCGAAATAAGCCTTCCACGAGGGGCAGTTGTCGCGGCGCACAGTCTCAAGAAACGGCACGAAGCCTTCCTCGGCGAGGTGGCGCATCTTGCGGTCGAGACTGCGGAAGTAATCCGGGTTGAGCCGGTCGAAGTTGGCCAGACCGTCGTCGCGGCCGTGCATCAGCTCGAAGGGCCGGTTGCCCGACTCGTCGTGCATGTCCTTGGCCGTCGTGGTGGCGCCGTCCGCGGTGGAGATCTGGGCGTTTGGCGCCCAGTGACCAAACTTCTCCCAGGCATTGCGGAGAAAGACGCCATCGGCATTGGCGAAGGTCGCCCCATGGTGGTCGGCAGCCCAGTTGGGAAAAGCCGCGATGAAGCTGACCGAGTTGTAGCCCTGCCGCTTCCGGTATCCCACCGCTTCCTCGAAGCTAATGCCGCTGACGGGCACGTAGCCGGGGGTGGCCGGAGCCCCGCGCCAAGGCAGACGCCAGGTCGAGGCCGCAAGCCAAGTGTCACCAACCAGGAAAAACGGTGTGCCGTCCGCGTAGCGCAGGGCATGACCGTTGGGTGTGGCGCGGACAAAGCCCCGGCGATTGGGATTCTCGAGCTTCTCGGCTTCGGTCCAGTCAATGGCCTTCAGCTTGCCCGAGCCACCGTTCAATCCGGTGTCGGCGGGTTGATTGCTGCCAGAGCGCCAACGCCACTCGCCGGACGCCGTGGCGACGAAGCGAACCTTGAAGGTGCGCCCCCCATCCCAGAAACCAAAGACCCGCTTGGCGAAGCCCGGCCCCTCCAGATCGATCCAGCAATCCACCTCAGCGTAGGGGTTGGAATAGTCACGCGCCGACTGGAACGTAATCTCCTGAGTTTCCCAGACATGCACCTCGCCGGAAGCAGGCAGTGCGCGCAGGACGGTCACAGGCAAAGCGATCAGCCCATGACAGATCAGCAGGGGTAAAAAACGGCGGAGCATGCGCATTTTTCTGTCTTGGGCGGCAAATCGGCAAGGCTGCAATTCCCGCCATTGTGGGGCGGCTGTGAACAACCGGGGAGCAACGGATGCGCACAAGTTATTCACCGCCCCAAACGCAAAGCCCCCGCGAATCCGGTGAATAGTTTGCGAGGAAGAAACCCTTCACTTTGCCCCCCAGCGGCGCATCGTTTCACCGTTCCTTGATAGAACAGTCGCAGCGCGGCGGCATGAAAAACCCGCCGAGAGCGCGATTGGGATAATCCCGGGCAACCGGGGAAAGGATGGTGGCAACTGGTGCCGCCCTCCCCTCAGTGGCGCGAGCCGCAGGCAGGCAAATATCACCAGTTCCTCTGGACGGCGTCGCAGCCGATCCAGTAATGCGACAAAGGAGCTGTGCGACGAGGCGCGACATCAGAAACCGCGTCCGAGTCGAGTCAGGTCCAGGGCCAGTTTCGGGCCTTGCACCGATGCAGTTACCCAGAGGGTTGTGGTTGCTACTGTATGACCAGGACGCAGCGCAGTGTTCCGGTGGGTCCACCCCACCAAAAGGCCCGGCTCAAAAGGCGGGGCGCGAAAGGGATGCCGTGCAGCGGGGAGCGGGCGAGTCTGGCAAAGCTCGCAAAACCTCCTAATTGGGGCGGCGCGTAAAACCGCGTCACCCAACTGCAAATCGAAAGCAACCTGAGAGGTAAGAGGTCAGACCCGTTACACGGGGCCAACGCCCGGCCAAAAGCCGGGGCCGTCCCTGTGGCAAGGTGCTGGTGCGAAATGCAACGTTGCAGGCGTGCCAACACCCGTCCGGCGAGCGAGTCATCGGCAGATGACGCCGAACCGGGCGGAGAGGCCTCACTCGAAAAATTCCGGAGCTGAAAAGGCCGGGACGGTCCCGCTATGAGACCGAGAGCATCGCTTGCCGCGATGAGTAGCGTCGGGAAGCACACGGCCCGCGAAAGCGAGGCGCCCAATGTTGTGCGAATGGGAAAGAGTGCGTGGCGAGCACCCACCCCCGATTTTGGCCCGGGCGCCGCAAGGCGCCCGGGCCTTTATCTTTAGTAGAGACCACTTTTCAGCGCGCCGGGCAGGACTTTTGCCCGGAACCTCGAGCCCGAGTCATGGCCCGGCGCGCTGATTTGGAGTGATTTAGGGAGGCAAAGCGGGGAAGATAACCCCATGTCGGCCCCCGATGCAGAGTTCCAAGGTTCATTCTTGCCAAGCCCCATACCGGGCAGCACCGTGACCGTTTTCCCACTTAAGACGAGTCTCCCGGACATGAACCAGAACATACGCAATATCGCCATTATCGCCCACGTTGACCACGGCAAAACCACGCTGGTGGACAAACTTCTGAAGGAAGGCGGCGTTTACCGCGCCAATCAGCGCGTCGAGGAACGCGCCATGGATTCCATGGATCTGGAGAAGGAGAAGGGCATCACCATCAAGGCGAAGAACACTTCCGTCCACTGGAAGGACAAGATCATCAACATCGTCGACACCCCCGGCCACGCCGACTTCGGCGGCGAGGTCGAGCGCGCCCTCCGCATGGTGGACGGCGTGCTGCTCGTGGTGGACGCCTATGACGGGCCCCAGGCCCAGACCCGCTTCGTGCTCCGCAAGGCCCTCGCCCACGGCCTCAAGGTCGTCATCGTGATCAACAAGATCGACCGTGAGAACGCCGAACCGGCCAAGATGTACGACAAGGTGCTCGAGCTCCTCATGGAGCTGAACGCCACCGAGGAGCAGTTCGACGCGCCCGTCGTCTACGGCTCCGGCCGCGACGGCTACATGATGTTCCACCTCGGAGAGGAAAAGAAGGACATGGCGCCGCTCTTCCAGACCATCCTCGACCACGTCCCGCCGCCTTTCGCCAAGCCCTCCGAGCCCTTCCATATGCTCGTCTCCAACATCGACTGGAGCGATTACGTCGGCCGTATCGCCGTGGGCAAGATTCTCGGCGGCACCGCCAACATCGGCGACACCGTGTTCATCGTTCGCCACTCCGACGGCAAGCGCGTCCGGGCCAAAATCACCAAGGTCTTCGAATTCACCGGCCTCGGCACGCGCGAGACCGAGAAAGCCGTCGCCGGCAACATCGTCGGCCTCTCCGGCTTCGAGGATATCGATATCGGCGACACCCTCACCGCCGAGGAGAACGGCCACGCCCTACCCTTCACCCAGATCGACCCACCGACCCTCGAGATGCAGTTCTGCGTCAACGACGGCCCGCTCGTCGGCCAGGAAGGCAAGCTCGTCACCTCCCGCCAGCTTAGGGAGCGCCTTTTCCGCGAGCTGAAGACCAACGTCTCCATCTACATCGAGGACTCCGACAAGGCAGGCATCTTCAATGTCAAGGCCCGCGGCGCCATGCAGGTCGCCGTGCTCGTCGAGACGATGCGCCGCGAGGGCTTCGAGCTCCTCGTCTCCCGCCCGACCGTCATCGAGAAGACCGGGGAGAAGGGCGAGCGGCTCGAGCCCTATGAGACCGTCTGGATCGAGGTGCCCGACGAGTGCGTCGGCGCCATCATGCAGAACCTGGCCAACCGCAAGGGCCGGCTCACCAACATGGAGAAGCTCCCGCACTCCACCTTGCTCGAGGCGACCATCACCACGCGCGGCCTGATCGGCATGGAAATCGACGTCGTCAACGCCACCAGCGGCCGCGGCGTGCTCAGCCACCTCTTCAAGGAATACGGCCCCTTCGCCGGCGAAGTCCTCACCCGCATCACCGGCACGCTCATCGCGACCGAGGCGGGGGAAACGACCGCCTACGCCCTCGTGATGGTGCAGGAACGCGGCAAGCTCTTCGTCAACCCCGGCGAGCAGGTCTATGAAGGCATGATCGTCGGCGAGAATCCCCGCAACGAGGACATCGCCTGCAACGCCGTCCGCGCCAAGCAACTCACCAACTTCCGGTCGCAGGGCTCGGGTGTCGCCACCGGCCTCACCCCGGCCTCGAAGCTCTCGCTCGAGCGCGCGATCGAGTACATCGCCACCGACGAGCTCGTCGAGGTCACGCCCAAGAGCCTGCGCATGCGGAAGCGGATCCTGAACAACGCCGCCCGTCAGAAGGCCGCCAAGGCGGCCAAGTAAGCGATTCCCCGGTTATTTTGCGGAATCCGGTGACGTGCCCTCGCTGAGGGCCGCTACCTTTTTCTTTGCCTCGATCACCCGGGGATGGTCGGGACCGTACCGGGCGGTGAGCACTTCCAACTCGACCCGGGCCAGGCGCAGCTCCCGAGACTCATCGCCTGGACTGAGTAATTGTCGCTCAAGGGCGTGCACCCGAACTCGTGCGGCCGTAGCCCGGGAATTCCGGTCGCCATAACGCAAATAAACTACCGTCAAATCGCCCCACGCCGCAAGCAGCTCGTTGGGCATGGTCGGATCGGCCGCCAGTTTTTCCTCCATCTTGCTCAACCGCGCCTCCTGCTCCTGCAATCTGGGATGATTCAAGGCAACATGGGTACGAAGCACGGCAATATCAGCCCTAGTGACGCGTATGGCCGCCGGTTCGTCTGGAGACTGCCGGTACAATCGTTCCAATTCCGCCACCCTGCGCTGCTGGTCGGTGACCCGTATGTGATCCTGACCGTAGCGCGCCTGCAGTCGAGTCAACTCAGCCTTCGCGGCAGTGATGTCGGCGGGCAATTCACTTGCCTGAAGGCATCCCACCGCAAAGCCCAAGACAAACGCCAGTCGACAGATCAGTTTCATCCCCGGGCTTCCGAAGGCAGACCCGCCGTCTCCCGCTCAATCTCGGCCGCCTTCACCAGGCCGTGGGCACTGGAGTGGCCGGTGAATTTCACGCACAACCGGTCCATGATGATATAGACGATCGGGATCACGTAGAGGGTCATCACCGTTGCGATCATGAGCCCGCCGACGACCACGATGCCCATCGGGTTCCGGGTCTCGGCGCCCGCCCCGCTGGCAAAGGCGATCGGCACGGCCCCAAGCACGGTGGAGATGGACGTCATCAGGATGGGCCGGAAGCGGATGGTGGCCGCCTCGAAGGCCGCCTCCGTGGCACTCTCCCCTTTCTGCACCTGGAGCTGGTTGGCAAACTCGACAATCAGGATGCCGTTCTTGGCCACCAGGCCGATGAGCATGATGAGGCCGAATCGCGAGAAGAGGTTGTCCGTCATCGCCACCCCCCAGAAGCGGGTGCAATAGAGGACGAGCAGGCCGCCCGCCACGGCGATGAACACGCCGGTGAAGATAGTCGCCGGGTGGATCCACGACTCAAACTGCGCCGCCAGGATCAGGAAGGTGAAGACGAGGGCGAGGATGAACAGGATGAGCGTGTCGTTGCCGCTCTCCACGAACTCCCGCGTCTCACCGTCCCAGGCGAAGGTGTATCCGGCGGGCAGCTTCTGCCGGGCCAGCTGCTCCATGAACACCACCCCGTCGCCGATGGTTCGGCCCTCGGCCATCTGGGCTGAGACGGTGACGGCGCGCAGCCGGTTGAAATGTGGATAGCTCTCCGGGACGGTGTCCTCCGACCAGCTGACGACATTGCTGAGCTGGACCAGCGCGCCATCCGCCGAACGCACATAGAGCCGGGAGAGATCGCTGGGCGTGGCGCGATTGGCATCGGTCACTTGCACCATGACATAATACTGCTGGTTGCCGCGCTGGAACTCCGTCACCCGCCGGCCGCCCAGCAGCGACTCCAGCGTTGAGGCAATGGCGCTGACCGGCACGCGGAGGTCGGCTGCCTTGGCCCGGTCAATGTTTACGTCGAGTTGCGGCTTCGTTGGCGATGGATCCACCCGGGGCTGGATGAACTGGCCGCTCTCCCTCATCTCCGTCAGGAGTTCCCCGCCGATGCGTTGCAACTCGCGGAAATCGCTGCCGAGCAGCACAAGGCTCACGCCGCTGCTGCCGCCGCGCGGGCCGCGACCGAAGGGCCGCACCGGGTTGGCGACCGCCTGGCCACCCGTCACCTGCTTTTGGAAATTGCGCCTCAACTCGGCGACGATTTCCTGGGTCTTACGATTGCGCTCCTCCCAAGGCTTGAGCGTGGCGAAGACGAAGGCCCGGCCGCCGTCACCGGTGCGGTGGAAGGTGCGGTCAATCTCCGGGATTTTCAGGATCATCTGCTCCATGTCGACGGAGTAGAGTTTCAGGTATTCAGGGGTGGCCCCGATGGGGGCGATCAGGTTGGCCGTGAAGATGCCCCGATCCTCCAAGGGCGTGAGTTCACGCTGCAGCTGCGTATAGAGGCCCAGGCCCCCGGCCGTGAAAAGCAGGGCGACGAGAAGGACCATCGGCTTCAGGCCGAAGGTGGCGCGCAGCGAACGCTCAAACATTCCATTTAGCCACACGAAGAAGGGCTCGGTCTTGTTATAAAACCACCCGTGCTGGGCGTGCCCGTCGACCACCTTCGCCTGAAGCATGCGGGAGCACAGCATGGGCGTCAGCGTCAGGGCGACAAAGGCGGACACGAGCACCGATACCGCGAGGGTGATCCCGAACTCGAAAAAGAGCCGCCCCGTTTGACCGGACTGGAACGCGACCGGCAGGAACACCGCGGCCAGGGTGAGCGTCGTCGCGATGATGGCAAAGGCCACCTGCCGGGCGCCGTAAATGGCCGCATGGATCGGAGCCTCTCCCTCCTCGATGCGTCGGTAAATGTTCTCGAGCATCACGATGGCGTCATCCACCACGAGCCCGACCGCCAGCACCAGGGCCAGCAGGGTGAGCGTGTTGATGGTGAAGCCCATCCAGCTCATGATCGCAAAGGACCCGATGATGGACACCGGAATGGCGACCAGCGGCACCATCGTGGCGCGCCAGTCGCGCAAAAAGAGGAAGATCATCAGCACCACCAGGACTGATGCCTCCCAGAGGGTCTTGTAGACCTCGCGCACCGAGCGGTCCACGAACACGGAGCTGTCAAAACCGATGTCCACGTTGATGCCCTCGGGCAAGTCGGCCCGGATGTGCGGGAGCATCTCCTTCACGGCATTGGCCACGTCGAGCACGTTGGCCTGGGCCTGGCGGAGGACCTGCACGCCGACTGTCGGCTTGCCCTTGAAAAAAGACTCCGAGCGATACTCTTCTGAGCCGAGTTCAACCCGGCCGATGTCGGAAAACTTGACTTGGTGGGACCCGCGCGTGGCCAGCACGAGGTTCTCAAATTCGGCAACCCGCGTCATGCGACCCTCGATCCGGACGGGAAACTCACGGGCGCTGGACTCAATGCGTCCGCCGGGTATCTCCACGTTCTGCTGCCTCAGGGCGGCCTCGACGTCGCTAATCGTCAGCTCATGCGCGGCCAGCCGGTCGCTGTCCACCCACAAGCGCATGGCATAGCGTGGGCCGCGGACCCCGACCGAGCCGACGCCCGGGATGGTCTGGAGCCGTTGGATGGCCACCCGCTCGACCAACTCGCGCAATTCGAGCCGGCTGTAGCGCTCCGAACTGAGAGCCAGCGTGATGACCGGCGCAGAGTCGGCGTCAGCCTTGGTGACCTGCGGCTCCTCAATTTCATCAGGCAGCCGGCTGCGGGCGCGGCTGACGCGGTCGCGCACGTCATTGGCCGCCTCGTCCACATTCCGGTTGAGGTTGAACTCGACGGTGATGCGGGAGGATTCCTCTTGCGACTCGGAACGGATGACCCGGATGCCCTCAATGGAAGCGACCTCCCGCTCAAGCGGCTCGGTGATCCGGGCCTCCACCACCTCGGCGGAGGCGCCGCGGTAGGACGTGTCCACGGTGACAACCGGGGAATCGATCAGCGGATACTCGCGCACCGGCAGCCGGTTGAAGCTGAGCAGGCCGACCAGCACGACCAGAATGGATGCCACGAGCGCGACCACCGGACGCCGGATGGAAATATCGGACAGGATCACGACTCAGTCTCCAATGCGGAATTCGGCGCGCAGTGGACGCGGTTCCAGCTTGATGCCGGGGAAAAGCACAAGGGCCCCTACTCCTGAGGCGACCACCGAGTTGCCCTCGGCCAGGGCGTCCGGCTTGAGCGAACGAACCTCGACCAGGCCCCGCTCCCGCAGGCCCAGTTCCACTGGGACAAACTCCGCCACCTTGTCCGTACCTTGGTCGCGGACGGCAATCACCTGCGGCCCGGCGGAGGTGGTGAGGATGGCGCCTTCGGGAACCGCCAGCACGCCCTGCCGCACCTCAAGCACGAGTTCGATTCCCGCAAACATGCCCGGCTGGAATCCCGCCGGATTCTCCGTCACGTAACCCTTGACCTGGCTGGAACGCGTGCTGCGATCGATCACGGATGAAATGAAATAAACCTCACCCTTGGCGCGCGCCTCACCCACCGGTGTCTGCGCCCGAACGGTGAAGCTGGTGCCGGCCTTGACCTTCGAGGTGAAGCGTTCCGGCACCTGGAAATCGATCTTGAGCCGGCTGAGGTCGTCAAGGGTTGTGATGACGGTGGCCGCGGTGATGTAGTCACCGGGCGAGATGGTGCGCGCACCCACCACGCCGTCGAACGGGGCTTTGATGTCGGTCTTGGCTACCCGAACGGCCAGCAACGACCGCGCCGCCTGCGCCGAGGAGTACTCGGAACGGACCCGGTCAGCCTCGGCCTGCGACATGGAGCGGGCCTCGGTGAGATTCTCGCTGCGCTTGAGATTCAATTCGGCGAGGAGGAACGAGGCCTGCGCCTGGGCCAGCTGCGCCCGCAATTCAGCGTCGTCTATCTTGACCAGCACCTGGTCCTTGGTGACATGGTCGCCTTCCTGGAACTGCACGGCCCGCACCTGGCCGGAAATTTCAGCCCGAAGCTGGGCGGACTCGTTCGCCGCCAGGGATCCCACGAGGGAAAGCGATTCGACGAGATCGCGCCGGGCTATGGTGGTCACCTCGACCGGCTGCTTGGCCCCAGCTGCGGCACCAGCAGTCGTCTTGGTCCCGGTGCTCTTGCTGCAGGATGACAGGGTAACCGCCAGCAGCGTTAATACGGGCAGTAATCCATGACGAAGCGGGTAACGCATAGGGTCACACACACTTGTCAGGAAACACCCCGGTGCAAGTGACAATCAACCGATTGTTTTCTCGTAGTCCGCCGCGGTGAGCAGACTCGCAGCATCGGCGGCATGATTGAGCTTCAGCTTCAGCATCCAGCCATCGGTATACGGCGCGGTGTTGACCTTCTCGGGATTGGCTTCGAGGGACTTGTTCACCTCCAGGACGGTGCCGGCCACGGGTGCATAGACGTCTGAGGCGGCCTTGACCGACTCGACGACACCGAAAGTCTCACCGGCCTTGAGCGCCGCACCCACCTTGGGCAATTGAATGAAGGTGATATCCCCAAGGCTGTTCTGCGCGTAGTCGCTGATCCCCACCAAGGCGGTGCCGTCGGGGGCAACTTTCAGCCATTCGTGGGACTTAACGTATTTGAGGTCGGCGGGAATATTGCTCATGGGAAATGTCCTATTTTTTTAGCGGCACAAAGGGTGGCTTGACGAGGTGTAAATTCAATTTCGTGCCGCGAATGTCGACCGTAAGCTGATCCTTGGCTGACGCCGTCTCAACCAAGGCCGAGCCAATCGCCTCGTTGAGCATGGGGGAAAGCGTCCCCGAAACCACCTGGCCGACCTCCGTGCCGGCCGCATTGAAGACCGCGCTGCCCGCGCGTACAATCCGCCGGTCCCCGGTCTTGAAGAACACGATCTTCCTCGCCGGGCCCTTCTCCTTTTCGGCCTTGAGCACTTCGTAACCGATGAACGGCCCCTTGTCGAACTTCACGACCCATCCGAGGCCGGCCGCGATGGGATTGATATGGGCGGTGATCTCGTGCCCATAAAGCGGAAACCCGGCCTCCAATCGCAGGCTGTCCCGCGCGCCGAGGCCCGTCAGTTCAAGTCCCAGCGGCGTCCCCGCGGCCAGCACCGCCTCGGCGAGGCGTTCCGTGTCATCGTCGGCGCAATACAGCTCCACGCCGTCTTCACCCGTGTAGCCGGTGCGGCTGATGAGACACTTCACACCGGCGACTTCCCCGTCGGCAAAGTGGTAGTACTTGATGTCAGCCAGCGGGCTTTTTGTGAGCGATTGAACAATCTCCACGGCCCTCGGCCCCTGGATGGCGAGCTGGCCATAATCAGGAGAACGATCGGTGACGGTGCAAACAAAGCCTTGCGCTTGCTCCTGCATCCAGGAGATGTCCTTGGCAATGTTGCCGGCATTGATGCAGAGAAAGTAATCCTCGGGCCCGCGCATGTAGACCAGCAGGTCGTCCACCACCCCGCCGTGCGGATGGCACATGACCGTGTAGAGGATGCGGCCGGGGAAAAGCTTGCTGCAGTCGTTGGTCACCAAGTGCTGGAGGAACTTCAGTGCTTCGGGCCCCTTCACCTCGGCCTCCCCCATGTGGCTCACGTCAAAAAGACCCGCGCGCTGGCGGACGGCCTTGTGCTCCTCGAGGATGCTCTTGTACTGCACCGGCATGTCCCAACCGGCAAAGTCCACCATGCGGCCACCGTGCCGGCGATGAAAGGCGTTGAGGGGAGTGGTCTGGAGCGCGCTCATGCCATACGAAACGCATCCGGCGCAGGCCGGGCAAGGAAACAGTGTCCCGCTCCGGATTCATTAAGCAGGATATAGGGGGCGGAAAGATATTGTGTTCAACAACCGCTGTCTTCACCTACGATGCTCCATGCATGATGGCTGGCTAAAGACTGCCTACTGGGTGCACACGCCCCACCCATTCCTGATCCAATTTACCGAGACGATCGGTATTCGCTACTACGGCCTCTCCTATTTGCTGGGTTTTGTCGCTGCCTACTGGCTGCTGGCGCGCTACTACCGTGCGGGACGCTCACCGGTGGAAACCGGCATGATCATGGACCTCATGATGTACATGGTGATGGGCGTGATGGTGGGCGGCCGGCTCGGTCATTTTCTCCTCTATCACCCGGAAGATCTATTCAATCCGCCATGGGCCTTCTTCCTTGTCTGGCAGGGCGGCATGGCCAGCCATGGCGGCTTCATCGGGGTGATCATCGCTGCCTGGTGGTTTGCGCACAGCCGCAAACTGCCGTTCCTGAAGATCACCGATGCGATCGTAACCACTGTCCCGGCCGGCCTGGGCTTCGGCCGGATCGCCAATTTCATGAACGGCGAGCTTTGGGGCAGGACTTCCGATGTACCTTGGGCGGTGATTTTCGAAAAGAGCGGGGGTGGCGAATTTCCGCGCCATCCTTCCCAGCTTTATGAAGCCGCCCTCGAGGGCCTGGTGCTGTTCGCCTTCATGCAGTGGCGGTACTGGAAAAGTGATGCCGCCCAACGGCAGCCGGGGCGCATCTCGGGCGAGTTTCTGATGGCCTACGCCGGGCTGCGAATTTTCAGCGAGATGTTCCGCGAGCCCGATGCCGCGCTCATCCTCGGACTCAGCCGGGGCATGTTCTATTCGCTCTTCCTGGCTGTCGGCGGCCTGGCGGTTGTGGCCGTTACCACCCGTCGGGGTTCAAAGGACAAATCCTGACGGGATCACGGCACCCTTGCAGACGCAGAGGATTCCGTCGCGGATGACCACTTCGTGGGCGTAATCACCGTCGGCCTTGCCCTCGGGAGATAGCGAGACGTTGTCCCCAATCCGGGCATTCTTGTCGATGATCGTCCGCTTGATGCGGCAGTTGAGCCCGACCCCGATGCGTGGACGCCCCTTCTCCTTGTCCGCCTGCACCTCCTGCTTGGTCTGATAATAGTCCGCTCCCATCATGACCACGTCCTCAAAATGAGAGTTTTCGCCGAGGATGGACCGGATGCCGATGACACTGTGCTTGAGCGTCGAATCGGTGACGAGACAACCGTCGCCGATGACCACATGGTCGATGTTGCACCGGTTGATCTTGGAGGCCGGCAGGTAGCGGGGGTGCGTGTAGATCGGGGAGTTGCGGTCGAAGAAATTGAAGGGCGGGAGCGGCTGGGCCAGCGCCAGGTTGGCCTCGAAGAAGGCGCGCACGGTACCAATGTCCTCCCAGTATCCCTCGAAGATATAGCTGAAGAGCTTGGCCTTGCCGAGCAGGGCTGGGATGACCTCCTTGCCGAAATCCTTCATCTTGTTGGCCAGTGAATCGCGGAGCACCGACCGACTGAACACATAGATGCCCATCGAGGCCAGGCAGCGCTTCTCGGGACACGCCTCGAGTTTCTTCTCCAGTGTCGCACTGATGGTGAGACTGTCGATGACGGCGGGGTCCTTGGGTTTTTCGACAAATTCCCTGATGGAGAGATCGTCATTCACCCGCATGAGTCCGAGACCCTCGACCTTGGAAACGGGGAACGGAATGGCCGCGATGGTGACATCCGCCCCGGTGGCGATGTGCTGATCGATGATCTTGCGGAAATCCATCCGGTAAAGCTGGTCGCCGGAAAGGATCAGGATGAAGTCATGGGCGTGGGAGTCGAAATGCTCCAGGTTGCGCCGCACGGCATCAGCCGTACCCTCATACCACGAGGTGCTGAGATTGGTCTGCTCGGCGGAGAGCAGGTCGATGAACCCGGCGCCGAAGGGGTCGAAATGAAAGCTCTTGTTGATGTGCCGGTGCAGGGAGGCCGTGAGAAACTGGGTCAGCAGGAAGATGCGGTTGAACCCGGAATTGAGGCAGTTGCTGATCGGGATATCCACCAGACGGTACTTTCCCGCCAGCGGGACCGCCGGCTTGCAGCGTTCCTTCGTCAGTGGATAAAGACGTGTGCCCCGCCCGCCGCCCATGATCACCGATAAGACTCGTTTTGATTCCGCCATAAAGTAGGGTGCTGTAATTCCTTGCGGTATGATTTGAAGACGCCCAAAAATCTCCAGCTAAAACCAACCACTTATGTGCGGAATCGTCGGCTATATCGGTAAACAAAAGGCTTCTGCCATCATTCTTGAGGGGCTCAAGCGCCTTGAATACCGGGGCTATGACTCCGCCGGTGTGGCCACTCAAAGCGGTTCCCGCTTCGATCTGGCCAAAAAAGCCGGCCGGGTTGAGGGTCTGATCAAGACAACCGGCGTCCAGAAACTGCCGGGCACTTCCGGGATCGGACACACCCGCTGGGCCACCCACGGCGGCGTGACCGACGCGAATGCTCACCCGCACATCAGCAGCGACCACAAAATCGCCCTGATCCACAACGGCGTCATCGAGAACTACGCCAGCATCAAGAAATTCCTCCTGACCAAGGGCTACACCTTCCAGTCGGAGACCGACACCGAAGTGCTCGGCAACCTGATCGCCTACCACTACCAGAAAGAACCAAACTCTCCGGAAGGTAGCCGTTTTCTTGAGGCTGTCCGCAAGACGCTGCGCCACGTCGAGGGCACCTACGGTATCGCCGTCATGTGCGGCGACTGCCCGGCGGAGATTGTCGCGGCGCGCAAGGGATCACCGCTCATCCTGGGAGTCGGCGATGGCGAATACATGCTGGCCAGCGACGTCTCGGCCATCATCAGCCGCACGCAGAACGTCGTCTACCTCAAGGACGGTGAAATCGTCCATATCACCGCCAAGAATTTCGCCATAACCACCCTCGACGCGGAGGATGTTTCGCCGGTCATCGACAAGGTCACCTGGGACATCACCGAGGCGGACCTGAATGGCTATGCCCATTTCATGGAGAAGGAGATCTTCGAGCAACCAGCGGCCTTGGAGAACTCCATGCGCGGACGCTTTTCCGAGGATGGTAGCACGGCCCAGTTCGGCGGCCTGAACATCTCAGCGGTGGATTTCCGTCAGCTGGACCGGTTTCATTTTCTGGCCTGTGGCAGTGCCTGGCATGCCTGTCTCGTCGCGGAGCATCTCATCGAGCGTTTTGCCCGGGTACCGGTCGAAGTCGATTATGCCTCGGAGTTCCGCTACCGGAACACGCCGCTCAGCAAGAACGCCCTGTTCTTCACCTTCAGCCAGTCCGGCGAGACCATCGATACCCTCGCCGCCATGCGGGAGGCCAAGCGCAAGGGGTACAAGGTTCTCTCCATCAACAATGTCGTCGGTTCCTCCATCGCCCGTGAGGCGGACGGTGGCATTTACCAGCACGTCGGCCCGGAGATCGGTGTAGCCTCGACCAAGGCCTTCACCTCCCAACTCCTGCTCGGCGCCATGCTGGCCCTTTATGTCGGCCGGATGCGGGACATGAGCTTCAACGACGGGGTCGACTTTGTCCAAGCCCTCAAGGGCGCACCTGACTTGGTACGCCAGACACTGAAGCTTGCACCCCAGCTCAAGGAGATCGCGAAACGGTATGCCCACTACCACGATTTCCTGTTCCTTGGCCGCCTCGCTCTTTTCCCCGTGGCCTTGGAGGGTGCGCTGAAGCTTAAGGAAATCTCCTATATCCATGCCGAGGGCTACCCCGCGGCCGAAATGAAACACGGCCCGATTGCCCTGATCAGCGAGCAATGTCCCTCGGTCTTCCTCGTACCCTCCGGCGAGATGTTCAACAAGGTCGTCTCTTCCATGCAGGAGATCAAGGCCCGCAAGGGGAAGATCATCGCCATCGCCACCGAGAAATGCGATCTGCCCGCCGGACTCGCCGACGAAGTCGTTCGCATCCCCGAGTGCCATGAGGCGGTCCTGCCCATCGTGGCCACTGTGCCGGTCCAGCTTCTGAGCTACTATATCGCCGTTGAGCTGAAACGGGATGTCGACAAGCCCCGTAATCTGGCCAAATCGGTGACCGTCGAGTAGCCATGCAATTCTCCCCTTCCCGCGAAGCCTTCCTGCAGCTCAGCCAGAAGGGTAACGTAGTACCGGTTTGCACTGATTTGCTGGCCGATCTGGAGACCCCGGTATCCGCCTTTGCCAAGCTGCGGGGCCACGGACCGGCCTTCCTGCTCGAATCGGTGGAGGGGGGCGAAAACGTCTCCCGTTACAGCTTCATCGGCTGCAATCCCCGCAAGATCATCTCGGCCAAACCCGGGGAGGGTGACCCTCTCAAGATGCTGGAGGCGGAACTGTCGGGTTACCGTCCCGTCGAGGTGCCAGGTCTGCCGCCCTTCACCGGTGGCGCGGTGGGCTATCTCGGCTATGAATATATCCACAGTGTCGAAGCCACCGTCCCGCTTGCCGCCAAGGACGAACTCGGTGTGCCGGTGATGTGGTTCATGCTCTGCGACTCGGTACTGGCCTTCGACCGCGCCCACCAGACCCTGCGCCTCATCGTGAACGCACACATCGGCCAAGACGCCGGCGCGGCTTACGACACGGCCTGCATCGAACTCCGGCGCATGCAGGCCGCCCTGGCCAAGCCCACGCCCCTCGCCTCCTCCACCCTGGGTGATACCGGTCCGGTCAAGGTACCTGCCGGGAATTTCACCCAGCCGGCGTTCGAGAAGATGGTCGAGGATTCCAAGGAGTTCATCCGGGCCGGTGATATTTTCCAGATAGTGCTCTCGCAGCGCTTCAGCCGGCAATACGCCAAGACCCCGCTCGATCTCTATCGCGCCCTGCGCACGGTCAATCCCTCCCCCTACATGTTCCTCCTCGATACCGGGGACTTTGCCCTGGTCGGAGCTTCCCCGGAGGTCCATGTACGTCTCACCGGGCGCAAGGTGGAGATCCGGCCCATCGCCGGCACCCGGCCACGCGGCAAATCCTCCGCAGAGGACGTCGCCTTGGAAAAGGAGTTGCTTGCCGACGAGAAGGAACGGGCTGAGCACCTCATGTTGGTCGATCTTGCCCGCAATGACATCGGTCGGGTCTGCGCCTACGGAACCGTCAAAGTACCAGAGTTCATGGTCATCGAGCGCTACTCGCATGTGATGCACATTGTGTCCCAGGTGGAGGGACAACTTGCGCCAGAACGCACCGCCTTCGACCTCATGCGAGCCACTTTTCCCGCTGGCACGGTCAGCGGGGCGCCAAAAATCCGCGCCATGCAGCTAATTGCCGAAAAGGAAGGCACCCAGCGCGGCAGTTATGCGGGCGCGCTCGGATACTTTAGCTACGACGGCAATCTCGACTCCTGCATAACCCTCAGGACCGCATTGATTAAAGAGGGACAAGTGCACATCCAGGCCGGAGCCGGCATTGTGGCGGACTCGGTACCCAGCACTGAGTATCAGGAGACAATTAACAAGGCTTCAGCCCTGTTCAAGGCCATCACCTTGGCCGACCGTTTGTCCAGTTAAGGCATCTTAGCGGCACAATCCCGCGTATAAAGGGTCGTAACACAGCATGTGGGAATTTCCTCATGCGTTCCGGCATCCAACATGCAGGTGACACGGTGTAACCTTCCCTCAGCTTAATCGTCAGCCTATCCAACCATCATGCCTAATCGCAAAAAGACACTCCGCTCCACGCCGGTAGCTGTCGCGATGCCTGCGGATCGCGCATTGGCCCCAGTTCCGATTCCGTCCACTGACCAAGGTCTCACGGTCCGCCCGGAGATCACCGCCGCACCCGCTCCCTCGCAATTTGACCAGGCTTCTCCGGTGGATCGGCGTGACGAGCGTTCCAATCTTCAGCTTTATCTCAATGAGATCCGCCAGACCCCCCTGCTTACTGTAGCCGAGGAGATCAAGCTGGCCGCCCGCATCAAGAAGGGCGACAAGGCGGCCCGCGACCACATGATCAAGGCCAACCTGCGCCTGGTCGTGAAGATCGCCTACGATTACAACCAGATGGGGCTGCCGCTCATGGACCTCATCAGCGAGGGCAACCTAGGCCTGATCAAGGCCGTCGAGCGCTTCGATCCCGCCAAGGGCGGCAAGCTATCCACCTATGCTGCGTGGTGGATCAAGCAGTCGATGAAGCGCGCCCTGGCCAACCAATCCAAGACGATCCGGCTGCCGGTTCACCTCGTGGACAAGATCTCCCGCATGCGGAAGATGATCGCCAAGCTCACCGACGAGCTCGGCCGCGAGCCCGAGAATGAGGAGATCGCCGCCGAGTTGCAGATCCCGACCGCCAAGGTCGCCCTCCTGAAGACGGTCAGCGTACGCCCGGCCTCGCTCGATGCTCCCGTCGGCGAGGACAACGATTCCGCCACGCTTGGCGACCTCGTCGGCGATGACGCCGCCGTCAGCCCCTACGAGGGACTGGGTGACAAGAATCTCCGTGAGGACCTCAGCGCGATGGTCAACTCCCTTGATCCCCGTGAGGCCAGCATCATCAAGCTTCGCTTCGGCCTGAACGGCGAGAAGGAGCTGACCCTCGAGGAGGTCGGCAAGAAATTCAAGGTCACCCGCGAGCGCATCCGCCAACTGGAATACCTGGCCCTCGCCAAGATCCGCCGGCAGATGCAGAGCCACAACAAGATCCGCACCGCCGATGAGGTGGAGGAAGAGCGCTATGCCTCCCAGCGGGCCGAAGTCATCCGCGGCTTTGTCGCCCAGCACGCTGAGACTGCCAATTAATCCGCCGAAAGGAAAAACGAAACGCGCAGCCAGTTCGGCTGCGCGTTTTTCGTGAGAAGTTACCGGCCGTTACTTCTTGAGCGGCTTCAGGCGTAGGTAGGCGACGTCGTGGGCATCGAGGTGCTTCTTGAAGACCTGCTTTGTCGTGCCGACGTCCTTCTTGTCCCAGATATCGCGGACGGAGCATTCGGCCCCGAGAAACCACCAGCCGCGGTTGAAATCCACCTCCACTTCAGCCGCCGTCTTGCCGCTGTTGAGCACGGCAACGGCCCAGTCGCCGCCCGCGAGTTCGCGCACCCAGATTTCCCGACCGGGCTCAGCCCGGAAACGCCAGCCCTGCTTACCAAGCGGATCCTGGTCGATAGCGATCGCTTCCTTGTCGGTCAGAATGGCCGTGATTTCGGGCGACATCTTGCGCACATCATTACCGGCCATGAGCGGCGCCGCGAGAATGCCCCAGAGACTGAAATGGGCGCGCGATTCCGCGAAGGTCAGACTATCATTGCCCACTTCGAGCATGTCGGGATCGTTCCAGTGGCCGGGGCCGGCATACTTGCCGATGCCGTTGTTCTGACCGTCGGCGGGCTGCACTTGCGAGAACTGGAGGTCGAGGATGACCTTCCAGCCCTGCTCCCACCGCTGCTTGCAGTCATAACAGTCCATGATGTCGCCGGTGGTGCGCCAGAGGTGGCCCACGTCCTTGGCCCACTCCCAAGGCTTGGAGCCACCCCACTCGCAGATGCTGAACACGATCGGGCGCTTGGCCGCGTACAGGCCGTCGCGCATGCGGGTGTAGGCATCCTTGGGGTTGGCGTCCCCTGAGCTGCACCAGTCGTATTTCAGGTAATCCACACCCCACTCC